>ENA-ORML01000005-ORML01000005.1-human-gut-metagenome-genome-assembly--contig:-NODE-5-length-395296-cov-24.907593_pt1 | contig 395296 bp, 356 predicted proteins | sample MGYA00242103_ERZ508995 | MGnify/ENA primary metagenome ERZ508995 (study PRJEB26280, sample SAMEA2338702) | human gut metagenome | biome: human gut; feature: human-associated habitat; material: faeces... | reverse complement strand
TTTTATAGTCAATGAAAAAAAAGAAGGCGCATCGTGTATTACGACACACCTTCATAAAGTTATGTATAGCGAATGCTAATTCATAGTAGCTCCAAAGTTACTTGAATGACAAATTATCCCTAAAAAAGAGAGCGTATCAAGACATTGGTTTTTGATACGCTCTCTTTTTTATTATCAGTAATGTCCGGAGTCTTACTTATCTCCGTACATCTTCGCTCTCAATTCTTTAATGTGGTCTGACGTGATATATTCGTCGTATTCCATCATCTTGTCAATGATACCATTCGGCGTCAGTTCGATGATACGGTTGGCAACGGTCTGAATAAACTCGTGGTCATGAGACGAAAACAGGATGTTTCCTCTATACGTTTTCAGGTTGTTGTTGAATGCCTGGATAGATTCCAAATCCAAGTGGTTGGTAGGAGTATCCAGAATGAGGCAGTTTGCCCCCCTGAGCTGCATACGGGCAATCATACAACGCATTTTTTCACCTCCGGAAAGTACGCTCACTTTCTTCAGTACTTCCTCACCGGAGAACAGCATACGCCCGAGAAAACTCTTCATATACACTTCGTTTCCTTCGCCAAACTGGCTCAACCAGTCCACCAAGTTCAGGTCCGTATTGAAGAAGTCGGTATTGTCCAAAGGCAAGTAAGCGGTGGTGATAGTCACCCCCCAGTTGAAGGTTCCCGAATCCGGTTTTATATTTCCGTTGATGATTTCAAAAAGTGCAGTCATGGCACGCGGGTTACGTGACAGGAATACAATTTTGTCTCCCTTTTCTACATTGAAGTTGACATCGTTGAAAAGCACTACGCCTTCTTCCGTCTTCTTGCTCAATCCGGCAACTTCGAGAATCTGATTGCCCGGCTCGCGTTCGGGAGTGAAGATAATACCCGGATACTTGCGTGAAGAAGGTTTAATTTCTTCTACATTCAGTTTTTCCAGCATTTTCTTGCGGCTGGTGGTCTGCTTACTCTTCGCTACGTTGGCACTAAAACGGCGGATAAATTCTTCGAGCTCTTTCTTCTTCTCCTCAGCCTTCGCCTTCTGGTTCTGCTGCTGACGGAGGGCCAACTGGCTGGATTCGTACCAGAAACTGTAGTTACCGGCAAACATATTGATCTTTCCATAGTCAATATCGACTGTATGCGTACAGACGGAGTCGAGGAAGTGACGGTCATGGCTCACAACAAGCACCGTATGTTCGAAGTTGGAAAGATATTCTTCCAGCCATGTCACTGTCTCCATATCCAAATCATTGGTAGGTTCGTCGAGAAGGAGGTTATCAGGATTTCCGTACAATGCCTGCGCTAGCATGACACGTACTTTCTCTTTACCACTCAATTCGCCCATCAGTGTGTAGTGCTTATCTTCTTTGATTCCCAAACCGCTCAACAACATGGCTGCGTCACTCTCGGCATTCCAGCCGTCCAGTTCAGCGAACCGTTCTTCCAGTTCGGACACTTTCAGTCCATCTTCGTCTGTAAAGTCTTCTTTAGCATAGAGTTCTTCGCGCTGTTTCATGATATCCCACAACACGGTATGCCCCATCATTACGGTATCCATAACGGTAAAAGCATCCCATTTGAAGTGGTCTTGACTCAACACGGAGAGGCGCTCGCCCGGTCCCAGAGCAATCGAACCGGTAGTCGGATCCAAATCTCCGTAAATCGTACGGAGGAATGTAGATTTTCCCGCACCGTTTGCGCCGATAATACCATAGCAGTTACCACTCGTAAATTTCAGGTTTACGTCATTAAACAACACTCTTTTACCAAACTGTACCGAAACGTTTGAAACTGTAATCATCTTACCTATTTACTATTTAACTATTTACACTTTTCAATTTGAGTGTGCAAAGGTAGACATTTAAAATGAATAATGAACTATCCCGTATGTGCCAATCTGACATAAAAGTATTACCTTTGCAGAGTTTTTTGGCAAAAACACCAACTTGGCAAAGTTTTTGCATGTGATTTTGATATTATGAATAAAAAACAGAAATAGATATGGACCCTAAAGAAAAAAAAGTGAAGGAAGAAGAACTCAACGTTGAGGAAACTCTGAATAACGCGGAAGAACAACCGCAGGACGAACAAGCGGAAAATGCCGTCCCGATGACTCACGAGGAGGAATTGGAAAAGGAACTGGAGACGGCTCAGGAGACCATTGAGGAGCAGAAGGATAAATATTTGCGTCTCTCCGCCGAGTTCGACAATTACCGGAAACGCACTATGAAGGAGAAAGCGGAACTGATCCTGAACGGTGGCGAAAAGAGCCTTAGCAGTATTCTTCCGGTGGTGGATGATTTCGAACGTGCCATCAAAACGATGGAAACGGCTACGGATGTCCAAGCTGTGAAAGAAGGTGTCGAACTGATTTATAATAAATTCATGGCTACCCTGGCACAAAACGGTGTGAAGGTGATCGAAACGAAAGACCAACCGCTGAATACTGATTACCACGAGGCTATCGCCGTAATTCCCGCACCGTCAGAAGCACAGAAAGGTAAAATTCTGGATTGCGTACAGACGGGATATACATTGAACGATAAAGTACTCCGTCACGCCAAAGTGGTAGTTGGAGAATAAGAAGAACTTGAATCAATAAAAGCATGGCAGAGAAAAGAGACTATTATGAAGTACTGGAGGTAACGAAGACAGCCACAGTAGAAGAAATTAAAAAAGCCTACCGCAAGAAAGCGATTCAATATCACCCCGACAAGAATCCGGGTGACAAGGAGGCAGAAGAAAAGTTCAAGGAAGCGGCCGAGGCGTATGATGTATTAAGTAACCCGGATAAGCGCTCGCGTTACGACCAATTCGGCCACGCAGGAGTGAGCGGTGCGGCAGGTAACGGTGGTCCGTTCGGCGGTTTCGGTGGCGAAGGTATGTCTATGGATGATATTTTCTCCATGTTCGGTGACATCTTCGGAGGTCGCGGAGGAGGATTCGGTGGTTTCAGCGGATTCGGCGGCGGCGGAGGTTCGCAGCAGCGACGGTATCGCGGAAGTGACCTGCGCGTGAAGGTGAAACTGACGTTGAAAGAAATCTCTACCGGAGTGGAGAAAAAGTTCAAGCTCAAGAAATATGTGCCGTGTGACCAGTGCCACGGTAGTGGTGCCGAAGGGGACGGCGGTTCGGAAACGTGTCCAACTTGTAAAGGTAGTGGTACGGTGATCCGTAACCAGCAGACTATTTTAGGGACGATGCAAACGCGTGCCACCTGCTCTACTTGTAACGGTGAGGGTAAAATCATCAAGAACAAGTGTAAGAAGTGTAGTGGCGATGGAATCGTTTACGGTGAGGAAGTAGTGACAGTGCAGATACCTGCCGGAGTGGCAGAAGGCATGCAACTTTCTATGAGTGGCAAAGGAAATGCCGGCAAGCATAACGGCGTGCCGGGAGATTTACTGATTCTCGTAGAAGAAGAACCGCATCCAGACTTGATTCGTGACGAGAATGATCTGATTTATAACTTGTTGTTGAGTTTTCCCACTGCCGCTTTGGGCGGGGCTGTGGAGATCCCGACCATCGACGGAAAGGTGAAGGTAAAGATTGACTCAGGTACTCAACCGGGAAAGGTACTTCGTCTACGCGGTAAAGGATTGCCGAACGTGAATGGATACGGAACAGGGGATTTGCTCGTGAATGTCAGTATCTATGTGCCGGAAGCTCTCAACAAGGAGGAAAAGAGTGCGCTTGAAAAAATGGAAGATTCGGATAATTTCAAGCCGAGTACGTCAGTGAAGGAAAAGATCTTCAAGAAGTTCAAAAGTTTCTTCGATTAAGACTTACATAAAAATTTCTTCCTATTAATAATTAAACGCTCCATGAATGCCTGGTGACACATGGAGCGTTTGTTATTTAAAACCCACTCAATACCCCGGATTCTGTACTAGCTTTGTATTCATCACCCGTATTTTCTCGGGAATAGGGAATACGGTAGTATAACCGGTTTCCTCGTTTGGTAATTGAGGACGGCTGTTGTATGCACGAGTAAACATTCCGAAGCGGATAAGGTCCTGACGCCTCCAACCCTCCCAAGCCAATTCAAGCTGGCGTTCGGAAAGTATATTCTCCAAAGTAGCGGGACGGCGAGCGGCCTTTACCCGGCTCCGGACTTGATTTAGCTCGACGTCTCCGTTTTCACCGTTGCGTACTTTAGCTTCGCTCTTCATCAGTAAAGCGTCCGCGTAGCGGAACAGGACAATGTCATTCTCCATTAATTTTCCGTCTTTTGTGGCGGTGGGGTCTACTTCATACTTTTTCATACGGGCACCTGCCGTTTGCTCATACGGGGTGTCGGTGATATCCAATGCTACTTCCCAAGGGAAATATACCAAGACAGTACCGTCGTCCAGCTTGATAATGTCTCCTTTCAAGTCATACATTTCTCCTGCAAAATAACAGATGTCGAAGCGAGGATCTTGGGCAGCTGTCCCATAACCGAAAGTTTCGAGTGCTTCAATCGTTGCACTGGGACCATTCTCACCGCTTAGCCCGTAAGCTTTGGCATGGTTGTAATGACGGGAACGAAAAAGGTATTGCATCTGATTGGTATACAATGTTTTATTCATCGGGATCGTGAATATATTCTCTACGGACGGTTCATTGAAGATAGAGAAGTTAGTCTCGTATTCCGGTTCCAGTTTATAATTCATAACTTTCAGTTGGTCGCAGTAGTATATGACCGTCTCCCAGGCATTGAGTTCATTACCGTCTACCATGAACTTGATATTTTTTCCGTCGGGACGTTCGTTGTCCGTCCAGTCGTTATCGGTATAAACTTCGGCATTCAGTGCCAGTTTTGCCAACAAGAAAGTAACCACCGGACGAGTGATACGCCCATAATAAGGCCCGGACTGATTGCTGTGTACCTCCGAAAGTAATGGAGCCACTTCCTGTAATTCCTTGAATATAAATTCGAATACTGTCTTCCGCTCGCTTTGAACGACGTCTTTCATCGCAGGAGAAGAAGACTGCACCAAAGGCACACGGCCAAACAAATCCAGCAGATAATAGTAGTACATCGCACGCATAGCACGCACTTCCGCTCGATAAGCCGGGAGTTCCGCATCAGAATGGGTTTCTGCGAATTTGTCGATTCGTTCGAGCGACTTATTACTAAGCATTACGACTTTATAAAGATACTCCCATGTAGCTTGAATGGCATCATTCTCAATACCCCAATCATGGAGAAATAATCCCTGCCAAAAGCCACCGTCGTACCAGTCGCCACCGCGCGTAGGGATAATAGCTTCATCAGTAGTGAAAGTATTGAGGTCATAGACACCTCTGCCCGTTCCCTGCAATCCCTGGCTATCGCTGTAACCGCCCACATAAGTATAGAGCGAAGCAACAGCATTGAGATAGACTTCCGAAATGGAATTATACACATCATCTTCGGGCAACTTATCTTTCGGATTTTCTTCCAGAAATTTATCGCAGGAAAACAAGAACGTACACGTAGCAAGCACCAAACTAATCTTTTTCAAATATTCTTTCATCTTCTCATCCTCCGTTAAAAGTTAATACTCAATCCCAATGTATAGATACGTGCCAACGGGTAGTTACGTTTATCATCCACCCCCAAAGTAGAGTTTACCGTAGAACTGTTAATCATCGGTGATAGCCCTGAATAGCCGGAAATCGTCGCCAGGTTGTTGACCGTGAAGGCAAGACGCAAAGAACGGACGTACTTCTTGAGTTTCTGCACCTTCTCGATTGGTACATTCCAACCAAACGTCACGTAGTCAAAGTTTACGTAATTGCCTTTTTCCAGCCAATAGTCAGTGGCAGTCTGGTCCTTAATGTTCTGCTTCGGCGCGGATTTCATCACATTGTAGTCAGGGAAGATATTCATGTTCATATACGTCAGTGATGTTCCGTTATAGATTTTATGGCCGAAAGCTCCGTTGATCTGCACCGAAAGATCGAAGTGTTTGTAACGGAAGCTGATGTTCGAACCCAGAATTGTTTTGGGCACGGCTTGCCCTGCCACATAGCGGTCTTCGCCGTCTTCAAGATTGACACCACCACCGTTCAAGTCCGCAATACCATAGGTGTATCCACCGTTCCCGTCGGACACCAGTCCGGTGCTATGAGGCAAATAAAAAACACCTAACGGTTGACCGACCATTTGATAGACGATGTGGTTGTAGCCACCGTGGAAGCCGGCTCCGTCGAGACTGGCAAGGCTCTTGTATTCAGGCGCGGAAATCATTTCGCCGTTGTACATTCCGCTTAATGAGAGAAGTTTGTTACGTTGGAAGGTGACATTGGCATTAATGTTCAATTCCATATCTTTTGTTTTCAGAGGAGTGATACCAATAGCTATTTCCGTACCCCAGTTACGCATGGAGCCGATATTAGCCAGTAAAGTGTTGTAAGTGAAAGGCGGTACACTCACATTATACAGATAAAGCATATCCGTTGTTCGGGAATTGTAGTAGTTAGCGGAAAGTAACAGACGGTTACCAAACAAAGTTACGTCAAAACCTGTATTGAAAGTGTGTTTCACTTCCCACTTCAAGTCGGGGTTCGTATTCCTCAAATCACCCAATGAGACAACGGCAGAGTTGCCTACCGGAACAACTCCGTTCGGCTTTACCAGATTCAGTGTAGTATACGAGTCAATTCCACTCTGGTTACCCGCCAGACCGTAACCGATACGAAATTTCAAATTATCAACCACTGGCAAACGTTTCATAAACTTTTCCTCACTGACTACCCATGCGGCAGATATGGAGGGAAAGAAGCCCCACTTATGATTTGCTCCAAACTTGGAGGAAGCGTCCGTACGGGCATTCAGCGTCAGGACATAACGATCGGCATACGTATAGTTGAAACGTCCCATAAAAGATGCGAGACGGGGTTGTTCGTAGTACGAATTTGTCCCCTCCCACAGACGGACTGCACCGGCTTGCAAATTGTTGTAGCCGAACTTATCCGTGCTGAAATTGCTGACTGTGGTATAATATCCCATGTACGTCTCTTTCTGGAGTTCGGCTAATGCCAGGACGTCGAAGAAGTGCTTTTTCCAGCCTTTTTTATAAGTCAGCATCATATTTCCGAGGAGGGACTCCATTTTCTTTGTTCCTTTATAAGCCTGCCCGTTCGCCCAAACAGAGGTGGGGAGATATTGCGAATTTTCAACTATATTATAGGTATAGGCACCGAACAGTACCAATTTCAATTCTTTCATCAAATTGAAGGTGAAACGGGCGTGTGTACTGATATGCGAAGTAGCGTCGTCATCGTCCACCTGCATCCATGCCAACGGGTTTGTTATCTGACTGGCGGTAGTGATGCCGTCCCACGAGTTAGTAACGGGATCTTTATGGTTAGGATACGTCGGGTTAAAGGTTGCCGCCGAATAGAAGGTTTTCTGATAGTCAACCAGATTATGATTTTTCAGGATAGAACCGAACATCCCCAGTTCGCAGTCGAAGAAGCCATCGAACATCTTTTGGTTCATGTTCATATTGGAAGTGAAATTCTTCATATCTTCATTCAAAATCACCCCCTGACGATCCATAAAACCAAGTGATACACGGTAGCTCGACGTGCTGGAGCCTCCATAGAAAGCGACGTGATGATTCTGTTGCAGACCTGTCTGTTGTATTTCTTTCTGGAAGTTAGTATTATTACCTTTATCTAAAATAGAGATACCGCGTTCGGAAGCTACGCTACGGAACTCGTCTCCCGACAACATTTTAAGATTCTTGTAGACAGTAGAAATGCCGAAACTACCGTTGTAGGCTACCTGCGTCCTACCCTGCATTCCTTTTTTAGTGGTGACTTCAATCACACCGGAAGCACCACGTGAACCGTATTGTGCCGTTTCGGAAGCATCTTTCAGAATCGTGAAACTTTCGATATCTGTGGGATAAATGGAGGTCAGCATACTAAGGTCGCCAAACACTCCATCGACAATAATCAGAGGATCGTTACCACTAGTCAGTGAAGTGGTTCCACGCAGGCGCACTGCATCCAGAGCTGCGAGGCCATTCGTACCCCGTTGAATAGTCAAACCCGGTACCCTACCCCGAATCGCTTCCAAAGGATTGGTTACCTGGTCTTTGTTCATTTGTTTCTCCGTAATTTTCTCCACAGAACCGGAGAGGGTTTTCAGACTTCCGGTAGCATAGCCTACCGTTATCAAGGAATCCAAGTCCAGAGGAATGACAGGAATCTTCTGTGCAAATGTATTTCCGCACAAAACTACCAGAAGAAAGCTAAGAAAAGTTAGTTTACCGTGTTGTCGTATCATAACTATCAGTTTTTAAGGTAATAATACAAATATAACAAAAAAAGAAGGAATCTGGTTGAGTAGATTCCTTCTTTTATTGATATTAATAGCCGCAATATGACTCTTTTTTCGAGTTTTACCGAGGGATTTGCTTACTTCACTATGATTTCATCAGTAAATATCCAGCCACCCAGTTCTTTGCCGGCACGCGCCTGATAACGTACATAGCGTCCCTTGACGGTTCCTTCCCACGAAACATCGGAAAACTTGATTGCTTCTTCCTTGTTAACAACAAAGTCCTGATGCTTCAGTTCCGTAAAATTGACTCCGTCATCGGAAACTGAAATAACCACAGACGCAGGCAAGAATACTTCAGCTCCCACTACCTGCATGAAAGCTGCTGTGACTGAATGAATAGTGGTCTCGTTTTCCATATCAACGGTTACATCGAGGCGGTTCTTCGAGATAAATCCCTGCCATGCACCGTCACCGTAAGTCCAGTCGCCACGGATACCGTCGGTCAAAGTCACATCACCTTGTGCTGCATAAGAGGAGTTGTAAGGAGCGTTATAAATCACTTTCTTTCCCAATGCCAGATGCGTAAGGGGTTGTAAAGATTCCGGCCGACTTCCGATCTCACTCTTCAAATCGAAAGTGTGATAGCCTTTCGCCTGCAAATCCGTTACCGCTTTCAGGGCACGTGCATAGAAGTCCGGCCATGACTTACGTTCCGGAGCCGACCAGGCAACTTCCGCCAATGCCAGCGTACGTGGATATAGCATATATTCCACGTGTTCGGGAGTCGGGACATATTCAGTAAAGAGATTAACTTGCGCACCATACACAAGTTTCGCTTGTTCCGCTGACAATGAAGTAGAAACCGGATTGTAAGAATAGACTTTTTTCAATGGCAAGTATCCACCAATCGCTTCCGGCTGAGAGTACGGAGCGTCCTGATAACTATCCAGATAACAGTAGCCACCCGGCGTCATGATAGCCCGGTGTCCGGAAGTTACAGCTGTAATACCGCCTTCTTCTCCCCGCCATGACATTACAGTCGCGTTAGGAGCCAGTCCTCCTTTCAATATCTCGTCCCAGCCGAGCAGACGTCGACCATGATCGTTCAGGAACTTCTCAATACGATGAATCAGATAACTTTGCAGTTCGTCCACGTGAGAGAGATGTTCGTCTTTCATTCTCTTTTGGCATTTCGGGCAAGTTTTCCACGCTGCCATACCGGCTTCGTCACCTCCTATGTGAATGTATTCGGAAGGGAAAAGCGCCATGACCTCGGTCAGCACATTTTCCAAAAAGGTGAACGTTTCTTCGTTTCCGATACAGAAGTCCGCGTTCTTGTAAGGCTCACCCGCGCAAGAGAGTTGCGGATAAGCTGCCAGCACTTCTTCCGAGTGGGCAGGCATTTCAATCTCCGGAATAATCGTGATGAAATGCTGACGAGCATATTCTACGATTTCGCGAATATCATCCTGTGTATAGTAACCTCCGGAAGCTCCAGGCTCGTCGAAACGGAGGTACTTACGTCCGCCGTTCCACCACGTCTTCCAATTGGCGTCAGTACGCCAGGCTGCAAATTCTGTAAGCAAAGGATATTTCTTGATTTCAATTCGCCAGCCTGCCGCATCTGTAAGGTGCAGATGCAGGCGGTTGATCTTATAGAATGCCAATGCGTCTATCTGTTTCTTCACAAATTCTTTAGAAAAGAAATGACGGGATACATCCAGCATTAAGCCGCGATAAGCGAAACGAGGACTATCCTGCACTTCAACAGAAGCAATGGAATAGCCTGTTCCCGAAGGCTGAGATAATTGCAACAGTGTCTGGATTCCGTAGAACAATCCCGCTCCCGATGTTGCACGGATAAGGATTCGTTCCGGAGTGACGGACAGGGTATAACTTTCGGGAGAAGGCAACTGTTCGCTCTTTTCGGTTATCAACAGAGAAAGTACGTTCTGCGTATCTTTTTTCTTTCCTTTCTTTAGATGAACCGGTAATGCTTGCAGATAGCTTTCCAGAAGTCGAGCTTCTCCACCTTGAATGTTTGTATAAAGTTTTGTTTTCTCTGAGAGTAAAAAAGAGCCCGTACCCTGCTCTATTTTCAGAGGGACAGGGATTACGGACTGTGCATGAAGAGGATGTGCCGCAAAGCACATCCCCAATACCCATAAGAAAAGACAAACTTTAGTGCATCTATTTCTTATATTCATTAATCTACTGTGATTTCATCTACAAACAAGAAAGCAGGATTTCCTTTGCCTCCATGCCATTCCGGTATTTTACTTTCAGACAAGGCAACCACCTTTACATACTGAGTTTTCACCGGAGTGAATGACAATTTATGTTCGTAGATACCATTCTTATCACTTTGTTCCATAGCAGGGTATTCTTCGGAAGCTACTTTGGTAAAGTTCTTACCGTCGTCTGATACTTCTACGGAAAATCCTCTTGCATCAAACACCCAGTCTCCCTTCTCTACGCAAGTAGAAATAGCAACGCTCGAAATCTCGGTAGGTTGCTGAAGGTCGATAGTCATATCCATATCGTTTTTATAGAATGCAATCCAACGACCGGTCTTATAGTTGCCATTTCCTTTCAGTCCGTCTACTAGTGTAGATTCACCTTTAAACATATATTGTTTGTTGACCGGTTGATTAGCTACAATCGGCTTCATGCTGGACTTACTGAAATTGATCTTCTCTGAAATCACACGACTGTTTCCGGTAGGACGAACAGCGATAGCGGAGAAGTCTGCATTTTCCTTGATTTTCAGGACACCTTCATAAAGCGGAGAAGCGGCAGTAGGTTCCGTACCGTCCAATGTATAGTGAATAGGGGCATTGTCAATGGTAGACAACGTGATGTCCAGTGTACCGTCTGCCGGGTTCGGCGTATATTCGGCTGTTACGTTAAACACATGTTTTGCATAATTGTATCCTTCTGCATCATACCACTTAATCAGTTGCGGCAAACGAGACAGGAAGTCTTCATAGTTCTTCTTGTCGGGAGTAGACCACTGGATTTCACACAATGCAGCCCAACGAGGCAATACCATATATTGCGCATGAGAGAAAGTAGGAATATATTCAGTCCAGAGATTAGCTTGCACACCCTTAATATATTTTTGTTCTTCCGGAGTAAGGGAAGTCGGCATAGGTTCGTAGCTATATACTCTTTCAAGCGGCAGATAACCACCAATTCCGAGAGGTTCGTTTTCCGTATCTTTCGTCTGATAATAGTCGAAATACAAATAGGTATTCGGTGTCATAATCACATCGTGTTTCTGTTTGGCAGCTTCGATACCACCTCTTTCTCCACGCCATGACATTACAGTCGCGTTAGGAGCCAGTCCGCCTTCGAGAATTTCATCCCAACCAATAATCTGACGTCCGTGGTCGTTCAGGAATTTCTCAATGTGATTGATTACGAAACTCTGCAAACGTTCTTCCTTACTATGTTTATCATCCGATTTTAACCCCAATGCCTTGATACGTGCCTGACATTTCGGGCATTTCTCCCAGCGTACTTTCGGGCATTCGTCACCACCCACATGGATATATTCTGACGGGAAGATCTCAATCAATTCAGCATATACGTCTTCGAGGAATTTCAATACCTGATCGTTTCCGGCACAAAGCACATCTTCAGATACACCCCATTGTCTCCAAACTTCATACGGACCGCCAGTACAACCTAATTCGGGATAAGCGGCAAGAGCAGCCTGCATATGTCCCGGAAGGTCAATCTCGGGGATAACCGTGATATAACGTTCGGCAGCATACGCTACTATTTCCTTAGCCTCTTCCTGCGTATAGAAACCACCATAAGGTTTGCCGTCATATTCACCGGAGTTACGTCCGATAACTGTTTCCGTTCTCTTAGAACCTATTTCCGTCAGTTTCGGGTATTTCTTGATTTCCAGACGCCAACCTTGGTCTTCAGTAATATGCCAATGGAAACGATTCATATTATGCAAAGCCATCATATCAATATAAGTCTTCACTTCATCTACAGTAAAGAAATGACGACTCGTATCAAAATGTGCGCCACGATAAGCGAAACGGGGAGCATCCTTTATCTCTACTGCAGGCAAAGCAATCTCCGCACCTATTGCGACAGGCAATGACTTACGCAATGATTGAATTCCGTAAAATACTCCGGCCTCTGTAGGAGCAGTGATTGTAATTCCGTCACCGGTAACTTTCAATTGGTAAGATTCCGGATTTTCGGATTCTGTCCCAAGTGCCAATACAATTGCATTCTCTCCTTCTGTTCCGGCTTCGATAACAAAATCTTTTCCGGTAGCTGTTTTCAAGTAGTCTGCCAGAAATTTCGCGTTACGTTGCATATTCTCATTACCTTCCGGATAGAGAATCTTCACACTACTCTTCAGAATGAAGGGGTTTCCCGAGGCTGTTACAATTTCCTGAGGCATGGGAATAATCTGGTAATCAGCTTCTTGCTGAGCCGATTGACAAGAGGCAAAAAGCCCTGCTACCGCCAGACATCCCGTTAATTTTAAGAGTTGTTTCATAAACTAAAAAATTAGGTGTTAAGTTATTAATAGAATTATTTAATTATAGGTCTCACGAATATGCTTCACAGTCAGAGGCAGTTCCTCCCCTTTCTTTATTTGAGGAGAAGTAATGAGAATCGTTTTACGTTCTCCGGGCAGAAGATCGAAAAAGTTGTCACTAAAACGGGCACCCTGTAATGGTACTTCGATAAAGACGTCTTTTGCCAAAACAGGAGAAAGAAGTGTCAGTTCGCATTCGCCATCTGTCTGCTTCATTTTATAGGAAATAGTCGTTTCGGGCAAAAGTAGGTCTTTGGTCTTTGCAAAGAAATAAACCGTTTCATCTACCACATGTCCGGATTTGTCTTTCAAGGTAAGCAGCATGAAGCAGTGGAGGAGTTCTTCCGAAAGCGGGCGTTTTGTCGAAGACAGTAAGGCGTCAAGTTTTGTCCGATATACACATTGAGAGGTATTTGCAGGAACCGACAAAGATTTCAAGAGCATCGGTTTACTGATCTTTTTTCCCTCAAAGTCTATGACTTTCATTTCTAATGTCATTTTCTCCAACGTATCAAGGCGATCGGAAAGAAGGTAGACACATAAGCTGTCATTCCGCTGAATAGGGTTGATATGAATAGGAGCAAAAGCACGTTTCGCCTGATAATGCAAAGCTTTCCAGTTACCATAATAGTCGATACTCGACCATGAAACGACGGGCCAGCTATCGTTCAACTGCCAGTATAGAGTACCCATGCAATAAGGACGGTTACGACGGTGAGCTTCCAAGCCATGACGCATTCCCTGGCCTTGCAAAACCAGTCCGACGTATACAAAGTCCTCAAATTTCTCAGGTACGATATAGTCACGTTCCATGTAAGTACGGATCAAAGCATTGCCAATACTACTCTTTTGGTGGGCATTCATCACTTCCGATTCGATTTGATAATCTCCAGGAGCTGCGAATGTAGCAATAGTTTTCATCTCAGGGAAGGATTGGAAACCAAATTCGCTCATGAAACGTGGCAAGTCGGTATCCAATGATTCAAAAGGTTTCTGTCCGTACCAAACACCCCAATTATGGCTATCGCCTATTCCCCATGATTCGGGACGTCCCCAGTTGGCTAGATAAGGGGAGCTATGGATATAAAAGCGGTCAGCATCGAGTTCTTTCACCTTGGCGGGAAGTAGTTCACGGAAGAGTTTGTCGTAACCGGACATCATTTCCTGATAGATTTCCGGAGTGTATTTTTTCTGATACCCCCAATATTTCAAGGCTTCCAATATCTCATTGTTGCCACACCACATAGCCAGCGAAGGGTGGTTGCGAAGACGGCGGATGTTGTAGCAAGCTTCCTCCTCTACCCGCTTCAAGAATGTAGGGTCAGACGGATAAGGGGTACAAGCGAACATAAAGTCCTGCCAAACCAAGATGCCGTTTTCATCCGCCAAATCATAGAAACGATCGTCTTCATACGTTCCTCCACCCCATATACGGACTACATTCATGTTGGCCTCTTTGATATCACGGAACAATGTCTGATAGCGTTCGGTAGTCACAGAGGGCAATAGAGCGTCCTGTGGTATATAGTTGGCACCTTTGGCGAACATAGGAATGCCATTCACTTCAAAATAGAAAGATTCTCCGTCCGCATCTTTCTCGTTCACCAACCGGACGGTACGTAAACCGATACGGTGGGATTGCTCGGCTACCACTTTACCGTCAAAGACAACTTGAGCAGAGAAATCATACAAAGCCGGTTTGCCCCAACCATTCGGCATCCAGCGTACCGGAGACAGGACTTCGGAAGGGATATGGATAGAGTTGAGTCCGGGTTGCAAAGTGACAGAACGGCTAATTACAGTTTCTTCTCCTTTTTCAAATGAATAATTAATCCGTATTTCTGCTTGAATCGATTGAGGAAGTATATTGTTTATTTCCAGTTCATTAGATAGTTCGGCAGAGTGTTCTGTCAGCGACAGTTGCTTGATATGATAATCATTAATGGAAGCGGCGTCATAAAAACGGATTTTTACCGGACGCCAAATACCACTAGTTACCATACGGATTCCCCAATCCCAACCGTAACTGTAAGGAGCTTTACGGGAGAACACACTCAGATGTTTCTCATGGTGGTCATTATCCGCCGGATAGTTGAATCCGTTGGAGGCATATTGAGGAAGAGTTTGCCGGATAGGTGAATGGAAATATATATGGAGTAAGTTTTCCCCTAGACGAAGTTGTGGCTTTACAGGTAACGAATAACCGACAAACATATTATCGGACTTTAACAGTAAGGAACCGTTGAGATAAACATCTGCATAGGTATCAAGACCTTCAAAGATGAGCTGGGCATCATCCCGCTCCAATTGTTCCATTGTAACGGTAAAAGAAGTGCGGTATTCCCAATCTTCGTTTTCCACCCATTGAATCTTCTGTTCATTCATTCCATAAAAAGGAGAAGGAAGTAATTTGTGGTGAATAAGGTCCTGATGTACTGTACCGGGCACTTCTGCCGTTCGCCATAGTTCTGTTCCTGCTTGAGAAAATTCCCAGCCTGTGTGTAGAAGTACAACTTCTGAATTGTCATTACTCTGTGCATACGCCATGCTGCAACAACATAGTAGTCCGCATGCTATCTGAGCCTTTTTTCCTGTCAAATTCAATATCATAGTGGGGGTATTAGATATTAACGGAGTCAAAGATATTACTTTTTTGTCAATTTTCCCCCATTATTCGACCGTTATTTTTATAATTTCCGGAGTACGGACACCGGGCTTCAATTCTCCATTAATATTATAATATGTTTTATCCCACCCCACTAACGCAGCTCCGGCACGCGCTACCAGCGATGTACGGGCAACTTCCTGCCAGATGTCCAGATTGATATTATAGACCAATATACGGTCATTAAACTTATACCATTCTACCGGATGAAGGAGGTAATCTTTTTCAGGACACCGTAGAGCCGCTAGAAATATGTCTTTGTTTACTCCACCTGTACATAATACCAAGCTATCATTTAATGCAACGGCAGCTCCCCCCCCTAAAGATACAACCTCTCCGTCACTTCCTTTCGGAGTAGCTACAGGCATCCATTGCCGAGATACGGAAGAATAACAGTAACCACTTGTGGAAAGTGTTGCCGGTTTTCCTTCCGTAGAAGGAGCAAATCCTCCCCATAAATAGAAACGGTAGTCGTCTCCCCTACGCTGGCCGGCACAAACGGCTTGTGTACGTGCATCTCCGGGATATTCCGGTAACTCATGCCAGCCTACAGAAAGATTAGTTAAATCGAGTCGGAGGAAGGAATTGGATGGCTTTCCGTTTCTATTTCCTCCGGCTATGAATAGTTGTTCCCCAATTAGCGTCCCACACATATTATCCAGAGCATAAGGTAAAGCCGGTAATGTTTCGATGACGACTTTTCCTTTCTTCTTATTTTTCCCATTCTTTTCGCTTTTCTCATCCCAGCGGATTTTATAAACAGAAGTTAGTGCATCCTGACCGTCAGTTCCTCCTATACAGATGATTCCATCCGAACAGGATACAGAAACGCCATAAGCGGCAGAAACGGGAAGTTCTCCAACTTTATTCCAGACAAACACTGTATCTGGATTCATCTCTGCTACATAAATCCCCTGATAGTATTTCTTTTTTCCTCCTTTACCGGCGGGGATTCCGGGAAAATTACAACCTCCTGCCAACAGCAGTTTCCCATTCAGCATTCCTGCATAACAGGCAGAGACTCCTGATTTAAGTCCTTTCTCCGACTTAGGAAATCCCTCCATTCTTTGTAAATGGAGATCGGCAACAAAAGATTCGGGCGCTTCCGCACGAAAAGTTGACGCGGGCAAACCTGCCTCATTCACCAAATTTGCACGTGTGAAAGGTTGCCAGCCATAACGGATATATCGCGGACGTTTCACTTGTTCGCTATATACTTTTATCTGACCGTTTATTATTTCGGCAACTGCGGGATAATAAACGCCGTCTGTCTCGGCAACTTCAAACGTACGCAAAGGACCACCGTCCGAACTCTTCAACCCCTTGCCGTAATCAAAAGTAACATATACGACATCTTCACAAAAATCGGCCCGACAAAATAAAGGTCCGGAAGGCAACACATCATGCATTCCATAAGTTTTATTCAATGCCCAGCGAGCCAAGCGTTCTCCAACCGGTTTTTTATTTCTAGGATGTACATCCAACGAATCACCATAATCACTTGATACTGCCATACCGGTATTCGGAATTTCAGCCATCATTCTACGCTGGCTGTCACGGAACCACGGCCACGAAGGACGAGCTATACTGGAAAGCTGTACATAATAGAATGGCAAATCCTCATTCTTCCAGTTCTTACGCCAACTACCGACTAAGAGTTTAAAGAGCTTCTCATGAGCTTCGCAATTATGAGCGTTTGATTCCCCCTGATACCAGATCACACCTCTGACGGGATATTGCTCCAACGGCCGAATACCGGACTCGTATAAATAACAAGGTTCATAAGGGTGGCGCTGAAACTTCTCCTTCGAGAGTTTAACATTCAATGCAGCTCTTCCACGTACCCAGTCCTGTATAAAGTCATTACGCGTCCAATCTTTTAATATAGCCGGGAATTGATATTCCAACGTATTCCGGTCAATCCATGATTCGGTGGGTGAACCGCCGATAGCATTACAGATCAACCCCACCGGAACCTTCAAGCTATCCCGCAACATCTGACCGAAATAATAAGCGATTGCAGAGAAATGGGCAGCATTGGCAGGAGTACAAATTTCCCATTCGGTCTCCTTATAATATTGAAGATGATTCAAGGAATCGAGAACGGAAGCGTCCCATTGCACTGCGTCCGTGCGCCAGCGCGCTTTCATGTCATACAAACGTAACTGTTCGTCGGCAGCTTGAGGAATGTCTTTTTTGCCGGTAATAGTCTGCCGTAACATAAATTCCATATTCGACTGACCGGAGCATAACCAAACCTCTCCTATCAAAACATTTGTATATTTCAAGATTCTATGAGGGGTAGAAATTGTTAGCGTATAAGGTCCTCCCGCTTTCAACGGTGATAATTTCACGGACCATTTACCGTCCGGTGCAGCCTTTGTAATCCACCGCTGGCGGTCTATGCAAACTGTTACTTGCTCTCCTGCATTGGCTCTCCCATGAACCTTCAAAGGAGTATCGCGCTGAAGAATCATATTATCCGTATAAAGCGGAGATAATTTCAAGCCTCCATAATCTCCGGTGATAGCCGAGTAAACTGTTCTCGCCATTATCGCAGCCCCTTCAGCAGCAGGATGAACAGCGTCCGGCAAAAGATAAGGATATGGATAAAGCGGTTCGTGGAAATCGATTAACTGTACCCCGGCATAGCGTGCCACCGTTTCAATAGCCGTTTGTATCTCTCCATGCCAATCACGGGTTCCCGACAAAAAACGGGTATGGCGGTCGGCAATCGGAGTCATTCGTGCAATGATAATCCGTACAGCGGGATTGGCCTCACGGAATGTATCAATCAGCTTCAAATAATCTTTCACAAAAAAATCACGGTAGTTAGGCCAATTGCGAGGGTCGGTATCATTGATACCCAAATGAATGACAACAATATCTCCTGCAAAATCCAATGCTTTCCGATATTCTTCCTGTCGGGTATAAGGGCGATGTCCCTGATTAAGCAGGGTAGCGCCAGGTTTCCCGAAGTTCTCGACTTCATAACGTTCTCCCAGCAGCTTTTGCAACTTCACAGGATAAGATTGTGTTGCACGGTCAGATAATCCTGTACCATAGGTAATACTGTTTCCTACACATGCAACCTTTATCCGTTGCTGGGCAGACAACACCCAACAAACGAACAGACAGACGAATAATAGTAAAATCTTTTTCATTTATTTCTTCCCAATGTAAGGTTTCACAATCTCTACCCATTTCAAGTAACCTTTCCCCAGAAGATGCAAACCATCATTTGTATAGGTAGTGTTCATCTTTCCGGTTTGTTTGTCTATAAAATGGGAGTACAAATCTATATAGGTCGCTCCTTCTTTTTCTGCCAAGCCGACTAACCCTTTATTGATTTCAGGGATAACCTGCCAACGGGAAGTATGTCCCTTGAACATATTGTAATGGTCGGTGACCGGAAGAACACTTTGCAGATATAGCTTTGTTTTAGGCGAATCTGCCTTTATCTTCCTGACAATCATCTCAATACGGGATACAATAGTATCGGCGGGAGTTCCCCTACTCACATCATTAATACCAATCAAAAGAAATATTTTAGCGGGCTTTCCCTTCAGGATAGCATCAAGACGGTCATATACTCCCATACAAATGTCGCCGCTGATTCCACGGTTTTTGACATGTTTGTTCTTGAACAGTTCCGCCCATTCGGCACCGTTTGTGATACTGTTTCCCAGAAAAATAATGTCACTGGAAGTAACAGGCAGTTCTTCAAACAATGTAGCACGCTGGTAGTAAAACGTAGAATATTTGCGTTCTTGTGCGCGGCATAACAAAGACAGGGTCAATATGACCACTAAAAAAAAGATCTTTTTCATGACTATTCTTTTTATTTACTCATTAGCATATCCGTTTTTCATTATAGCATATCTGAGTTTCATTATAACATATTCAAATCTGCTCATAGCATATTTATAAATAGTTCTCTCTCTATAATCGATATGTCACTCTAGTGTTTTATTTGGTGAGTAAATGAGTCCTTCTACCGCTTTCTGTCCGTCAAGAGTAACAAAGACAGTAGTAAACATCCATTTTACTAGCCGGACTTCCGGGCTAACAAACTTCCCTACCGGTAATTTCAAAAGTACTTTATTCCAGCCTTTTTGCAGATGAACTTCCAAAGGCGGGCGTGCCACACAATTTTCGTTGCCCAAAGCTATTTCATTGCTTTTGGTGCGGTGAGTAGCTGTCCAGACAGGCGGTAATATTTCCTGTTCATTTATCCAGATACGGCTTTCCTTATAATCCCATTTTCCCGGCAGAGGAGGAAGATCGGCTTCGGAGCGTCCGTAATTCTGAAATTCAGCCCACAAACCAACGTTTTGTTCTTTCGGCGAATAGACATAGGTGTAGGCGTAGGCCGTATGGTTTTCTTTCGGTTCTTTATAAAATCCGGGAATAAGCGTCCCCCACACGTGGCGTAAATAGATTCCGGCACCAATAGCAGGACGCACATTGTATGTTTTTCCTCCATAGCTGTAACTATCCTGCAAAGTTTCTTCCGGAGGAAAAGCCTTTGCCAGATTTCCTTCGTTCGGGAAAGCATCTGTAATATTCCATTTCACATTTGTCTGGCGGACATACGCAAACGGATAACCGTCAAAAGTATGTTCTTTATGCCACAACAAACGACGTTCAAAATCGGCAAAACTTCTGAATAGTTCCGAATGCTCGTCGGTTGGAAGTATTGTTCCGTTCTTATCGAAATATTCCGTCCCACCACCTTTCCAGGCACGTTCCGCCATAGCCAGCATATTAGGATAGAAATTATTTTCGATAATCATCCCCCACTCGGTACTGACTAACCTGTCATTCCAGATAGCCAGGATTGTCCCTGCCAAATCTTCGCTTCCTTGTTCCTTATTATAAATACGACTATTGTACAATGCTATGATATCACCAAAGGTGTCAAAATGATTCAGATAATGAAAACGTGAGTCAATGGCGGGAATCCCTTTCTGCGCCTTTCCACGATAACTCCAAAGTTGAGTCATGTCAATCTCCCCGGGTTTGTAGTGCCAACCCGGATTCCATGAAATTACTTTCTTACCTTTGGAACGTACATAGGACACCATTTCCGGCACAAAACGGGGATTGGTAAACTGCACTTCATCCGTACCGATATGCAAATAAGGCACATCAAACGTTTCACAGACTTCATCCATCAACAATTTCAAAATTTTCATCCCTTCAGGACTTTGCATATCATGGCGGAAAGTACGTATAAATGCAGCGCTATGTCCGGGCATATCTATTTCGGGAATCAGCGTCATGTGATGTGCTTTACAGAATGCAACCAACTCCTTGGCTTCTTCCAACGTATAATATTTGCCGGGCATGCGGGTGGTATTCGCACTATCGTTCAGCATCGGAAAAATCTTACTTTCCAGACGCCAGGATTGATTCTCGGTCAAATGCCAGTGAAAAACATTGATTTTGAATTTGGCAAGCGCGGCGATTTCACGCTTAAGTTCATCCAGTGAAATGTAGCTTCTTCCAACATCCTGCATAAATCCGCGAACCCGGAAAGCAGGCCAGTCGATGATCTCAGCTCCTTGAATATGCGTTTTTGAATTCCTTTTTTCTGCCAGCTGCCTTAAAGTTTGCATAGCCCAATAAACACCGCGTTCGGTTACAGCCTCAACAATTATCCGCTTCTTTGTGATGCTCAGTCGGTAGGCTTCATCCTGGTTCATCGGTATTTCGGGGAGGGTCGGCAGTAATTTAACTTCAATAGTACCGGTTGCCTTGGGGGAGACGGTTCCTCCCATTTCGGAGATAAGAGTTTCCCACTCCTGTTGAAGCACAGGAGTGGAAAGCTGTACCTTATTCACCTGAAAGTTTAAATGAGAGGGGGTAAACTTTTGCGGCTGGGGGAGCAGGTGATAATCACCTGCTTTTACCACTGAAATTGTGCATAAGTTAATTATAATATATATAAATAATATGAGTCTGTTTTTCATGATTACAGGTCGTATGATAATTCCTATTGTATTATATCTCTCAGCCGGATTGCCTGAAAAGTCATATGAGCGACACTGCTTTCATATAATATGCCGACTGTCTCTTTATCAATCATTGTCAAACAAGAATATCCCCAACCGTCACCTTCATCCAGCATCACTTGATGTTCGGGTAGCCAGGTGATACCTCCATCCAGACTGGCCTTGATCGTGATATGATGACGACCTTTTACCGTATTCGGATTGGAGAATAAAAGAATATCCTTATTTAATGTGTTGTCTGCCGCTTTCACGCTGATTAAACTTGCCATACACACCGGTTCCTGTAAAGCTTTACGGGAAGAAGGATGTTCTGTCCAAGTCTTACCGAGATCCTTGGTAGTAGCGACAGCACGACTGCCTCCACGGTTATCTCTCATATTTAACATCAGTACGCCAGGCTCCACTTCCGCTACCTGAGCTTCTGTTGTATTGGTGCGCGCATAGTTATGGATTTTCCATGTTTCGCCACGGTCTTTGCTATACATAATTCCCGCATTCGGAACACGGGTAGAATCGATAAACTGAATCGGGAATACCAATGTGCCGTCTTGCATGGTGATACCTCGTCCCGGTCCTTGCAAAAGGAAATACCAGGATGGATCTTTCACCTGATCTGTTATATTAATAGGCTCCGACCACGTTTTACCATCGTCCGTACTCTTTGACAATACCAACTGGGCCGTATGATTCATATCCATTCCCGGATAAGAACTCCACCAAGCACGCTGATTACCCATTCCATGTGTCCAAGCCGCCACCACCCATGTTGTGTTGGTCTTGGTATCCACTAAGATCGAAGGGTCGCCAACACCGTTCTGCGCAGCAGGCAAACCGCCTGTTTCACCAAAAGCTAAAGGTAAACGCATCTTCTCCCATGTTTTACCACCGTCTACACTACGGCTCAAACCGACGTCCACATGTTCCTGCAAATCAACACTGCTATTATAACGTACATCATAAACTCCCAGCAATGTTCCTTTATTAGTAGTTGCCAATCCCGGAATACGGAAGGCAGCCGAACCATCGTCACCAGCATGGCGTACCCCTACTCCTACCCTATGAGCTATATTCTCCGGTGAAACCGTATGCATAAGTGCTTCTTTATTATCAACCTTAACAGTAACAATCTTAGCTGACACTTTATCCAGCAAAGAGGCGCCCGGTTTCATTTGCAGACTGATCCAGAAATAATTGATTCCGGGAAAAAGTTTCTGATTAGCATTCAGTATCACTTTCCGCCCGGGATTATTTACCTGTGATTTATTAATCGAATAAGAAGGATTCGCAGCCAATGTCTTCCCCGGCGTATGGCTGGAAATATAAGATACGGGAGTAAAGAATTTCTTACCATAGTTTTGTCTGGCCTCCGTACCACTATAATATAACTTAACGGACTGTATATCCGCCATATTCACATCTTTGCCAAAATTCAAAACTACTTCATCCAAACTACGACTCTCTTTTGCATTCAAACGCAACATAAACAACACGTTATCCTGTCGTTCAATCAAAATTGGAATCTGAGTTTCACGCACAAATACAGTATCCGATGCAACAGCCTGCAAAGTCCCACAGACAGATAAAAAAAGGATAGATAATAATAAAAGTAGGTTTCTTTTCATGGTATTATTAATTGTTTGGGCACAAAGATATAAATTTATCATATTACCAGCAAATAATTAAATATTTTATTATATACAAGAATATTAATAAACTAGCATTAGTGTGCCATTTCTTTCTTTAAAAGGAAGAAAAAGATAAAAAGCGAGATAGATAAATTAGTCCCTATCCCGCTTTTTATCACAATGTACTAACTTTTATTCCGGCTGCTTTTTATAAGTGTTATATCCCGGAGTTTGTTCCAGTAATGGATTGATATTCATCGTGCTAATATCCAATGGCCATAAAAGTTTATGCTTTTCACTCGTACTAATCAAAGGAGAAGTAGACGGATAATTGGCTGCTGCCGAAAACGCCAACGAATTATGAGAAGCATCCTGCATACGTACAACATCAAACCAACGTTTACCTTCCCAGACAAATTCCTTATCGCGTTCGTGCAATATAGCCAATTCGTTTGCTTCAAAACTACCGTCAGCGTATTCGTGCCCGGCATAGTCGTCGCCATAAGCACGCTTACGTACATCATTAACATAAGTACTGCATGATTCACCTAATCCGTTTGCCACTTCGGCCATCATAAGCAAAGCGTCCGCATAGCGATAGATAATAATATCCGTATCATAAATACGATTGTTATTAGAGTTAATTGAACCTATGCCTTTTTTCATAACGCAGCCAAAACTTGCAGGATCTTTATCTTCTTGAGTATAATATTCCAAAAAGGTTACATCACGACGAGTATCTTTTTCATCATAGGCAGACCAGAAATCATAGGTATATTCATGCCTGAATACACCGCCAGTCCCTTTCAGATTCAAAGTGTCGGTTTCTATCCGCTTGCTGTCACGTCCATACACCTGTCCGATAAATACTGCATCCTGATATAAAAATTGCCCAGCCCAGTTGGTTGCTTCGCCGTCGGCAAAGTGTAATGTGAAAATAATCTCTTTATTATTACGATTGGAAGTACTGAAAACATTTTCAAAATCGGACAGTAATTCAAACTTACCTATAATCTGATTCAAAGCTGCTTGAGCAACCTTCAAATCAGTTGTTCCGGTAGCAGTATGTCCGGTAATGGTCACTTTAGCAGCCCACATATATATTTCCGCTTTCAACATCAGGGTAGCAGCTTTGGACCATATTGTTTTATCGTAACTATTTGTCACTGTAATATCTGCATAATTATTCTCTGATTTTTGAATATCACCTTTTATAAATTCAAGCGTTGCTTCCGCTGTCGCACGTTCCACATAAAATTTGTCCGCAGTCACCTTGCCATTCAAGAGTTCAACTTCAGTGACAATAGGCACTCCCCCATACGTCTTATAAAGCATGAAATAATATAATGCCCTCAATCCATACGCTTGAGCCAAATAGTGTTTTCTGTTTGTATCATCCAGGAAACTGCATTCATTCTCTACTTGCTGAATAAAATGATTGACTTGCATGATTGGAGAATAAAGACCGTACCAATTACTAATACCCGGCCTGTCTTGATCAATTACATTGGAACGGAGATTAGCATAGTTCAAACTAGTATTTTCAGATGAAGTTCCTACACGTTGTGTTCCACCACGAACTTCTCCTAGAACATAGAACATATCATAATAACTTCTCAGTTGAGAATGCATACCTGTCATATATCCATCAACTTGAGCTTCATTATTCCAATAGTTTCCACTTCCGAAATAATCCTCGGGAGTCAAATCCAAAGCATCGCATGATGTATAGAGGACAGAGGATACAAATAAAGAAATGATGTATATTATTTTTTTCATAATCTGTCTTTTTTATATGTTAGAAAGAAACGTTGATACCAAAAATTACAGTGCGAGGCAATGGATATCCACCGTTGTTATCCGCCTTTTCAGGTGAGAACAAGTGCTTCGCTTCTGTCAGATAACCTAAGTTTTGTCCTGTCACAGATAATTCCACGTTACTCAATTTAGCTTTTTGCACCCATATCGACGGTAACCGATAAGTTAGCGACAGTTCACGAAGTGCCAGATAATTACCATTATACACAAACATGGAAGAACTACGGCAATAGTTTCTCTTTCCCAACTGATCCGCCCAAACATATGTAGGATATTTAGCGTTCGGATTGTCCGGTGTCCAAGTATCCTTAGTTTCCTGGATAGTATTATATGTACCTTGCGCGCAAGCCATAATCCACATTGATTTCCAGTCTACCGCTTTGAACCCTAAAGCATAGTCGAAACGCGCCGATAACGTCAAGTCTTTCCAGCTCACCGTAGTATTGAAACCGCCTGTCCACTTCGGTACCGTATTTCCGACCTTTACCATATCATAATTATCAATCACGCCGTCCCCATTGACATCTTTCCATTTTACGTCACCTGGCTGAATAGGTAGTGCGTTTTCTTTTTGGCTGTCGGACAATTTATTATAACCTTCTGCCCCTCCATATAAAGGTCTGCCGGTCGATCCATTATTACCGGACGTAATATCAATCAAACCAGCCGGTATCTCATCCTGTGATTTATAGATACCATCAGCGATAAACATATACAAGTCACCCGGACGTTGTCCTTCCTGATAGCCTCCTACCCACATTTTAGCGTCACCATAGCCGGTATATACCTGATATGCATCTTGTCGATTACGTTCCAGCCCGTTATCCGGCAACGCTACGACCTTATTTTTGTTCAGTGCTCCATTCCAGTTCAGATTCCATTTCCAGTCTTTCCGGTCAATAATACGGAAAGCCAGTTCAAACTCAAATCCTTGATTCTGGAACTTACCGTTATTGGAAACCACAGAACCTACTCCAGACGTGGAAGGTACGGTGATATTAGCATATTTATCACTAGTCAGACGATTATAATAGGTCAAATTAGCATTAATACGATTTTCGAGAAAGCCTAAGTCAAGACCGATTTCAAAAGTTCTGGATTTCTCCCACATCAGATAAGGATTAGGAATACTTCCCAAAAGAAATCCCGTAGCGCCATTGTAAGTATTACTACCGTATGACCCCTGTACGGTATAATTGCCTACAAAGTTCTTGTTGACATTACCGTTCAGACCGAAACTTGCACGTAATTTACCAAATGAAAGTATATCGCTTGTGTTTGCCATAAATTTCTCTTTGCTGAAAACCCACCCGGTCGAAACACCCGGAAATACTCCCCAACGGTTTTCTTTTGCCAGTTTAGAATAACCGTCTTTTCTAAGTACCAGTGACAAGAGATATTTTGATTGATAATCATAATTTACACGTCCGAAGAAAGACATGATACGTTGACGTGAATGCCAAGAGTCAATAGAGCGTTTTCCCTCTTCTTTTGACGTATACTGTAAATCCATAAAGTCGTCGGTCGGGGCTCCCGAACCGGATGCATTGAAACCTTTATTATAAGAATCATAATATTCGAAACCAGCCATCGCATCCAGATAATGATCTTTGTTTATCTGATAATTATAATTTAATACAGCATTATAGGTCTGATCCAGTGTGCGGTCATAATAAGCAGAGGTGCTGCGTGAAGTAACCTTATTTCCCGGAGAACTTAAATAATCCTTATTAAAGCTTTCGTCCTTTTCTTCCTGATAATACCAGATTGCACCAAGCTTTAACGAAAGTCCTTTCATGAAGTTTACAGTGAAAGATTGATTCATTGTAAACTTATCAGTGTTCTGATCCCGGACAAACTTATCAAAATTATACTGCTGATTACCATCCCCGGAGTTAGGGCCTAACAGCATCTCTCCATCTGCATTGTAACCGCGGAAAGTAGGAGGCAATGACAAACAACGAGAAAAATAATTAGCCTCTGCTGTCTGAGTTGCAGGCAACCCGTTCCAAGTAGCGTCCGCAAAATTAAAACTGGAACTGGAAGTTAACCATTCTTTCAGCTTATAATCAGCATTGAAGGTAAAGGTTATACGCTTATACCAGTTGCCGTATGCCGTACCGTCACTCTTATTATAACCTAACCCGGCATAGTAGTTCCCTTTTTCATTTCCGCCACTTACACTTAAATTATAATCCTGTGAAAATGCTGGAGTTTGGACGTTGAAATCTGCGATGTCTGTGTTTTTATAAATAAGTTTATCCCCATAGATAGGGTCGATCATTGTTTGCCAACCCTGATCCAACAAAAAAGCCAGATTATCAGTATATTTCATTGTACTCCAAATAGCAGAACTCGTTTTGTTTCCATCCAGAGGGGTCACCCCGTCACTCGCAAAATAAGCATTACCTGTACCGTAAGGAGTAGCACTAGTCAATGAACTAAGTGAAGACCATGCCTTCACAGCGCTTCCGTCCGGATGTTTCATATCTCCCATATAAGCATTCTTATATCCCATACGCATCCAATAAATATAATCTCCGGCATCAAGAAACTCATAGGAATTTTTGAAATAGTTTAACCCGAACTTTGCTTTCAGGTTCACTTCTGCTCTTCCGCTTTTTCCGCGCTTGGTTGTAACAAGGATTACACCATCATTGGCACGTGCACCATAGATTGCAGTAGCACCGGCATCTTTCAATACTTCCATTGATTCAATATCATCCGGATTGATATCACTCAAAGAAGAACGTACCTGTCCATCAATCAGAATCAGAGGAGAGCCAGAACCATCAAAGTTAGTACCTCCACGAAGGACCAGCGTCGGTGTACTGCCCGGATTACCGGAAGTCTGGCTAACGGACAAACCTGCAACAGCTCCGGATAATGCCTGACCGGGATTTGAATACAATCCCTGCTTCAATGTTTCTTCTTTTACCTTGGAAATTGAGTTGGTAACTTTAGTACGCAACTGTTTACCGCCATAACCGGTTACTACCACTTCTTCCAGCATCTCAGAATCTTCTTTCATCTGAATCCGGAAAGAAGTCTTTCCTTTAAGATCAATTGTTTGTACTTGATATCCGATATACGAAACTCTGATTTTTCCGTCCGGATTCATGTTTAATACAAATTTACCATCGATGTCAGTAATGGTACCATTTGTTGTACCCACTTCGACAACACTCGCTCCGATGATTGGTTCACCAGCAGCATCGCTTACCACACCGGTAATTGTTTTTGTCTGTGCCATAGCCCCTATGGAGCAGAAAAGACACAACATAAGCAAAAGGATGTCTTTTTTCATTAGTATTACTTTTAGTTAATAATTGAAATAATTTTAGATACTTATCTAAGTCCAATTAGAACTAATCTTCCGGTAATACCTCATCTCCCTATGTCAGATTCCTCTTTAGAATTTTAATCGGAGCAAAAACATATTCGCAAAATCGACCTGTTTTCTACCTATTTAAGATATAACTCTTCCCTTTTATTCATGACTTTAATAATGCATATTTTTATATTTAATAGCATATATAAGAAAATAATTTATTAAATACTTTGCAGATATTAATAATATAAATATATTTGCAGCGATTTAAGATATACATATCGGTGATTTATATCTAAATCCTCTATAAGATAGAAGAAAATATGAATAAATAACTCAACTAAGTTCTAATTGAACTTATGCGTTCACTTGTAACCACTATCTATTCATTCACCAATAATACTTATAAAAACAGGCATTTATTTATTGACAACACCACACTTATTCAATTCTCTAGGGGGTGTTGTAGAACCAAAATCAATTACCGGTATAATGACAAATTGCATAAGCAAAACAGAGTCATCTATATAAGTGTAACAGCAACAGGTATCACAAATGGTACGGATTCTTTAAGTCCCCGACAATTATTGAGACCCAGGACGATTACTTCAAACGTTTGCTCATGTTTGTTAATTACAACTCCAATAAATTTGTTCAGACCTCCTTCACCATACCTATATATCACATCGTTTTGAGAAATCTAAAGCAGTGCTTTAGGAGGTGTAAAGCATAGCTTTTGCCTACTTAAAGCAGTGCTTTATAAAATCCTAGAAGTTTGTTTCAACTACAAGAAGGAAAAATATACGCGATGAGTATAATTTATGCTATAAGCATATTCAGATTTACTATAATGAAATAAAGACTTGCTATAATGAAAAATGGAAGTGAACTCCTCGCACCCCATCCTTTATCCACTAACACAGACAAACAGGGAAAAGTGAAGAAATGAATGTTTTTCAAAAAAAGAAAACCTTACCAGTGATGAATCCAAAATAAGGGGTTGAATTCAGCACTGGCAGTTTCTTGTCAAATTCTGCGTAACTGACAACACCTGAACATCATCTGCGTTACGCTTCATATATACTTGCAGACTTTTATCTTGCCGGCTTCTCTACGTGCTTTACTAAATAAAAGTATCTTTAACTATCAACAGTGATATCTCAAAGAAGCTCTTTACAAAGCATATAACCACGAATCATCATACGAGGTATATGGAAAGGTCCTTTAAAAAGATTCCCCTTAGCGGGTTGGGCCACAGTACCGTCGCGATGAAGATAACCATACCATTCCCCATATTCCTTATCCGGGAAATGAGCATAAGCCCAATCACTCACCTGTTGATGCATCTGAAGATATTTTTCATCTCCGGTAGCCTGATAAGCATATAAAGTGGCAATAATAGCTTCTGTTTGCGGCCACCAGAATTTCATATCCTGAGAATAGTCCTGAACAGGAAGATTCCGACAGTCACGGAAATTGATAATTCCTCCGAATTCCTTGTCCCATCCCCACTCCCAAGACCAATCAAGAATCTGAAGAGCCAACTGAAGTAAGTCCTTATCCCAATTACGATATTTAGCTTCTTCCATGATAAACCACGCAGTTTCAATACAGTGCCCCGGGTTTATAACGCGCCCGTTACAAGTATCTATGAATTCACCGTCAGGTCCCACCATTTCAAGCAAAGCTTTAAACTCCGGATGAATAAAATATTTACGTAACGCTGCAATCGAAGTATCTATCTGCTCTGTCAACGACGGATCATCAATAACCATACGGATACGAGAAGCCGTGTTAATCAAGATCATTGTTATAGAATGACCTCTTGAAGGCAGAGTAGGCAAATATTTTGGCTCAAGAAATCCCGGAGTATTCAGGAAATGCAAGGTACGTTTAAATATATCCAAAGCTTTTTTCGCATATTCTTTTTCACCTGTTGCTAATGCATACTCAGCCATTGCTATTGCAGCAAAACCTTCAGAAAACACATAACGGCGTTTACGCAAGGGCTTTCCGTCTTCTGTAACTTCAAAAAACATATGTCCGTCCGTATCAAAACAATGTGCTTCGATAAAATCAATACAACTTTTTGAGGCTGCCAGCCATTGAGGATTCTTTTCTATATTATTATATGCATATGCAGCTATAAATCCAAAACGTCCCTGAAACCAAACCGACTTGGTAGTATCCATCAAACTACCGTCACGATTAACGCATGTATACACCCCTCCATGTTCTCTATCTAACCCATACTTCATCCAAAACGGCATAATATTATTTATTATATCGTCTTTATATGATATAGCCCACTTACTCAAATATTCTGTTGTATTCATGCTATGCGTTTTTAAAATTTATTGCATCGGTCAAAAAAATGAATAGCTTCAAGTTCCGCTTTCATCTGCGCTTCTTCCTCATCTGTCATATTCTGAAACGGAGTACGGTTCTTGCCCAAATCAAGCCCTATCAACTTCATGATACGTTTTCCGCCGACAATATTCCCACGGAAATGACAAATCACGTTTATTACTTCTTGTGAGAAGTTTTGGCGTTCGCGAGCAGTTTCTATATCACCTGCCTCCCAAGCCTCAATAATACCGACCAATTCTTTACCGTTATAATTAGTTGTTCCTCCAATGCCACCTTGAGCGCCTCCCATAGCCAGACAAGGAAGAATTGTCTCATCCTGTCCATGCAGCATATCGAATTTTCCATTTTTATATAAACGACATTGGTTATATTCATACATACTCTCAAAAGTATATTTAATACCTGCAAAATTGGGAACACGACCGTCTACCGCTTCCAATAGCTTAACCATTGGTAAAAAAGCACCATTGAACGCCGGAATATGATAATAATAGAAAGGCAGTTCGGGTGCCCCAGCTGCTATTTCTTCGATATATTTTACCAGTTCCTCAATACGACCAATCTTCGGAAAAGGAGGAGCCATAGCACCAATCCCCCATGCGCCTATTTTTTGTGCATGCTCTGCCAACATACGGCTAGCCTTTACACAGCAGCTACCAACATGCACTATAACCTTAAAACCCTCAGGAGCAACAGAAACCCAACGTTCGGCCAATCGCATACGTTCTTCTTCTGTCAACATATAGCCTTCACCGGAAGAACCATTGATAAACACTCCTTGCAGTCCATTCTTTACCAGCATCTTAGCATATGCTTCAATTGGTTCTAAATTCACCTCACCATTCTCATAAAAAGGAGTAAACGGTGCGTCAATAAGTCCTTTAATTCGTTCCATTATTTTATTTTTTATAAAGTTATATATACTCTTAATCTACCATATTATCTGTCTTCGGCCTTAAGAAATAGATTTGAAGTACCAATGCCACAGCCACTACAATGCTCAACATTGCAAATCCCTGTCCCAAGCTTCCTCCATCCGTCCATTTCCCTAACACTTCTGTCACAGCAGCTCCGGCAAACACGCCGGTCATATTCATAATACCATAAGCCGTTGCACGATGTTTCGCCGATACAAACTGACATAAAATAGGCATATTATTAGCGTCAAATATTCCAAAGCCAATTCCGAAGAGTAAGCCTGCACCAATCACGCTAACAAAGCTATGTCCAAAACCCAGCAGAAGTAAAGCCGGTATAGTCATTCCCAAACCGATAGCTCCGGTATAGACCCGTCCACGAATATTTTTTTGTACCCAACGGTCTGACAAGATGCCACCTAAAATAACGCCGATAAAAGAAGAAACTGCAATCGTTATGGTAGATATCGGGCCGGCTTCGGACATCGGAATATTCAAACTATCTGCAAATAAGGTCGGAAGCCAATTCTTTGTTGCCCACCCCGGAAGACTGGGAGCAGCAAAATAGAAAAGAATAATCCAAAATGCCCAGTTAGTAAACAGTAAGGAAAGCCCACTTATTATAGAAGGTTTCTTTTCTCCAGGAACATTATCTATTTTCTTGCTAGAAACATTATGAATAGGATTTTCTTTCAAAAATAATATGAGTACCAAAGAATAGACAATCCCCACGATACCAAACCAATGAAAAGTAGCCTGCCAGGAGAAAGCCGCAGCAGCCGTAGCTCCAAAACCACCAATAGCCTGCCCTACATATAAACCGGTCATGTGTACTCCCACTGCCAAAGAACGTGACTTCCCTTCGTGCCAGTCAGCAATTAACGACAAAGCCGAAGGAATATACAATGCTTCACTGACTCCCATTATAGCACGCAGCCAATAAAGTTCATGAAAATCATGGGCATACCCCATCAAGAAAGTGACAGCGGACCAAACAAAAAGACTACCGACAACTAGCCACTTACGATTTACCCTATCCGCTATAATCCCGGCAACGGGACTCATAAAACCATAGATCCACAAAAATATAGCCATTAAAGCCCCAAAAGCTTCTGCTTTATTCAGTTCTACAATATCTACTTTCATAGCTTCTTGCATAGTAGAAAGCATTTGGCGGTCCATATAATTAAGAAGTGCCACTATCCACAATAAACCGACTACTACCCAAGGATAAATACTTTTGTTTTTCATATAAAGCAATTTTTATGTTTCACTCGCATTAAATTATTGCAAACATAATACTATTTTTATTATAAGCCAAATATTTAATTAAATATTTTATTATATATTCGAGGATTACTAAATGGACTAGAGTCTATAACACTTTATGCATGAAAAAGGTAGTGCCTTCTGCTATGGACGACACTACCTTTTCCATATAAAAACAACAATAATTCAGAGCTTCACTTTGGCTATCAGTTTACGTATTTTACCACTACCAATAACCGGAGCATGAGGATCTTCCGGATATACAATCACAAACTGCCCCGGAAGCAAACTAACATAGGTAGTAGGACGATCTGAATACAGAGCACAATCTTCTTCTTTTGAATATGCCTTAGTCTCGTTTTGCAAATCTTCTAAAGCTTTCCAACCAATCATTTCCTCACCCTCCAACAAGATATGTACATCAATATAGTCATGATGCAATTCTAAAACCTGCTGATCAGAAGTTACGCACTCCGGATTCACATTATTAATAAATAGATGATCACCATCAACCTCAATACGCCCCAAATCGGCATGAAGCAAATCATGTGTTTTCACATAGTCAAACAAAGACTTAAACAAAGGGTGAAGTCCTTCAATCCGCTGACTATTTTGCAGATTAGATACAATCATATTTTTCCTTTCATTTATAATTAAACAATAATCGCACAAATATAAGTCTTATATTTAATATTCGGTTTATTATTAATAAAAATATTTATTATATTAAACCTGACACTCAAAAGCCCTTTATTATTATTTCCGACGAAAAAATATCAGAAATTGAGAATATAATAAATTCAAAGACAAGAAATCTCCATTAATAAATAAATTTATTATCTTTGCGAGAAAGAATAAAGAAGAACTAAGATGAAACAACATTTACTGAAAGAAATAGAAGTAGGGACTAAAAACGCTCTTCTTAAGAAGAAGATTATCACACATTATATATATAATGGTAGTTCAACTATTACGGATTTAGCAAAGGAGCTAGATCTTAGTGTCCCAACTGTCACAAAATTCATTAGTGAAATGTGTGAGGAGGGGTATATAAATGATTACGGCAAACTGGAAACGAGTGGAGGGCGCTATCCTAGCTTATACGGCCTAAATCCCGAATCAGGATACTTCATTGGAGTAGATATCAAGAAATTTGCAATTAACATAGGCCTGATCAACTTTAAAGGTGATATGGTAGAGTTAAAGATGAATATCCCTTTCAAATCAGAAAATACGTCGGAAGCACTTGAAGAATTATGTAAACTTATCTTGCAATTTATAAAGAAAGTAGATATTGATAATGATAAAATATTAAATATCAATATAAATGTTTCCGGCAGAGTCAATCCGGAATCCGGATATAGTTTCAGCCAGTTCAATTTCGAAGAAAGACCGCTGGCGGAGGTGTTGACTGAAAAAATCGGATTTCGAGTAACAATTGACAATGATACACGCGCCATGACATACGGAGAATATATGAAAGGGTGCGTAAAAGGAGAAAAAGATATTATTTTTGTAAATGTCAGCTGGGGGCTGGGTATCGGCATTATTATTGACGGGAAAATATATACCGGCAAATCGGGATTTTCCGGAGAATTCGGGCACACAAATGTTTTCGATAATGAAATCATCTGCCATTGTGGGAAAAAAGGTTGTCTGGAGACTGAAGCATCAGGCTCTGCTCTTCATCGAATATTAATAGAACGTATCCAGAACGGAGAAAGTTCAATTTTATCCAACAGGATTTTGTCAAAAGACAATGTTTTGACTTTAGATGAAATTATCGCTTCTGTAAATAAAGAAGATCTGCTTTGTATTGAAATCGTAGAAGAAATAGGCCAAAAACTAGGAAAACAGATTGCCGGATTAATTAATATCTTTAATCCGGAACTAGTTATAATAGGCGGAACCTTATCACTGACAGGCGACTATATTACCCAGCCTATCAAAACAGCAGTACGTAAATACTCGCTCAACCTGGTAAATAAGGATTCTGCTATTATGACCTCCAAATTAAAAGACAAAGCCGGTATTGTCGGAGCCTGTATGCTGGCACGCAGTAGAATGTTTGAAAGTTAAATTATTGTTTCAAGCTCTACAATAAAGGCTAATCTGAGAGATTTAAAATTTAAGGCTAAAAAATTGTCGGATTCTTTTTGTTTTCTCAAATAAAGCTGTAATTTTGCACGCCGTAAACGAGAGACAAACCGCCGCTATAGCTCAGTTGGTAGAGCAACGCATTCGTAACGCGTAGGTCGCCAGTTCAAGTCTGGCTAGCGGCTCATAGACGGGAACCCATTAATTATCTTATATTTAAGAACTTAGGTTCCCGTTTTTATTTACGAGATCTTCAAATTATAGATTAAAAAAAAGGAAATATTGTCCAGTGGTGGACAAAAAAACTTATCCAAAACTTATCCTTTAAATTTAATCTATTATGGCAACTCTTAAACTTACAATTTTCAAAGCAAAAGTTTTAAAAGACGGAAGGCATAAAATAAGAATAGCTGTATGTCATAAGAAAGAGACATGTTATATTGTAACACGTTTCATTATTGATAACTTATCGCAATTCAAGGATGGACAGGTAACAAAACGACCTGATGCTTCAATTATTAATTCTAAACTAAGAAACATGATGAACGATATGCAGAATAAACTTGATGAAATAAAGCATCAATCTCTTTATTCTTGCAAACAAATCAAAGATATGCTCGTTTCTGATTTAGAAACAAAAGACAAACTGAACATTACATATCAAAAAGCGTGCTCTATATTTATAGATGAGCTAAATTCTGAAGGTAGGGAAAGTTACGCAGTATTGATTGAAAGGAGCTGTAGATATTTTACAGAGTTTACTAAAGGAGAAATCCCCATGTCTGATATAACTCCAAATATGATTGAAGGATTTTCAAGATACTTGAAAACCAAAAAGGGCATAGGAAATACGACAATTGGGATGATGATGTCTCAAATAAAAGCCGTAATAAATAGAAATATCAATTTAGGTTCCGTAAGATATGATATACATCCATTTGTAAACAAGAAAATACCTAAATCTCCGGTTCGAGAAGTAGACATATCTTTGGAAAGTCTCAATATAATAAAACATAGTAATCCAAAAGAAAAGAAATATATTGTTGCGAGAGATGTTTTTATGCTTTCTTTTTATCTTGGGGGAATGAATCTAATAGACATAATGAATACTCGTTTTGGAGATGATAAGGTAGATTATGTTAGAATAAAGACTAGATTTAAAACTGAAACCGAACAACATTGCCTACTTCCTATAACTGCCCCTGCTAAAAAAATAATAGATCGTTGGATAAATAATAAAACAAAAAAACTAGACTTTGGGTATAGTTTTTCATATCACAATTTTTCAAGATATATATGTAGATCTCTTGCCATACTTGCTAAAGAATTGGGAATAAAAGAAAAGGTGGTATTTTATTCTGCCAGAAAGTCGTTTGCTCAATACGCTTTCGACTTGGGGATACCTGATAACGTTATAGACTATTGTCTTGCACATTCAGACAAAGGTAGAGGAGTTGTAAGATACTATACAAAAACCCGATTTAAACAAGCTGAAATAGCAATAAACAGGGTAATCGACTATGTGAACAACCCGGACAAATATAAGGACTATATAGAGATGAAGGCGGATATCATGATGATGAAAACATAGAAAAAGGCAGCTTATTCGGCTGCCTTTTCTATGTCAATTCAACAGGTTCATTTTCCCATGTTATTTCTCGACCGAGAATTTTCTTTATTGTACCTCTAGGGAGTTCGATACATACATCATTATGTGGATTATACCCCCAACAACATTCTTCAAACCTGTATGGGATTTTATTTCCTTTCCTTTCACAATATACCTCACATTCAATAATACGTTCGGTGCCGTCTTTGTCAACACATAAGTAAGTCATATTATACTCCTTTCTCTATCTTCTCCTTAAACAATCTCAACTGATCTATACTAGGATGAAACGTAGGATTCTCCCAGTTCCTAGAGATAACCGAAATCATTGAATCCAGATACTTCCCGCAGTCGAGAATCTTCGCACATTTATCCAATTGGAACTCTCCGGAAGGATATTTCTTGTTGTCAAGAACATCCTTAGCCCATGTCAGTAACTCATTCACCGAGTCGTGGTTGTATTTATTTTCCTCCGCCATACTATTTATCTTTTACAAAATCCAACTTATAATCCAGCGCATTAGCTATCTTACTTAGCAAATCTACTCCTGTACTATACTTCCCGAGTTCTATGCGTGCGATATGTCCTGAACCAATTCCAGTCAGTTCGGATAACTTGGCTTGGGAAATACCCTTCTTTTTACGAAGCTCAGCTATACGCTTTCCAATACGTTCTCTTTCATTCTCCATCAAATATACTCTTTAAAATATTATTATCTTCCCATGCGCAATAATCACAGTACCACATAGCGCACGGACGCAATATCTCATTAATTATAAGATTTTTATCAGTATTTTCGTCTAATGTAGCACAATAATGCAGTATTGCTGATAGTCTTTCAGTACCGGAAGAACTTATGTGTTTGAAATGATACACAACAACGCCTTCCACTGGAATAAATTCATCCTTATCCCGATCTATTATTTCAATGACAGAAGCAGAGCGGGTATGATTTATAACCGTCCTAGTTTCTAGAGGATTCCCCAAATGAGAATGAGCGTCCAAGAACGCCCATTCCGGTAAAGTATATTCTTTCATTTTACAAAGAATTTACAAGCAGTCTATATGCGGATTCTTTAGCTTCCAAATGTTTTTCTTCATTTTCATCGTCATCACACCAGTCCCAAATTTCAGAATCAGTACAATGTACTGAGGTACTCAAACCACTTAATACATACTGCCCGTAACCTACTTTTTCAATAGTAATTGTCTCGTTGTTGATTTCAAATGTCTTCATAATCTTATGCCGCTTATCCGTTGCCGCCGGTTCTATTGTTATTTGATATTGCAAAGATAAGAATAATTTTTAAATACTGCAATATATTACAGTGATAAGTTGTATGTATAATAGTTTTTTTAACATTTGGGTATAAAAAATCCCGGCATATTTGATACACCGGGAGGATTCCATTTTAAAGAGGCAGTTATAAATGGAAGGAGCTATTTTACTTCTTTATTTTTAGCCTTAAGAAAATAAGAGACTATTAAAACAACAGTTCCTCCAGCAAATATAGTCCCGATTGTTTCTTGACCGATAGTTATTAAATAGAATGAGAAACCAACAAATATAAGTACTATAATAAAAGCCATTACCAAAGCTGTGAAATTATACCAATGCGTATGTCTAAAATCACTTTTGGCTATTTTCATTCTATCTTCGTTAAATTTGATACGGGCATCCTGTTCCATCTCTGTACGCTTCATGATCCATGGAATAATATCCTTAGATACATTATTCAGTTTTGTTAATTCATCGGCAGATGGAAGAAGGTTATCGTCATAGACCGTATTTTGCTCCAGTGTTAAACCGGTCTTATCACATACTTTATTTTGTTCCGCTTTCTTTGCCATTATAGAGCAGGTTCAAATTTAATTTTAGCTTCTCTAGTTGCTTTATTAAAGTCTCTATTAAAAGAAGACACATCTTCTTTCATGTTCTTCTTATCATAGTCTGTGCCATAATAATCAAGTTTTTTCAAGGAATCGTTGATTTCTTTTACAATCTGTTCCTCACTTGCTTTTTTCGGAAGTAAGGAACCTTGCATAGATTTAGTGATTGCTTTTATAAACTTTTTCATATATATTAACCCCTTTCTGTTATACTAAAAACAGAATTTATAGCGAATTTGTTCTGCAAATAAACAAATAATCAACCAAAACTGCAAAAATACAATTGAAATTTGCCGTTAAAAGGTCAAACTTTAACTATTCCGGAAGTTTTTAACAAAAATCCCCGACTACATAGTCAGGGACAAACACAAAGATATAACCCTTGCAATAATAGCAAGAGGAATAAGCCAGTATAGCCACTTTTCTAGGCGTTCCATAGCATTACTAGCAGAAGCCGGCAGAAATCCGAGTGGCACCGGTCGTCTGCTTGTTCAAGCAATATGTCAAGCTTTTCGTTTCTCATTTTCAAGTACTGAATTTATTCGTTCTTCAGTAAAACCAAAACGGGCGGCAAACTTCTTGAAAGCCCGCATCCTGTTATCCGGAATAAGAGAATACATACTATTAATAGGAGTATTGCTACTCAATGCCTTCTGAACCTGTTTCTTTTTCATGGAATTTATGTATCAAATGTTCAACTTTACTTTTACAGCAATTACACTCACATAGTAATGACTTCGCGTATTCCCATGTCTTTTCAATAATATCATCTCCGATATACTGAATTTCCTCACCATACGGATCTATCCCGAACGCCTGGCAGATATGGGTAGCCATGTGACCACATTCATGCCTCCAAGACTTTGCAAATTCTTTTGAGGACGAAGTGAGGGCAATAACCATTACTGTTTCCCGTGTCCCGAAGTTGGAGTAAGTAACTCCGGTATTCAGGTTGCCGGAGTTTATGTTATCGTATGCAGTACGGAGCATATCACCGTCGCAGCCGATAGAGTGCATATTATCCAGTATCTCTTCTGTATAATATGTATCTACTGCATAATATGCCATGCAGCTCCAGCCATACTTGGGTAATGTAAACCGTTGTCTTATCATTTATCAGAGCATTTCGTCCCACTCTACCGGTTCTCCGGCCGCAATCATTGTCGCATACCACCGCCGCATTGTTGTTCCGTCAGGAGCATCAGGATCATCAATCGTATCTTTTATGTACAGAGCCAAATGCGCTTCATCAGGAATGGATGATTTCAGGAAGTCAGCCTTCCCCATGTTGGCAACATATACATAGTCATACAATACGTTATTTTCAAGTTTTATACCGTAACGAGTAAGCAATTCATCAACTTTCTCTTTTGATATCGGCTCAATACGTTCCTTTTTCCCAGAAGAAGGATTAAGCTTCTTCATCAAAGATACGGCAAATTCACACATTTTCTTATTGAAGTGCCAACCGAAGTTGGACAGATATACCTCCATTTCTTCCGGCCTTCTGTCTCTTATATCCAAAGGTTCTCTTCTCATGATTTTACAAAGTTATAGGGAGTAGAAAGCTCCACTCCCTAATTAAACATTAACGATAACGGGAATAGCGTCCTGTACCGCGCACGCCACGTCTCTCGCCATAGCCACCACGGTCGCCATAACCTCCACGGTCGGAACCACCGCCATAGCCACCACGTTCGCCCATTTCGTCATAGCGTTCATCGTCATCGTCATAATAACGTTCACGTCTTCCCATGCTTTCACCTCCGGAAAGTTCCTCGATGCACTGCATCAGTTTACCACCGTATTTGAGCATCTTTTCAGCATAGTCGGACATTTTCTCGACTTTGCTTTCTGTGATTTCAATTATCTGCATAATTATTTACTTTTAGGATTGTTACTACCACTTCCCAAAGCCTTGGCAAGCATATCTTTTATATCGGTAAGGGTATTTTCAACACCGGATACCTTTTGTTCAAGAACGCCGATTTTCTCTTCCTGTTCTTTTTCTTTAGCCAGTTGAGGATTAAGCTCCCTAAGCATGGAATCACAGGAGGAAATTACCTTCTCGTGATAAGGTACACTTTCTATTACTCCTCGGCTTATTCTCAACATGGATTCCACCTCGGCATTCATTGCTTCCCGGCTTTCCGATACAACAACTCCATTCGCACCAAAATTGGCTATCGAAAGATTTGCCGGAAGTTGTTTAAAATCAATAGTTTCCTCACCAACCTTAACCGAAACGTCAACAACTGTTTCCATATTTTGGCCATAAGTTTGCCCTGGTACATACTGTCCGTATTTAGGTTGTGGATTACTTACGGAAACAACCTGCCCTACTTTCAATTCAGGGTTTTCCCCTTTTTGAAGGATATAAAATATATTGGATTGTCTTAGACTCTGAAACATAATTTATTAACTCTTTAAGGAGCGGGATTACTCCCACTCCATATTTTACTTTGCCTTTACAGCATTTACGCTTGTCGCTGCCGGTTCGCCATTGCTGGCAGCAGCCGGTGTTGAAGCCGTAAATTCCAGAAAACGTATAACGCCTGTGCGCTTATTAAGATAAGCAAGACGTTCCGTAGTGCCTGTAACATCTGTTCCAGTAACCGGATTGTTGTTGCTGTCTACAACAGGAACCTTTGAAGTACCTGTAGTAGTACCGGCAACTGCCAATGTAGACTGTCCTAAGTTGGGAGCTATAACATTTATAGGTAAAGCTTCTCCACCTGCCGGAACATCTGCATGAACCTTCAACAGGATTATGCTTTCGCACGGAAGTGCATTATAGCAGTGAGGATTAATACCATAATCTACACTTGCATCCGTTAACTGAACAGCGTTCGTTGAAAGTTCGTAGATACCATTAACGTCAACTCTCCTAATTCCCCTTGCGGAACGATTCATTAGGAAAGGGCTTGGAAGCCAGTAAGGATACATTAAGTTAGGATATAACATAATTACCTCCTTTCTTAGCAACCGCAAGTTCCTAATGTAGATACACCGAAGTTTACAGGAACGGAATAGTTTACAGGAACATAGTTACCACTGGCCGGGCAATAAGGCATCGGGAATGTAGGCGGTTGCGCACATTCGATCTTTGCCAGACGGCTACTCAAATCACTCAACGCAGCACCAAGAGGAGCAGTAGCCTGTGCCACAATCTGCGAAGTCATTGCGGAACTCTTGAATGTGCTGTTTTCTTCACGCAAGTGGTCAATTTTGTTCTGCATTTCACGCATTTCAGCCGCACGTTGTCCGGCAAGAATTTGCTGTGTGCTGTCCTTGATAGAGTTTTGCAAATCACAAGTCTGTCTCTGCGTTTCGTATGCAACAGTAGCGAAGCCTCTTTCTTGCCCTGTAGCAACACCGTTAATGGCATTCTGCAATGTGTTGGTCTGTTGACAGATTGCCAATCGGTTTTCGCAGCAGCATGAAGCTATCTGTTGAGCGATCTGACAATTACCCTGTTGGATAGCATTGATTATCTGCATTGAACTTTGTCCAACCTGGTTACCAACTTGTTGAACTTGAGACATTACACCATTGATGGCATTCTGAACCTGACCGATTGAACAATTCAAATTAGTAGCCAGATTGTTAATTGCTTGTCCGTTTCCTTGAATTGCGCTCATAAGTAGCTCCCTTCCTGCATCATTGTTAATTAAGTTAGGGATACCGGCTCCAGCAAATCCGCCACCGTTACCGCCATCTCCGTTGTTTCCCCAACCGTTGCGTCCGAAAAGTGGGAACAGGAAAAAGAGGAAGATTATCCACATGAACCATGAACCATCACCGCCAAATCCATTGTTGTTTTTACTTTGCATAGCAACTAACAAATTGGGGTCAATGCCTTTCTGCTGCAATAGTGGAGCAAGCATTGCCAGCATTCCACTACCGCCACCGTTCCCGCCTGATTCCGGGAAAACGTAAGTCTTTGTTTCACTCATAATAATATACAATTATAACACGGTCAATATCAACCGCATCACAAAAGTATATAATAGAAACTGCGTAAATCAGAGCTCATTTTCAAGCGATTTGCGAATATTTTGCATATATATTGCAATCATTTTGTTTGTATTTTTGCGGCTCTCAAAAGTGGATATAAGATAGCGTATACTGGCAGATGTCTTATGAAGTAGAGCGGCTATCTGTTCAGGATATAGACCGTATTCAGTAAGGAAGAATACTACGATAGAGCGGGCATCGACAACCTCGGTCACTTTGCTTGATGAAAGGATTAGTTCAGTAGAAACTTCTGTTTCTTTTCCTACAAGGTTCAATATTTCGGCAAAAATCTCTGACTTACACATGGTAATTAATTTTTTTGTTGTACTTTTGCCCTTGCCAATCAGTACATATACCAAAAGAACAAAAGCATACTTCGGAATGTTAAGGATATTATACCCCCTGACACAACCGATGTATGCTTTGGTGTATTAAAGTATTGATTGGCGTCAACTTTAATGTGTCGGGGGTTCTTTTTACTCTACCCCCAAAAGAGCTACATTTGTTATGATAACCGGCCTTCTACTTTACCGGGTAAACTTAGTGCTTAGTATTAATTAATGTATCATTTTAGCCTCCTTTCTTTTAAAACATTTTTCCATTGGAAATTGTTATGTAAGTAAAACTTAAACTTTTCATACCGGAAACGGTCTGTGAAGATAGTAGTTCCGGTAATTTACCACATAAACAAGTTATAACTAACTCCGGCACCGAAGTACAAACCACCCGGATAACCGTATCCTGCCTGCAAGCCCAATCCCCAGCGTTTTCTTTTCTGTAAAGGTGAAAGAGTGATAATCTTATTGTCTCTATACACTTCCATGAAGTCAAGGCTGGGATTATATCCACTGACTACCGCCCGATAATCATCGGTCTTATACTCCTTGCTTGTGATCGGTATCAGTACCGGGATAGAATCTCCTTCTACGGTTCTGTCAGTCGTTGTATCTATCAAGATAGGTAGATATACCGTATCGGTACGTTTCAGAGTTTCTTTTACCGGTTTAGGAATTGTGTCTCTTACTGTGTCCCGGATATGTACGGTATCTCCCTTAATGTACACAGTTGAAGGCTCGTGCGGATTACAACGCATCCACACGATAACACATATAAGCAGGCAGACTAATATCCAAGGGAGGGACTTCATACTACTTCAACATAAATACCAACCAATTCAGAGAGGTTAGCGTACACCGCCTGTCCGGTCGAACGGATACACTTATAAGTTACATCACCTTGCGAATAATATTTACCTTCAAATAATTCCATATTGTTGTTATATGGAATAGGATCGTCAATCGTTCCGGCAGCACTCTCGTTGATTTCCTCGTAGAGTGCTGCGGTGTCAATGCTGGGCGGTTGATTCTCCAAGACGACAGCAATGTCCTGACGAACCCGGTACAGTCCATCGTTGTACCGCACTTTCATTCCGGTTGTTAGTGACTTGCCTATGAACTCCATCCAGTACGGATACATGGATTTCACTTTCAACGCTTCATTGTCTGTTAGGGACATAGTTTGAATTCCAGCCTTAGTTATGTTCAACAGGTTTTGAGCCGCTGCTACCTGAATGAACTCTGCACTACCTTCCGGACGTTCCTCTTCCGCCCATGACCATTCTTCGCTTGTCAGAAGGTCTTTTAGTTCCGGGCTGTCGAAATAGTAGATCGGAAACTCTTCGTCCTTGTAAGGAGTCAGAAATTCTTCGTGGAGGATTACCTTACTACCGTCTTTGCTTTTTCTCATTGTCGGGATAGCCAGCAAACCGTGCTGGGCTAACCATTCGATTGTTACTACTGCGTATTTCATTGTTTTTTATTGTTTTTAATGGTTTTCAGACCATTATGAGAAAATGGCGCATCATTATTTATTTGCCTGTGATAGTCTATAAATCTCTTTAGTGATTTTCGATAATGAAAATTCGGCATATATCTCGCTATCAGTTGCAGTTGCACTTCGTGAGCATACCAATACCCAATTAATATCCTGCGGTATGGTAACATCAAATTTGTTTTTCCCGATTTTACTCAAAACACCACTGACGATAATACTGTCATATGTCGGCTTTTCAGTAAAATAACCTATCTGATAAAAAGCACTATTATTTGAATAAACATTTGCCAAGATTCTAGAATATTTAAAAGAGGGCATAAGATATGCTTCCCACGATGGGCTAAGTACAACCTTGCCTGATCCATTAATGTATGCGGTAAGTTTATCTTCAGCAAGTTTTATGTCATCGTAATTTCTTCTGTCTTGCTCTTCAAAGTTCCCATCAATCGCAGTAGCTAAAGTACCCCATGATTTTTCGGAGTCTTTTGCTATATCAAATATCTTTTCCATAACTTATTCGTTTTTAATTAATGTTTCATTGGTTATTAAAGTCTCGTTGTCTAACATTGTCAAGTAGCTGGAGATAACTATGTTGATCTTCTGTGGAGACTTGGTGATCTTTCCGGTTACTTCATAGACACCGTTGTCTCCAGATATGGATATGTCGCTAATGGCGTTAGATGATATATCGACCAGCTTATCAGAGGAATTTGACAATGTTATGGTGATAGTGACCGTACTACCCTCAATAACGTATTCCCCCGGATTAACCGAGTAGGATATCGACGAATAAGGGATGTTGCTCTTCACTATCGGTCTAAACTCCACCATGCCCGGATACAGAGTGCCTAGTTTGTGCTTCTTTAGCTGGCGCTCCAACAGAAACTCAGAAAGGGTGTATGGGAATAGAAGGAAAGACCACAAGCATAATTTAGAATATTGTGAGACTCCCTCATTTGAGCCTATTGTTAGTCCGTCACCCGTCTTAACAGAGTTACCTCTAGCTATACTGTTCCTGTTATATACATAAGTAGACTGATATGAGATTTGTCTTGACGAATTTAATAATACAGTACCAGTTGTACCGTCATAGCTGTATGGATATACAACATTTAAAGTAGGATGTACATACTCCAACAAGAAAGGAGCACCTCCCGTTCTTCCAACAGAAGATATAAATGGGACACAATTTACATTTTCATCCTGATACGCTCTATCAGCAGCCACAGTGTAATCCTTCAATCCCAAATCACCTACAAACTGACCGAAGTCATTCACTCCGTCAAGGCAAAGAGCCCCTGCGAAGTCGGGGATTTGCTCAATAACTAATTTAGACCAGTCAACATTGGGAGTTTGAGCAACAAACCCGTGATTTTCTTCTGTATTAGTTCTTGCAGGTAACTCATTTATTCCGTTTACTAGATTAACCCAAACGTCACCTGTATATGTAAGCATACCAGTTTCAGGTATTCCGGATACTCTAACTTTATACGCGGGGGAAGGAGAATTAGTATAGCATAACCAAAACCCTTTATCATAATCAAAAGATTTATCAAGATATATCTTACTAGAGGTACGAACGATGCCCTTAGTACCGTAATCTTTCATGGTACTAAAATCTTCCGCATACTTACCAATACCACTTCCCAGATTCCAACCAATATTGAACAACTGCAAGTCTCGGCTATTACCACTATAATCAATCAGCTTATCACCAAACTGTGCATGATTATCATTAGTAAGACCTTGCTTCTTCACATTGTAGTAAATATCAGGTTTAACATACTTGTCCAAGTTGTAGTAGGCTATTACTTGATTAATTTCGTCAGTGGTCAATGCTCGTTTGGCGATGAAAGTCCAGTACCAGGCAACAGAGGAAACCTCCGTAGGGCTACCGTCCTTGATATAACCAGTGACACTATAATTAATATCACTATAATTAGTTGTATTATAACCCATTGCTTCGTAATCAGCCTTATCACCAAGTATATTGTCGATTAGATTACTTGCTCCCACCTCTGTATTACCTTTAGATATCTTATATCCATAGATACCTGTTTTACCGGAAGTCTTAACATTGGTTCTACTCCATATAGAACCTTCTCTTATATAATTAGTAAATCCATAGCTATCAGGGACTGGTGATATCTGGTGAATCATGGACACAACCGTTAACTCCTTGCTTCCGCCCAGCATCTCGGATACAGGATTCTGACTTACAATCATGTCGTCTACTCCGTCAGTAACAAAGGCGCCTTCATATTCTGGAAGAACTTCAATAGTTATATTTACACCTGTTATTGTATTAGGAATATCAGTCGACCTTTTAGCAAAACCAAATCCTACCCAACCATAATTATCAATTAAACTTCCATCATTTGCAAATGACTTAGGCAGTTCATAGATACCGTCAGAGCTAATAACAATATTAGATGTAACCGTTGCATCTGTAGAACTTAGATAATTATATTTTATAAGAAATTTATCAGGTTCTAATCCAGTAACTTTAATTTTAAAAGATGTTACATCTTTATTATAATCAGTTAATTCTCCATTTCGTTTTATATAAGAATAAGCCCAAGCAGCAACAGTATATATCTGTGTAAAATTATACTTATTATCATTAATAGTATAAATATAACTACTGCCCCCACCAGGAGCTTCATACCTCCATGTTTTATTAGCACCGAACACTACTGGATAACCATTACAACCTGACATACCCTCATACGCAGCATTTAGAATCTCTAAATCTCCTCCCCTGCCAGGAAGCTTGTTCTTGATGATATTGCGGTCGGGATCAGTGTTGCTCTTTCCGTCAGCTATCCATACACCTGCCAAGGAAGACAATACATCGGGAGAGATGTAGGGACGGTCGGTAGCGAAAGAAGCTCCCGGAACTCCCAACTTAATCGCATTGAAGCGGATAGGATCAAGCCCTATCGCATCAAGCCTAATCGGATTTAATCCTATCGCTCCCATTACTCTTCTGATTCAAAATATTGAGCCTTGACCGGCTGCGTCTCACATTCAATCTTGATGTATTGTCCGGGGATTATTCCGACAATCGGACGGGCGAACTTCTTATCGTAATTTCTGCTCTCTACAACAGAGAAATTTTCTCCGTCATAGCTTATATACACCCAAAGCTTACCTCCTTTTTCAAATGTGATCTGCAATCCTATTTCTGCCGAATTTACTTGTACAGTATCACTTATATAATTACGTTCGCCTTTAGCAAAGGTTATATCTGTTAATGCCATGATTGTTCCTCCTATAATTATGATTCAAATTTGATATCGTTAATTCTATTCAACCACCCTCGTTTGAACTTGTTGTTTGCAGGACGTTTCCGGCAGATGTCCTCTATAAAATCAAAACGAGCAATCTTGATCCGATCAAATAACTCGCGTGGATTCTTAGAATTAACTGCCGAAATAGTTTTTGGTCCGACAATACCGTCAGGAATTACACCGACCAATTCCTGCGGGATCTTGATACCATGAATACCAGAGGCCCACACCCAATCAACGAGAATATTAGCAACTGATTGAGATTTTATCTCGTCAGCCTTCCAACGGTCCCAATACATTGTTTTCATGATCTCTGTCCATTCCTCCTTAGAGAGATTCTTCAACCTTTCTATTGTTGGTTTTGGATAGCCTTTTTTCTTGCAATAAGCCTCATAGGTGGAGATTGTTACTCCCATATTGGTAGCTCCTCCTAAATCATCAGGATCATTTACGAAACCACCTTCCCATTTTAAGATGAACGGTGCCAATTCTTTTACATCTGCCATATTTCTTTCCTCCTATAATATCAATGTTAATACTCCCAACGCCAGACCCACGCAATCACAGATGATGTCTTTAATTGAGAACTCTGTTTTCTTACAATACTTATCGTATATCTCCTTCAAGATGAAGATTGCTATGGTTATAATGATTGCTTCCCATAGTGGCACAATTCCAAAAAACTTTGATAGCCATATTATCAAGTTCTAGCACACTATAATGTGAGCCATGCCGTCTAATCCGATCTTGGATAGAGATTTACTGATTAATATCTCGATTCTATTTACCCAATTCATCCACTTCCTCCTTTTCTATAATTTCCTTCACATCCTCCTTATCAACCTTAAACACCTTCTTACCAAACACACCCAAAGCCCCGATAAGATTGATGTTAATCCCCTTTGGCTTCAGTATATTCCCAACGATTGAGCATCCCTCTATAAAGCATACCAATAAGCAGGAGTACACATCAATAGGATATTCATTATGACTCGCTACGCTAATCATACAGACCATGCATACGAAAGCAAAGTAAGTGACCATTTTTCCCATGGTCGCACGAATTGCGCGAGAGAATCTTACTTTATCGCCCATTAGCATGCTTTTCCTTACTCCGAACAGGAGATCACAGAGAATTACCGCACACGTAACAATCAGCCATGGAATCATATTTTGCAATGATTCGGCAACAAACGCTCCGGCTATTGCGGCGAAACTACCAGTAGTGGTATGGATTATAGCTTCTTTCATATTAGACAAGTCAGATAAACAGTTAACAACGAAATTATCTCAATCCAGAACATAGGCTTCCTTTTGACAAGAGTCACAATGAAGTTACCCGTCCAGTTCTCACTTATCGAAATAGCCAAATATGCAATAAGTCCCACCCATAAGAAGAGCCAATACCAGGCATTACAACCTATCCATATTTGGGAGAAGATTAAAGACATAGCAGCACCGATACAATGTGATACCTTCTGACTTCCTTTAAAGTTGGGAGACACACCCAATACAATCATTCCGACAACCGAAAGGAATACAAGAAACTGGCTGTTCTCGGAACTGGCTTCAAATGCAGCCGGAAGAAGCAATGCACCGGAACCGACCATACAAAGAGTAAACCAAAACTTATGCGTCAGGGCGTAGTAGGTATCACTAATTGAATAAGGGATTTCTTTACCCTTCTTTATCATCGCGAAGACATACCCAGCGATGAGGATGAATGACATTAATACTAGTAGAATCATAGGTTTATCTGTTTTTTTAAGTTATTGATTTACTTTTGAAAGTGCTTCGTTGACAGCCATTCGATCAATTACACGAGTAAATAGCTGTGTATACTTTTTTAGAGATTCCGCTTGTTCAGGCGATATATCAACTTCTCCTTCCCGGTGTATATCTTGTGCAAGATTAAATTCTCCAAGATCACCTGTAGTCTGAAAAATCGCATTTCCAAATGTTTTAGATACATCGATGGTACTCTTATTCCCTTCGAGATCCACTAGTTCAATTTTTCTAAAATCTATTTTCATTGTTACAATTATTTAATAAACAGGTTATTAACGTAATATGGTGGGGAAGTCTTAGCAATATCAGCTGTCACAAATGTTACGAACTTCCAAGGTTCAATAGTATAAGTTAGAGAACTAGGCTGATTATATACCACTCTTTTAGGATAATCAGAGCTATTAACAACCGTCACTTTCTTGAATGTTGCAGAATCGCAAATACGCAAAACATAATTTCCATTTCCTTCCATAACAATGCAATCTATAGGTTGTCCCGATTGAGGATATCTATCTACATTATTATCTGATCCATAACCATAGATGTGAACATAAAAATTCCAATCATTATTGGCAAAAACTTTAATTGTAGTCATTACTCTATGCCCGAACTCCCCTCTGCACCACAAGTCAGATGTGTAAAATCTCCATGAGCGACCTTCCTCAGAATTGTACCCTTGTTGGTATAAATCCCCAGAAATCCAAGTTTTTGAAAAATCAATATTAAACGAAGAGGAAACATTATCTCCAGAGCCTTCTGTATTAAAAGAAATCTTGCCTTGTATCTTGCCTGCATTATCAATAGCTTGTAATTCTTTGAAAGTACCCGTTGCCCCTTTTAATTTTGTCACTTCAAGAGTATCAACGTTAATAAACTCCGTCTTTATCTTCCCGGCTTCTATGAAAGTCTTTCCGCCTACGGTCATTCCCCCACTTTCAGGAAGAGAGATTTTTCCGTCAGCAGTTAACTCAACACCTGTCTGATTATGCTTGATAGAGCCTTCAGTCATTAACCAACCCTCTGTCTTCTCCAAATTACCCACAAATATCCCCGAAGTACCGAGCACATCAATAGTTGCGTTCTGAGCCAAAAGGACGTTGGTAGCTACGTTCACAAATTCACTGAATTCTTCCCACTTCGTTGAATCGAAAGAAGAAGTAGATGTATGAGTAATCTTACAGAGTTTGTTCTGGCCGTTATAGATTACAGTATCTATAAATGCATCATTATGATAATACTCAGTATTTGCTGCCCATACTCCACGCGGCCGGAGCATTGCACCGGGTAATCCTGTTTGTCCTTGGCTTCCAGTAATACAAACCGGATCGCTTTCCCATGTAGAATCATCCGTATAAGTGACCTTGGTCTTAGACCATAAGTATTTGCCGTTTTGCCATGTCGGAGGTGTTGTACTCCAAGAACCACCAACCAAGGAACTGGAAGAAGTCGAAAGGTAGTATAAGATACCAAATGATTTCACTCCTTTGCCGTCGTTACCGCTAGGTCCCTTTCCGCCTGTCACGCATACGGGTTTAGTTTCCGTATAAGAATTGTCTGTATAAGTTATAACAGAACGTGTCCAAATATATTTACCGTCCTGCCATGCCGGAACAGTAGTAGACCATGAACCACCCGTAGTGATGCTATATGATGTAGATAGGTAGTATTGCCCGGAAATACTCTTAACGCCAATTCCCGTATCTCCCTTCGCTCCTGTGACGCAAATAGCATCCGTAGTAGTCGATGAACTATCGGTATAGGTGATAACCGTTCTGGTCCATATATATTTCCCATTTACCCAAGCAGGTGTACTTGTAGACCATGAACCACCAATTAAAGAACTAGACGACGTCGATAAATAGTATTCTTCGATAACACTTTTGATGCCTAATCCATTTTCTCCCTTGCCTCCGGATATACAAGTAGGATCACTCTCCCACGTCGTAGTATTTGTGTAAATAATCCTTGTCTTACTCCATATGTATTTCCCATTAACCCATGTCGGAGATGTAGTAGACCATGATCCTCCAATCAGAGAAGTAGCAGAGCTTGAAAGATAAAATAATACATCAACATCTTTTATCCCTACGCCATCATCTCCTGGCTTCCCGTTACTTCCATCTTTGAGGACAACAATGGTTTGCTGATCCACTAGCACTACTCCCGAAGTTTCACTATAAAGTCGGAACTGTATTTTAGTAGTTATTCCAGATACTGCGACATCGCTTCCTGGAGTATATCCGTTTGCAGTCCCAGAATCAATGACATAGTCCATTGAATAACCGGCAGGCAGAGAAGACACTACTGTAGAAGCCCCATCCGTCTTCATTATCCGACAAGAAATCTTGGATACTTCACTGCTACCATCAGCGTTCTTTTTTATTACGTTTACGGAAGGTTGCAAGGAGTAGATGATAGCATTCTCGCCATCGGACCCCGGCTTTACCTTATTTACAGACAGGTAAACAGTTCTCTCGTACTGTGCGTCTTTATACGAAGCCTTGCCTGTCACCGGTATGCGGATTGTATCAGAAGCTGCGGCAGTAATAGCAGATACAGTTACTACTCCTGTGCTCTTATTAGCCGATGATGTCACTCCTGTAATACTTCCTACTGTGAGAGAATCAAGAGCCAGTTTAGTGGTTCCGTAATACATCGAAAAAGTCGTAGTAAGAGGAAGGCCAGATATCACGGCACCGGAAGAATTGCAGGAAACAGACTGCATTCCATCGTCAAGGATTGCGGATATGCTTCCTGCCCCATCTGCTCCTGGCTTCCCATCTTCAGTCATTAAATGCCATGCCCCATCTTGATATACGTAACATTTCTTGTCGGTAGTATTTCGATAATACCATCCGTTATGAGGATTCGACGGAGCGGAAGCAAATTCACCTTTAAATACAAGACTTGTCCCATCATCTCCAGGACGTCCCTCAGAAACGACTTTCAACCAGTCCGTAGAAGAATCTGACGGTTCCTGCGTAGTAGTAGACTCAATACATATCCATGTACTGCCGTTATGAGTCACTTCATCGTAGTACCAGTATGTTCCGGATTTCCATTTACCCTTGAATACCGGAACGGGAGCCTCAGTCACACCGTCACTGGATATCTGCCTGATAGTTCCGGTCATATAGACTCTATTGAGATATGCGCTATGACCGGACATATCAATGCCAAACAGCTTCAGGTTAGATAAGTCGCCTAACTGCATGGCTATCATGTCCTTCGTTATTTCCCAGTTATTAACGCCTTTAAGGAAGCGGATGTAATTCTGTGTAGAGTAACATGACTTTTGGCGCTCAGCGTTAGTGAAATTACCGTATGCGACAAAGTGCATCGCCTTACAAGGATTAAAAGTATATCCACTACGGAGGACGTATTTATAAGAAGCGTTGTCTATCTTTTCTGTAATCCGAAAATACGCAGTCTGAAAACCGGTATCGTTATTGAATACTCCCTTACAGATATCATCAATCTCTACTTGTGATACCTCCCCGGGTTCCAACTTTAAATGAACGGTCTTGTTCACTGCATCCACTGATTCAATGATACCACCGCCGGGAGCATTCCATTCTTCACCGGATACAATAGACACACGGTTATACCGCAACTCCGGTACTTCCAAGAAATCACGCAGCCGCAAGGACTTTGCGTCAATATGACCTTCGGGAGTAATCATCCAGCCTAGGAGGTTCTGCACGTAGTCTTTTGATGATATTTCCTTTGAGAAAGTTGCGTCTTCGGCTATCAATTTCTGAATAACAGCCTTGATCTTAACATTAATACCGGCAAGAAAAGTTATCAACCCTCTAGCTTCATCATCCTCTATCTTGCTAAGATATTTGTTCCCGGATTCTTCTTCCGTAATAATTGGAGATAATCGATAATGCTTTCTACCGTCTTCTTCAGATATAGAATCATCCTTCACCAGTTTATACACGCCTTCGCCTATTTCGACAGAAATAATCTGACCGGCATACGGGAAATACTCTTCCGCATCCGTATTGCGGGCATACGATGTCGCATCCTCCAATGTCTTGAAGGTTTCAGTGGAATCAATAGGTCTTCCCGTTGTTCTTTTATATTGTAATGCAAAACTACTTCCGTTTATCTTCACCATAATCTTATGCAGTTTTAAGAGTGAAAGTATCAGGGTCATTCAATCCGGGTGTCTGAATAACCCACATCTTATAACTAATAGCGGCACTTCCATTGGCTCCTTCTACGGAAATATCCACCGGACCGGTAGTAATACCCGTATCTTCTATGAAGTTACCCGGGTAAGCTGTCAATGTCAATTCCTTGATCACATCTGCTGGAATACACACAGCAATCGTTTTCCATTTATCTACAGAGAACTTATATGTGCCCGGACCCTTATAAAGTCCACTTGTTCCTAATGCACGTACTTCAGCAGAAGTGGCGGGAACAGAAGAACATATGCCGGCAAACCATTTACGGAGGACATTTACACTGATTGTATCTCTAAGTTCTTGTCTTGGCAGTGACCCATCCTCACTAGCAGCATATACAATCATTGCTTCATAGGTTTCACTACGAGTATATATACCCTCCAACTGTCTGACAGCAGTTTGGATACCTCCAACTTCTTCTGAGAAGTTCAGTTTATTATTAGGGTTGCCATCGTAATACGCAGACTCCATAGGTCCCTGACCGTTCCTTGATGCAGTATACGTGATGTAACCTTTGTCTGTACCGAACTCAACATCATTGGGAGTTGATATTTTGCTTTTCAACTCTCCTACTGATTTTTGAGATAACATTCGAATAAATGCATCTACCACCGTAGTTCCTTCTAGAATGACATCACCGGCCTTAAAATATCCGGCCTTATCGACGGTAACTTCTACATTTTTTGTGAACTTGGCAGTTATTTCACCTGTATCGGTAGATGTCCCTCCACTACTGATTACTTGTTGCTTAATCTTTTCTTTACGATAAGTAATAGAATCAATTTTACTTTCCAGATCCCCCAACTTAGAGTAAGGAGCAGTCTCACCGACAGTATATATCAAGGAATCATACGGAATATCCAAGGGGTATTCATAACCAATTATCCGTGATATTCTTCCGTCCTCAAAATATGCCTTATTGATCAGATTCACTTTTTGTCCGATGGAAAACCGCTTAGAAAATGCGGGGTCATACATGCCAGTATCAGGGTCAATACCATAGACATAGTCCGGCATCATCGTAGTGTCGTAAGTAGAAGGGTCCTGCTTTAATTCATTGATATACTCCCTTGCTCTTTTTTCAACTTCTTTCTCTGCGTCAGGAATAAGCTTATCGGATATAAACTGAGGATCATATCCGTAAAGGATATATGTATCGCCACTGGTAGGATGCAATATTTCATCCGGAAGCATACGCCCATAATCATCGTTGCGCTTTACTTCATATACCTGCGCTTTGGGATTCCACGTCCCGTCTTCAAGAAGTTCAGACTGATATATGTCAGATGAGGGGTCATAGGGGTTAAATATAACTTCAAAATCCATACCGGCTAAAGGACCGGATTGAAATATAACACGCAATTCCTCTCCGGGTAATTGATAACTTTTTGAGAAATGAAACCCTAGGTCCGCATCTTTAAATCGCCACGCAGTCCATTTTTCTTCATCCTTACTACCATCTGGTTTCTCTGTTATATCAGTATATGAATGCGTATATACATCCCCTACTCCACCTACACGACTTGGATAAATATCGTCAAAAACAACAATCTGTTCAATTGCTTCCTCTGTATACATGTCGGGGTATGCGTCAATGTATGGAACTCCCTCCGGCATCATCAAGCGTTTGGTTACAATCCCTTCAACGGTCAACAGATCCTTATCGTCAGAAAAATAACTTATAGGGACCTGACTTTTTATTATATTGTTGATAGTATACCGATTACCAATGGAAGCTGTGACCCCTTCCGGCAAACGTATAACATTGGAGTCATCACCCGTTAACAGATCAGGATTATAAGTAGCCGAAAAAGTTTTTCCCGAATTGGTACCGGAGAGAAAGGTTACAGATACGTCTGCCGATGCAGATAGGCATTCTATTTTGACATTCTTTTCTCCTGCCCTTCCGATAGTGTATATCACCGTTTTTCCTGGATGATTCAGAGTAAAGCTGAATGTAAACAAGAGCTTGCAATTATCGGCCTTTTCAGAAAGAGAGAAATCGGTGTCGCTAAAACCAATAGTAAGACTTGAGACTGAATCATTGAAAGCTTTCTCTTGAATATCCAGTACTTTCTCTACGCCCCCGACATGGTAAACCAATGATAATTTTGCCTTAAAGTTTTCAATATTAGATGTGAATCGAGTGCTAAAGTATAGCGTCATTGAATTGAATGATATACGATATTTGCTTGCCGGCATAGAAGAAGCAAAAACATCTGTTGTAACTTTATAGGCACTCTGCTCCCCTTCCATTTCTCCCTCTTTGAAAACATTCATGTTGATAGGAGATATCCCTGTATGGGAAGATGAAGGGAAAAATTTTATATTTAGAGGCCTTGAAGTATCGGAAATATCTCTTCCTGTAACATTTTTAACATCAAATATCAAATTCTTCCGGTAAGTAGAAGGAATGTTTCGTGTAGAACCAAAAGCATATACTCTAGTAGCGTAGGAAGTCTGGCTATCGCTTCGATTCATAGAACCGACATTAACTCCAATCTCAAAGTCAACAGGATCACCATGTTCACAACGACCAAAATGGATCACTCCTTTCTCTACCCACCATTCGCATTCAAAAGTCTCCGCCATCTGAGATAGGGCGTCTAACATATTCATGTTATTATATGAAATCAGTTTGGATGATTCATCAACAGAAGCATCAATCTCATAAGTAAATGCTTTATCTTTATACTTATATCCTAAGACCTCCAGATTCTTTAGAAATACATCCATGTGGACATTTAAGGTATCAGTCAAATTCCAACTAGCCTCTTTACCGCCACTCTGTGGAGTATAGAAGAATTTCTTATTCTTCCATTTCCAGTAATAAGCGTCAAGGCGGAGTTCGTAGTCATAGCCTCCGGTAGTAGTATTATAGGTAGGTTTATACAGGTCTACTACTTCAAATATTCCCAATTCATTGTCTATGTAGTCCCCTAACTTGAAATAGATAGGACTGGCAAGGGAAAACTTTAGAGTTACATAATCTTCCTGCATCAAAAGGAAGTGTCTTTTCGAACCCTCATTGATAGGAGTCGAAAAACGAATGTTGCCGGATATGTCTTTGATGTCTATCATAAGTTTCGTATACCTTCATACGATGTTTGTTGCAAAGATAATAAAAGTGACATAAAAAGCGCCACTTTTATTGTTAAATAGTACGATTTTCCGGTGAGGGATTATATTCAACCAATTTAAGTGAAAATTTAGCTATACCTCTCATAAACTGAGTGAACTGATTACATGAAAGATATTCTGTACGATACATAATATCAGGTTGGTACTTTGTTCTAATATTCAATATACCGGTAGCGAGTTCTTTACAGAAATTGTTGTATTTCTCGAAAAATTCATCTTCATCTTTAGCCGTGAGATGAATAGTCAAAATAAGATTCCGTTCATCTATTTTAGGATTAGAAGTTATTATACGTTTCCCATGTTCTAATCTTGACTTATTCTCTATGAACTCCTTATTAGGTGAGGGAGTCATCAATGCTGATAGAGAAGACGTATCCATGCTGATTCCCCAGCTATCATAGGCATCTTTGTTGTTTATAAAAAGTTCACCTTTGGGCATATTTCTATATTTTTATAAGATTCAATATTAACGTGTTGATAAACCTTTGGTATTGGCCCTAACCTCCGAAATATCTGTTTTTATATCATTCAACAACTTAGTATATTTTGCAATATCATCTAAGTAGTTGTTGGAAATAACGTGTTGATTTAAAATGTTATTTAGGATTTCATTACCAGATGATGAGATTCCAATAAGGGAATTAATGCCAACTACAACAGATATCATTTGATTCTTGATTTCTTCACCGGCGATCTGAAGAGCAGTGAAGCGACCGGACACCTCATCTATAGAATCTTGGGTGACCGATGCGGATACTTTCTTTGACGATTCCTGAGAAGTAACAGAAGCATCCCAACCGAAAGACTTAGCCATTTCTTCACGGTCACGCATCATATCATTGACAATCTGCTGATATTGATTTTTCAATGCATTTGCTTCTTCTTCTGTTATTTTCTTATCGCTTTGGGCAGCATCACTCCATTGTTCATAAAGAGCATTTATACGGTCTTGATACTGGCTAGCAACTAGCCCCGCCATGATTGACTTACGTAAATATCCCTCAAAGTTATCACACATATCTTCAAAAGAAGTATCCATATCGGATAACTGATCAATAAACCCATTGTAGAAGGAATCAAAATCAACCCCTGTCATGGCTTGATTAAGAGCATCCCTCAGTTCATTCGCTTCATCTTTACAGGCTACGATGCTATCCAAATTTTCACGGATTCTGGCATCAATCAAGCTCCATGCTTCCGGCATTTGGGACTGAATAAGGAACAATTCATCTCCTGACAAACTATACAAGTCTGTCATGGAGCTTATTGATTTACCTAGGATGTCGCTCATCTGCTCAAAACCACCTATTGCACCAACATTTTTGTTAGAATGCCATTCCGCACTATGAGACTTCCAACTTGCACCGGCACGCCCTGAAGCTGCGGCAATCTTTTGGAGATTGATTACTTTCTTCTCGTAATTATCCATGGCTTGTGTAGCTGCTTGAACAGATGCAAATCCACCACCGAAAACTATATCTTCCTTGCTTTTGTCAATAATACGATCATAGACCTCATTTATTGCTTCAAGCTGTTCTTTTACTCCTTCATAATAAGCGGTACCGTCCGGCCCGAACAAATTACCCATTGCATTGACAAGTTGAGAGACTCCACTTACAGCACTCATGATACCTCCGGCAATATCTCCAGACATTATTTGTCCTACTCCTACTGCCGTTTGCCCAAGACCGGAAAGACCGTCAATAACGTTATTTATTTCATCGTTCAAATCTTCTCTAAATATGGAAGATATATCACTCCCAAACTGTTTGATAGCAGGAGAAAACTCTGTTATAGCTCCCCCTATAGTTGATATGCCCTGGCCGAGCTTCCTTGTATCACCATTAGCATTCTTTATATCATCGATTCCTTTTTTCATATCCGAGAAAAAGGATAACCAAGGGGATTTACCTTTAACTTCTTCTTTTAGCCTTTTTATGGCATCCGTTATATCCTTGATATTGATTGTCCCATTCTCAAGATTTGCGATATCCTTGTCTGTGAAACCTACTGATTTTAAATTGATAAGAGATACTGACTCATCCGTTCCAGACATATACTTGATTAACAATTCATACTTATCAATAATATCTTGAATAGATGATACACTCTTTTCACTTGCATCTTCAAACAAATCAGCCATGACATGAGTAGATTTCCCGAACTGTTCGTCCAGCTGATCTATTGCTTGATTCTTCTCAGCAATTTTAGTAGCTCTTTCAGCACTATGTTCTTCCAATTTAGCTATTTCATCATCATACTTCTGAATAAGATTCTTCCGTTTCTCTTGATAATTACCAAATTGGATAAAATATTCCTGCCATGCTTTTTTATCAGCCTCTAATCTTTCATTATTAGTACTTGTTATACCTTTTTCTCTATTTCTTGCAGCGTTAGAAGCCCATATTCCCAGTTGATTAGTTTGCTCATCTGTCAATCTTCCGCTTTGAGACGACTCCCAACTAGCTTTCTGTTTCTTAATGGCATCTATTTCCTTCTGGTAATCCAAATCGATTTGTTTCAACTTCCTTTCCGTACCTTCTTTCATAAGATCTATTTCGGCCTGTTGGTTTTGGCGGCGGATAGCAAGAAGTTCCTCATTGAGCCTCTCTTGTTCTTTCTTACGTTTATCTGCTTCTTTTTGAGAATTAGAAAGAGATTTATTTGTTTTAGGATCTGAGTACTTATCAATTTGCGCTTGCGCTTCCTGAATTTGCTTGGTATATCTATTCCATTCTTCTGAATTTTCTTTAGAAGAGTCTAAAGCTGCACGGGCATCTTCGGCTTCCTTTTTTCTTTCTTCCCAATATTTTTTATTATATACTACTGGCTTTTCAGATTCTTTTTTAGCCTGCTCATCAGCTTTTTCAAAGTCTTCTAAAGCCTTTGTGTAAATCTCGAGTTCTTTTTTAGCGGCGTCTAAATCTTCTTTTAGTGCGCCTGTATACCCCCCTCTATTAGTAGTTCTTATTATGCTATTTTCTAAACCTTGTATTTTTTGCTGAGACATCACAACTTTAGTTTTTAAGCCAATACGTTGTTGCCGCAACAGTTCGTCTGCCTCTAGCCTAATTAACTCTGCATTTGTTTTTCTTTTTGCTGTTTCCCAATCCATATTCTGGAATATTTCAGGCATCAAACGTTGCAATTGGCGATAGGCAATAAAACGTTCTTCTATGGATTTGGATTCGTTACTTAGAATATTAGACAATTCTCCTGCTTTATTTTTCAGTTCATCATAATGATTTTTTTGAGATTCAAGAGAATCATTTGTTTCACGTATTGCTCGTTCTATTTCACTTTCTGCTGTTGCTAATTTATATGCACCATAAACTAATCCTGTTATAGCGGCTGCGGCTAGTACATACGGATTTTTCAACATTGACAAGTTTAAAGCGTCTTGAGCCTTTTTGGTTAAGACTAACCAACCATAGTGAACTGCCTCTTTGGCTGTCAAGGCTGTTATACCAGACGCTTGTATAGCTTGTAAAGCGCTAGTTGCCATTAAAGCAGTGCGATATACTCCATAGGTCCCTACTATTTCTAATAATATTTGTCCCACTTTCTCATAGTTTTCAACAAGATAGGAAACTCCAGATAAAGCATCATTAATAATACCTTCATTAGCTTTCCCTATTTCATTAAACATGGTAGAAATTGCGTCCTCTATATTGGAAATCTGACCAGTTATTGTTTTGGACTGTTCCTGCATCAGATTATAGAACATTCCCCCTTCATTGGTAAGGGACATGATAACCTTCTGAACTTCCGGGAAACCAACCTTACCAGCTTCAACAAGGGATTTAACTTCATTTTCTGCAACACCGAACTGTTTCGCCAGTTCCCGAATCATAGGAATACCACGTCCTGTGAACTGATTAAGATCTTGTGTATATAAACGCCCCTGCGTCATGGTAGTACCATAGAGATAAACAATGTCTCCAAGAGGTTGAGACAAACCAGCCGCAATATTTCCTAAACGTATCAAATCTTCATTTATGTTTTCAACATTTTCTCCATAAGCAAGAAGTTGCTTAGCTCCATTAGCGACTCCCTGTAAATCAAATGGTGTAGTAGCGGCTGTCTTTACTAGCTGTTGCATAAGTGCATTCGCTTTATCTTCACTACCAAGCATTGTTTTAAATGCGACCTCCAACTGTTGGAACTCACCACGAACCCTTGCGATATTCGTAATTAATTCCTTTGCTGTAAATCCAGCTCCAAAAGCGGCAGCAGCTTTAGTCATACGATTAAACAAATCTTCAATGCCTAGCCCGCTTTGTTCTATTTGTTTGGAAGTATTTCTTACTCCATTTTCGCACTCATGAAGTTTACGTATAAAATTGGAGTTGTCACCAGTTATATCGAAGTGTAATCCAGCCATAAGTCTTTTCGATAGAAATAGTTCCGTGCAACATCACACGGCATTGCAAATATACAAAAAATGACGTTCTTAATGCCACTTTTACATTTAAAACATCCTTAAAAGTTTATTTCTTTATATTTAATTTTGTTTGTATTGATGTATAAAGTATATTTGTACATATATATAAATACACAACTTAGAGCAATGGATTTTAAAGACAAAATTATGCAGCTATCCGATAATATAAAAAAGCAAAAGGATAGGATAGCAACAGAAGAAGCAACTAAAAATGCTTTCATAATGCCAATGATAGCAGCTTTGGGGTATGATGTATTCAATCCATTCGAGGTAATCCCTGAAATGGATTGTGATCTTATAAGAAAGAAAGGAGAAAAGATTGATTATGCTATTATGAGAGAAGATGTTCCGATTCTTCTTATTGAGTGTAAACATTGCAAACAGGATTTGAATTTGCATGATACCCAATTACAAAAGTATTTCGTTGCATCGAACGCACGTTTTGGAGTTTTGACAAACGGTATTGTCTATAAGTTTTATACAGACTTGGAGAAACCCAATATAATGGATACTAAACCATTTCTGTCAATAAATATGTTAGACTTATCTGATTCAGACATAGAACAGCTCAAAAAGTTCCACAAGTCATATTACAACGAAGAAAATGTATTAGGAACCGCCAATGAATTAAAATACACAACAGAGATAAAGGAAATTTTCAACAATGAAATTCAATCACCTACATCTGATTTTATTAGATTCTTTGCAAAACAAATATACACAACCGGGCAAATAACACAAAAGGTAGTTGAAATGTTCAACCCACTTGTGAAAAAGTCAATGTCTATGGTAATAAATGATATCATAGCTGAAAGGCTTAATACAGCAATGAAAAATGAGAACCAGGTCGAAGACATTACTAATCCTTCTAGTAATTTACCTAATTCCTCCAAAGAAAATGCAGACAGCAAACTACCTGACGGAGTAGTTTATATGGATAAGGAAACAGGGATTGTCACCACGCAAGAAGAAATGGACGCTTATAATATTGTGAGAAGCATACTTAGGCGTAGTGTAGATGCTTCACGGATTACATATAAAGACTATAAGACTTATTTCGTTATAAGTTTAGACAACAGTCAATGGTATTGGATATGTCGTATTTCTATTGGAGCTAGAAAGAAGCAAATAGGAATACCAGTAGATAACTATAAAAACTGCGACTGGATTCAAATTGATAGCATAGATGATATATTCAAATATGCGGATAGACTTGAAGAATCACTTAAAATAGCAATGAGAGAATGAAAAGAGATATTTTTTGCATAAAGACGCTTCTATTTACTGCTTTAGTTATAGTGTTGGTATGTATGTCTTCTTGTGAGGATAAATATGTATCAAAGGGAAGAAAGGCATATAAAGCTTATTTTGAGAAAACGCTTAAAGACCCTTCATCATTAGTAATATACAGTGAAACCTATGAACACGAAAGTATAAAAGTCGAGTTCACAGTAGACATGGGCGCTAAAAATAGTTTTGGAGCTATGGTCAGAGAAACATACGTATTTGAAATTCTCGACGGAAAAATTTTTAAGATAAATGGGGAGCTGTATTTACAGTAGATTGTTCTATTTCACCGAGAAATCACGAGATTTTTTGTATAACCCTCGTGATTTTTTTATTCCCAATTTACAATATTATTCTATTTGTCGTATTTAGTCCCATTTCATAGCCTTAATTTTTGCCATATTTTTCGGATCGTCCGCATTGACAAATGTCCTATCATCAGAAATACGGGCTTCTTTCTTTTCTTCATCAGTAAGATATACGGAAGTAATAGCATCTGCCATCAACATTTGAAGGAGTGAAAAACTAATTTCCCATACAATCTGCTGTGGAGTCATATTGAGTTTTTCACATGCCGGTAATATCAAAGAACCAAATACGCTTTTACCGCCAAAAGTGATAGAATTGCCTTTCTTGTTTTTTATCATTGAAACTTTAGCTAGCTCTTTACGTTCCCGATCAATCCCGAAATATTTGATAAAATCATCCGTATTATCTTTAGTAATAACCATAACAAGAAGTTGAGCCATTTCTTCATTTGAAAGATTTTTCCTCAAGAACTGACATCTGCCATTTACAATTCTATTATTAAAAAGTTCTTCTTTCTTGTTGAGCGTGTGATAAGATAGTAGTCGGCAAACAATATCTTTTTTTTCTTGGCATAATCTTAATGCCTCCATATATGGGTTTGATTTAATAATATCAGTATTCATATCAAGGCTTTCTATAAGTCTTGATAGCAGATATGTCTTACCTAGCGTTATTGGATATAAATAAAAATGCCGTTTATTAACCCGAAAACCGTATGGCCTTTCCATTATGGTATCCGCAATATTCATTTCTATTATTTTCTTATCTTCAACCATATTTGATTATTTTAAAACGAACAGGCTATCTTCACAGATAGCCAATTCAAAACATGACAACAAACCAAATTCATTAGAGCGGACTAGTGGAACCGCACCACTCCCTTCGCTCAGGTAGAACGACGCACGTCTATGTGTGCTTAATCCGCAAATGTGCATCTATAAAGCTGATGCACTGAGCCTTTTTACTTTATTAGAAATTATACCATTGAATTAGGGGCGACTTCAAACTTATCTCCATCACCTTCTTCGTTATCCGGATCGCATTCAATTTTTGTAATAGGAGATCCAGTTGTAGGAGTAACAATAATTTTACCCCATTGGACTTGATTCTTATCAGCAGCAGATTTTAAAGCGTCAAATGTATATGCCCACACACCACCATCTGCACTAGTAAATGTGTCTTCAACTGATACAGTTGTCTTTTCCATACAAAATCCAGGAACTTCAGGATCTTCCGGTTGTAACGCAATAGCATAATTGTGAGTGACTACGCCATCACTATCGCTGATAGGTCTTTTGCGCCCCTTTGCTGCACGTATGTTGAGTACAAGAGCATAGGTATTTTTGCCATATTTGACATCTTCGTTTTCTCCGCCTTCAATTTTGGCTTCTTGCTTATCGCCTTTTGTTGTTGTCAACTGTGTGGAATTTTCCACTGGTGTAGGAAGTTCTTCCCACTTAGGAGAGGAAGCATCCAAGTCTTTTACGAAAATCCGGGGTTTTCCCCAGCCGATTACTGCCATAGTTCTATATCACTTAATATAGTTAATACTTATTCGTTATTTATCTCAATATACAGTTTGTTATTGATGAAATGTTCGGTATGCCCATTTTCGAAGGAAACATTTGTAGGATTAGTATTCTGACTACATTTTGAAGGTACCGTATGATACTCATCCTTGCGTATGGAAACAAGAAACTTGCATAGTTCACACAGTTCACTTATACGTTCAGTATCTATTTCCCATGATTTTGTTTCTGAATTCCATTGATCACTTACATACACATTGACATTTACATAAGCTCTTTGAATCTGCCCGCACCCCTCATTAGCAAGTATAGATATAACTATATCCTCTTTATCTGATTTGTTAGGCCTTCCTCTGTCACTCAATTTACCGGTAACATTCCGTTCAAGGTCAGTACCTTTAATTTTGTGATAGACAAACTTTTGTATTTCAATGTCTGATTTCATTATTTAGCAATCTGTCTTTTTAACTTTTCAAGCATTTGCGGAATTTTGTCTGTCGCCCATAATTCCGTCGATGCAAGTACATCCTTATTATCCATCGCTTCTACATATTCAGCGTAATTCATTCCGGCGACAATGACAAGTACATAATCATTTGAATACCTTTTTATGAGTTCTTCAGCAAGGTCTTTACCAGTTTTTGCGCCTTCCTGACCTCCAGCTTTGACACGTGCTGTAAATGAAACTTTTTTGTCCTCTTTAGTAACATATTCAACTTGTTTTGCATGAGCTGCTTTTCCCATACTACTATCAAAACCGTAGCTTGAAACAATGTTGCCATTATGGGAAATAATATATCCAACGGAACTTCTAAGATTACCGGACTGGTCAAACCAGCTCTTTTCTCCGGAACGATCTCGGATTCTTCGTACACATTGCTCTCCGAGATAAGCTAAAGCACGTATTGTAAGTATTTCTACGCGTTCCGCTTCTTTCATCAAAACCTTATGTATTTCGTCTAGTTTACCAGATAATTTTATTCCCATATTCTAAACCCAAATTTTACACTGAAGTTGGTATCGATGAAAACCTTTTACCTCAAATTCTCTTTCAATTCCTCCAAGAAGCATTATCTTGACTCTGTCGCCAATAGTAAAGGTATGACAATTGCTTGGAAGACAGACCGTATATGAATAGCTCCTTACAACACCATCCTCAAATTTCCTTTCTTCTGCCTTTCCAGAAGGTACAGCATCACAAGGAATCGAGCCTTTCCATTCAGACGAACCGGCATGATAATTGCCATTTTCATCTTCGTAGCCAGGTACAGCAACTAGGTATTGTAAACGATGTGGATTTCTATTTGCTACTGCCATACTACAACAAGCAATCACCCACATATACTATTGGTTTTGCTTCCAGTTCTACTGAAGGCTCACCAATAGTATTGTAGATGTAGTTTACGCGTAAAAGTATTCGTTCTTTATCTTTGTCAGACAAAGCCCCAAAAGACTTGTCAGCTTCAGAGAAATTGATAGCTTGAACCAAAGACCAAAGACAATCAGCTAGAGCTCCCTGATATTCGCTAGAATGAGCTATGTCGTAATTAAACTCATCATCACCATTGAGATTACGTTTAATCATAACATTCTCTACAAAACCGATAGGGATCGGATAATGTATTTCGTCTATGAGGGCTTGCTGAATTGTCTTCATGGTTTACGATGCTTTATGAGATTCAACCGCCTTTTTCAATGCTTCTTCGTCTGCGTCACTCAATCTGTTGACTGCTGCGATTAGCTTATCATCGGAAACGGTGGAAGTAAGGTTCTTGCCTGCAATCTTGTTATATTCCGTCACAAACTCCGGCTTTTTGTAAGTTGCTCCCCAAATTGTAATCTTAACATCAGAAGTATCTTTCCCTTCTTCTGTTGTGTCTACTGTTTGGGCTTCCAATATATCCAAAGAATAGATTTGATCTACGTTTTCGATAACCGGTAAGCAGATAGCCTGTCCATTTGTAAATTCCTGTAACGGATCTGTCTTAGAGTAACGGCTGATCAACTTATATTCGTCAATAGTAGTATATTCCACTCCATTAACGGGATTAGTTGCTTCAGCCAAAGTTCCCCATACAAAAGAACCTACATTATCAGCAGAAGGGAGGAATATCAGTTTATTCGCATTCCACGGCTTATAAGATACCCTTTTGCCATTCTTTTCATAAGTTACTGAACGATCAATCTTCAAGAATGAAATACCATTATATTGGTCAGAGAACGCTTCATCAAATAATGTAGAAGTAGGTACAGGCAGCTTAGTCTCATTATCAAAGGTTTGACCTCGATAATTTGCGGCTAGTTCTTTAGCCCATTGAGATTGACGCATTTTGTTGTATGTAGATAAAGCCAGCATAATGACTGAAATACTGTTGCCGTCATCGTTAGCTTTGCTTATAACTCTTTCAATATCATCTCCTGTAACTTCCCCAGTAGTAACAACACCAAAACTATGTTCTGGCAAATAACCATAATCAACACGAAGACCTATACCAGTATTTTTATCATCGTCACCCTCAACAATGATGACACCATCGGATAATCCTGTAAGGAAATTTGCTTCATTTCTTTCGTCAATACCAACAGAACATGAGGTTCCGTCATCTGTTAAACGAGAGAAAATTCTGTTTTTAAGAGATTTTTGTGCTTCTTCCGTAGTGGCATTAGATAAATGCGCTTTCATGATGTTGATAGCATTAATTTGAGTCTCTCTTAGAATCTTTTTAATTCCAATCTTAGGCAATACTCCGTTTGACCGTGCAATAGAATCTCGCTTTTTGGGTGAAAGCGGAGAATCCATAGCAACCATATCAGCAGCTACATATGTGGTGTTGGCGGATGTTCCTTCCCATTTTTGATCAGGGGAGTACACTTTAGTAAGCATCGTTTTGTGAAGATAGGTCAATGTTTTGTTTGTATCATTGATCTTTTCTTTCACATACAGGCTTAATTTAGGCCATATTCTTCTTACAAATTCAATAAACAATGATTCATTCATCTTTCACCTCCTTTTAATCGTGTAGAAAAGTTAATTGTGGTAATGCCGTCTTTAATGCAGCCTTGATGCTGTCAACAGGATAAGGACTCGCCACATCATTAACTTCGCCAGCATACATAATGCCTACAAATGGTTTGTCGGCGGGTTTGGAACAAACAACAACGCCAACATATTCATGATTAATTGGCAATGATTCGTAGGCTGTACCTGCTGAATTAACAGGCATCGGCTTATAAGTATCATTCTCTGTATCGCGGATAACGATATGTCCGGCTTTGATTACAGACTGTTTAAATCCAGTCGTATCTAGCGTCCGGCCATTCATAATTCCGCCCAAATAGTTACGAATAACAATCGAATCCATTCCGGTTAAGATTGTTTCTTGTTCGTTGACTAAATCAGCTTTTGCGCCCATTTTTAATTTGTTTTTGATTAAAGGCCTTTAGCTATTGCTATGACCTCTTCGTCTGTTAATACTTCATTTTTTTCTTGCTTCTTACTACCTGGACCTGGAGGATTACCTAAACTAGAAAGCCCTGCATCGGCACGTTCTTGGTTGTAAGATTTCAAATCTTCCTCAACTTCGGAATAGAATTCTTCAAATTCTTCATCATTTTCAAACTTCATTTTATTGAAGGATTTTAATGTGCGAGCTCCAAATGTACCAGCGTCTTTCAATAAGGATTCAAGTTTTTCTCTACGTGTAGTGACAACTTTTTCACCTTTCAATGCTGCGATTTCGTCATTCAGTGTTTGTACTGTTTGAACCAAACCTCTAGCCCACTCTGGAGCATCATCATTCTTTCCTCTGTTTTTGGGATTCTTTTTGTTTAAACCCGGCTGGCGATTAGTGGGATTCGATGGTTCATCGTCATCATCGTCATCGGTTTCATCGTCGTCGTCATTCTTTTTGCGGTTTTCTTCGATTACTCGATTTGCAAAAGACTGGCTGACTTGTAGGTAGGGGAGAACCGCATCAATAGCTGTATCAATTTCTGCGTTTACGTCCTCATCAGAGGCATCATCTGTGGAAGTTAGATTGTCGGCAATCTTGGCAGCGACACTCATCAGTTCCTTTTTATTGAACCCGAATGCCTTCACTTTCGGTTTCAATTTTAGAAACACTTGTTGTTTTCTGTCCATTGTACAATGTTTTGGTTACTAAAATAGTCTGCGAAGCACGTATACCAGCAGACTATTCGCTTAGAACTTTACCAAACAATAGAGCAATGAGTTTTTACGACAAGTTCTGTGGCGCACGTCTTCATACGCATCTGACACAAAGGTAGCAAAAGTGGCGTTTAAAACGTCACTTTCAATGTTAAACTATCATAATAAACGCACGGCACGAGAGTAATCTTGTACTTCGTGCCGTGAAACTGAATGTAATTGTACATCAGCGATTATTCTTTAAGATATTTATATGCTTTTATGTATTTGTTTAATCTGTAAATATCCTTTTCTGTAAGTTCATTCAAACGTGTTATATCCATGTTGTCTTCTAAATCATGTAGTTTTACTTGTCTTCCTATAGGATTAAGTCTAGAACGTTTTATGAAATCGTCATAGCTTTCATCCTCGTTGCGAGTGACAGAAAGTATAGCATCTACTATATTACGAGGAAACCCTTCCATAAGTAAATATTCAGTGGTAACTTCGGTATCTTCTATTGTATCGTGCAGCAAAGCAACAATCCTTTCGTCATCAGTAGAACATCTGTTTGAGACACGGATAGGATGGAAGATGTAGGCTGATCCAGCTTTATCGATTTGTCCGCTATGGGCTTTGACGGCGATTTGAAGAGCTTTTTCTAATAGTGAATTAGTATTTCCCATATTCCATAAGTTTATCTTCCATTGTCTGAATGCTCCCATTTTTTATCCAGTTCATACACAGTGTCACCTACCTGTCCTTTAATGGGTGAATTGTGTTTCTGTGTGCCTCTAAGCAATTCGTCAGGAATACCATCAGGGTAAGCAGAACAATAATAGTCATCTGCATGAAAATGTTTGCAGTATGCACATTGTGAAGCATACAGATTTAATATTTCATGCCTGTCATCTGTACATGAATAATTGTCACCGTTTTTATATAATCTCTTAACCATAATGCAAATATAGCTATTTAGTCTTCATTTTAGAATAATCAAATCCCAATTTTTTTGATAACCTCTTCCATAATATATGAAAATGAGTTGCACTTGCCTGTGATATTGTAAGTGTGTCTTTGTTTATCCTTCTTGTAAATTCTAACCGCAGATTTCGATTTTCATCATTATATAACTTCATTAATTCCTCTACGCTTATTCCCCAGCCTCCTTCAGGTCTTTTCATTGAAAAGGTATAATTAGGGGTTACGGCTCTCATTTCTGCAAGATTATTTTCAACAGCCAATGCTATATCTTGTATGCTGAAAGAATTTCCTATACGCATAATATCGTTTTCCGCATATCCCCATGCACCCGGATGATTGTGGGTAAATATTCCATCATTCATTAAGAGACATTCATGTTTTGTGAATTGAACGCTACGACTTCCTCCCCTCTTATCAATCACAATATTACCATCCTTATTGAACAATACACCTGTCTCATGGCCTTTATTTTTCCGTATATTAGATTCCACATCAGATACAGCCTTAGTAAGCTCGTAATTACTTCCGTCAAGGACTGAAAGCTGCTCCATACCCGCAATCTTATAAACTGTAAATGTCGAAGTTGGTGTATAATCAAGTATACTGTCAATTCGTTTTTGATTATCCCTAATGAAATATGGTAGCGTCCCTCTTTTCTTAGATTTTTCTATACGGTAAGCATTTGCTCCCACCCACTGTTTGAAAGTGTCCGGTACATCCTTGACCTCATTCACGCTTTCTGTAGAAACATCGCTCCGCCCATCCCATTCCCAGAATTCTTCTTCTGTTTTGAGGATAGGAACTTTATAACATAAATCATTCGGATGCCATCCTGTCCATGTGAAGTCTTTAGGATATTTACCGGCAAGTGTATCACAAATGTCTCCATGTGGCATACGGCTATGATGAGAAGAACTTAGTTTTATTTCATATCCGACTACGAAATCCATTTGTTTCCATCTTTCGTTTTCAGCTGTTCTATAAGCCATGTTTATTTCTGAACGGGCTAGACGTATGGAACGATATTCACAATCTTGTATATGTTCAGCACTGCCATATCTGTCTTTGTAATCTTTTTGCAGTAATGGGAAATCAAGAAGATACTTACTTATTTGCTTACTCAACGTAACAGCACTGGTTCCTTTTTGAATAGCGCATGAGATCGCGGCCTCCAGTTCTTCTTTGTAGATCATAGATTGTTGCCAAAGTTTTGCAGATATATTTAATCCTTTATCTTTTCGGTTCTGGAATGCTTTCAAAGCATCTGAATTTGTTTGATACAAAACTTTATATTTCTCTTTGTCAACTTGGGCGTTATAAGCTCTTAATACTTTGTTGGCTATTAAATCCTGTGCTTCATTACTGTTCTTCCATTCTTCAGATGTGCCACGATAGATAGCGGCATGAATGTCATCAACAAATTGAGCCTGTATGTCATCTATCTGTTTCTTCGTTTGAGGATAGTCAGACCATTTAAACGGCTTATCGCTATCAGGGGAATATTTAGTACGTGAAACAGCTTTGGCAGCTTCCAAATTCAGGGTGTCGTATATTTGCTCAACGAGGGATACATATCTGTTTAATCTCCCGTTGAGTTCTTGGTACTTTTTTTTCTGATTTGGAATCTTGGGTTTTGCCATTAGTTCATTTGCTTTTTTATTCCTCCGAAATTCTATCAGGTGCTGGCATCTCCAATAATCGGATAGCTTTAATTGTCTCCTTGCCCTCCAATATCGCTTTACATAAACGATGGTAGCCATCGGCAATTAGACCTACTTCGTCAAGGATAATAGGATATTCAAGAGAGCATTGATTCACCCGTTTGCATTGAAAAATGAAACTGTGAAGCTGATTACATTCAAATGGTTCAGCTGTAAGGTCTATATTCCATAATGGCATATCAAGCACTGGATATTCTTTTGCCTTAGCAAAATCGTAGAGTGTTTGAGCTTTCCATATCTTGTCTCCACGATGATATTCACTTTCGCTAAAAGTTATGTTATCTATAGGAACCTGCATATTATTCTTTTTTTATATATACTTTAATTTCACCAGTAACATAGAGTTCATCACCAACTTTTTCAACGGAGTATTCTATTAGTCCCCTTTGGTTGATCGAACTGATAATTGATTGGCGAACTTCATCCTTAACTTCCTTGATGAACATTTCATCTGATTTTCGATTAGACCAACCTTCATCAAGTTTCTTCTTTTTCCGGTAATCCTTGATTTCTTTTTTAGTCCGGACAAGGCAGATACCAAGCTTCTTCGCTTCGTAGTTATCAACTCGTTCAATACTACTCAATCTTTCTTGTGGATTGATTTTTTCCGCTAATCTAATAAGCCAGTTTGATATTTTTGTCTTCATGATTTTAAGTTTTAAGTCGGCAGCATAAACATATGTCTACGCTGCCTTTACCTTTTCTACAAGTTGGCAAATAGGTTATAAATCTTCATCTTCATAAGCCATCTTTGCACTCATAACACCGACTGCGCTTAGGATCTTGATAGAAAGCCCCTTTTGTACGTCAAGTTCAAAAATCACATTATCATTAAATTGAGCAGAAGGGTATTGATACAACAGTGCATAATCCATACCCTCCAATTTTGCAAATAGGCTAAGTGTCCCATTCATTTCTCTATCTATCTGTATTACACATTTCCCAACAGAAGTAAATTCACAGGAATAACCTTGTTTTTCTTTACTAAATTCTAATACATCTATTTTTGCCATAATGATTATATTTTGATTATTATTCCGATTGTTCGAAAATATTGCTTATCCTGCTTTTGGAAGCCTCTGCATCTTCTTTTTGAATTTGGGAAAGAGTATCTTGTGGATCAGTAGAGATACCTAAGTTCTTGATGGCTTCTAATTGGCTGACAACTGCTTTTCCACCACTTGCCGTAACCCACTTTTCTATTTCTGACTTTTCGTCATTTTGAATAAACGGAGTTATGATGTGCTCAACCTCAACATTATCTACTTCGTCTTTCCAAGAGACATTCATCATTTTTAGGAAAGCTTTGATTACGCTACATTCACGTTCAAATGCTTCTATCCATGCACCACTTTCATCTCCAACCTTTAAATGAGCGTCAGTAAGTAAAGTCTGCCTTGCGTCAAATCCGATATTGCCAAGAGACTTCATGTTTTCAAAAGAAATATCCGGCATTTGTGATTGTGACCAAAATAACTTAATAAGGGTATCGACATGATATTTTAACGCTTCGATAGATTGTGCCCATGAAACATAGGACACATCCCCGTTTTGTTCTACGCGATAAACTCTACGGCTTTCTCCTTTATCTTCTCCACCTTTTATGCCGCCAGCTATTTTTAGGATTGGAGCGGAGTTATATGCTATGACATCGCTATTGCGTGAAAGGGTGTATTCGATTTCTTTTCTGATATAGGAAAGACCGTGATAAATGGGAACAGGACGATAAACGTATACTCCAGGTATTTTCAGAATAACGACTGGTTCTGATTTAACTAATTCCCAGCCGTTTCCCTGTTGTTCCCATTTATAATGAATATTTGCCGTGTATGTCTCAAAATACGTAACTTCTACATTTTTGACCTTTTTTGTGTATTCAAAAGACATTGCAATCATATCGCCAAGCTCATCAAGTAAAGGATATAACCTAACACCGTCCATTGGTGAGTAGGTCTTACATTTTAGCTTATACTTACTTTTAAAGCCGTATAGAGTGTTGAAACTCTCAACTGTGTACCAAATGGTAAACACTTCGCATGAAGCAAAGTAAGCATTTCCTCGCTTAATATTTTCACTGTCAATACGGGAATACTTATATATCGCTTCAATCGCTTTCGCAATACTTTGGCGGGTTTCATTGTCTTCTATATTGTGATATACACGTTTAACAGGGATAGCAAACATGAATTCAGTCATTCGTTTGGTGAGAAGTTTTTCAAGCCCAATGTAGATACGGGAAGCTTTTTCTATATCTCCATTAGATCGAATCTTGTCTTTACGAGTAACTGTGTCAGATACTATCTCATGTTCTGTTGGTTCGTAGTCTTTGAGAAGTTTATCCCATGAGGGGACTGTTACAGACTTTTCTTTCAAATCGTTGATTATGTTATCAACGGGCCGTGTACTGTCTAAGATAGAGGTGATTTCGTCCATTTGAGTAGAATATTACTTAATATTCGTTTTTACTTGGTGCAAATATAATAAAAGTCGCGTAATTTATATCACTTTTATTTATAAATATCCAACTAATTTGATAGCTTTATGCATATAATAAGGGAAATTTATGACAGCAATCTTACCAGAATATCCACAACGCCATAATTCAGCCTGCCAATCTTGTATATCATCACGTTCATCAATATTGTACTTCTTCATTAAATCTCTCATGATAGAGCAATCTTCATATCTTTCCGTAACTTTAGCAAAAGAATAAAGATTGAGTAAGACGTATTCTCCATAGAGGAAGAGTACTTTTTCAAATATATCAAGTCGTTCTTGTCTTTTAATTGTTAGTAATATTGGTTTCTTTTAGTATTGTAAAGATACTCATTTTCAATGAGTTAGCCAAATGCTTACACAATTATTTTAAGTATAAAACACTCATAATCAAAGATTTAACTTTTGCTATAAACAGAAATGCACCGACTTTCACAAGCCAGTGCACATAAGAGCAATGAAAACACAAATTAGAAGTGTTTTCAAACGCAAAGGTACTAAAAGAAACACAACTACAAAAAATCTTTGAGCAACTCTTCATCACTAATAAAACTATAATCTCTAGGATAAAACGTATTCGCTAATGCGTCCATATAGTCAGGAGAACGCTTAATACGTTTTTTGACATCTTCCTTAGGTTCAATAATAACCTTTCCATCACTAAGGAATTTCCACTTGGTTTCAGTCGCTTCTTCCATCAACTGGTCGCACGGTGGCAAAGCTGCACCAAAACCATTTTTAGGATTGAGCCAATCACGTAAAGCCCAATACAGATATGCACGCATGTTGGCAAATTCGTACTCTCCGGTAATATCATGCAATCCATCTGTCCCTTCCGAATATTTGCATGAAAAAGCATTCGTAAATTCTTCCTCCAACAAACGAGAATAGACACCTGCCCCCTCTCCTATCGTATCAATAAATGCTTTTGCTCCCTTCTTCTTTAAATATGGTATTGTCATACCTACTACATGCATGTGATCCGCACGTCCAGCAGATTGATGAACATCAAATTGTGGAACATAATTCCCGTATCTCGGACAAAGGACACTATTGTCGCGTCCCATACCGGCAACATCAACACCTAGCTTACAAGATTTGGCTGGAATGAAACCACTTGCCTGTAATTCCTGCCAATTCCTATTTGCTATCTCTATCCATTCATAAGGAATAAGAACATCTTCAGATACTTTCGGGAACATACCAAGTACCTTGACGCGAAACAAATCGTTAGGTCGGTATAGCTTACCTTCCCAATTAAAATCTCCTTCTCCCTCATTGAAGTCCGTTTGTTGAATGGGGGAGCACCAATTTATAACCTTGTCCTTAACCCATTCATAATCCACTTGACCGGGTATTACTATTTGCTTCTTTACTACATTTTCTGCATTTAGAGAGCTAAGCCTGAATTTCGCAAAACGGTCAGACTTCATGGCACGAGCTGCGTAACCAGTAGTAATATTCGGGTTAAATACTATGAGCATCCGAGAATTGCCCTGCAAGTTACCTTCTATTGCATTATAAACAATTTCGGATATACCTGATGCCTCCGTGATAACAAACATGGTATTCGCTGCATGAAATCCAGACCATGATTCGGTTGCATTATCATCCGCTTTAAATCCTGTCAGAAACCATTCTTCATAATCCGTTCTTATATCATCAGCAACCAATCTGCCAGGACAACAAAAAGGGAACTTTGTCCTTGCAGCACGAATAAGCCTTCTTATTTCAGGAGTCATAATATTTTCCACTTGCCGCCCTGTTGGTGCTGTCATAGCCACCTTAGTATTCCCAACAAGCACACCTTTTTCATTAAATCTAGGAGTTAGATACATAAAACATAGCGAAGCACAGGCAGCAACAAAATCTTTTCCACGAGCAGTTCCACTTGCAACAGCAGTCATTGGATTATGCTGAACAGACTCAATAATAGCTTGCTGATCACGATCTAATCTTGCACATAATGCGTCACGAACGAACTTATTCCAGTCATTAGACCAGTATGCTATAATTTCACTGATTAGTTCCTTCTTTTCATCCTTTGTCACCATTCTTATATGAAGTGGTTAATGATTTTAAAGCATCTACCCAATCATTGTTAGTAACGTTTACATCCTGTTTATCTTTCCATTCATTTGGCCTACGATTTTTCAACCAGAATATTTGTGCCGTTGTATCTCCTGCGACATGCTTTTTCGTCTTCTTAACAACGGTAGTTTGACCTGATCCGTCCTCTCCTATTCTCACTTCAGTTGTAGTTTCCTCGATATCATAGCCAATAGCTCTTTTATATAAAGCACTCTCTACTTTCATGTCAGCTTCTTCCTTACCTTCTCTCAATAAATCTACAACTTCAGGATGCTTTTTTAATATACTTTTAAATGTAGTAAGTCCTATTCCAAGACGTACACATAAACCTTTGTTATCAGCTCCATTCCTACAGTCTGCTATAATAATATCCTCTTTACCTTTTATATATTTATCATAAAGAGACATCTCTAATTTGGGCCTACCTCTACCTGCCATATTACACCTCCTTGTCTTTCATTTCTTGCAAATAAGCTTTGCAGATATCAACCATACGAGCAAAAGCAACAGTATTGCTCTTTATATTAAATTTCTTCTTTACTTCTGTAGCTACCTTTATAAATTCTTCATAAGAACCTACAACTATCGAACTATTTGCAGATATTTTCTGTTTTTCAAGTTCAGCTAGAACAGCTTTGACATCATTACTCCTGCTTTCAGTAAACAAGAACTTCATTTCCGTAAGCTCTATATCCCCATCATTAATAGAAACGGTAGGAATCTTATCTGTATCAATAAATTGAATACCGTTAAGGCCAGAAAACTCTCTTGCTTCAATAGTGCGCATCTCGCTATAAATTTCCTTAAGCATTTGAGCATCATCTTTGCCTACTAAAGCATTATGACTAAGCACATAGGCAATCTGTTTGTCTTTATCAACCTCTTCAATATACAAGATTAGAATATATTCCAGCTTAGCTTTAATAGCAGCTTTTAAACGATGATTTCCCGACAAAATAAGATATTTCCCATCATCTCGTTTCATTGCGAACGGAAGCTGAGATAAAAAACCGTCTTCAGCCACATTTGCTGTTAGTCTATCCAGTGTGGATTTTTCCATATAGTGAGCATTCTTCTCCAACGGAATGCAATCATCTATAGGGCTTACATATGCTAACTTATACGGAGCAATCAATTTGTTTACATCATCCAGTTTCCCCTGAATAAGATGAACATCTTTCACTTCTTGTATTTTTTCAACCATAATCTATATAAATCCTTTAATGAATCATCTAAAAAACTAGCAGAATACATTAGTTTGCCTTCATCTCTCCTATCAAGATTGAATACACTGCGGTATTTCATACTTACTGGTGAAGATGTATACACAGTTGTCTTAATCCCTTCATAATAGTGACCCATTTTTCTTGCGATGAGCATCCTCACATCGTGGGACTTAGTAAGCATAATCAGCAATTTACTAAGCCTCTGTGTATTTGAGTTTACAACAAAATCACTCTGCATAAATATCTTCTCAAGTGTAGATAACTGTTTGCTGAAAGAAGTAAATCCAAACGCTTTACCGTCAGCCATAAATACCATACCTAAATCTCCACCAGTTGTATAATTAACCTTGTTTGCCATGTAAAACGCTTTATAATAATTCACATCACTAACCGGACATAATTTTGCAGATATTACCGTACTATCTGTAAATTCATAATCTATTGGTAAAATATGAGTATATGATGACTTTACATTTTTATCACGTTCAATGTAATAATGCTTATTTTGATTTACGCTAGAGTAAGTGTATATAGGATTCTTGCCTGGCCCCAAGTTTATTTTGCCAACAAGGAAGTTGTCTATCTCCTTGAAATATCTATCAGAATAGATGATGTTTTCATCATTCTCAAGGAGGTTCTTGAATATATTTCCACCCTCTTTGGGATCAAAGACGTTATAAGTAGCATGCATATAATTAAAGCTTTCTTCGACATAGCTAAACATCTTCTCATACCCTCCTTTATACGTAGGAGGAAAGCTTATACCAACACCTTTACCTTTTTTGCTTTTTAGGAAGTCAAAAAAATCACCATAGAAGAAACTCTTAATATTAAAATTAAGTGCGCCTTTTTCAATCTTAGATATAGTATTATGATAATAAACTTTTGATTGCTCAATAAAAGCGTTAAACATTTCTTCTTGGTAATCGTTTTTCCTTTGGTGAAAGTTCGACACTCTCATTGCAAACATTACTTGAATAAGCTTTTTGTATTTAGTGTCATCCCATGTGTCAAAAACCATACGTAATTCAGGATTCACAACTTCAATATCAGTATTTGTATCAAGTAATAGATCAGAAATTAGTTTGGAATATAGACTTACATCATTAGAATGTACTGTGTATCCCATACTACTCATAATTTTATCTGTTGTAAAATTACCAGAGCACCCGATGAAAACATCTTTATTTTCAACTCCTTTCATTAAGTCTTGGAGGAGAATCTTTACTTCTGGAGGTGTTGTTCCCTGAAACATATTATTATCTTTATTGGGTTGTATATAACTTCATATACATTTTGCGTTAAATGCCTGCCGAGCGTATTCCCGACAGGCTTAACACAAAATTCAATCATTCTGCAAGCTACTTGCAAGAACACTTATGCAATCTATTCGGCTTCTTTCAGTCGTGTCAGATGGCAATTTCCATCACCCCGTAAACTGCACAAGCTTTAATGTTCTTGCTTTTGCTTATCTCTACTATAAGGGTTGAGGGATAAGTAGGAGTCGAACCTACACAAGTATCGTCTGCTTTCTCGCTTTCGTCCGTAGATTGGCTATCCTACGATCTTTAAACTACTCAACCTGTTACTTACAGCACCGGTCTTGATGACATCCATTCTTATGTACACTTAGAATTTCCGTTCATTTAGTCTTAGCGCCCTATGACCATTTTATCCCTACGTGGTGGTAGCAGGACTTGAACCTGCAATGATAGGTTTAGCGACTGAGCTGTTGTTAGCTTCCTCAGCGTCCTATTCAGTACTATCTACCGCAATGTATCGTTTACCATTCCGACATACCACCAAATTTGCGTGTCTTTCCACGCTGTCAGATTGTTTGCAGTACCAACTAAATGCAAGGAATCGAACCTTGTCGCTTACTTTACACAACCTCAATCAACGAGCCGAGTTTAACGGCATTAGAGCGGAAACAGGGAATCGAACCCCACTCTTTGGCTGGAATGCCAACGCTCTACCGATGAGCTATTTCCGCAAATGCCTGTCTATTCCAAGCTGTCAACATTATGAACCGCCATGTCGTCACCGTCAACATTCACATGATTTTGTGAAGATCCACCTTGATAGATACTCTCTGGGACTTATTTCGGATTTACCCTTCTCCTTTCTATCTACTACTCTATCGGCTTTCCTATCTTCAGACAGACCCGACACCCGTCTTTAATTCGGATAGAGTGGTGCGTTCATTGATACAAGACTGTGGGAACTCAAGGATTCGAACCTTGTTCTTCGGATTTTCAGTCCGACGCATAGACCAACTTTGCTAAATTCCCTTTTACCTATGCTGTCAAACCACCGCTTGCTTGGCAAATTTGACAGCATTCTATCCAACGCTATTGATGGTTGGCTAATTCCTTGAAATCACAATTATCCCATTCATTGCCAACTATTTCACCTTTGAATATCTCTTCAATATGGAATTCTGACTTATCATTTATTTCACCATTGGATTTTATAGCTTTCAGTACAGAATGACCGTATGTGTCTTTGCTAATTATTCCAAGTTGAGAAAATGGAGCATCTATGTATTTACTTCCAAATTCATCTAATACTTTGGGGTTAAACTTTACGATATCCCCGAAATACGCATCAATTCCATTTTTGTCTTTCAATCCAATCTGTTGACTCACTGTATTAGCGTTCACCTCTATTGAAGACAAATCAATCGTTTCCTTATCGTTGATATAGTCAACATCAGCAAGGAAACCATATACCCATTCATTATTATCCTTTCTTTTTCCTCTAAATATGTAATTATCCATATCAAAACAAATTTGCTTGTTCATACTTAGGTTCTTTCTTCTCAGCAACTCCAAACTCTTTGATTTCAATACCGGTCTTTTCGGTAAGCCATTTTGCCAAAATATGACGATGGCAAAAATCACCCGGTTTTTCGTAACAACAGAGAGCGACATCTTTGCCTTCACTTAACGATTCTATTTGTTCGATTACCTTATAAGCATCTTGACTTGCAAGAATCTTATCATAAAGTCTAAGATACTCATCATGAGAACATGCAGCACTTATCATATACCTTGTTGGAGCTACATTAACCATTTGTGGTACTCCACTAATAAATCTTGGCCTTCCAATAGCTACGCAAATAATTTTAACTCCTGCTTCTTTTAATTTTCGGCTATTACCGAAATAACTTGTGTAAATTTTCATTGCTCTTTTTTTATTTTTATGGTGTAAAGATACAAAATATGACATAAAAAGCGCCACTTTTAGTCATAAAATTATCTAATTTGATGATTTTATTGTCTCAACCTTGTAACATTTCATCATGTGATCTGTTTCTCGTCCCATGTTAAAGATATTACCGAGATAGTATCTATGGGCTTCTTGTTCTGATAAGTTGATAGGGGTAACGAACCAGTCTTTATTACCTTGTTCGTCTTTTAAATACACTTTTACTGTTATTCTCATTGTTTTTTTAATCCTAAAAATGTGGATCAATATAATGACTTTGATAATGAAGCATAAGTAAAACACCGTCCTTGTATGCTTGTCCATCTGCCACCCAATGGCCATTTCTTCTTTTAGTGAACACCTTTGCACCACCTTCAAGTTCTGGTAAAATCCTATAATCACCAGCATAGTAGTCGATACATTCCGTTTGATTAAATGTAACCTCAATCTTGCATGGAGAAATAATTTTGGTAACAGTAGCTGCTCTCCTATCAGAATAGTAGCATACAGTACACCCTAACCCGATTTCAGGAATTAAGTTTCTGATGGCTTCTGTCTTCTGTCTATCTCTTTCTTCTCTCCATTCGGAATACTTAACCCCATCCGGACATTTTCTGCTTTCGATTTCTCTCAGGATAGCAAAGCTTTCTTTGCTTGTTAATTTGTTCGATGTTCTCATTGCCCTATATTTTATCCGTTATACGTTTCTGTTATTTCTTCGGCTTTAAGCTCAGCCTTCAGTTCGCCATTCTTATACATTCTTACTGCTACGATACGAACGGTTTCAGATAAGAATCTGCCTAAGTCATTTCTAACTTTTTGATCCAGCTTAATAGCCTTTGCCAAATCCTTAGTCCGCTTTCTAATGGTTTTCTTGAATCCAAAAACAAAATCTTCGGTATCAATTTCGAACTGGTAGGTATTAGAGTGTGCCTGGTTAAGTTCGGATGTAATTTGTTTTATATTGCTCATATTATGCTGATTTAAGTGATTCAAGAACTCTCATGTTTTCACTATCCTTACTTACAATGAAACGATAAACCCAACCTCCTTGCGACAATTCATTTTTAAATTTTAAGCCCAAAGAATGAAGTTTATTAGAAACCATTTCAATGTCCTTACTTCGATTGAACAAAGAAGCAACTCCTATACCATAAGATGCAGGATATATGCTAATACTATTTTTATCTGCTATCTTTTGAAGATATTCGTACAAACTTTTATATCTATTCTCTTTACTGATTTTATCAAGCACCCATTCAACAGTGACTTCTTTTTCCTTTGGAGTTTTAAACGACTTGCAGAACCAGTCATCCGAGTGACTTTTTGTTCCTATACCTATGTGGGTAGCACTCTTATAATCGTTCATATCGACAAAACCGTATCTATCATCTGCCCAAACATTGTAACCAAGTTCATTTAATTTGCTAATTGTTTCTTGTGTAATCTTCATTGCTCTTATTGATTAATTTGTTATTTTTGATATGTAAAGATACAAATAATATATTGAATATCAATATATTACATCTAAAATATCATCTTATTAAACTTTGTTTAACTATTTCATTTTCAGATACTTGGAAGTCAATATATACTTGCTTTTTTCAACTTCTTTGTCGGTATCAATTCCAAGTTGACGATAGAACGAGGAATTTCCGGAAAGACTTTCATTTGCAATTTGCAGTGTTCTGCGTTCTTCTTTGGTGAATCCGATGCGAAAAGTGCAAAAGATCGCCAATGCTTCTTTCAGGCGACCAGAGCGGAACTGGGATATGGCTTTACTTGTTTTCGTTTGCATTGCTGTTTTTAGTAATATCATTGCACCCCATTCAATAGTTTTCATCTACTTTCTTTTCGACACGTTTGACAAACCTACCTATCATCTTTTCCAACTCATATCGCAAATCATCCTTATCTAGATACGAACAGAAGGTCTTAGCATTATCCAATGATTGCAGAATATTACTTACCGCATACTCTTGTTTGTCAGTAAGGCTTAATAATGATATGTTCATACTTGTTCTCCCCATAACTTTTTAGCCAGTTCGTATTTCTTTTGCAGTTCGTTCACCTCTTTCTTGGCATAAGTGAGAGTATACGCATGTTCACGTGGATATTTGCCAGACTTTACACCTTCATGGTATTCTTTAGCTTGTTCCAACTTGTGTTCGTAGAAGTCGATACTTTCTGGCATTGAGAGATTAATCGTATTGGCTCTTTCTTCCCAATATTTGGCTACTCTTTCATGTTCGGCAGCTTTATTACTAAGCTCAACGCTTTTCCCCATGTTATTCCAAGCATCATCTATCATTTTGCGATGTCCTCGTTCGCTATGGTGTCCAACTTTGATAGGCTCACCCAAAGAAAGGAAATCGCGATGTTTATTTGATTTCTGAAAATACTCATTACTTTTTTGTACTGCCGATGACGCCCATTCATGCCTGCGTTCCGCTCTTTGCTTCGCCCATTCCTGAACATTGAATCCGTCAGCTCTTACGATAGAGTAATAGTAAAAACCGTCTTTCTCGAAAATCAGATTGAAAACTATGTTTTCGTTTTCTTTGCCATACTTGGTGGTAACTAGAATTACTTCACCTCTCTTGTGCTTTTCTTCGCACCTTGCCAAAAATACGTTTGGCGCAAATTTGTAATATGTGTTCATTGCTCTTATATATTAAATCGTTATGCTATTTCGAATTTGCAGTTAGGATTATATGTTTCTAGTCTTTTGAGAATGTCTTCTGCACTCTTTTCTAAACCGATAAAAGTGTAGAATGTAGGTTGGGCGTATCTTTCGCCATTCTTCTTGATTGAATAAATAAATGCTCCTTTAGATAAACCTTTCGAATTTGTGTACTTTGTTGCTTTCATTGCTCTTGTCTTTTAATTGTTAGTAATATTGGTTTCTTTTAGTATTGTAAAGATACTCATTATCAGTGAGTTAGCCAAATGTTTACACAATTATTTTAAGTATAAAACACTCATAATCAAAGATTTAACTTTTGCTTACAATACAACCAACACACACCAAAACAATAGTAGCCTATGCGTTTAACCCTTATTTTTCATCCATTTCTTTGCGCATCTCTGCAATCTATTTAGTATATCCGTTTCCGTTGCGTCAATCTTCTTGTATTTCTCCGGGATGCATGTATTCTTATTTCTAATTATCCTTTCAGTTTTTCTCATGATTTTTTACATTTTTCAGACCATTCGTCAAGTAAAAGTTTGGAAAACTTGTACATTAACACAATTATAAGTACTATTAGTATAAATCCAAATACAATTCTAGCTAACAAGAACTGTTCAACAGACCAACGTATAGCAAAAATCGCAGGTAAAAATAGCGTAGCTATAACACCCGCTATGATCTTATTCTTCATTTCATATCTCCTTCCGACTATTTATTCTGTTCACTTTGATTTTTTTTCTTTCTCAAATATTGCCAAGCAGCAATTATTAACCAGAATAGATTTAATGCTGTTACAATTACGAGAATACCTGTCAACCATGATATGTTCAAGTGATAAGATATCAGGCAACATATAAATGACAACCAAAACGTTATCTCTTCAAATTGATAGTCTTTCATATTATTCCTCCTACACTAGTTTTAATGCTTCTTGTATTCCGGCTTCCAATGCTTCTTCGTAGGTGTCCCATAGACCACCATCATTTGGACCATCTGATAAATCATTGATAATATGAGTTCCATTGTCTGCTTTAGATATATCGTATCCATAACCGGAAGCACTTCTATATATGCAGACGTACATATTCTTTGTTTCACGTAACCATTTTTGGGCAACGGATTGAGTAGGTTGGGAACATACTTTTATTGGTAACTCGCTATTTGTTCTATTGGTACCATATTGTCTACTATCTTCAATATTAATAGCAATCATACATGGCTCATTAAAGACTTTCTCTCTCAGCATCTTTGCTGTCTCTAATGTTACAAGTTCTTCGGTCATAGTTATTCCTCCTTCTGTTCACTCACTTCCTTAACAAACTCATCAAACTCGACTTGTAGGCGATTCATTTCTTTTTTCGCTTCAACCACTTCTTCTGGAGTATAATCTTGCTGATTTTCAATCACGCCAAGACATTGAAACACCAAGTCTTTATCTCGCTTTTCAAGAATTTCAGAGAACGGTCTGACAAATAGAGGATTCTGCAAATCTAACCGTGCTTCTTTTCTTGCGCACTCGGCACGATATTCTATATAATCTTCCTCAGTCATATCGTAATGAGTGAGATTATCCACTATACTGCTCCAACGGCAGAGTAATCCGTTAGGTTGTCTTGCTATAAATGATCCCATAATTATTACTGTTTCTTATATGTTTCTTTTAGTATTGTTGGCATAGCTATTTATCATCTTTGGTTATCTCCTTATACAAATCCCATAATTCTTGTTCAGTATAATATTCACAAGCGATATCGATTCTCCATGTCCACCTGTCTTCAAATCTACCTGTGTAATATCCGAGCCCCATTTCACTTATTTTAGTAATTAAGTTTAAAGGTGGCGTAGTACCACCAAGCAAGTTGCATAAATCTTCTTTATTTAGTTCTACTACCATAATTATTTCCCTTTCTTTAGTTGTTCAATAAGAGCATCCGCAAATATAACTGCGGCACGTGCAATATTAGTTTGAATTTGTCTTTGACCATGCTCTGCTCCCTCACATAAAACCTGATGATAGAAATCTTCATTTGACATTATTGCAGTAACTGTTTCCTTTGCTATTTCATAACGTCTCTGTTCCCAATCAATTGCTGAATTTCCAATATTCAAAAAATCAAGGTCACATTCTCTGAAAATCATATTATCGCATACATATAAATTATCATCACTATGTTGCGCATTTATATTGAATTTCGGAATTACGTCTATTAAAACTCCAGTTGCTTTTACTCTTGCTTTCATAACTGATTAATTTTAACATATCCATTTTCAATGCACCAACACAACATCTCGTAGGCTGCATTCAATGGATTTTCTGCCAATTTAAAAACAAATGGTTCACATATTCCTATCTGATAACTTATACACCAAGGTCCAGCAAAAGTAGATTCAATGTGCAGCTTATATTTTGCACCAAAGTCATTTATGTATCGCGGTAACTTGCCGAGAATATCCTGCAAGTTGTAAGTAAATTCTTTTTCTCGTAATGACATGTCTGCATACCCCATTACATGAAGTACCCATTTATGTCTTGTGGCAGAACCTCTTTGGAATATCATACTTGCATCACTCGTATCTATTCCAAGTTCCTGCAACTGCTTCATTTGCTCGATTGATAATACTTGTTTTGATTTCATAGTTATTCCTCCTTTTCCAATTGCTTCACAATTTTAAAATAATCCTCGTTACTTAAAACCTTTTCCGCAGCATCGAGTACGGTATTATATCCGTTACAGTAAGCCAAATCAGCAATTTCACTTATTATAAGTTTATTGATGTTATTTTCTTGCAATTTCAATAGTCTTTCTCGGCAAATGGATTTGCTTCTTCCTCTGTTCATGGCTATTCCTCCCTTAGTCAACTAAAACAAACTCGTAAGCAAATACAAACGGGTTACTTTCCCATGTGCCTTTGCCGGAAACTTTATCTATCAAGAACGCAAAAGATTGTTGAGCTACATCTGTTGACAAGTATCCTCTTTTTGTATGAGGGGTATGATATATCTTTATTCCATCATTATCAGTGTACGCATGAATAATCCCCTCTTTCAAGCAATCTTCATCGGATATATCCTGTAGGCGTTCAACCTTGATTCCGGTTATTTTGATATGGTGGGGCATAAGGTCGGCTTTCACAAACATTTTATTAACCCAACCGGGATGTAATTTCAGTTCAGGCAATATAGAATCCAAGTATTCTAAGTAAGCTGCATTTTTCCCTTTTCTATGAAATCGGTCAACATCCATATAACTTTGCGTAATAGCAATAACTTCTCCGACCTTATATTTAGGTTCAAATGTCATACGAATATTATCAGACTTATCTTTCCAAATAATACAATTATCGGCAATGTCAAATGTATCGTCAATATCAAGGTAAGGAGCAAGTTTATCAGGGATATAAAATATCCTTCTTGTCATAGTCTTTAGATCATCTAATACGGCTTGGGTTAAGCCAAATTCATCATTGAACATTATTTTCTTCATGATTATTCCTCCTTATTTAAATTCTTCACAATGCAACTTATAAGCATAGGCAAACATCTTCAAAGTAATAGGTTCAAAGTGAAAGTCTGCCTGTTTACCTTCTACTACAACAGAAACGCATAAATTTCCATCACAAAAATCAATATATGCCATAGCATCGTCATTCCCTCTGATAGAAAAGGTTTGTGTCTGTACGCTATCCATGATTCACCTCCTTCTCTTTAAAGTGTTCGATTAGCTCTTCTACGGTAGCCTTGTGAATGGTATCTGTGTTAACATCAATATCATTGTAAGCCCAATAAGTAGAGAACTTGATTTCCGGACACATAATCCATTTATCTCCATCCGTAAACCATTGGTACTTGTCTGTATCATCCCTGAGTGAAGCGATAGCCAAGAAAAGTTCCTCGTTGGTTCCGCAATCAATAAGACTGTCTATTTCTTCAGAGAGAGCATTTATATCATCATCGTCCATTGAACAAATCGAAGTAACTCCAAATATAGAAGTATATAGATTATGCCAACCTAAATATGGATTACAATAGTAGCCAAGCTCTTTTAATCTATTTCTAATATTAGCAGTATTTTTTCGTATAAAGCACGGTGTTGTAAATCCCATAATTTGCTAATTTAATCAATCCATATAACTTTAAGAATTAACACAAGGAAGGACAATCCGATTGTTCCTAATGTAAAAGCACCGAATGTTTTTACAACATTGTTTAGCTTTTGGTTATTATTAGATTCTTTATCCCATTGTAATGCAATTGTTAGTCCTAATTGCACAAATAGCATTGTTATTGCTATTGAAAATAGTACTTTTAGTAAGCAATCCATATTCAATCTCCTTTCTCTTTAATCCGTTCTAATACATCTCTGTTGGCTTCGAGTATCTCATCGAAAGAGGGAATAGGCATCCAATAGATTACATCATCTCTATGATAACTCTCACTTGCAGCGCAGTCATACCAAAAGTGATATTCCATATCTTCGTTGTAATCTTCATCATAATGCGCTATTCTTATTGTTCCATCTACAAGCATTACTAATTTTTCGTTTGTATCTTCAGGCAACCGCTCTTTCATGCTTATCCACGGGGATTGCTTTGCCTGCCATTTAGCGCCTTCTTTAAATCCCTTTCTGAAACATTCTAATCGACTCCAATCAGGATGTACGCCGCTGATGTTATTTACTGCTTCTTCTAATGTCTGTTTCATAATGATAGTTTTTTAATGTCATCTACTGATAATTTATCCTTTCCTTTGGCATATTCAAAGAATCCTACTACAGGACATACACATTCGGGAATAGTATAATCATTTGTTTCAGGTAATGTTACCAATATACTAAGTCCTACGCCATTGATATATTCGCAAGAAACGAAATTGTCAAATTCGATATATCTTTGCGCCTCCTTAGCTATAATGTCGCAATTCTTTCGATAACATTCATAGCTTTTGATAGTACTATTAATAAAATTATCTATATCCATATCTATTTTTATTTAAATTACACAAATAGCGATTGCTGGATACGTGATAACACAAATTTATTCGCATCAGCAAAGAACTTTTTTTTAATCTCAAATCCGTATGCCCTGCGTCCCAGCTGGGCAGCAGCCAATAAAGTAGAACCGCTTCCGGCACATGGATCAATAACGACATCACCTTTGTCGGTGAATATCTCTATCAGTCTACGAAGCAAAGGAACCGGCTTTTGCGTGCTATGAACCTTCGGAGTTTCATTGTCCAACACCCAATCAAAGCAATTGAAGATCATCCGACCATCGTTGTTAAACTTTGGAAGCTTATCGCGGTAAAGCAACAATCCATATTCACAACTGCCGACTATCTTCATATTGGCTTTCAAGACTTGCGCTGAAAAGTTCTTCCTAAACACAAGATTGATGTAATTATTCAGCCCATATCTTTTACCCAGTTCAATATACCGGAACTGGTCTTCAAATTCACAAAAGATTATCATGCAAGGCGCCTTGCCTTTTTCTTTGGGTTCCTTTACAAGCATTTGGGAGCAGAAGTGCATAAACTCGGCAGGGCGAAAGTCTTTATCGGTATCAAAGAATTGTTTGCCGGCCTTATCACTTTCCCCGTTCTTGTTATCTCCGTCCACATACCATGAAGGGTTAGAAGCATAAGCATTATTGCCTAAATTATAAGGGACATCAGCTATAATTAATTGAGCCTTGGGAATGCCATAGACTTTATAATTCTGAAAATTGTCATTATATAGTTCTATTTCTTTCATTTCTGTTCTGGTTAAGAGTTTAACTTTTCGTATCTAAGTCCGAAGCACAATTTTATCATTATGCGTTGTAGCCAATTCATAGACTTAAAAACGGGAATAACTGATTTTGTGTATTCATGTACCAATTGAGCTACTGCTTTAGGTTGATCAATGAGAAAATGCGTATTATTATCGTTCATAATGTTCCTTTCTGTTTTGTTTTGAAGGTTATTTAGAGTACTGTTGGCTCTTTTCACAAGTTCTAGTTCCAAACGCACCTATCGGGCAGTCGTCGCAATAGCAGGTAAATCCTCTACCGCTAACTCCTTTACCACAAGGATAACCCGTAAGTTCCAATACTTTCTCATTTAGAAGCCGTACTTTCTCTTTGACTTCATTCACCTCATTGGCAGGTGTTAAAGTTCTATATTCTTGTTCTGTCAATATATATTGCATAATTCATTACCTTCTATTCTGTTATGATTATTTCCTTTTATTCATTTTCTTCCGCTTCCGGTCTTTTTTGATTTGATTCGCAGTACGTCCACCTTTCGAAGAGGAATTTTTCCAAGAAGGTGGGACGGTTTTCCAAGGAGTAGACTTTTCTTCATCTACCATTTCCAGTTCCCTATAGGGGATATCATAAGGTCTGTTTTCGTATCTATATCTATTCATATCTATTCTGTTATTCGTTAATTGGTAGTTTCATAAAGCACATCCACATAGTTTTGCCATGTCTTCCGGTGGTGTGACCGAACAACGGCTGCCGTCCGATGGCTTTCAATACTTCTCTAACCGTTATTTGGTCTTCATTCCATTTGAAAATGAGAATGCCGTAATCTTCAAGTACTCGAAAGCATTCATCAATTCCTTTTTTTATCACCCTTGGCCAATCTTCAGGAAGTTTACCGTACTTCTTGGCCAACCAACTATCTTGGCCAACCTTTAGAAGATGGGGAGGGTCAAATACTACCAGCTTAAAGGATTCATCCAAAAATGGCATATCGGTAAAGTCAGATACAATATCCGGATGAACTTTCAGGCTTCGACCGTCGCAAAGAGTATGCTCCTCATCTCTAATGTCGGCAAACAAGGCCAAAGGATTTTCCTTGTCGAACCAAAACATTCGGCTACCGCAACAGGCATCTAATATGATTTTCGTTTCACTCATTTCTATATTGATTTGATTTATTTGTTATGTAATTGTAAAAGTCCTCTGAATGTAATACGCCTGTGTATCATATCTTGTCGTAAACGGTGTATTCTTTCATCTGAATAGTCTGCAAACATCTGATTTCTTTGTTTCTCCTGTAGTATGCAGTACAAGGAATCAGCTCTAATAAAATTATCTTTCCGCAGGTACTTTTCAGCACAATGAGGACACATACAATCAAGCGTGATATTCTCTTTGTTAAGTCGTGGATGAAGAATAGAATAAGCTTTTTCAATATCAATGTCTGATACTTTTTGTATTGCGTCATCAAAGAAAGCATCAAAGCCGGTCAGGCAATTCCCGTAGTAAAATGGACGTTCCAGAACTTTGTAAATGCCGGGTGATTTTCCTACCTCTTTAGAATTTGTCTTTGATATGAAAAAATAATCTGTCATTTCGTCAATCTCCCAAGATTCTTCGCAAATAGGGCATGTAGTCCGATATTCTTCATCATAGCACTCTTCACAGAGAACTTCTTTACGTTCAACTGATACATCGGGAAAATCATCAAGTTCAAATATGGACTTTCCGCAATGGTCGCATTCGCAATCATGCTCTATGATAAGCTGTATCTGTGCATCGTCAAACCTATGCGGACTTGAATTGTATTCAGTCTTGGCATGATTCACTATTTTATCTTTTAATTTGCTCATATTTATTCTTGTTTTACGCTAATCCTTGATAATCATTCAAGAACTTGCAAGGTTTAATCAATTATCTAATTCTGCTATTCTCTTAAAAATATTATACACAAGTTGTGGGCACATTGAATTTCCATAAGCATGAAATACTTCTTCTTTTAATCGAGATTTGCCATACAATTCAGATGATCTATCGGAAAGCCCATAACCCACGCTACAAACTGGTGGTTGACCAGCCCACGCAACCCCAACCGATAAAGCTGTTCCGGCAAACAGCCTGCGCTCCTTGACAATCGTCTTGCATACATTGGAGAAGAAAGATTCTCCCTCCGGTAATCGGATGCCGTCGGAGTAAGCAACCAAGTAACATCGAGCTCTTCTTTGGGGCGCACCTGCGTCTGAAGCGTACATAATCTTCCATTCCGCATTGTACCCCAATCTGGAAAGCGAATGGAGGATTTTTGCAAAGTCTCTTCCGTTGTTAACTCTTGTGATATTGGCAACATTTTCTGCGACAACCCAGAGAGGTCGGATCTCATCAACCGCCCGGCACATGTGCCACCACAATCCTGTTCTTTCTCCTTCAAGGCCGAGCTGACCCTTTCCTCCTGCCTGCTTTGCCTTACTTGCATCTTGACAGGGGAAACCACCTGTAAGGACATCCACTCGGTTTCTCCAAAGATTAAAGTCTGTTTTGGTAATATCTGCATAACTTGTACTTTTAAATCGTTTATCTAAAAAGCTACGGCAAAAATCATTTATCTCGCAATGAAAAACATTTTCCCAACCCATCCATTCAGATGCAAGTTCAGGAGCGCCAATCCCGCTAAACAAAGAGCCATGTGTTAGTTTACTTTGTTTCATCATCATTCGTTGTTTAATTAATCACACCCATTAAGTAGTCTGATATTGCGTAGACTACCAGATAAAATAAGATGTTAACTCCTAGGAGAAGGAGGATGTTTAGCAACACTCTCATAACTAATCCAGCTCCTCACTACTTTTGAAAATATGAGCGAACGTACTTTTTTCGTCTGATAGATTGAGACCAAGTTGTGACGGAAAACGCTTGATGTAATTATAAAATTCAAACATCTTTTTATCATCATCTCCACACCGGTCTACCAATAGACGGATGAAAGCCAGAAGACAATCGGAGTCGTTGCCGAAATTTTCCTGAGTGGAAAACTGAGTCTTATCAACATCTTGTTTCAATTTACGGATAGCGGCTATTGCAGTGTTGAAATTACGTTTTGCATCGTAACGCAGTTCATAGCCTTGTTTACCCATTTCACTTCTCAAGTCATAGAGAAGGGTTTCTACAACATCTGTCAATACATAGGTTAAGTTGAGTGTTGTATTAAGATTTGTTGTTCCTACTAACATGATTTATTATACATTTATCAATTCCATTTATACGCCATGACTTATGAAATGGCTGCTTTACTTTTGTATATAACCGGCACCGTTTGCATATTGGTTTCAGATGCCTTCCGTCGTAATGAATACCGTTACAGATTACCGGATAACCTTGGAGTATCATCTGTTCGGGTATTAGCATTGTCATTTAGTAGGTAGATCACAAGCATAGATTGTGTGAGCCTGTTAAGTACCACTTCTTTTTCAGTTAATTTTTTAATTGTTTTCATTGCTCTTATATTTTATATGTTTCTGATTTACAGGTATAAAGTTACTCATTTTGCTAATTGTAAACAAACGTTACTTTCCTTATTTATATGGCTTTATATTAAATTAACCTACTGATAAACAAGAGCTTACAATACGCCTTGAAGCTCTTTCAATAGCATCCTTATCACCATTTTCTACAAGCATCTTTTCTTGCTCAAGATATTCTGCGTATGATATGCTATTATTACCACGCTCCTCTATCTCTTTTTGTTGCTGAATGCGGTATTGCTCACGTTCATAACGTTCCATATCGATTCGACGCTCTTTAACATACTCTAAGAGAGAACAAGAGATTTTCATTGGACCAATAGCCCCGTAAAATTGTCCATATTTCCCTAATTTGAATCTGGAAATGAAATTGCATATTTCCGCAAGATTCATCCAATAATATTCACCTAGAACAAGGTTACAAAGTTCATCCAGTTGTGAATCCGTTATCCCCTTTCCTTGTTCCGAGTAATCGTTAAGGCTGTCGAACTGTACCTTCAGCCATCTTACCGCGTTGTCTTCACCGTACACGGAACGGATGTTGGCAAGTGAAGGTATGTTCTCATTCATTGCAATATCCGCAAGTGTAAGGCTTGATTTCGCCAGTTTACCTTGCAAATCAGGATTGTAATCAACCGCCATCCGAGAAGGTGTCGGGTATTTCTCCAATAAAGCCAACTGCTTTTCGTTTAGCTTCTTGCTCTGCAAGGAATTTTGCGTCCGCTTCTGCGAACTCAGCCATGAGTTTAGATTTTCTCCGCTCAGAATCAATTCGCTTTTGCTCGTAGATACTGCCGGTAGTTGATTTTGATTCATTATTGGTTCTCTTTTTAAGTTCAATATTTAGCCATCGGGCAAAATGTGACATTGCATCTTGGGGTGATTTTACCATTTCTCCCTCGTTTTGAAGTTTCATGAAGAACTTATCCAGATAATCATAAAAATCAGGAGGGGCAAAATCCTTATACCCACATAAACGAGTATTCATGCAGATAACCTCCATCCATGAAGTGTTCGACTTAAGTTCTCCATAGCACTCATCCAGTCCTTTTTCAAAAATCCCGTTTGGAATCTCCTCATACGCGCGCGGGGGAGAGAGATAATTATCTTTATCTTTGTCTTTATCTAATGCGCGTACATTATACTGTAAGGGCTTAGGTTCAACTTTAGGTTCATGGTTAGGTATAAGGTTAGGTTCAACTTTAGGTTCAACTTTAGGTGTCAAATTTTGATAGCTAATCTGATACCTTGTCTTATCCCGTTGTCCTTTACCTCCTGATTTGAATGTGATAAGGCCCGCTTGAACTAATCTATTACGTGCTGATTTCATTGAGTTGACCGACACTCCCACGTCAGATGATACCTTTGTATCACTACGCGTCCAGCTATCCACCCAGCCTAAACGATTCGCTGTTTTTAGCAAGTAAAAATAAAGCCTCGTTTCACAGCAGGTAAATTCCCAGTCTTCGTCAAGAGACCAAAACTTATTTATCAGTTCTATATAAGTCATATATTGTCAAATAATGTACATATTTACTACAAGCCTATGTTTAATTATTCTAAAAAAGGATGCTAGGATAGAAATAAAATAAGCTCCATATTTTCATTATCTCTATTTGTGGAACTCGGAGATAATTACTCATATAGAGCTGATTTATATCTTTATTATACGAGAGTTCCACCAATCGCATTTATTATTTTCACGGTGTAAAGCTAAACAAAAGTGGCATAAAAACAATCACTTAATATCTATTATTTTTCCGTGATTAACTTTTTTTCTAATATCCCTTCCTTTGTAATGCCAAATCCTGCTTTGCAAAAGATATTTGAGTACGTATGTTATCTCCAGCGTGAACAAGAGTTCTATTTATGCGATCCAGCCATACAACCAACTGATTAGCAGTCACACTTTGAGCTGAAACAAACTTAATTGCAACAGTTGCCGGAACCCGTGATATGAATTCCATGTGTTGCGAATATACATTTGCTGTTACCTGATCTTGGTACGCCTTTGCGTCAGCTAAAAGTTTGCCTGAACGGGCTAGATATACGTTTATGTCAGTAAGACGCTCTATCAGTTCTTTGGGGTTATCATTAGCCGTTGTTTCAAGGAATGACTGCATTTCTTCTATCTCCTGTATGATAGGAAGTAGAGGACAATCATCTATCTTGCATTCTCCTGAAGTATTATTTTTAGGGCAGTATTTACAGTTTATTTCCATAATGATGTAATATTAATCTTTTGGTGAAAATTCATATTTGATCTCTTTATCGTCAAGTATGTATTTCTTAAATAACTCATTTACATCTATTCCGTTATGTTCCAGATATAAGATGTATGTATAAAAAAGAGCAGCTGCGCTTCCTTCTGTCAAATACATATTCGTTTGGGTAGCGCGTCCGGAACTTTGAGGATTTTCTACCGATAGCAGGTAGGCATCTTCTTCTGTATGCGCAACGGTAACAAGACGGTGATCTGAAAATTCGCACCGGACCATATCTGTGATTGCTACTTTTCTTGCAGATTCATTATCAAATCCAATGGTAATTTCACCTATGTTTTTACTTTCTTCCATAAGAGGTACTATGCTTTTATAGAGTCGTTAATGTATAATACCAACATTTCTCCTAATGGATGAAAACACTTAAGACCATTAAAAACAAGCCCTGCACTCATGACGCTGTGACCTTGCTTGGAGAACAAAGACTGGCATATTTCAAATCTTTCCAGTTCTTTTTTAGAGGTATCATTCAATACTGCAACCAATTCTAACCAGCAGTCAAGTTCCATGCCATGATAGAGATCATTCAACCTGATAGGGACGATTTCATCCCAGTATTCTAAATGTTCTTCCGGGATGATGCCCCTTGCACGGTTCCTGTAATCTTCAGTTAATTGAGGGATTTTAGCTTTGAACTCCGCTTCCTTACGATCATACTCTTCGTGTATTTTGAGGACATATTCATCGTGTTCCGCTTTTGACTTACCGGTCACTTTTACAAACACTTCATCAAGTGAATCAGTAGAATACAACGTTTTCTCGTTAAATTCACCATAACATGGTGCATTGTCCTGCAATTCTTGATATGCTTTATCAAGATTGATTCCTGGGTAAAATTCAATTTTCTTCATTGTTATATTAATATTATAAGTCAAATAGACTTGTTTGTACTAGAATACCTTTATTCGTTTTTATCTCTCCGTGACATTCATAACGGAAACGAGAATTACCTTCTTTAAAATGAAACTTGTCTTTTTCACATCCCCAGTAATCGAATCCTAGCTTGTAAGATGCAATTCGACTACTTTGACTACCCATGTGAGCATCACCGATCTTATAACCGGGGTTAGCATATTGATTGAGTAACCATGCGTATAAAATTACAGGTTTTTGGCAGGGGTGAATCCGCTTTTCATTCAACTTTTTGTTTCCTTGCTGGATAATTGCCTTAGATAAATCCTTTCCGCAATAGGTTCCCTGAATCATGCCTCGCCACATGCAATATACAAGGTCAGTTCTGTCATTCATACTGCAGTAAGCTATTTCACAATCGTATTGGTCAGTATCACCATTTAGCTTATCCCAAACAATGCGTCCACCAGTAAAGTCGTAATTAAAGTAGTTTACTCCCCATATTATCTGATTTCGGCTGACCCTTTTTATTTCATCGAAATATTCTGGAGGGGGAACTCGTGAATCCCAATCAGATTTAGGATAAATGGATTGTTTGACATACAGTATATTACCATTACTTTGTTTTACAGTATTGGGCTTGATCGAAGGATTATCCGCTCCAATTCCGTATGGTGGATCATCTATGAACAAGTCAAAGAAGTTATCTGGGAATTTCTTTAAGAAATCCATTCGGTCTATATTATATACTTCGCTTATTGGCATGGCTATTCCTCCTTCTTTACCAATTCAACTTCTGTCGGCTCTTCATCTTCCCATTTTACTTCGGGAAACAGTTCAGAATCAAGCCTAATCCAATCAAAGCAATGTTTTGTTGGTTGCCAATATTCATCAATCTTTACGGGTCGTCCAGTGAAAAGGCATAAATCCCCACATTTGTCTCTTGCTACATACATACTCAATCTCCTTTCTTTAGTTCTTTAATAAGAGCATCAGCTACTCTAATAGACCCAATCGCAATATCATTATAGGTTTCGCTATCATCATTCACTCCTAAAGCAATACAATACCCTTGCATAGCGGATTTTGCCAATTCATAACGCCTTTGCTCCCAATCAATATTATCAGACATTTCTTGAAGTATTTCAACATCATCAAAACTTAATTCAATAGGATTACCGTAACTATCACACTTATCAAGTGTGACACGTGCGTAATCAGCAATATTGATAATTTCTCCAGTTTCTTTTACTCTTACTTTCATAACTATTCTTTAGTTTTAATATATCCGTTTTCAATACACCAGCAAAGCATCTCGTAGGCTGCGTCAATTAATGAATCTGATTTAAACTCTTTATAGTAATCAAATTCATCAGACATTGAATAGTATATAGACCATACATCACAATCATAAGTGGATATTGTAAGATAATAATCTGTAACTATCTTAATTTCTTTCGGCAGTAATTCTATTATGTCCTGAAAGGTGTAAGTAGGGACTATTTCCCAAAATGTACTATCTCTTTTTTGATTAATTACATCTTCATATATTTCAAGTTCCCATTCTTCCTTTATATTGCCATAAAAACAGCAATAACACATACTTGCATCACTTGTGTCCAATCTAAGTTCCTGTAAATGTTTCATCTGTTCGACTGATAATACCTGTTTTGATTTCATAATTCATCCTCCAATTTTCACTGTTATTTGATTTTTAAAAATATCATTATCCTATCCCACAATAGTAGATAGCCCTCCCAATAGTCACTAAATCTAAAGTAGTACCAGCTCATTTGTATATACCATATTGGCAGGTAAACAAAAAATAAGGCTAACCATAAAGGGGTAAGCAACAATCTGATTATTAATCTAAGTTTATCCATAATCAATCTCCTTTCTCTTTAATCCGTTCCAGTACATCCTTGTTGGCTTCGAGTATCTCATCGAAAGACGGAATAGGCATCCAATAGATTACATCATCTCTATGATAACTCTCACTTGCAGCGCAGTCATACCAAAAGTGATATTCCATATCTTCGTTGTAATCTTCATCATAATGCGCTATTCTTATTGTTCCATCTACAAGCATTACTAATTTTTCGTTTGTATCTTCAGGCAACCGCTCTTTCATGCTTATCCACGGTGATTGCTTTGCATGCCACTCTGCACCAGCTCTGAATCCGGATTTATAAATAGTTTGTCCAACGATATTATATCCTTCAGCCCCTTCTCTTACTGCTTCTTCCAATGTCTGTTTCATATTACTCTGTTTTACGATTTTCTCTTAATTTTTCTTCACTGACGGTCGTATTAGAAATTGTATTTGTATTATTGGGTTTGCAATACAAACACATTTGGGTAAAAGGTGAATATACCCTGCCACACTTCGGACAAATCCAACCTTGCTGCCCGAACACTCCGTTATACGGATTAACTGCGCTTGATTCTTGTTTCATAATTTGATATTTTAGTTATTTCTTATGGTTAAGTCGTTTAATAGCGTCCTTTTTGGAATATGCCATAACTTTCTGTCCTTTTATGGTAAACTCTCTTAACTCTTTAACTGATGACTTAACTTTATAGTCAGGATTAAAAGTCATTCTTTCTCTACGATTCACAGAGTATGGATCGTTACTTTGTGCTGCTGCGCACATCGCTGCTGTTGCCAGTAACATTTGCTTTAATTTACTCATACCATTCTATTATTGCATTGTAAATAAATTGTCGTTCCATCAGTACTGATACAGCCTACTTCAAATTGTGTCCAAGAGTTATCCCAACATTTTGTCCCCGGTGGAACCTGTATGGAGACATAAATATCTTCATTTTTATCGCATTGATCTAATGCTTCTTCAAACTTTTCTAAGAATTCATCTAAGCTCATATTACCAATGTTATTTAGAGGTGGGGAGTAATAATTCTGCTATATCTTCTTTCAGCAAGCCATGTTCGTCCAGCTTGGCTACGATTTGAGATGCAAATAGTAAATCATATCTTTGTTTCATCTCGTCACCAAACTTTTTAGCTAATTCCGTAATTTTTGCATTAGCATTATGATAGCCACAATTTGCATTAAATTGGCTCTTAATCCAATCTTCAATAGATATTTTTTTATCAGAATAATAACTTTCTTTTATTTCCCCTGTTGAAATAACATCAGCAACAAGAGCTTGTATTTGCTCTCTAAGTGTATCTGATACTTGCTGCTTAACGACATTAGTAATCTCGTTTTCAATATGCGTTAGCATCATTTTTTTTATCTGTTGACAGACATCTATCTTGATTGAGTTTTTTAATTCTTCCTCAAACCCGTTAGCATCTTCGTCTAACCAAAACTCGTCAATTTCTACTGTAAATTTCATATTCCTATTATTTATGTTGTTAATAAAATCGTTTTATATACTATTTTCAACTCTATATTACCTTGAATAATCAAGGATGATAGTTGTTATTTCAAATCGCATGATTCACTTAGAACCACTTAAAACCGGTAAAACAGTGACAACCATTTTCAGATTGTCACTGCGTCGATTGGCATCAACTTAATGTGTGGGACGAATCCCCTGACACTACTTTCCTACTTAGTTAGCTCCCATTCGACTAGCGTAATCAAAATGCTCGACCTGATTACGGGAAGAACGAGAAACCTTTAAGCTATTCGACAGCTCGATTTTCAACTTTTCGTTTTCAGCTTTTAACCGATAACACTCCGCTCTGTATTGAGAGCATTCTGTGAATGACTTTAACATTGCGAGGTATTGGCTTATTTCTACTTCAATCATTACTTTATAGTTTATATTATTATCTCATTATACTTCCATTTAGACGCTGTGTAGTTCTTATATAGTCATCCAGTAGTTCATGAAGGATGAAATCCGGATAGACGTTTACAACACCAAAACGGTCTATGTTTACCTTATTAACCGGATATCCCCTTTTCTTACATAGGCGTGTGGCATCATTGCCGAGTTTCGCAATGTCACTTACATAAATAGGAAGTTTATGCCTCTGTACGTATGCAGACATAGTGGAACATCCATAATTACCGATACACTTTGAAGACAATTTCTTCATCTCTTCTTCAAGTACGCTTAATCTTAGTTCTGTCGACTTAAGCCTTTTTTCTTGTTCGACATTGGTCTTGGCTAACTGAAATATCAGTTCCGCCTGACTCATTTCAACGGTTGAGTTCAAAATATTGTCCATTACTCTAAATTTTAATGTTCTGATTACTCGATTATCTCTCTAATTGAAAGTTCAGGGAATCTATCACCTTTCACGTGCATTGACATCACATACATATAGCAGAAATCAGCCGCCTGTTCGTATGTTTCGAACTTAAATGTTACGCTTGAACCTTTCTTGGAAACTTCGTATTTCATTGTTTTATGTTTTTGAGTTAGTAATATTAATTTGATGTGTAAAACTACTCATTATCAGCGAGTTAACAAATAAATTGTCTCTGAAAATACTTTACTTAAACTTTGTTTAACTTGTTGATTCTTAGATGCTTGTTTGATTAACTTGTGCTAACTTTGATGTCAATCACCTACGTAGCGTGAACCGAATCTACCAGTACTGTTTACATTGTAATAAGCTGATACTGGAATGTTCTTATTATTGTAACCTTCGTGCATTGTAGCCTTAGCAGCTTTGCTCATCGCTTCGTGTCTTTCTGCCAAGAATTTATCAGTTCTTTCTTTTACCGCTTCTACTGTGAAGTTGGCTTGGAGTTTTGCAAGTCTCCATGCTGACTTTAAACATTCACCGAAGGTTTTACCCTGCTTCTTACCTGAATACTTGTAGTTTCTGTGAGCGTTTTTCATTATCTCTGATAAATTGTAGCGTTTCATATTCTTGTTATTTAGTGAGTTATTTTTGATGATGTAAAACTAATATTATAATATTGATTTTCCAAGAAGATTGTAATATTGAAGCATTGTATTAACTTTATTTATCAATATTGTAATATTATACTATCAATAATGTATTATCTTTATCCCCAAATTAAAAGAGCATGGAAAGAATTATATCATTAATGAAAGAAAAGGGAATAACTAAAACTGCATTATCTGAACGCTTAAATATTAAGAATCAGAATTTTAATGCTATGCTAAAAAATCCCACTTACGAAACATTATCTAAAATCGCCACCGCCCTCAACGTCCCCATGTGGCAGCTATTCGCGTCCCCGGAAGAGGTGCAGCTTCCCTCAAACGCCCATTCTATCAAATGCCCACATTGCGGAAACGAGTTCCCGGTTAGTGTGAATGTCGAACTTAAAACACAAAACAAAGATTAATAACTAAATAGCCATGAAATTAAAACTATGCTTCATATCAATTCTATTTGTATCAGTATTACTATGCTCATGCGAAAGTCCAAAGACTGAAAATGACGAGCAAGTATTGGAATATGATGTGATCGAGATTGACTCTTGTGAGTATATAATGGTTCAATCCGAAACGTATGCTTGGAAGAAAGTAACAAGTATTGCTCACAAAGGAAACTGTAAGTATTGCCAAGAAAGACGGAAACATGAATTTGACAAATAATATAAGCCATGAACCGCATCAAGCTCACAAAGGAGGAAAAAGAAACACTTAGGATCGTTGATAAGTTCAGCGGTAAATGTCCTTGCGTATTTCCTTTGCACGTCTACAACTTGTCCGTCCGATCACTTGAAAGGAAAGGACTAGTAAAAGCCGCATATCTGGAAGGTGGAGCAGTAGAAGATGCCAAAACTACCGATGAAGGAAAACACTACCTTTGTGAAAATCCCAATTTACGAAATCCTATCAATTGGACTATTATCGGAGTAATAGCCGGGATACTTTCCCTTATCGTGTCTGTTATTGCCTTATTTATAAGCTGTACCGCAATGTATAGATGAATATAAGGGATGCATTTGGCACCCCTTTATTTATAGCAACTATTCAATATCCCTATATTTTAAATAGGGAGAACATTAGGATATTTCCGGTAATACAATTTAGTCAATGTGGATTTAAGGCTGTTATAGTCTTTGATAAAGCCTAGATCTATCCATTGGGCTATCTGTAATTCCAACTCATACAATTCACGAATTTTAGCTTCATCGCCAATTTTATTACGCATTTCTGATTCATGCTTACCATAGACTATGATATTAAGAGATTTAGCCAAATCTCTAACTTTTTGTTTAAATAGGTCATCAGGTAAAATAGAACTCACAGCTTTACACATGGATGGATATGCATCACCAGCAAGATTGCGGAATTTTATCATTTCATCATATACAAATTTGAGAACATCATATTTAAATGAGGGATTTATCCACATCGCAAAATCAATAAAAAGCAATGGATGCATCCATGTGCCCGCATTATCACCCTTATTTGCCCTTGATTTATGATAGGGGTAATTACCCGTATCATAATTTTCCCTTTCCATTATAGTGAAAATGAACTCTTTAGTAGAAGACAAATCGAAGTAGTCATTAACTTCTTTCTTCATTCCTTTTAATTGATTCCACTGTTTTAATAAATCTGTAGCATTGAAAAATGCATCTTTCGTTCTCTGAATTACCTTAAATTCACCCATTGGGCGAATCATAATCTGATTAGTCTTCATAATAATGTCTTTTCGTTCGAGGACGTACCGCACTTCTTCATGCGGAGATAAAAAGCCGAAAGCCATGCAGGGGGTTATGACCTACACAGCTTTATATATCTTAATCCTCTGATTAATTCTAATTTTAATAAGTATAAACCAACGCATTGCAAATATAATAATAGTTTTTAAAAGTGACTATACAACCAACAATCAACGTATTCTTTTAACTATTTTGTGATTTAATTCTCAAATGAAATTGTTAACTTTGCATTAGAATGCATATATTTGAATACGCATTCACATAAATAAGTAACCAAGAACCCTAAACAAAATGACAAAATTTGAACAACAAAGAATTATAGAAATAGTGCTTTATATCCTTAATAAAACTGGGGGTATGGACTATTATCATCTGTTCAAGATATTATATTTTGCCAATCAACGAAGTTTGGTTGACTGGGGACAACTGATGATAGCGGATAAATTTTGTGCTCTTCCCCATGGACCAGTACCAACAATTTTGTATAGTACAATACAGGGGCAAAAAAGTGTTCTTTCAAAAATGAAAGACGATGTTTATGTCGTAGATTACTATCTATTATCCAAACGTGAACCGGATATGGATTATCTTTCACAATATGATAAAGATACGTTAGATTTATGCATCTCCAAATACGGGAAAATGAGTTTTAAGGAGTTGGAAAGAACTTCTCATACAACTTGTTGGCAAAAAGCGAGAGACAAAAAGGGGAATCATGTTATTGATCCGGGGGATATTGCCCTTGACGGAGGAGCTAATGATGAACTTGTAAAATATATTAATGATTCAATAGCATTTGATGAAACCTTCGGAAATTAAGATAGGAGATGTATTTTACGTTACGATGAACAAGGCCAATGGAGTAGTACCAAAACCTGGAGATACCAGCCGTGATAAATTTTTTGTAGTACTTGGTTTTGATAACGATGGAAACGTTTATGGTGGTGTCATTTTTAACTCCTTTATTAATATGAATCTGCCACCTAATGTACAAGCAATGCAGCATCTTATAAAAGGGGAAAGTTATAATTTTCTTTCATATGACAGCTACATAGATTGCTCTTCAATTAAAATAGTGAAAAAGAACAAGCTTCTTAAAAGTACTAGTTTAGGCACATTGGATGAGGAAGATATTACCCTTGTTTGTGATAAGATAAAGAGTAATTCTCGAATCAATAAAGCCGAATTAAAAAGATTCGGACTAATTGATAAATAAAGCCAGACATCACATCTGGCTTTATTTATTCCAATGCAGTAATAAGGCAGATTAAAAGCTGAAAACAAAATGTCAAAGAACGATTTGCCGATAATAGGAGTTGAGCCAATCGACACAGGGTTTATTTTTCAAAATCAATTTGCGCAGACAATATTTCTAACAAAGCCTGCAATTGTCCAACGATGTAAGGTTTTATATCCTCACTACAATTACTTGTAAATGCAACAAGATTTTCTGATAGCTTATGCCATTCTTGCAACTCATTCGGTTTCATAGGTGTCAATCTTTAAAATTGGGAATTTGCACATAAAAACTAAACCGAGACATTGGACGCCAACTAATACATTCTTCATTGCAGCAGTTCCACGACTTTTCTCCAAAACGGTTATCAAACGCCTGAACTATTCTGTCAATATAAGATTGAAATAATGGAGTGTTTAATTTTCTACGTATACCAATCGACAAAGAGGGAGCATAAATAGATATTTTGTATTCCGCCCCTTCATCTATACTCCAATGACTACCATGAGTAACTGTGATATGAGGATTATTTTTGTCTTTATATTCATCAGAAATACTCCAATATAAATCATGATGTGAAATTGCTTCTGATTCATAGACTTTCAATCCAGTAGCATCTTTTATCAGTTTCTTTAAGCAACGCATATCTTTTATGATTTGAGAAACAGCCATAACTACATGTTATTCAAATAATCAGTTACCACTTTAATGAAATCGTCAAGAGAACGGCAGACAACATATTTATTTCCAGCCGCTTCACATTCCTTTTGCCATTCTTTTTGTACTGTTCTTTGGTACTCACCTGGCTTTTTCATTTCTATACACAAAGCACCGTAGAAACGATTACTTTTAAGAAGTATCAGATCTGCAACTCCCGAAAGCATCCCTTCTTCTTTCATGTATGCCCCGTTTCTAGCACTTCTTCTTGCTGCATTAGGAACAGCAAATAAGATGTTTCTTAATTGGGGGTATTGGAGGCGAAACCATCTAATACAAGATGCTTGTATCTTATGTTCTTCACTTTTTGGCTTTCTGCGAATATTGGTTCCGCAATATTTAGCTTTCATTTCTTCGTATGTCATAATACCCTAGCAAGTTTAAAATCAAGCAACATCAATAACTCATTGAATTTCTCTTTATACCAAAGAGGCTGTGTCTCTTTTGGATTATTAGGGTTGACTTGGTTCTCACCATACGACCGACCGGATTCGGTTATTGATTTGAAATGCTTATCTTTGCCTTTTGATGATTTCCTTTTAATATCACATAAGATACCTTTCTGAATCGCTCTTTGATTAAACGCTTGTGCGCTGATAGATAAACCCGTTTCTTTGAGCAATTCAGTAGCGGACTTAAGTATCCCATGCGATGGAGTATAATCAGGTGTCGGAAGTCCAAGAGGTGCAGCTACTTTACTAATTAAAGACAATTTAGAAGAATCATTTAGATTAAGCACTTCACTTACGCCTTTTACCCATTCAAGACCAACACGGACTTTAGTTGTTAGTGATGGTTCACGTTTGGATTTGTTCTGTTCTTCTACCACCTTATTAGAGGCAATCTTTTCACAAGAAATAAAATAGGAACGAGCATCTTTCCCTTTTTGTGTCCTTTCTACCATAGATAGCTCTTTTGCCATATCAATGGAAAGAGCGTATTCTACTTTATTGCTTCCTCCCCAACTTGCTTCATAATTTTCTGAAGCAAGAATTTGGTAGTCTTGGTTCTCAACAAAGCCATATTGCTTAATTCTACTTTTAATCCAATCTGCAAATTGTTGTTTGCTTTCTAAAAATGCATGTAAGTCACGTGCGTTAACGGCTCTTTGACCGTTATTTTCTCTAATAGGGATAAGTTCCCCCATGTTATAAAATTCTGCCATAATTATAATTTATTTATTCTTTATAGTATATAGAGAGGAACAAATAACACACACCGTTCCTCCCTTTTAAACTAATCTTCAATTATCGCCCAATCTGGCAAATATTCTTCACTGTTGGTCTCCTTCATTAGTATCTGATTTATTGTTAGGGATTACTTTTGTTTTACCTCCAGTTTTATCAACGATAACCGGTTTGCCACCTACTGTAGTTTCGGTACATTGCCCTTCAGGGAACTTATCAATAAAGCGAACTACTTCTTTATCTTCTGTTATATTACTTCCCTCTTTGGCTTCAAAAGGGAATACGTCTACAATCGGAGTTTCAGCTACCATACCGATCTGATAATCCGCCATGGTTCCTTTCATGCCCTCATCCAGCTTTTTCACTGCATCACGCAAGTCGGCAGCTTGTACCAATACCTGTGTGGAAGTCTTTTTCTCTGCACCGCTTTTTTCGTCCAGCGTGATGAAAATAAGTTTGCATTTGAACCAACGGTCGGCACTTTCTTCGTCGCTGGGGAAAAGTTCACTGTAATTGGCACGTTTGATGTCCGATACTGTAAATTCCCCGGAAATGAAAGGAGTCATTTCTTCGATGATTCGTGCCTCTGCTTCTGTAAAGCTAAGCGCGTCAACAAGATAAGGTTCAGTTACTTTCTTCTGCATTCCGTTTTCCATCACTTTTTCATAACGGATTTTGCACTCAAACCATGTATGCATTGCCATAATTAATCCTCCTTTAAATTTTTGATACTATCTTCAAGCATTTCATTTAAGCATGTCCCACCATTGTAGAATTGCATAATGTAGCTGTACGTCCCGTCATTGTTAGGAGTAAGGATTGAAATGTCCTGTGTATCCTCTTCTTCCTTGTCCTCAATGACTTCCCAAAGAACATCGTTGACCTCAATCACAATAGCTGGATAGGGATCATTTAACAATGCTTCTTTATAAGTCTTATAATATGCCCCTAACTCTATTTTAAGAGTCTTGCATTTCTGTTCACACCACCCTTCGACAGTATAATTATTCAAATCGACTTTCTTAATTTTGCCAATATGTCTTTCCATTTCACTCATTGTCAATCCTCCTCTTCTTTTATAAGTTTCTCAATTAATTCTTTATTCCATCCTTGAATAAATCCGTTTTCATCAATATTCATAATGATATAGTCACCATATCCATCCTCTGCCGGGCACATGATTTTCGGCACATAGCCGTCATAAGAAGCAATAGCAATGTCATCTTCATCAATAATATCACATATAAAATCATCACACACTTTGTAGTGGACATTAGCAGTTATTCCTTGCATCCAGTTGACTATTCGTCCTGTTTCAATCGCTATAATAGGTCGCCAACGGTAATGATCTGAATATATATTATAATCAGGCTCTTCTTTTATTTGTACGGCACAAGGCATAAGAGGCTTGCCTATACCTTTGTTTTCGTGTAAATCAACGTCTCTTATTCCGTTTACTCTTGCATCCTCCCAATAACGGACACCTGCGTATACTTTCAAGTAGACTGCCTCAACTTCAGTTGGTTTGTTAATTGTAATTTTCATTATTGTAATTTATTGTTTTCATAAACTTTGTATTCAGTAATAGGCAGATTTCCAGAGAGAATAGCGTTGCCACAAGTTATAAGCCCATTATCTTCATCGTACGATGGAACAAACACAATCACATCAAATCCGTTGTTCTTTAAATCCGATTCGACGTCTTTGTAGGGAGTGAAAACATCGTAACCTCCTGTTGTTTCAATATGATTTTCTTCACAACTTCTTGTCCGGTGCAAGGGAGTTATCTTGCACATAAATGAATTGGGATCAAACAATGAACGTAGTTTCTTCCCGTCAATGATACTGTTATCTGCTAACGCGAAATTCAATGCGTATTTTCTACCGACAGGCAATGGTAACGATTTGCATATTTCAGATATTTCATCCAATGTCAAGGAATTACCAGAAAATAGATATTCACGCTGTTCGTCATCTGTACTATTAATAGAGAATTGAAGACCTGCATCACCATTAAATACATGATTCTTAATGGCAGTCCACATTAGCAAGAAGTGTACCAAGTGCTTGTTATTTTTTGGCATCATAGTACTTACTACTGGGTGTATAAGAGACGTGCCTAAATATGGCTTAATATCATCCCTTAGTTTAACTGCATGATTAAGCACTTCTTGGTTAAAAGTAGGCTCACCCATGCGTGCGTAGTGGATATTTAAGCGTTTGGTATAAGTTATCTCTGGATGCTGTTTTATAGCAAGTTCTACTTCATTCTTTAGGTCTTGCAATGTTGCATTTCTTCCATACCCAACTTTAGGAACATCGCAAAACTTGCAATTCATAGAACATCCATATTGAGTTGATATGGTTATAACCCATTTCTCTGTTAACGGCATAATTTTGCCATTAGGAACTCCGTTTAGTTCTCGTGTTATTCCTAAGAAATCAGCCTTTATATTAGCATTTTTCCCATAATCACCAACTGTTAGAAATTCCAGCATCCCGTTATCGCCTTTTGCCGTGTAAATCTCACCGGTGGGAACTTTGATGGTTTTATGTATTTTCATTGTTCTATTTTCTTTTGAATCTTCTTACCCATATTCCTGAATTGCCTTGCTTTATCTGCTTCACAAGGTTTGGTAGCAGTCTTATCTATCAGATTTGCGCCATATTCAAGCATTCTGATAATGGTATTCAAATCTGTGTTACATAAGATATCAGCAAGTTCAATCTTATCGAAATCAATATTATTGTCATTCATGAAATCACCAAGAGCAATGATGTTTTCACGGGTAGTAGTAACTTTGAACGCTCTCGTTAATAATTCAGGTTGTTGTGTACAGGATTGACTAAAAGGTACTTGTTCGTCAGTTTTTTGATTCGCCATCGCAAACGGATTGGCCGGACGTGTTTTGGCTTGTTCTGCTTCAACAGCTTTACGAGCTTCTTCCGCTTGTTGCTTTTCTTGTTCCGCTTTAATCTTAGCTTCTTCTGCTACCTTAGCTCGTTCGCGTTGTTCTTTCAGGCGGTTTGCGTATTGAATAGTAGAAGTGATATTAAGCGTGTCCATATAATAAGTGCGGAGAACATCATAGTCTTCACCAAAACCTTTCAGCGTAGATAGCTCGTTTTCAACCTTAGCAAATATAGCATCAATATCCGAACAAACAGACTTCATGCTTGTAGTCTTGTTTAGCCATTCCAGTTTGAACACCTTGTTAAAGTCCACGAGATTAGTGTTCATGCCATCAAAATAGATTTTGATGTTCGCTTTCTTCTTTTCCTTGTATTGCTGTTCGTTCTGTTTGACTACAGTATCAATCTTGGCGGAGCATTCACCGATGAGCTTTACCGTTTCATTTACTACCTCCTTGAATTCTCCAAAAGGTTTCATAAACTCCTTCTCTATTTCAAGACGTTTGGAGTTAAGAGCTTTAGCAGCTTTGTTGAGAGAGGCTTTATCTCTCTTTGCCTGATCGATATTGTCATCCGTATAATTGGATATATCATACTTTGGCAAATTCGCCATTACAATATCTCGGATTTGCTTTGCGTTGGTAGTAAGACTACCTAACGTCTTTTCACTTACAACCAGTTCTAGGTCTCTTTCTTGAATTGATAATTGTGTATTCATTGCTCTACATTTTTAAGTTTCTACTAAATTTGTCAGCTATGCGTTCTATGGTATCTGCATTTTCTTCGGAAATCCATTCTTTAGCGACATTCCAAGCTATACTTTTAGATGCCTTGAAATTGTCAATGCGTGTAGAATGATGCGACAAACGCCCTTCGGTAGGCTTCAATCCTCTGTCGTGAAGTTCGCATAAGCCATTGTGAAAGAACGAACAATAATCATCGCCCGATGCAATTTGGATCATAGGAACTGGGAAATTAATAACTCCCATTATCATTCCGGCTCCCCAAAGAGTGGGGAGTAACCGGTCTGAATAACCTGCATCTATTAATTTTTCAATATCCTGCGGAGTTCCTAAACATGGAGTATGGCATTGCATTTTACATAATGAACATTTACATTCACATGGCTTTCTACCTGTCTTTCGTATAATTCGCTGGAGTTGAGTCTCTTTTATTAACAGGTCATTCATTATTCTATATCAGCTATTTGGTTAATAATGTCGTCCGCCATTCTAATACGATTCTCCATTTCTGCAAAGACCCTTTCATCAGGTAGTATGTGTACAATATGAATAGGATCTATTTGAAAAGGATTATAAACTACAAAATCAGTACCTTGAGCTCCGGTGCACATCATGTGAGCACAACATTGGTAGAAGTATTTAGGATTCATTTCTAACAATGAGTCATTGTCATGAACATCAGATTTGTATCTCATAAATTTGCCTTGATCAAGACATTTGATTTCCAAACATAATTTGATTTGGCTATCTTCATCATAAAAGAAACCATCAGGACTACTTGCGAAATTAGGAATAGTAGGATGTTTACATGAACCAACTTCTATAATATGCAAGCCAGTTTTTTTAGCATAAAGATTACGAGCATATTCCTCTTGCTCATTACCCCACTGCATTGCTTTGGAGTTTACATTTACTTGTTGCAAGTATATCTCGAATGTATAATCATCATTTATAATATCGGGATCCATAAATCTTTCACCTGCAATTTGATAAATATAAGTTTTGGCGGCATCTGAAAAGCAGCCATTACGACCACTCTTCATTAATACTCCGCATTCACTTCCTGTGATACATCCTAATCTTTTTCTGTACCATTCAATTGTATGTTGTGCTTCCATTATAATAATGTTTTTTGAGCCGGTTTGTCATTCGTGTTATTTTGAGGCTGATTTACAGGTTGCTCCGTTTTTGGTTGTTCTTCTACTCCTGCATTCTTAAGAGCAATTTCCGCAAGTTTGTTGGCTTTAGATTCTTTGTCTGTGACATCTTCATATTCAGCAAACTTAACTTCTTGTTCTTCTTGCGTGTACATTGCACCAAGTTGGGCTGGAAAAGCTTCACGTAATGCTTGGACTTTAGCAATCTTGGAAATCATGGTGGATTTTTTTTCATTCCATATAGATTGCTTTTTGTCGTATTCGGCAAGATTGACTTTCGCTATAATCGGAAATTTGCGGTCAGACCGGTAAACTTCGCACCACCCACCTACAAGTATATCAGTCTTTTCATTATAAAAACAGCCTTCCACCTCTACAATTTCGTTGTCTCTAATAATAATGATACCCGCCTTGAAACCTTCATATTTTTCACTAGCGTCAGCACGTTTAAAAAATGCTTCCTTGCTAACAATCATCTGTGCCGGCTGTTGTCCGAACTTAACAAGAAATGCTTCGTTCAGGAATGGATTAAGTTGGTTAAATTTACAAATACTAATAAACTGAACAATATCTTGATCGGATACCTGTCCGTTACCTTTAGTTAGATAGTTACGTACAATATCAAAAGATAATGCCACGTCGTTACCTGCAACTTGATAAATAGTTTTGCCTTTACCAAATATTGCCAATGCATCATTTTCCTGTTTTGTTAATTTGTTTTCCTCCATTGCTCAAATATTTTAAAGTTTAACAATATCTCGCCAACCCTTGCATTATGCAAAGGTTAGTTCTCTCTTCTTCTAAGCTTTTTTCTGTATATCCTGATGAAATGCCTGAAGCATGCAATTTTAACCTATTGTTGATTTCTTTTTTGACATCGGATATGTCTTCCTTTATAAGCTGGATTATTTCTTCTTTCGGTGAATATCCATATTCAGGAAGATATTCAAGGTTACTATATTCCACCTTTTTTAACTCAGATTCTAATTGCTGTAATTCATCATTCATGGAATTCTGATTTGAAAGTTTCATACGTGATACCGATAGCATCAAGTATTTCTCTTAATCTTCTGTTTTCTTTTTCCTTATTTTCAAGAAGACATTGTTCATACATAATTTTATATGTAAGTGAAGCTAAGTCTTCATGACTCATTGATAGTAATTCTTCTTTTGTTTTCATTGCTCTTATGTACACTTTATATGTACTTTACTTTTAGTTTCACATCTATCGGTTTATCTTTCATAGAAGAGAAAGCATTGAGTATTTTGTCTTTCGTCAATCTGATCGGAATGTCTATAATCCTCTTATCTACAATTGTAAGAGGAAGTTTTCTTCCGCTATATGTTATCAGAATAATTTCTTGAATTATATACGGAGATTTACTCGTCTTCATGCTCGAATCTTTTATTGTGTTTTTCGATATACACCGAGAGATATCCGAAAATTCCCAATGAAATCCAAAAGGAAATATTATATGGATTTTCCGCCAGTATCACCATCGCTATAAATGACAGAGTCCAAAGTGTTAAAACTGCATCTTTTTTCATAACTAATTGATTATCTTTTAATTACGTTGTAAAACTACTTTATTTTTTACTTTAAAGCAAATAATTTACTTATAAAATATTTGTCTTTAACTTGATATAACTATTTGATTATCAGCTATTTTAAAGTTGCATTTTTTATAACATCATAGGCATTGCAATACCATCTACCATTTTGTCGATTAGGAGGTATTTTTTCTGCACGAATATCACCAGACCCCACTAATCTGAATAACCGACCTCTCCCCCCAACTATATCAGCCGCTTCTCGCTGTCCGAAGGTTTTGTCATTTAGTACAATTTTCAAAACGTCCTCATTAATCATATTGTCTAATCTTTAAAAAGGTTGTTCTTGTGCGCGTATTGAATAAATTCTGATTTCTCATGAATACCAAGTTTGATATATACAGACTTGATATGATTCTTTACAGTATGAGGAGAAAGGTAAAGTTTGTCTGCTATCTCTTCGTTATTAGCTCCTTGGTATACCATTTGCATCACTCTCATTTCTGCATCTGATATACGGCTGTAAAATTGTGGACAGCATATAATACCTTCGTACTTACATTCTCCACGCATAGGACATTTTACGCGTTCGAAGTTGAATCCTCCCTTTTTATCAATATCACGACTTGTGTTATCCAATTCTCCAAAATTACATTTGCAAAAACGTCTAACTATAAGGTACTGGAAGTATGGAATGTTTTGAGAACTCTTTTTATAACATTCCATCAATGAATTATAAGCATCCGAGTAACATTCACGTATACGATCTAATATACTTTTTATTAATCCTATATCTTTATCTGTTACAGGTTTATTGCTTCCGTCAGGGAACAGACACCAAAGTTCATCTTCAAATATGTAGAACTCTAAATCTTTCATTGCTTAATCATTTTGTTTAGACCATAATTCTTCGGGAGGTATCCCTGTTATTTCGGAAAGTATTGAAACATGAGAGGGCTTATTAGGTTTCATACCATAAATAACCCAGTTTCTAACAGCAGTGAAAGATACTCCAGTCCGTTTCATTATCTCGTTGATAAATTCTGTTTTGGGATGAGTAGATTCCGGTAGATTTTGATAATAACCTTTTAAGGTCATTTTATGACCTTCATTAGGAAAAACTCTTGTTTTTAATTCATCTTTCATTATCTTTGCAGTGTTATATAATTAATAGTAATGCAAATATATCCATTTTATGGATAGATAGGATATTTACACGCTTGAATATCCTTAAAATGGATAATAATTTTATTCGTATGGATAAAGAGCAAGAAAGCAGGCTGAAGCAGTTCAGGATTTACATGAATATGACGCAACAGCAAATGGCTGATTTACTGAATGTTGGTCAGAATACTTATTCAAGAATAGAAAATGGTATCACAGCTTTCAAAGATGTATACAAGAAAATAATAGAGGATAAGTATCACTTGACAACAGGATGGCTATCCGGTGCCGATGTACCTATGTTAAAAAAATACGATGCTGTGGCCGGTATTATAGGGAAAAGTATTCCTGAAAGTAACAGAGAGCAATTAAAAGAGCAGATATTGGAAGAACTTGTAACACAAAGGCTAGAGGGTAAAAATGAATCTATTTCTATGAGTCGAGAAGTGTTTGAGCAAATATCAAGATTGACAGAAACGGTGTTGTCTCAACAAAAAACAATTGAATCTATGCAAGAGCAAAATAGAAAATTTCTTGTCCAGCAGGGGAAGGATGTAAGATGTGCTCATGTAAGTGGGGCGGATATTTCAACAAACGACATAAAGAACCAAAATATAAATAAGGAATGAAAATATCAGAAGAGGGGATAGCTATAAGTCAACGTTTCTTTAAAGCAATAGCAATATTAAAGGAGCAAAAAAAAATTAGAGGATTACAGACTTTCACAAGAAAGCACAATCTGAATCGTTGGAACGTAAACCAAGTTAAATTCTATCCAAATAGAAGCGTATTAAAACCCGAATGGATTGTTTACTTACACGAAGATTATAATATATCTGTTGAGTGGATCATACTTGGAAAAGGTAATATGTTTGATGAGTAAATGTTCAAAAACTTATCCTTAACATTAATTCATTTCAAGTTAACTATTTCATTATCAAACCGTTATTCTATATTTTGGAGAAACATTCGTAACGCGTAGGTCGCCAGTTCAAGTCTGGCTAGCGGCTCTTGATAATAAAGCGTTAACTATCATCATAGTTAACGCTTTTTTCATAATATTGAACTGCATCTGATGAAACGAAATCAAAACAGGAAATTATTCAAAAAGAAATCACGTTCTAATTATAAATTAGGATGTATTATCACTATTGTTATACTTATACCTGTTCTTTATGGTGTCTATTTGTATTGCCAACAGTTTAATACCCAAACGCAAAAAAGCAACGAACCACAAGTTAATACATCTTCTCAAATTCCTTCCGGCAGAAATTTGGAGATCCCTGTCTCATTAGCTCCCAAACAAGAGCAAATCATTCGACATACAGGATATACCGTTTCTTATAATAAAGATTTAAAACTTCCGAATTGGGTATCCTATGAACTTACCCGACAAGAAACCAAAGGAAAAGAAAAAAGAAGTAACCGTTTCATTGCCGATCCATTAGCAATAGGGACTATTGCAACAAATGCGGATTATACACGTTCAGGATATGATAAAGGACACATGGCACCGGCTGCAGATATGAAATGGAGTCCGAAAGCGATGAAAGAGTCGTTCTATTTTAGCAATATGTGCCCACAACATCCGCAATTAAATAGAAGAGGCTGGAAAAATCTGGAAGAAAAGATCCGGGACTGGGCTATTGCAGACAGCGCTGTCATCGTTATTTGCGGACCTATCATAGAAAGAGAATCGAAAACAATCGGAAAAAATAAAGTTGCAGTACCCCAACAGTTTTTCAAAGTAGTCCTCTCTCCTTTTGTCAAACCCATGCGAGCCATTGGTTTCTTATTCAATAATGAACAAGCAACAGATCCTCTTCACTCATATGTAGTTACCATAGACAGTATCGAACGACTTACACACATGGATTTCTTTGCAACTCTACCTGATGAAATTGAAAACAAAATAGAAGCCGAAGCCAATTATCACCAGTGGCCGAATTAACTATCTGTTTGGTAAACAGCAAGTAACCCATATATCTTTTCTTATTAGTTCCACATGTGGCACTAATAAGAAATTGCAATTCAACCAAAACAATCTGCCGATCCGGCTCTTTAAATATAAAGAAAAACTAAATAAATTCTATTCCTTTTCAGCGATTCATCACAGAAAGAAATCACTCCTATCCAAATTCTTCCTATCTTTGGCACAGCAAAAAAATAACGTCTCATAAGATGAAGAAAAGAAAGATTTTATTGACAATTCTGGTCGGAGCCATTTTCCTATGCGCCATTGCAGGAGGCACTGTTTATTACTATCTGTTTGCTCCTCAGTTCCACCCCTCCAGAACCGTGTATATTTATGTAGATCGGGACGACACGGCCGACTCCATATTTAATAAAATAAAACGTTCAGGACATATAAAGAACTTCACCGGCTTCTATTGGATGTCTAAATACAAGAATTTCAATCAGAATATACATACCGGACGCTATGCTATTCGCCCGAATGACAATGTATACCATGTGTATAGCCGTTTCTCCAGAGGCTATCAAGAGCCTATGAATCTCACTATTGGAAGTGTACGGACTATAGACCGCCTTGCACGGAGTATAGGTAAACAACTTATGATAGATTCTATCGAAATAGCTCGTCAACTATTCGACTCTACCTTTCAGTCCAAGTTGGGATATGACAGTAAAACGATTCCATGTCTTTTTATTCCGGAAACTTACCAGGTATATTGGGATATGAGCGTAGACGATTTTTTTCAGCGCATGCAAAAAGAGCATGAACGCTTCTGGAACAACGAACGGCTAGCTCGGGCTACGGCAATCGGAATGACTCCGGAAGAAGTCTGCACACTCGCTTCGATCGTAGAAGAAGAGACCAATAATAATGAAGAAAAACCGTTGGTAGCAGGTCTCTATATCAACCGTTTACAAAAAGATATGCCTCTACAGGCAGATCCTACCATAAAATTCGCCTTGCAAGATTTCGCCTTAAGACGTATCACTAACGAGAATCTTAAAGTAAATTCACCGTATAATACTTATACAAATACCGGATTACCCCCCGGTCCCATCCGCATTCCTACTAAAAAAGGAATAGACAGCGTATTAAACTATACAAAACATAACTATATATATATGTGCGCGAAAGAAGATTTCTCAGGAACTCATAATTTTGCCTCCAATTATGCCGACCACATGGCAAATGCAAGAAAATACTGGAAAGCACTGAATGAAAGAAAGATTTTCAAGTAATTCTGTGATAAAACGAACTGAAAAGGCTATCTTTGCGCGATATAATAACAAACTGTGATCAACACTAATAAAAGAAATATATGAGCAAGCAACTCTTACTTGGCGACGAAGCCATTGCACAAGCTGCACTGGATGCCGGACTTTCAGGTGTTTACGCCTACCCCGGTACTCCTTCAACTGAGATTACGGAATATATTCAAATGGCCCCTATAACGACCGAACAGAATATACACAACCGTTGGTGTACCAATGAAAAAACAGCTATGGAAGCTGCGTTGGGTATGTCTTTCGTTGGTAAACGGGCATTAGTTTGTATGAAGCACGTAGGTATGAACGTAGCTGCCGACTGTTTTGTCAACTCTGCTATTACAGGCGTGAAAGGCGGACTGATTGTAGTAGCAGCCGACGACCCAAGCATGCATTCTTCTCAGAACGAACAAGATAGCCGTTTTTATGGGGACTTCTCCCTTATACCGATGTATGAGCCCAGCAACCAGCAGGAAGCATACGATATGGTATATGACGGATTTGAATTTTCAGAGAAACTAGGCGAACCGGTTTTAATGCGTATGGTAACCCGCTTGGCGCACTCTCGCTCCGGAGTAGAACGCAAAGAACAAAAACCACAGAACGGTATATCTTTCAGTGACGATCCCCGTCAATTTATCTTATTACCGGGAAACGCACGCAAACGTTATAAAGTTCTGCTCGCACGCCAGGATGAATTCATCAAAGCTTCCGAAGAATCACCTTACAATAAATACACAGACGGCCCTAACAAGAAATTAGGAATCATCGCCTGTGGCATCGGTTACAATTACTTAATGGAGAATTATCCTGAAGGCTGTGAGTACCCTGTACTTAAAATTGGTCAGTACCCATTACCTAAAAAACAAATCCTTCAGTTGGCTGAATCTTGCGACGAGATTCTTGTTCTGGAAGACGGACAGCCGTTTGTAGAAAAACAGTTGAAAGGTTATCTGGGTATTGGAATTAAAGTAAAAGGACGCTTGGACGGCACATTGTCTCAGGACGGAGAACTGAATCCAGACTCCGTAGCACGTGCAGTAGGAAAAGAAAATAAATCAGAATTCGGCATTCCTTCTGTTGTAGAAATGCGCCCGCCCGCACTTTGCGAAGGTTGCGGACATCGCGATATGTACATCACATTAACCGAAGTTCTCAAAGAAGAATACCCGTCTCACAAAGTATTCAGCGATATCGGCTGCTATACATTAGGGGCTAATGCACCATTCAATGCGATTAATTCATGTGTAGACATGGGGGCATCCATTACTATGGCGAAAGGTGCTGCCGACGGAGGACTCTATCCGGCTGTAGCTGTAATCGGAGACTCTACATTCACTCATTCAGGAATGACGGGATTATTGGACTGCGTGAATGAAAATGCCAATGTCACGATTGTCATCTCTGACAATGAAACAACCGCTATGACAGGCGGCCAGGATTCCGCCGGAACCGGACGTATCGAAGCGATATGTGCAGGTCTCGGAGTAGATCCGGCTCATATCCGTGTAGTGGTTCCATTGAAAAAGAATTATGAAGAAATGAAACGTATCATACGTGAAGAAATCGAATATCGTGGTGTATCCGTCATTATTCCACGTAGAGAGTGTATCCAGACATTAGCACGCAAAAAAAGAAGTAAATAAGCCATGAAAAAAGATATTATATTATCAGGAGTAGGTGGACAGGGTATTCTGTCTATCGCCACAGTAATCGGTAAGGCCGCCTTAAAAGAGGGTCTGTACATGAAACAGGCAGAAGTACACGGAATGAGTCAGCGCGGTGGAGATGTTCAATCCAATCTCCGTATTAGCGACCAACCGATTGCTTCGGATTTAATTCCTTCCGGAAAATGTGATCTCATCATTTCACTGGAGCCAATGGAAGGGTTGCGTTATCTCCCCTATCTCAGCCCCGAAGGCTGGTTGGTTACCAATGAAACTCCGTTTGTCAACATTCCCAATTATCCGGAGGAAGATAAAGTAATGGCAGAAATCAACAAACTGCCACATAAGATTGTGTTGAACGTTGACAAAGTAGCCAAAGAAGTAGGTTCCGCCCGCGTTGCCAACATTGTCTTACTGGGAGCAACAATTCCATTCCTCGGCATTGATTACGAGAAAGTGCAAGACAGCATTCGTGAAATCTTTCTGCGCAAAGGAGAAGCAATTGTAGAAATGAATCTTAAAGCATTGGCTGCCGGCAAGGAAATTGCAGAAAAACTAATGTAATAATTGTCACTACCATGAATACACAGTACTGGGAAGAAGAAATAGAAACCATGAGCCGCGAGAAGTTGCAGGAACTGCAACTTCAACGGCTCAAGAAAACAATCAACATAGCCGCTAACGCACCTTATTATAAGGAAGTTTTTAGCAAGCATAACATTACTGCTGACAATATACAGTCCTTGGATGATATCCGTAAAATTCCTTTTACTACAAAGGCAGATATGCGCGCTAACTATCCTTTTGGGTTAGTAGCCGGTGATATGCAGAATGACGGTGTACGTATCCACTCTTCCAGTGGTACAACCGGAAATCCAACCGTCATTGTTCATTCACAGCACGATCTTGATTCGTGGGCTAATTTGGTAGCCCGCTGTCTATATACCGTAGGAATTCGTAAAACAGATGTCTTCCAAAACAGTTCAGGATATGGTATGTTCACAGGCGGACTAGGTTTCCAATATGGCGCCGAACGACTCGGATGTCTAACAGTCCCTGCGGCAGCCGGAAATAGCAAACGCCAGATCAAGTTCATCAACGACTTCAAGACTACTGCCCTGCATGCAATCCCCAGCTATGCAATCCGCTTGGCTGAAGTCTTTCAAGAAGAAGGACTCGACCCCAAGGGAACAACATTGAAAACACTCGTTATCGGCGCCGAACCCCACACTGATGAACAGCGTCGTAAAATAGAACGAATGTTAGGTGTGAAAGCATACAACAGTTTCGGCATGACAGAGATGAACGGTCCCGGTGTCGCTTTCGAATGCCAGGAACAAAACGGAATGCACTTTTGGGAAGATTGCTACCTGGTAGAAATCATTGACCCCGAAACCTGCGAGCCTGTCCCTGAAGGAGAAATCGGCGAACTGGTACTTACAACCCTTGATCGTGAGATGATGCCGTTAATTCGCTATCGCACACGGGATTTAACGCGGATTCTTCCCGGCAAGTGTCCGTGCGGCCGTACACACATTCGTATCGACCGTATCAAAGGACGTAGTGACGATATGTTTATCATTAAGGGAGTTAATATCTTCCCGATGCAAGTCGAGAAAATTCTGGTACGGTTCCCCGAATTAGGTAGCAATTATCTGATTACGCTCGAAACCGTAAACAATCAGGATGAAATGATTGTCGAAGTTGAACTAAGTGATCTTTCGACAGATAACTATATAGAACTGGAAAAAATCCGCAAGGATATTACCCGTCAGTTGAAAGACGAAATACTAGTGACGCCCAAAGTGAAACTAGTGAAAAAGGGCTCCCTTCCGCAAAGTGAAGGAAAAGCCGTCCGGGTGAAAGACTTAAGAGACAATAAGTAACTATTTAAACTGTATATGTGCTAATATACCACTACCGCTTTCTTTATCATGCGGAATGGAATATTAGCACATTATTAATTAACATCATATATAGTATGCAATTACTTAAAAAAAGAATCCTGCAAGACGGAAAATGCTACGAAGGAGGTATCCTTAAAGTAGACGGTTTCATCAATCATCAAATGGACCCCGTCCTGATGAAATCAATCGGGGTTGAGTTTGTCCGCCGTTTTGCAGCTACAAACGTAAATAAAATCATGACAATTGAAGCCAGCGGTATCGCCCCGGCTATTATGACAGGTTATCTAATGGACTTGCCAGTCGTGTTTGCCAAGAAGAAATCACCCAAAACAATCCAGAATGCATTAAGCACAATTGTACATTCATTCACTAAAGACCGTGATTATGAAGTCGTTATCAGTTCTGATTTTCTCACTCCCGATGACAATGTTCTCTTCGTAGATGACTTCCTCGCATACGGGAACGCTGCATTGGGTATTCTCGACCTCATCAAACAATCCGGAGCAAATCTAGTAGGAATGGGCTTTATTATCGAAAAAGCCTTTCAAAACGGCCGTAAAGTACTGGAAGAACAAGGCGTTAGAGTAGAAAGCCTGGCTATCATCGAGGACTTGTCAAACTGTTGCATTAAAATCAAAGACGAATAGATTTATCAGGGTTGAAATATTGCCCTTTGTTTCTCGTTCTTTTCCCATATTGCACCGCTTGCTGAGGGCAAACGTGATAACACGCCAAGCAAGAGGTGCAATTCTTTCCCCAAACAGGTCTCCCCTCCCGAAGTTTCACATTATCTACCGGACAAACCTTCTCGCAACGCTTACATGAGATACAACTATCTGTTGCATAAAAATGTTTAGGAGACATTTGAAAACGATTAAACAAAGGATTTATAATTCTCGTTTTTAGAAAAGGCAGGCTTCCTTCGTGACAAGAAAAAATCTTCTCTCTCCTGCTTATCAATGCATTTATTTCAGTAAGCCGTGGAACTGCATTTGCCAACTTAATCCTCTCCAACTCCTTAGTATCCACATCAAAACCGGGAAGCAACACATAATTATTGGGCATAGTAACAGAAAAACCGGCATGACACAGCAACCCCTTATCATTCAACGCTTTCACCAACACTTGTTGAGTAAGTCCCGTATCATCCCCACAAGAACAAACAAAAAACAAATACTGATTCTGGTATTCTTTCAAAGAAATTCGATTGATAAAGCGCAGTACAATTTCAGGAGGAGCCCATGAGTAAATCGGAAACACAAAACCAATCTTTTCATCTTTCTGCAAATCGAACTCCAGCGCCTCATTTTTCAATGCCTCAGGGATAAAGACCAAATCTTCATTTTGTCCTTTAGAGAGCTGATTTGCAATCCATTCAGAGTTACCTGTACCGGAGAAATAAAATATCATAGGAGAGTATATAAAAAAGCCGTACCGACGATGTGATGAAACTCTGATAGAACAAGATTTGAGTGCCCGTCCCCTTTGTAATCCACCGGCTTAAAGCTGTCCCGAAGGATGTGGCCCGCCATTGAAGATCGAAGCTTTCTCGGTATATCAGATTAATTTGAAGAGTTTCCCGATCCAGTCGATACGGCTAATATTTTTGTATCACAAATATAATAAGAATCCCGGAGAATAGCAAGAAAAAAAAGGATTTTGTTTGCCTACTAACATTTTTTTCATTCCCTTTTATCTGCCTAACAAAAGAAAAATGTCAGTTACCGGTTAAGTAACTGACATTTTGTAAATCATAAACTGTTGAAACTTAAGCAGCTTTTGCTTTTGCAACTACAGCTTTGAAAGCTTCCGGGTGATTCATCGCTAAATCAGCCAAAACCTTACGGTTTATTTCGATACCGGCTTTGTGCAGACCGCCCATCAATTTAGAATAAGACATTCCTTCAAGACGTGCAGCAGCGTTGATACGTTGTATCCAAAGAGCGCGGAAGTTTCTTTTCTTATTTCTACGGTCACGGAACGCGTAAGTCAAACCCTTTTCCCAAGTGTTTTTAGCTACGGTCCATACATTCTTTCTTGCACCAAAGTAACCTCTGGTCAATTTCAAAATTTTCTTTCTTCTTGCTTTTGAAGCAACATGATTTACTGATCTTGGCATAGTTTTACTGTTTTTGAATGTTAGCGCCGCTACTTCACGCAGCGAACTTCAAGCTAATGCATTCGGTTAATACTTTAATAATACTTTGTACGCTTTTGATTACTTCATTGCTAAGAGTTCCTTAACCTGGCTTACATTTGTTGTATCAACAGTTGTAGAGTAGCACAGATTTCTTTTTCTCTTTTTGGTTTTCTTAGTCAAAATGTGACTGTGAAAAGCGTGCTTTCTTTTGATTTTACCTGTTCCGGTAAGGGTAAACCTTTTTTTAGAACCGGAGTTAGTCTTCATCTTTGGCATCTTACTTGTTTTTAAATTATTAAATATATAATGGTAACGCACTATACCTGCGCGTTACGCACCTTTTCTTATTCCGCGTCCGTTTTCGGCATTTCCGCTTTCTGTGCAGGAGCAGCAGGTTTCGCAACAACAGGCTTTTTCGGAGCTTCTTTCTTTTTCGGTGAAAGCTGAATAGTCATACGCTTTCCTTCGAGTACCGGCATTTGATCTACTTTCGCATAATCTTCCAAGTCATTGGCAAAACGAAGTAGCAAAACTTCACCTTGTTCCTTAAAAAGAATAGAACGGCCCTTGAAGAACACGTATGCTTTTACCTTATCTCCGTCTTCCAAAAATCCCTTGGCATGCTTCAACTTGAAGTTATAATCATGGTCATCTGTCTGAGGTCCGAAACGGATTTCCTTTACATTGACCTTCACCTGCTTCGCTTTCTGTTCCTTCTGACGTTTCTTTAACTGATAAAGAAATTTAGAATAATCAATAACACGACAAACAGGGGGTTGAGCATTAGGAGAAATTTCCACTAAATCCAACTCTTTCTCTTCAGCCAGTTTCAAGGCCTGAAAGATAGGATATACTTTTGGTTCAATATCGTCGCCCACAATGCGGACTTCTTTGGCACGAATCTGTTCGTTGATTCTGTATTGCCCTTTTAGAGTGTCATTCTTCATTAAAAACGTTTACTTCCTAGTTTGATCTTTTTATTGTTCTACTAAATATTTATCATGAAACGGCTGCAAAGTTACCATTTATTTATCATATTCTGAACTTCTTCGTTCAAAATTTTAGCAAATTCTTCAAATTTCATGGTTCCCTTGTCACCTTCGCCCTGTCTACGAACAGAAACTTCTCCGTTTTCTGCTTCTTTTTCGCCTACAATCAGCATATAAGGGATGCGTTTCATCTCATTATCACGGATCTTACGCCCGATTTTCTCATTACGATCATCTACAATCGCGCGAATCTCGTGTGTTTTCAAATACATCTTTACCTGCTCTGCATAATCGTTGAACTTTTCACTAATCGGCAGAATAACTACCTGTTCAGGAGTCAGCCACAACGGGAACTTACCGGCAGTATGCTCAATCAATACAGCAACGAAACGTTCCATAGAGCCAAACGGAGCGCGATGAATCATAACCGGACGGTGCTTCTGGTTATCAGAACCCATATATTCCAGTTCGAAGCGTTCCGGCAAGTTATAATCTACCTGAATAGTCCCTAACTGCCAACGACGCCCAATCGCATCTTTTACCATAAAGTCGAGCTTAGGGCCATAGAAAGCAGCTTCACCATATTCAATCTTGGCAGGTAATCCTTTTTCTTCACAAGCTTCAATAATAGCTTGTTCCGCCTTCTCCCAATTATCATCGCTACCGATATATTTCTCACGGTTCACTTTATCACGCAGTGATATCTGAGCTTCAAAATTCTGGAAGTTCATAGAACGGAATACAATAGAGATAATATCCATCACACGGAGGAATTCATCTTTCACCTGGTCCGGACGGCAGAAAATATGCGCATCATCCTGCGTAAAACTACGCACACGAGTCAATCCATGCAACTCACCACTCTGCTCATAACGGCAAACAGTACCAAATTCAGCAATACGCAACGGAAGATCCTTGTAAGAGCGCGGGAAGTTCTTATAAATCTCGCAGTGATGCGGGCAGTTCATCGGTTTCAGGAAATATTCCTCACCTTCTTCCGGAGTATGGATAGGCTGGAATGCATCCTTACCATATTTAGCATAGTGGCCGGATGTCACATACAATAGCTTATTACCAATCGGTGGAGTTATTACTTCCTGATAGTCATAACGAGTCTGAATGCGACGTAAGAAATCTTGCAGACGCAAACGCAATGCAGTACCCTTCGGGAGCCACATCGGGAGCCCCTTACCTACCGTTTCAGAGAACATGAACAATTGCATTTCCTTACCAATCTTACGGTGGTCGCGTTTCTTGGCTTCTTCCAGTAATGCCAGATACTCATCCAGCATTTTCTTTTTCGGGAATGTGATGCCATAAATACGAGTCAGCATCTTGCGGTCTTCATGTCCACGCCAATAAGCACCCGCTACCGAAGTCAACTTGATAGCCTTAATCGGAGCAGTCGTCATCAAGTGAGGGCCACGGCAAAGGTCAGTAAATGTACCTTGTGTATAAGTAGTGATATGACCGTCTTCCAATTCGGAAATCAATTCACATTTATATGTTTCGCCACGGTCGCCAAACATTTTCAAAGCATCCGTTTTTGCAATGCTTTTTCTAACAACCGCCTCTTTCTTTGCAGACAGTTCTAACATTTTAGCTTCAATAGCAGGAAGATCGCTTTCCTTAATCACCGCTTCTCCCGGATCCACATCATAGTAGAATCCATTTTCGATAGCCGGTCCGATACCGAACTGGATGCCCGGATAAAGTTCCTGTAATGCTTCGGCCAACAAGTGAGCACTTGTGTGCCAGAATGCATGTTTACCTTCTTCATCATCCCATTTATAAAGTACAAAATCAGCATCTTCATTAATAGGACGTCCTAAATCATAAGTCTCGCCGTTCACGCCACATGCCAGTACATCCTGTGCCAAGCGCGAGCTGATACTTTCAGCAATCTGTAAACCGTTTACTCCTTCGTTGTACTCACGAACAGAGCCATCGGGAAATGTTATCTTTATCATAATATGATTATGTTATATTTTCACAATTTGAACGCAAAAGTAACTAAATCTTTTGAGTTTTCTATTTTTTATCAAAAAAATGTTATTCCGTTTGATCTGTAAAACGTTTGATTACATTATAAGCGGAAACGATACCCAATTCTCCGGCTTTGCTCAAATCAGAAATACCCAGTTTATTATTACCCAAGAAGATATGAGTAAGTCCGCGGTTGAAATAAGCGTCAGCAAAATCAGGATTCAGTTCAATAGCCTTATTATAATCTGCAATAGCCGACCAATAATCCTTCAGCATGGCAGACACATTGGCACGATTATAATATGCATAAACAAAATCCGGAGCAAGATTAATCACCTTATCCAAATCTTTTCTTACCACCTCATAATCTACCGCAGTTATCTCTTTACGTGCATTATCACCAGGAACATCTGTATCGGCAGTTTGTTCAGCCTTCTGATATTCCAACTGCTTGCAACGGATAAGCGCACGCATAAAATATGCAGGGAAGAAATCACCGTCCAACAAGATTGTCTGTGTCAAATCGGAAACTGCACTTGAGAAATCCTGTACCAAATAAAAATCAATTGCACGGGCAAAACGTTTTGAAGCATTCTTCTCATCATCCACGATAGCTGATGTATGCGTATCAATCAAAGCAAAATGGAATTTCACTTGTTCTTCTGTCAACGGAGCTTCCATATTCGTAATACGAAGACGCTTTGGAAGTACACCCGAGCGATTCAGCTCTTCCACATATTTGTGGAAATTCACCGACCGTTTCACATCACTCATCTTCTCATAATAAGTCAAAGCGAACATAGGCTCCAGTGTAATATTCACATTCTTATCCTGCACACGTCCACGATAATCACTTGTATAGCGCTGTTCAGCTTCAGAATCATCAGCTATCACTATCTTCCGATAGTTATTCATATTCTTATCTGATTTCTTACGGGTTCTATCTTTATCATCCCCTTCACTGTCCTGATCCGGATTCTGGTTTTGGGCTACATCTTTATTCGTCACTCCGTTCTGTTTATCCAGTTGAGCCTTCAAGAGTTTAAATTCATCCTGTTCAGCACCCTTCCGGTCCCCTATTTTCTTTCGGGCTTCAGCACGCTGATAATATCCGGCAAGGAAATTCGGGTGTTGGTTGATAACAGTTGAATAATCCTGTATAGCTCCACGATAATCTCCCGTCTGTGCACGAAGCAGACCACGATTAAAGATTGCCATCATATTATCCGGCTCCATTTTTATAACAAAGTCGAAATCTTCAATAGCACGGTTATCATCTCCTACCCTTGCACGCAACAAACCACGGTTATAGTGCCCGATAAAATTATTCGGATCAATATCCAATGCCAAGTCATAATCACTCATGGCTCCCCTCAGGTTATTCTGATGAAATCTGGCCAATGCGCGATTAATATAATTCCCGGCATTCTTAGCACTCAAATGAATAGCACGATCGAAATCAGATTCCGCTTCCCCGTATTTTGACTGTTGCAACTTGACGATCGCTCTTGCTGCCCATGCGTCCGGATCGTATTTATCCAATTCAAGAGCTTTATTGAAATCATTCAATGCGGCAATAGTGTCTTTTTGCTGTAAAGAGACCTCTCCTCTCATCAGGTAAGCGCGAGTATAACGCGGAGATACTTTCAGCAAACTCTCCAAATCTTCTTTTGCCGAATCATAATCTTTCTTCTGAATATGTGATAATGTCAGATTATGCCACAAAGTAATGTTCTCCGGATCATAATGCAGCGCTTTCTGATAGTCTTCAATAGCACCGTCAAATTTACTCTGCCGGATTCTCGCCAGACCACGAATCTGATAAGCACCAACCACAAACGGATTACGTTGAATAGCCGCGTCACAATCCGCTTCCGCTCCCTGAAAATCTTCCAGATTCAGCTTGGCCAGTGCTCTGAAGAAATAAGGTTCATACAGATAAGGCTTAGCATTAATTACCTGGTTAAAGTACTGGATAGAAAGTACATAGTCCTCAAAATAAAGAGCGTTCCGGGCTATGGTCATCACCCGGTCCGTATTTATCTGAGCACACACCAATGTGGGGAACAGCATTAAAACTGTTAGTATTTTTTTAATCATCGACATTTTATACTTGTAAACGAAGCAAAAATAATGCTTTTCGCTTACTTAACAGGGATATAAACGTTTTTTATCTTTATTTCACCTGTTTCATCTTATAGGAACTACGTGCTTTCCCTTTCAACATCGTATTCAATTTGCCTTTTATCATTTGTTTACGAAGTGCAGAGATATGGTCGATAAACATTTTACCGTCCAAATGGTCGAATTCATGTTGCATCACACGTGCCAGATAACCTTCCACTTCTTCTTCATGCTCCACAAAATCCTCGTCCATATATTTCACACGAATTTTATTTCCTCTTTTCACGGTCTCATGAATACCGGGAAGACTCAGGCAGCCTTCTTCCATACTCACTTCCTCACCTCCTATTTCCAAAATATGAGGATTAATATAAGCTTTATTAAAACCTTTAAATTCCGGATAATCTTCTGAAAGCGGGTCCAATGTAATCGTAACCACACGAATGGGCAAACCGATCTGCGGAGCAGCCAATCCTACGCCATCGGCATGCACCATTGTTTCAAACATGTTCGCTATCAATTCTTTCAGATTCGGATAATCCGGGGTAATGTCCTCTGCCACCTTTCTCAATACAGGCTGGCCATATACATAAATAGGTAAAATCATATTTTTATACTCTACTAAAAATTAAGTTATTCTATGTTCTTCTACTAAAAACGTTTACTCTCCAAATATGTTTGCAAAATAATAGTCGCACTTATTTCATCCACCAACGCTTTATTCTGGCGATCTTTTTTCTTCAGCCCTGCTTCCTGCATTGTGCGATGCGCCAGAACCGATGTAAAACGTTCATCCACATATTCAACCGGAATATCCGGGAAGCGTTTTTTCAATGAACGAACAAAGGGTTCTATGTTTTTCATATTTTCCGAAAACTCATTGTTCATTTGCCTGGGTAAACCGACAATGATCCGTTCTACCGGCTCTTTTGCGATATAATCACCGATAAAATTCAGAAGTTCATGCGTCGGCACTGTTGTCAGGCCATTGGCAATCAACTGCATCGTATCGCTGACAGCTATCCCCGTACGCTTTCTTCCATAATCTATTGCTACTATCCTGCTCATGGGGCACAAAAATACAAAAAAAGACGCTTCCTATGAAAGGAAACGTCTCTTTTATTCTATTATTTAGATGTATATTATTCTTCAACAATAGCTACACGGCTCAGTTTAGCGTCATCATAGAACATATTGCCTACACCACCCTTGTAGTCAACCTTCAACTGAGAAGCAGGAACTCCGAATTCGTTAACCATCAGGTCGCGAACAGCTTCAGCTCTCTTCTTACTCAACTTCATGTTGTATTCAGCAGAACCAGTACCCTTGTCAGCATATCCTGTTACAGTAAATGTCTTGTCAGGATTAGCCTTGATACCCTTAGCCATAGCTTCGATATTCATGTATTCTCTCTTGCTGATATTGCTCTTTCCGATGTTGAATACAACAACAAGACGTGGAACAAATCCGCCTTCTTTCTTAACGATAACTTCCGGTTTCTTGTTACGTGCTTCAACCAAGTCACGTTTCAGAGATTCGTTTTCACCTTTCAAAGCATTTACTCTGTCTCTCATGTCATTCAACTGGCTTTCCGGAACCATTGGTACAGTAGGAACAGCATTCCAGCCGCGTTTCTTGAACTTATAAGTAACACCTACTGTCACGCCACCCATTCCTTCTTTGCTAGCGCCACCAAATGCATTTTTCATCAAAAGGCCACGCAATTCTACATTAAGGTCTAAAGCAGGAGACAAGCGGAAACGGTTGATCAAACCGGCATTTATACCCAAATTCTTCTCACGAGGTTCTGACCATGACACAGCCAAACCAGCTCCTACATAAGGAATAAATGAATAAATACGATCTTCATTGTATCCGCACAACATGTTAGAAAGGTTGAACAGAACATCACCATGGAAATTAGCCATATTCCATTTCTGTTTGTAATATCCGTTAGAATATGTACCACCTTTTGCATACCTAGCGTCAGCAGAAGGAGCTGCTCCCTTAGCTTGAAGACCATTGTATGCAAGACGCAATCCGATTCCCGGAGTAAACCACTTACCTACGGCAATATCAAGTGCCGGAGCAAGACGTTTTCCGAAATCAGCTTTACCGTCATTGTCGCCAAAATACATTTGTGCGCCAATACCACCACTAATAAACCAGTTAGCACCGAAGCGATTTGTTTCTACGGTATAGCTCTTCGCTGCATTTTCTTTTTCCTGAGCAGGCAGACATACAGAGGCCGCTGCCAATAAAATAAACAATAAACCCTTTTTCATCTCAATTTATTTTAGTAAATAATATATTTCTATATTTTGTCTTACAGGAAATCAACCGACTCCCAAACGTCTCATGCCTGACAAAGAGACAATAAGCAACTTCCTTTTCTTGAAATTTAATGCAAATATAGATATTTAATATAACACAAGCAAAAAAAACGCGTAAAAAATCATTCCCACACAAAAAAATAAGGAATGATAAAAGTGTTATATAACTCCGAAAGAAGACGAAAGGCATTTATTACCAAAGAATTAAAACAAAAAAAATAGCCGGCGATAATTGCATCACCAGCTATTTTATTTCTTTAATATTATATCTAATAAACCAGTTTCACATTATCAACCCATAATGAATTACCCGGCGAACCGATATAGGCTCCTCCATGACTGGACGTAAACTGTATATATATATGTGTAGGCACATCATCTTCATTTCCCCAGGCAACTTCATGAATAGGAACGCTTTCCCCTTTACTGTTTACCGTATAGTTTTCGGTAACTTGTAATCGCATCATATGCGCTTTATATTCAGGGCGCCCTGTAATATCACCATACATAATCTCATACGAAGCATTATTTTTCCAGTCGGTAGAATGATAATAATAAGTCACCATAGTCCCTATCCGTTTGGCATAAACATTTCCGTTCGCATCTTCCCAACGTTTTTGCAAAAACAGAATAGCTGCCGGATAATCTTTTCCGGGCACATCCGTAATCTTACTGAAACCGGTAGCACGGATACGATTCTCCCTGTCCGACATCTTCACTTTATAATCAAATTGAAGTGCCACCGGTTTTTTAGTAAACGGCACGCCACATTGCAACATCTTCTGCGGATTCTTAGTACCCTTAATAGGTTCATGCACCGTCCCTGTAAAAATAGAACCTGCCGCCAACACAGTGATATTAACAAGCCCCAACACTTTCACACTTTCCATGCGTGTATCCAGACGTGCACAATACCCTTCTCCCCTTTTTTCCGGGAAAACAGACGTATTTGTTTTTGTAATTCCCGCTACCTTTGCCATTACATTCGAAGTACCCCACGGTGAACCACCCATGTTTTTATAAACCTGATCTCCTTGAATTACAGCCGTCGGTGCAATCTCATACACATTCTTCGTATTTCCTCCGATAATTCCCGATTCCTTTATCTGCCGGTCTACCCATTGGTCCATATCTCCAAAAGGAAACATTTCCACTTTATGCTGTGCCAGCAAAGACAAGGAAGAAATAAATGCGACAAAAGTTGTCACCACCAGGCGATGAACGATTTTCTGAATCATTAATACCTTTCCTTTCTTTTATAAATTATAATCCCATTGTTTCAAAGCAAAACCCCAGTTTTCTTCTACCAATCGAATTGTCCGGTCATCATATTTATATTTATTCTTTTTATATCCTTTCTTACCGCCGACATATTTTTCAATATCTCCACGCGCTTCGGCAAATCCGGGAATAGAGAGTGACTTATAAATATCCTCCGTCATTCCCATTGCATCGGCTTCGAAATCCTCAAACTTCACTTCCCTCAGATTACCCTCAGGAATAAACTGCTTGTCCGATTCATATTTATGATAGAGTTTCGCATAGATAGAAAGGATATTTTCCTCTAATTGTTCATTTCCGATATCCTGCAATTTTAACGGTTGGATCGTATTTGTAAAGAAACTGCGTGTAGATTCAAATACCGTATACGGATTGCGCATCAGATAAATAAACTTAGCATTCGGGAACATTTTCACCAGTTCCCTCACTCTACCGGTATGAGGCGGATTCTTGCTAAGGAATTGCGTGCCATGAGTATTCCACAACGAAATCTTTATCAGCTTCGTAAATACTTCTTCAAACACCTTCAACTCCGCATCCGAGATATTGTCAAACAACAGATACTTGTCAGCATATTCCTGTTGATATTTCGGCAAGAACCAAAAATTATAATAAGTATAAGGCATCATGTTTGCCAGTGCAAATTCTTCTTCCTGCGGCAGGTCTACTGCCAGCTCCATGTTGTCCGTCGGACGTTTATCCGGCATCAGCCAACTCATATTCTTCTTGAAGAAAGGCTGTCCCCACATCATCAAATGAGGAAACACGGTCTGATAGGTCGTATTATAGCCAAAATGCTTATCACAGGAGAATACATTGTGCACAAAAGTAGTTCCGCTCCGCCAGTGCCCCAAAATAAACACCGGATCATGCTCCAGCGGTTGATTCGCCAACAACTTCTCATAACGTTTGTCCTGCAATGAGGCCAATGGAGAAAGCAATCGGCATACAGCCTTTGTCAATCGGTACTTACCCTTATAGGCTGCATCAATTTCACGACCGGCAGTAATTGCTTTAAAAGTTTTCCAGTCGGCACCTACCAATGTATTGATCGGAAGTTTATTAAATTCGAGTAATCCCATACTTTCTTATTTTATTATTTTCACGGCAAAACCCTGGCGTTCCAGTTCTTTCACCGCCTTTTCTACTGCTTCATAATGTTCGGGGGCGATTCCCAACTTCGACAGATCCAATACAGGAATATCATCCGTATTGCTCATATCCTTCATTTCCACCCGATCGATAATCATACCTACCGCAGAAGTATTGTTGGTAATCGGGTCGATCAGGATAAATGAGCCACATGATTTATTCTTCTTATAAGGATCAAAGAACAACTCTTTCGCGGTTGTCAGCACCACGCAGGCAATCTGATTCAATTGCAAAGGCAGAGTCTCTTTTGTCAACTGTCCATTGTCCGGCGACAGATGTTCCATTGTGTTCACATCCACCTTATACTTAATCGTATCAATGCGCGTACGACTCAGATTTGTTGTCTGTTTGATAAAGAACGATTTATTTATATCCATTGGCTCCTCATCCATCCATACCAACATTGCTTCAAAGTTACGGTCAACAATCGGCAAGTTATCGGGATGTACCAGCATTTCACCACGGGATACATCAATTTCATCTTCCAGTGTCAGTGTAACCGACTGTGGAGGGAAAGCATAGTCCAACTCACCGTCATAAGTCACGATACTCTTCACTTTGGACGTCTTTCCTGAAGGCAACGCCATTACCGTATCCCCCTTACGAACAATACCCGAAGCCACCTTACCACAAAAACCTCTAAAATCCAAATTCGGACGCAGCACATACTGCACCGGGAAACGAAAATCCTCCAAATTATGGTCATTGTCAATATGAACAGTTTCAAGGAAATCAAGTAAAGAAGTCCCCTTGTACCACGGAGTACGCTCCGACTTATCCACTACATTATCACCGTCCAATGCGGAAAGCGGAATACAGTTTACATCAGGGATTCCCAGTGGAGATACAAATTTCTTATACTCCGCAACAATCTCATTGAAACGCTCTTCCGAAAAATCCACCAAGTCCATTTTATTGACCGCCAATACCACATGTTTGATACCCAGTAAAGACACCAGGAAAGTATGGCGGCGAGTCTGTGTAATCACTCCTGTGCGTGCATCCACCAGAATAATTGCCAGATTTGCCGTAGAGCCGCCGGTAATCATATTACGGGTGTACTGCTCATGTCCCGGAGTGTCCGCAATGATAAATTTACGTCCATTGGTGGAGAAGTAGCGATAAGCCACATCAATTGTAATACCTTGTTCGCGTTCAGCCTTCAATCCATCGAGCAGCAATGCATAGTCGATATGCTCACCTGCATTTCCTACACGTTTACTGTCGCGTTCCAGTGCATCCAACTGGTCCTCATACAATTTCTTGCTGTCAAACAGCAAGCGACCGATCAATGTCGATTTTCCATCATCCACCGAACCGGCTGTCAACAGCCTCAGCAAGTCTTTCTGTTCATCTTTGTCCAGAAAAGCCTTTATATCTAATTTATTATCTGCCATCACTAATTACAATTAAAAGTATCCTTCACGTTTCTTCTGTTCCATACTCGCGTCCTGATCAAAGTCAATCACACGAGTCGTCCGTTCACTCTTGGTAGTAGTCATCATCTCCTCCACGATTTCTTCAATCGTAGCGGCACCACTTTCCACAGCACCCGTCAGCGGCCAACAACCTAATGTACGGAAGCGAACCATCTTCATTTCAATCCGGTCGCGATATTTTTCCGGCAGACGATCATCATCCGCCATTATCAGGTTGCCATCCATTTGCACCACCGGACGTTCTTTCGCATAATATAACGGAACAATCGGAATATTCTCCAAACGGATATACTGCCATATATCCAATTCCGTCCAGTTACTCAACGGGAACACACGGATACTTTCTCCTTTATGTACGCGGGCATTATAAATATCCCACAATTCCGGACGTTGATTTTTCGGGTCCCACTGGTGAAACTTATCCCGGAAAGAGAAGATACGTTCTTTCGCACGCGATTTTTCCTCATCACGGCGTGCACCGCCAAAAGCAGCGTCAAACTTATACTTATCCAGTGCATGAAGCAACGCCTGTGTTTTCATCAAGTCCGTATGCACTTTACTTCCATGTGTAAAAGGTCCTACCCCTGCATGAAAAGCCTCCATATTACTTTCTACGATCAGGTTCCATCCATATTTCTTCGCATACTCATCACGGAACTGAATCATCTCCTTGAATTTCCATTTCGAATCAATATGCATCAACGGGAATGGTACTTTACCCGGATAAAACGCTTTTTCAGCCAAGCGTACCATTACAGAAGAATCCTTTCCAATACTATAAAGCATCACCGGATTCTCAAATTCCGCCGCCACTTCGCGGATGATATGAATAGACTCGGCTTCGAGTTCTTTCAAGTGGCTTAATTTATATTCTTCCATTACTAAAATAATGATTTTATTCTTCTACTAAACACTTCTTTTTACTTTGGGCAAAACCAGCTCCAACAAGCAATTCACCGATTCTTCCAGTGTCAGTTTGGAAGTATCCAATGACAATGCCGGATGTTCGGGAACCTCAAACGGTGCAGAAATTCCGGTAAAATTCCGAATTTCCCCCTTACGTGCCTTGGCATAAAGCCCTTTCACATCTCGTTTCTCGCACTCCTCCAACGGGGTACTCACAAAAATCTCCAGAAAGTCATCCTTACCGATAATATTTGCAGCCATTTCCCGGATATCGTTATTAGGACTGATGAATGCCGCAATTGTAATAATGCCACTATCCAAAAAGAGCTTTGAGACCTCAGCTATGCGACGGATATTCTCCACCCGGTCAGTTTCGGAAAATCCGAGGTTATTATTGATACCACTACGAATATTATCCCCGTCAAGGATACGGCAAAGCAATCCTCGCTTATGAAGTTCACGCTCCAGTGCGATAGCAATCGTACTTTTGCCCGATCCGCTCAATCCGGTAAACCAGATCATCACACTATGTTGCCCCAAAAGTTCCTCTTTGTCCTGCCGTGTCATCATGCGGTCAAATATAGGATATATATGATTCTTTTCTTCCATTTATAAATTCGTTTTATTAAAAGTTCCAGATCATCGGAATCAGAATAACAGAGATTATAAAGGTTATGATATTGAGCGGCAAACCGATACGAACAAAGTCCATAAATTTATAGTTGCCGATACCTTGCACAATCAGATTAGTCTGATAACCGATAGGTGTAGAGAAACTGGCTGAAGCAGCCATACAGATCACAACAAAGAAAGGCGTCGGACTGACTCCCAACTGCGCTGCAATCGACAGGGCCAATGGGAATGCCAATGCTGCCGCCGCATTATTCGTAATCAACTCCGTAAACAGGTTCGTGATGATAAACAACATGGCAAGCAACACGTGCGGACCGTAATCATCGCTCAACCCGATAATGAACTTCGCAACACTATCAGCCACTCCCGAATTCACCATAGCCTTACTGATTGCAAATGCACAAGCAATCGTAATCAAGATATCCCACGAAATGTATTTTGTATATTTACGGGCAGGAAACAGGTTCGTCCACGCCATAACAATGGTGGTGATAGACACAAAAAAGAACATATCCAGTTTGATATCCGGAAACATCTCTTTTGTCACCGGCAATTCACCGATCGTAGCACCGACAATCATCAGCACCAATAAAATCAGAGCTAGCCAGCGTTTTTTCTTTCCTGCGGTATCAGGGTCATTTCCGTTTGTCAGCAACACAAACACAGAAGACTCCCCCCATGTAGGAATAAAGGTATCATCAGCCATTACAACAAGCGTATCTCCTTCACGTAGCACCACTTCATTCAGATTAGTTACGAACCGCTGTCCGCTACGTGTCTTGATCTCCTTTACTTCCGCTCCATAATGACGCTGGAAATTAAAATCACTCAACTTCTTATTGATACCGGGGAAACGTGCCCCTAACACCGCTTCCACCCGATGCAATTTCTCCCCCTCTTCCATTTCCTCATCCGGCACAGCCGTATCAGGACGAGCATCCGGCAAAAGTCGTTTGGAGAAAAGGAAAAGATAAACAATTCCGGCAACAGCAATAAAAATGCCGACCTTTCCCAGTTCAAACATGGAGAAACCTTCAAAACCGGCTTCTAAAATCATTCCGTGCACTACCAGATTGGTAGAAGTACCGATCAACGTACAAATACCACCAAGAATAGTCACGTAAGAAAGAGGAATCAGGAATTTTGTTGCCGGGAGATTAACCGATTTCGCCCAATGTTTGATAATCGGGGCGAAGATAACCACAACAGGAGTATTATTCAGGAAAGCGGAAATGAAAGCCACCGAAGGTAAGATACGCAACTGTGCTTTAAACACCGACGTCTTGCCCTGTGGAAGCAATTTCTTTATCACTTGCCCTAATGTACCCGATTGGCGGATACCTTCACTTACCAGAAACAGTAGGGCAACGGTAATCATGCCCTTATTACTGAACCCTTCCAGCATTTCTTTCGGGGTCAGAATACCGGCACACAAAAACAAGACCACTACCGAAAAAAGTATCATGCCCGGACGCATTTTGTCAGCGACCAAAGCAGCTACCATTCCTAATAACGACAACAGTACAAATACAATTTCAAATGTCATATAAACATTAATTAGTGTTTTCTTTTTGGCTCGACGATAAACCACGGATTCAATAAATCCTCCTTGTTATATCGTAGAGGTTCGTCCTTTCCGGCTTGATACACTTCCATTCCGGCGGCACGCGCTATCGCATGTCCGGCAGCTGTATCCCACTCCATTGTCGGAGCGAAACGCGGATACACATCCGCACTACCTTCTGCAACCAGACAGATTTTAATGGAACTTCCACTTGATATCAGTTCGACACTGCCATGTTTCTTCTTCAAGTCAGCGATATATGTTTCCGTTTCAGGTGACAGGTGCGAACGTGAAGCAACAACAATAAAATGATCACGTACATCCTCTAAAGGCATCAGCTCCGACTCTTTTATCATCTGTTGTAATGTCGTCCCTTCCCCTACCGGAGCGACAATACCGGAGCACTTATAGGCTCCTATACCTTCCACAGCAAAGTAAAGCACTCTCTTTACAGGCACATAAATAACGCCTAACACAGGTACTGAATTCTGCACCAGGGCTATATTTACCGTAAATTCTCCATTGCGTTTAATAAATTCCTTTGTTCCATCCAGAGGGTCAACAATCCACAAAGTATCCCATTTGCGGCGAACCTCATAATCCAGATGCTTTCCTTCTTCACTAAGAACAGGAAAAGGAGTATCGTTCAAAATAGTCACAATCGCTTCGTGCGCTTTCCTGTCTGCTATTGTCAGAGGAGAATTATCAGCCTTTCTCTCTATCTCGAAGTCCGATGCCGGATCATCATAAATAGAAAGTATTTTTTCACCGGCTTTCAATGCTGCATCGATAGCAGCCATTACATATTTTTGTTCCATTTAATTCCTTTATTAACACCTCACTAATATCAAGGCTGTAAATCCTCTAAATTAAGAGTTGACAAAAGTAAAAACTTTCTTTGCTATAAAAGTTTCCCCACCTACATTTATAACTTCTTTTAGTAGAATGATAAAAATATCTAAACGAAACATCATTTTCTCTCTCAACAAAAAAGCAGTAACTTCCCAGTTACCGCCTTCTTATTCGGAAAAAACGTTGGTTCTTCCCAATATATATTACCAAAAAGAAATCAATATACACGATACAGCAACCAAGCGCCTTGGAAATCCGAACGATTCGGATACTTAGCCTTGAAAGCATCGCGAGCGTCAGCAGCAGCAGCCTTATCAGCAAATGAGCTAACTATTACACGATACATTGCCTTATCAGCGTTAAATGCGATTGTAGCCTGATAACCTTGTGCATCCAGCCAATCTTTCAATCCTTCGGCATTTGCTTTTACACCAAAGCTACCGGCCACTACACTATAATCTTTCAAACCGTCATTACCGGAAACGACTGTCACCTTTTCCTGACGTACACCCGATGTATCTGCTACTTTAGGTGTTGTCACAGGAGCTGCCACTACCGGAGTCACCTCAACCGGAGCTTCCACTTGCGGTTCTGCCAGTTCTTGCTGTTTTGCTTTCTCGTAAGCCTTCTTATAGGCGCTTTCGCTGGATTTACAAGATGCAAAAGCAAGCACCAAGCACACTCCCATTCCTAATACGACCAATTTTCTCATATTCCTATACTCTGTTTTAATTAATAATTCATGTTCTCGTCTATCAATATTCAGTTTCGGGCAACAAAATAATAGAAATTTTATCATCCGGCAAAGAAATCCGGCGAAAAAACGCTTATTCGGACTTTTTCTTATAAGAAATCGTTCCTGTTGCCTGATTAGTCGGCATTAAAAGCACTTCCGCAATCTGAATATGTTCGGGAGCCGAAGCAGCGAAGTAAACTGTCTCAGCCACATCCTCTCCGGTCAACGGGCGAATTCCTTTGTAGAAATTATCAGCCGCCTGCTTGTCACCCCGGTAACGCACCACCGAGAAGTTGGTTTCCACCATACCCGGTTTGATATTCGTCACTCTCAGCGGAGTATCCACCAAATCAATCCGAAGTCCGTCCGAAAGGGCCTTTACAGCAGCCTTAGTCGCACAGTACACACTTCCCCCGGGGTAAGCCGCATCACCTGCAATAGAACCGATATTGATCACATGCCCCCGCCCGCGCTCTATCATACCGGGAACCACAAGACGCGTCATCGTCAACAATCCCTTTATATTCGTGTCAATCATGATGTCCCACTCGTCCAGACTACCCTCGAACTCTTTATCCACTCCGATCACCAGTCCGGCATTGTTAATCAACAGATCAATCGTTTTCCAGTCCGCCGGCAAGTTTTCCAGTGCAGCCTTCACCTGTTCACGGTCACGTACATCACAAATAAGCGGCCTTGTCACTAGTTTAGGACACTCCATTTCCAACTCATATATCAGCTTCTCCAACTTTGAAGTATCACGGGCATTCAAAATCAAATTCCAACCTTCTTTGGCAAACTTACAGGCACAAGCTTTACCAATTCCGCTAGTTGCGCCAGTAATTAAAACAGTTTTTATTTCCATTATGTTTAAATTATAAATACTGAATGACAAAAGTACGCCTTAACTTCCATTGGTTAGTCTCCAAAGTCCGTTAAATAAGATTAAACCATAAAAGAAAAAAAGAAATATAAAACTATGCACTTTTTTTTAGTTTTACTGAACAACCTTAGAAGAAAAATGTTATATTTGTTGTATCATAATCATTTTAAACATTATACATTATGAAAGGATTGAATGTTTTAGCAGCTTTTTTGGGTGGTGCAGCCGTAGGCGCAGCCCTTGGTATTCTATTTGCTCCTGAAAAAGGAGAAGATACCCGTCACAAGATCGCCGAGATTCTTCGTAAAAAAGGGATTAAGCTCAACCGTAGTGAAATGGAAAATCTCGTGGACGAGATTGCAGCCGAAATGAAAGGAGAAATAGCAGAGTAAGTGAGTAACCAAGGATTTAAAACAGAGCGACCATGTTTGCAGACGATAAAAGTATTGAGAATTTTCAGCAGTTATTTTTCGAGTTCAAGAAATATTTAGAACTTCAAAAAGAATACACCAAATTAGAGTTAACGGAAAAACTGACTATCCTGTTTTCAACGTTAATCATGGTATTAGTACTTATCATCTTAGGCATGGTAGCCCTGTTTTACCTGCTTTTTGCTCTGGCTTATGTATTAGAACCATTGGTAGGCGGCCTCATGGCAAGTTTTGCCATTATAGCAGGCATCAACGTTCTGCTCATCGCTCTTGTTATTATTTTCCGCAAGCAACTCATCATATCTCCTATGGTGAACTTCCTTGCCAATTTATTTTTAACTGATTCAAATAAATAAATTATGAGTGCGCAAACACCACAGAAATTCACATTAGAAGAAATATCCCTACGCAAAAAGAAGCTTTTGAATGAGATACATGCCCAGAAAAAAGCAATGACAGCCACAACACGCGAGATATTTGCCCCCATTGCTCCGGCTAACAACAAGGCAGATGCTATCATGCGTTCATTCAATACGGGCATGGCTATATTCGACGGTGTGATGTTGGGGGTCAAAGTTATGAGGAAGGTGCGCACGTATTTCAGGAATTTAAGATAATTCGATCTTCTCATTAAGTAGAAGTATATACTTCAGTAACACATTTCAATGTGAGCGAGTACAGTAAGTACACTTTTTCAGGCCTTCCCCTACACACGCACACATGTTATAGTAATATAGAAAAAAACGAATAAAACGGCGGAAACTCATAACAACCGTTGTCTATTGCCCTTCAAACAAGTTATTCCGATTTTTTAGCTATTATAGAAAATAGATACTTGACATAAGTATTTTGGAAACTGAACTTTAAGTTACATTATTAGGTTCTTCTTCAAATTTAGTGGTAATTTGAAGAAGAACTCATTATTATATACATGCGTGTGTGTGTATGTGGAAAAGCCTGAAAAGGTGTATTTACTGTATTTATGTCTGCAAAATGAAGCGGCGTTATTTAACTGCTAAAGCATAGCTTTAGAGATTGTAAAGCTATGCTTTAGCAGTCATGAAGCACAGCTTTCTAAAATTCTTCCGAAATATGAGATATTATAAAAAAGGCTTCCAACCCGTGGAAGCCTTATGCTTGTCGAAGTAACAGCTTCATCTCAATGAAGCTGAAATATCCTTTTATACGTAAGTCTCCAGCAACTTCACGTTTGCACTTTCAGGAGTAATAGTAATATCCTGAGTGGTAGCGGGGAGCAAAATAGACTCTCCGGCATTTACTGTCAGTTCGTTGCCTTCATTGTCCACCATTTTGCATGAGCCTTCCATGCAAATAAAAATAACGAATGAATCGAGTTCCGAATAGTCACAACTGATTTCTTCGGTCATGTCATACAAAGAAGTGGTGAAATAAGGGCAGGCAACCAACTCTACCGGTTCATCCTTCAACGGTTCGTATTTGGTACGATAATCATCCAATACTTCGTAGTTGATAGCTTCACGGGCCAAATCGGTGTGGAGTTCACGTGTTTTGCCGTTCGCATCTTTACGGTTGAAGTCGTAGATACGGTAAGTGATGTCGGAAGTTTGCTGAATTTCAGCGATGAACGCCCCCGCACCAATGCTGTGTACACGTCCCGCAGGAAGGAAGAAAACATCTCCCGGATGAATCTCGTACTCTTGCAGCACATCGGTAATCGTATTGTTCAATACGCGTTCTTTATATTCTTTCGGAGTAATCTGTTCAGAAAATCCCGAACGCAATTTAGCTCCTTTGTCAGCATCTACCACATACCACATTTCTGTTTTACCCATTGAGTTGTGACGTTTTTTCGCAAGGTCATCGGCCGGGTGTACCTGAATGGACAAATCCTGCTTGGCATCAATAAACTTAATGAGTAATGGAAATTTGTTTCCGAAACGGGCATAATTCGCTTCACCTACCAGTTCCTCGCGATACCTTCTCACCATGTCGGCAAGGGTTAAACCTTTATCCGGGCCATTGGCCACTACGGATTCATTGTCCTCAACGCCGGAAATCTCCCAGCTTTCTCCTACTCCTTTCAAGTCTGAATTCAAATGCTTGAACGGAATAATTTTGTCGCCCCCCCAAAGCGTCTGCTTCAGAATTGGTTCGAATTTTAATGGATACATTTTTGTTTTTCTTGTTATAAACTTAGATTAAATTCGCTCGGATTGCATGAATCCGGGAGCAAACATACAAAAAATAGTTTAGTTTTAAGAAAAGGACGATAAAAATCTTTTTGAAAAAAAACATACCAAAAAGAATAGGAACATTAAAGTAATAACGCTAAACTTTCCTAAAGCACCTGCTATATTTAGTCCGAATAATTTGTGAGTAAGAAAGAATTTGCCTTTATTTGCAGGAAAATTTTAATAATACCAGACATGAATAACACATTCCCAACAGAGGGAAATCTTTCAGGGCTCAGCCGGAAAGATTTTCAAAAGGATATAAATGATAAAAAAACAGATTTATTTATCCTTAAAAACAAAAAGGGAATGGAAGTGGCCGTAACGAATTACGGGTGCGCCATTCTTTCGATTATGGTACCGGACAAAAACGGTAAGTATGCTAATGTGATTCTCGGACACGACAGCATTGACCATGTAATCAACAGCCCGGAACCTTTCCTGAGTACAACTATCGGACGTTATGGCAACCGTATCGCCAAAGGAAAATTCACTTTGTTCGGCGAAGAACATGAACTCACAATCAACAACGGCCCTAACTCCTTGCACGGAGGACCTACCGGTTTCCACGCCCGTGTATGGGACGCTATCCAGATTGATGAAAATACCGTGCAATTCAATTATGTTTCTGCCGACGGCGAAGAGGGATTCCCCGGTAATCTGGAAGTAGAAATGACCTACCGACTGGAAAATGAAGTGAATGCACTGACTATCGAATACCGCGCCACTACTGACAAAGCAACGGTTGTAAACCTCACTAACCACGGTTTCTTCAACCTCGCCGGCATCTCCAATCCGACTCCTACCGTCAACAACAACATCGTTACTATCAACGCTGATTTCTATACACCTATCGATGAAGTTTCTATCCCAACCGGAGAAATCGCCAAAGTGGAAGGAACTCCTATGGACTTCCGCACTCCGCATACCGTAGGCGAACGTATCGACGATAAATTCCAGCAATTGATATTCGGTGCCGGATACGACCACTGCTACGTATTGAACAAAACAGAAAGCGGTTCGCTCGACCTCGCCGCTACCTGCAAAGATCCTGAGAGCGGCCGTATCATGGAAGTATACACTACCGAAGCAGGCGTGCAACTTTATACAGGCAACTGGCTGAACGGATTCGAAGGCGCACACGGCGCTACATTCCCGGCAAGAAGCGCTATCTGTTTTGAAGCACAATGTTTCCCGGATACTCCGAACAAACCGCATTTCCCGTCGGCTACCCTGCTGCCGGGTGATGAATACCAACAAATCACAGTTTACAAATTTGATGTAGAAGAATAACAACTAAAAAATAACTAACCTAATTTTATAAACTAACATTTTTTTTGAACCATGACACAAGAAAAAAAGAATGGAAAAATCATTGCAATCATTACGATGATTTTCCTTTTCGGTATGATTTCATTTGTTACCAACCTCGCTGCTCCTATGGGTATCGTGTTGAAAAACCAGTTCGACGTATCGAACGCACTAGGTATGCTAGGAAACTTCGGAAACTTCATCGCGTATGCAGTAATGGGTATTCCGAGCGGCATCTTGTTGCAACGCGTTGGATATAAGAAGACTGCACTGATCGCAGTAGCTATCGGTTTTGTAGGCGTAGGTATCCAGTTCTTATCCGGCCATTCAAGCCCGGAAATGGCTTTCGCCGTTTATTTGATCGGTGCATTCGTTGCAGGTTTCTCTATGTGTTTGCTCAACACTGTAGTAAACCCGATGTTGAACAAATTGGGTGGTGAAGGTAACAAAGGTAACCAACTTATCCAGGTGGGTGGCTCTTTCAACTCTGTAATGGCTACCATTACTCCGATGTTCGTTGGTATCCTGATCGCCGGTTCTATCGAAAAAGCTACTATTTCCCAGATTTTCCCTGTAATGTATACAGCAATGGCCGTGTTTGCTTTCGCATTCTTCGTACTTTTATTTGTACGTATTCCGGAACCGAATGCTGCTACCACAACAGAACCGATCAGCACATTGATGAAAGGTGCTTTGAAGTTCCGCCACTTTGTATTAGGTGCTATCGCTATCTTTGTATACGTAGGTATTGAAGTAGGTGTACCGGGTACTCTGAACCTGTTCCTTACCGACCCTGTAGAAAAAGGCGGTGCCGGCATTGCTTCTACTATCTCCGGTTTCGTGGTAGGAACTTATTGGTTCCTGATGTTGGTCGGCCGTCTGGCAGGTGCTTCACTTGGCGCTAAAATCTCCAGTAAAGCGATGCTTACTTTTACATCTGCTCTGGGATTAATTTTAGTATTCCTTGCTATCTTCTCCTCCACAGGAACATTGGTTAACTTGCCCGTACTCCAACAAGGTGAGACAGGCGGTTTGTCATTCGGTTTTGCCGAAGTTCCTATCAACGCAATGTACCTGGTATTAGTCGGTTTCTGTACTTCTATCATGTGGGGTGGTATCTTCAACCTTGCTGTAGAAGGATTGGGCAAATATCTTGCTGCTGCTTCCGGTCTGTTTATGGTACTGGTTTGCGGTGGAGGTATCCTGCCTGTACTTCAGGGCTGGGTAGCTGATGTTGCCGGTTTCATGCCAAGTTACTGGGTAATCATTGCTGCTTTGGCATATTTGCTGTACTACGGTCTGGTAGGTTGCAAAAATGTCAATAAAGATATTCCGGTAGAATAATCTATTACTGAACTCAATTTATTCACCTTATAAAATTAAATTATCATGGATATAGAACACGTAAGAAGTCGCTTCATTAAACATTTCGATGGTACTACAGGATTTATATATGCCTCTCCGGGACGTATTAACCTGATTGGCGAACACACTGACTACAACGGCGGATTCGTATTTCCGGGTGCAGTAGACAAAGGTATGATTGCCGAAATCAAACCGAACGGTACTGATAAAGTAAGAGCTTATTCTATCGACTTGAAAGATTATGTAGAATTCGGTCTGAACGAAGAAGACGCTCCACGCGCAAGCTGGGCAAGATATATCTTCGGTGTATGCCGTGAAATGATTAAACGCGGCGTAGACGTAAAAGGATTCAATACTGCTTTCTCCGGTGATGTGCCTCTGGGTGCAGGTATGTCTTCTTCTGCTGCCTTGGAAAGTACGTATGCTTTTGCATTGAACGAACTGTTCGGTGAAAACAAGATTGATAAGTTCGAACTGGCTAAAGTGGGTCAGGCTACTGAACACAATTACTGTGGTGTGAACTGCGGTATCATGGACCAGTTTGCTTCCGTATTCGGTAAAGCAGGCAGCTTGATCCGTCTGGATTGCCGTTCACTGGAATATCAGTATTTCCCATTCCACCCGGAAGGCTATCGTCTGGTTTTAATGGATTCAGTTGTTAAACACGAACTGGCTTCTTCTGCTTACAACAAACGCCGCCAGAGCTGCGAAGCTGCTGTTGCCGCTATCCAGAAGAAACATCCGCACGTTGAATTCCTGCGCGACTGTACTATGGAAATGTTGGAAGAAGCTAAGGCTGACATCAGCGATGAAGATTATATGCGTGCAGAATACGTAATCGAAGAAATCCAACGCGTACTCGATGTTTGCGATGCTCTGGAAAAAGATGATTACGAAACTGTAGGTCAGAAGATGTACGAAACTCATCACGGCATGAGCAAGCTGTACGAAGTAAGCTGTGAAGAACTCGACTTCCTGAACGACTGCGCTAAAGAATACGGTGTAACCGGTTCACGCGTTATGGGTGGCGGATTCGGCGGTTGTACTATCAACCTTGTTAAAGACGAATTGTATGACAACTTCGTTGAAAAGACAAAAGAAGCATTCAAAGCTAAATTCGGCAGAAGCCCGAAAGTGTATGACGTGGTAATCGGTGACGGTTCACGCAGATTGGAATAAGAAATTATCCGATATAAATAATCAAGAAGGGCGGTTTCCATTACGGAAGCCGCCCTTTCTTTTCAATTAACAATTAAGACTTAAATCTATTATCTAACAAACCTTATCGTCATTTCTTTGTAAATTTATAAACAGCAAAAGTATTCGGTTCCTGCTCGGTTGTAAACACATGACCTTCAACAGACACCGCAGTTTCTTGAGGAGTGATGGCGAAAGGTTGTTCAAGCGTATTATCCTTATCCAAATCAAGTGAACGAAGCTTGATGCAGCGGCCATTCGATAATACGTCTTGTTTCTTCAATCCGGCAAAGTTCAAAGAGATTGACTGGGCAGTATTTGAAGTATTGGCAACCTTTACAATCAGTTCATTCTTGTCCTTATCGTATACGGCACTGGCAAAGAGCCCATTCTGCCCTTCGGCTCCTGTCACACTTTTCTTGTTCATGGTAAGCGGAAGCACATTAGTTCCTTTATTTTGAGCATACAGTTGCTGTACATAGTAGCTTACAGTACGCACGGAATTCAGGTTGTCAAACCAGATCATATCCGGGCGCCACTGCCAACCTTCCACATGGGCGAAAAGAGGAGCATAGGTAGCCATATGCACAATATCTGCGTTACGCTCCAATCCGGTCATAAAAGCGGCTTCAAGCAGAGCAGCATTGAAATGATTCCATTTCTTGCCCTTTCCGTGGCAGGCATATTCGCCGGCAAAGACTTTCGGCCCCTTACGGTCGTAATTATCATAACGCGCCCCCTGAGCCAGAAACCAGCTTTCGGGCCGATAAAAATGTTCGTCTACCAAATCGGCTTTCAGACGCTTCATTTCAGGCCATAGGTAATCAAAGTCTTTTCCTTCGGAATTCGGGCCGGAACTTCCTACAATCTTGATTTCCGGATGAACTTTGCGAATAGCTTTGATAAACGGTTCGAGGCGTTCGGGGTACTCTTCTCCCCACTGTTCGTTCCCAATACCGATAAATTCCAGATTGAAAGGCGCCGGATGTCCCATATCGGCACGTACTTTTCCCCAAGTTGTATTTATATCACCATTGGCAAATTCTATGAGGTCGAGCGCATCCTGAATATAACTATCCAAGTCGCAAACAGCGACATGAGCCTTCGGGTCACTATTCTGATATTGACAGGACAATCCGCAATTCAAAATAGGAAGCGGTGCCGCCCCCATTTCTTCGGACAACAGGAAGTATTCATAAAATCCCAATCCGTAGCTTTGGTAATAATCAGGGAAGAAACGGTGGGTAAACGTATATTGCCAGCGATTCTCATTCAAAGGACGATTCTCTACCGGACCTACCGACTTCTTCCAGTCATAACGGGTTGCCAAATCCGTCCCTTCCACAATACAACCGCCGGGGAAACGGAAGACTCCCGGATGAATATCTGCCAACGCTTGGGCCAGATCTTTACGAAGTCCGTTTTCATGCCCTTTCCAGGTATCTACCGGAAAAAGAGAAATGTGTTCCAAATCTACGGTTCCTTTAGAGGTAAGGAAAATGCGGAGCACTGCTTTAGGATTTGTGGCACCGGGTTTCAGAATTATCTGATATTTTTTCCATTCTTTTGAATCAATCGCAAGACTCTGTGTGGCAAAAGCCTGGTGCTCGCCCATTGATTTGGTATCGACCAATTCAATACGTAATGTTGCTTTCGTACCTCCCTGTGGCAATCGTGCCCAGACGGAGAAACGATACTCCTCTCCTTCTTTGACGCCGACACCGAAGAAACCTTCGTTGTCAAGTCCGGTATGTTTATGCCCATGTCCCGGGTCGGAAAGGCGTACATAATGAGGATTGCGTTCAAAAGGGCCGTCATCCTGCAATGTTACTTTTCCATAAGTCTTCCACCCCATTAGGTGTTGGGGGAACTCGAATGAACGGTTCTTGACCAATTCGGCATAAAGTCCGCCGTCAGCAGCATAATTAATATCCTCAAAAAAGAGCCCGTACATGGTAGGTTGGATTTCTGCTCCCAACTTTCGGGTTTGAATCACCATTTCATTGGTTTGCGCATGAAGTGCCATTCCGGCAGACAAGGCTAATACAGCCAAGATTTCTGTGTATCTTCTCATGGTTCTTAATAAAAAAAATTATATCTAGTTATGAATGCAAAGATAATCAGAATCCTAATTCACTCTTTGCCCGATCCCACCATTAACAGGCGTTTATCAGTCAAAAAGGACCAATTTCCATTCATTTACATGATTTCCCAGCTATGACACGTCATTTATAATACGAATTCATATAAAAAATACCTTTTATGCTGCACAACATACAAGAGTGTATTTGATACACCAAACAAAAGTGTTACTTTTACACCCAAAACAAGATAAGTATCTCATTTACATTAAAAATAAAACCATGAAAAAACATTTCTTACTTGCAGGAATTGCCGTGCTAATGCTAGTTGCGCGCAATAACAAACCGGCTTCCGAGCTGACTTCCCCGGAAAGCGGTATCACAGTGGAAGTATACACCAACGAACCGGGTATTCAGGTCTATACAGACAATTTCCTCCCGGGACAAACTTATAACAGTGAATGTATTTTCAAATTTTCCGTAGAGAAATAATATTAACTTATAAATCAGATTTATTGTGGAAGCATTAGATTGGCTAGTAATCGGAGTCTTTTTTCTGGCTCTTATCGGTATTATAGTTTGGGTAGTCAGACAAAAGCAGAATGACTCTGCAGATTATTTTTTGGGTGGACGCGACGCAACATGGCTCGCGATCGGTGCCTCTATTTTCGCATCAAACATCGGTTCGGAACACTTGATCGGTCTGGCCGGAGCCGGAGCCTCAAGTGGTATGGCTATGGCACACTGGGAAATTCAAGGTTGGATGATTTTGATTCTGGGGTGGGTATTCGTTCCTTTCTACACAAGAAGCATGGTATATACCATGCCGGAATTTCTGGAACGCCGTTACAATCCCCAATCACGTACAATCTTGTCGGTTATCTCTTTGGTTAGTTATGTGTTGACTAAGGTAGCTGTTACGGTATATGCCGGAGGCCTGGTATTCCAACAGGTATTTGGTATCAAAGAATTGTGGGGTATCGACTTTTTCTGGATTGCTGCCATAGGGCTGGTGGTATTGACCGCACTCTATACGATCTTCGGAGGTATGAAATCGGTACTTTATACTTCCGTTCTTCAAACCCCTATCCTATTGTTGGGTTCATTAATCATACTTGTTCTCGGTTTTAAGGAATTAGGCGGTTGGGACGAAATGATGAGAGTTTGCGGAGCAGTTACCGTTAATGATTACGGTGATACAATGACAAACTTGATCCGTAGCAATGATGACGCGAATTTCCCCTGGCTGGGTGCTTTGATCGGTTCTGCCATTATCGGTTTCTGGTACTGGTGCACTGACCAGTTTATCGTACAGCGCGTGCTCTCCGGAAAGAACGAAATGGAAGCCCGCCGTGGTACTATCTTCGGTGCTTACCTGAAACTGTTGCCTGTATTTCTGTTCCTGATTCCGGGTATGATTGCGTTCGCATTACACCAGAAATATATCGGTGCCGGTGGTGAAGGTTTTCTTCCGATGCTCGAAAACGGAACCGCAAATGCCGACGCTGCATTCCCGACATTGGTAGCCAAATTACTTCCTGCCGGTGTGAAAGGTCTGGTGGTATGTGGTATTCTGGCTGCTTTGATGAGTTCTCTGGCTTCTTTGTTCAATTCGTCAGCGATGTTGTTCACTATCGACTTCTACAAACGTTTCAGACCGCAGACTTCGGAAAAGAAACTGGTCGGTATCGGACAGGTTGCTACTGTGGTAATCGTTATCCTGGGTATCCTCTGGATTCCTATCATGCGTAGCGTAGGCGATGTACTTTATACCTACTTGCAAGACGTTCAATCAGTATTGGCTCCGGGCATTGCCGCAGCCTTCTTACTGGGCATCTGCTGGAAACGTACTTCTGCGCAAGGAGGTATGTGGGGATTGATTTCCGGTATGGTGATCGGTCTGACCCGTCTCGGTGCAAAGGTATATTACAGCAATGCAGGTGAAGTGGCAGATTCTACATTCAAATATTTGTTCTATGATATGAACTGGCTGTTCTTCTGCGGTTGGATGTTCCTGTTCTGCATTATCGTTGTGATTGTAGTCAGTCTGGCAACAGAAGCTCCCACTGCCGAAAAGATTCAGGGACTGGTATTCGGTACAGCTACTAAAGAACAAAAGGCTTCCACACGTGCAAGCTGGAATCACTGGGATATTATCCACACGGTGATCATCCTGGCTATCACGGGGGCATTCTACTGGTATTTCTGGTAATTAAATAAAAACTCATATCAACAAAACAATGAATAACTATTATAGCTCAAATCCGACCTTCTACATCGGTATCGACTGCATTATCTTTGGTTTTAGCGAAGGCGAAATAAGCCTGTTACTGCTGAAAAGAAACTTCGAACCGGCAATGGGCGAATGGTCATTAATGGGAGGATTCGTACAAAAAGACGAAAGTGTGGACGACGCAGCCAAACGTGTATTGGCAGAACTTACGGGATTAGAGAATGTATATATGGAACAAGTGGGAACCTTCGGAGCCATTGACCGCGATCCGGGAGAACGGGTTATCTCTGTTGCTTACTATGCATTAATCAACATCAATGAGTATGACCGCAAACTGGTTCAGAAGCACAATGCCTACTGGGTGAACATCAACGAACTTCCGGAATTAATCTTCGACCACCCGCAAATGGTGGAGAAAGCACGGAAACTGATGCAACAGAAAGCATCGGTAGAGCCGATCGGGTTCAATCTGCTACCGAAACTCTTTACGTTATCCCAACTGCAAAGCTTATACGAGGCCATTTACGGCGAAGCAATGGACAAGCGGAATTTCCGCAAACGTGTTGCCGAAATGGATTATATAGAAAAGACTGATAAAATTGACAAACTGGGTTCCAAACGTGGTGCCGCCTTGTATAAGTTTAACAGCAGGGCATATCGCAAAGACCCGAAATTCAAATTATAATCAATATGCTGGAAGAACTAAAAGAAAAAGTATTTCATGCCAATCTTGAGTTGGTAAAGCATGGATTAGTCATCTTCACCTGGGGCAATGTTTCTGCTATCGACCGTGAAACGGGACTGGTAGTAATCAAGCCCAGTGGCGTAAGTTATGATGATATGAAAGCAGAAGATATGGTAGTAGTGGATTTGGAAGGCAAAGTCGTCGAAGGGCGGCTGAAGCCTTCCTCCGATACCCCTACTCACGTAGTACTTTACAAAGCATTCCCAGAAATCGGAGGAGTCGTACACACCCACTCTACTTATGCTACCGCATGGGCACAAGCCGGATGCGACATTCCGAATATCGGAACAACTCATGCCGATTATTTCCACGACGCTATCCCCTGTACGGCCGATATGACGGAAGCAGAAGTAAAAGGGGCCTACGAACTGGAAACCGGAAATGTTATTGTGAAACGTTTTGAAGGATTGAATCCCGTACATACACCGGGAGTACTGGTCAAAAACCACGGTCCTTTCTCCTGGGGAAAAAACGCACAGGATGCAGTACACAACGCGGTAGTTATGGAGCAAGTAGCCAAAATGGCAAGTATCGCTTATACCGTAAATCCGAATTTAACAATGAACCCGCTGCTGATAGAAAAGCATTTCAGCCGCAAGCATGGTCCGAATGCATACTACGGACAATAAACAACTAAAATTATAACTCAAAAATTAAATAGAGATATGAACGCATTTGATCAATATGAAGTATGGTTCGTAACAGGAGCACAGCTTTTGTACGGAGGTGACGCAGTAATCGCAGTAGACGCACATTCTAACGAAATGGTAAATGGATTGAATGAATCCGGTAAACTACCTGTAAAAGTAGTGTATAAAGGAACAGCCAATTCTTCTAAAGAAGTGGAGACTGTTTTCAAAGCAGCCAATAATGATGAAAAATGTATTGGTGTCATCACATGGATGCATACTTTCTCTCCGGCAAAAATGTGGATTCACGGTTTGCAACAGTTGAAGAAACCGTTGATGCACCTGCATACTCAGTTCAATAAGGAGATCCCCTGGGACACAATGGATATGGACTTCATGAACTTGAACCAATCGGCTCACGGTGACCGCGAATTCGGCCATATCTGCACCCGTATGCGTATCCGCCGTAAAGTGGTGGTAGGTTACTGGAAAGACGAAAACACGCTGCACAAGATCGCTGTCTGGATGCGTGTATGTGCAGGCTGGGCAGATTCACAGGACATGCTGATTATCCGTTTCGGCGACCAGATGAATAATGTGGCTGTAACCGACGGAGACAAGGTAGAAGCCGAGCAACGTATGGGTTATCACGTAGACTATTGTCCGGTAAGCGAACTAATGGAATACCACAAAGAAATCAAAGCCGCTGATGTGGATGCATTGGTAGCGACGTATTTCAAGGAATACGATCATGAATCTTCTCTGGAAGACAAATCGACGGAAGCTTATCAGAAAGTATGGAACGCCGCAAAAGCAGAATTAGCTCTCCGCGCTATCCTGAAAGCTAAAGGGGCCAAAGGCTTCACTACCAACTTTGACGACTTGGGCGACCTGGAACATAATGGTTTCGACCAAATCCCGGGACTGGCTTCTCAACGCCTTATGGCAGAAGGTTATGGATTCGGCGCTGAAGGTGACTGGAAATCGGCTGCTCTTTATCGTACCGTATGGGTAATGAATCAGGGACTTCCGAAGGGATGTTCTTTCCTCGAAGACTATACATTGAATTTCGACGGTGCCCAAAGTTCTATCCTGCAATCGCACATGTTGGAAGTTTGTCCGCTCATCGCAGCCAACAGACCGCGTCTGGAAGTACACTTCCTCGGCATAGGTATCCGCAAGAGCCAGACTGCCCGCCTTGTATTCACCTCAAAAGTAGGTACAGGATGTACTGCTACCGTAGTGGATCTGGGCAACCGTTTCCGCCTGATTGTAAACGATGTGGAATGCATCGAACCGAAACCGCTTCCTAAATTACCGGTTGCTTCCGCACTTTGGATTCCGATGCCCGACTTTGAAGTAGGTGCAGGTGCATGGATTCTCGCCGGTGGAACTCACCACTCTTGCTTCTCTTACGACCTGACAGCCGAATATTGGGAAGATTATGCTGAGATCGCAGGGATTGAAATGGTACATATCAACAAAGATACCACAATCAGCTGCTTCAAGAAAGAACTGCGCATGAATGAGGTTTATTATATGTTGAATAAAGCACTTTGCTAAACCTTAAATAGTGATTTCGACATGAAATTAGATGCTAAATCAACAATAGAAACAGGCAAAGCCATTCTGGGTATAGAGCTCGGTTCAACACGAATCAAAGCAGTTCTGATAGACCGGGAAAACAGGCCTATTGCCCAAGGCAGCCACACTTGGGAAAATCAGTTAGTCGACGGGCTTTGGACGTACAGTATTGAATCCATTTGGTCCGGATTGCAAGATTGCTACGCTGACCTTCGTTCGAATGTGAAGAAGTTATATGACGGCATAGAAATCGAGAGTCTGGCGGCTATCGGCGTCAGTGCCATGATGCATGGTTATATGCCATTCAACGAGAAAGAGGAAATTCTCGTGCCTTTCCGTACTTGGAGAAACACCAATACAGGCCGGGCGGCAGCAGAACTATCGGAGCTATTTGTCTATAACATCCCTCTGAGGTGGAGCATTTCCCACTTGTACCAAGCTATCCTGAACAACGAAACGCATGTCAAAGACATCAAATTCCTGACAACCCTTGCAGGTTATGTACATTGGCAAATAACAGGTGAAAAAGTATTGGGCATAGGAGATGCATCGGGAATGCTCCCCATAGACCCGGCTACCAACAACTATTCTGCTGAAATGGTGGAGAAGTTCGACAATCTGATTGCTCCTAAAGAATATAACTGGAAACTTGAGAATATTTTGCCCAAAGTACTGTCGGCAGGCGAAAACGCCGGTGTCCTTACACCGGAAGGCAGCAGAAAGCTCGACGTATCCGGTCATTTGAAGGCAGGAATACCGGTCTGTCCACCGGAAGGAGATGCCGGTACCGGCATGGTTGCAACCAATGCAGTCAAGCAGCGTACCGGAAACGTATCGGCAGGTACTTCCTCATTCTCCATGATTGTATTGGAGAAAGAGTTGTCAAAACCCTACGAAATGATCGACATGGTTACAACTCCTGACGGAAGCCTCGTAGCCATGGTACACTGCAACAACTGTACATCCGACCTCAACGCATGGGTCAACCTGTTCAAAGAATATCAGGAACTCCTGGGTATCCCCGTAAATATGGATGAGATTTACAGCAAGCTCTACAATATTGCCCTCACTGGTGATACTGACTGCGGAGGTCTCCTCTCATACAATTACATTTCAGGAGAACCTGTAACGGGACTTGCCGAGGGAAGACCATTGTTTATACGTTCGGCAAATGATAAGTTCAGCCTGGCAAACTTTATGCGGACTCATTTATATGCCTCGGTCGGAGTTCTCAAGATTGGCAACGATATCCTGTTCAACGATGAAAAAGTCAAAGTAGACAGAATTACAGGACACGGAGGACTATTCAGAACAAAGGGAGTAGGCCAAAGAATACTTGCGGCAGCTATCAACTCACCGATTTCAGTCATGGAAACAGCCGGTGAAGGCGGCGCCTGGGGTATTGCCCTATTGGGTTCTTACCTTGTGAACAATGAAAAGAAACAATCCCTTGCCGATTTTCTGGATAAAAATGTATTTGTCGGCGACGCGGGTATCGAGGTATCACCTACGCCCGAAGATCTAGCCGGCTTTAACGCATACATCGAAAGCTACAAGGCAGGATTGCCTATTGAGGAAGCAGCTGTCAGATTCAAATAAAATTTTCTGCCAAAGTCAAACAAGTTTGCAAAACGCCCGCTAATTGTGCGGGCTGATTTTGCAAGCTTGTTAAATCGATGCTAAAAGTTAGCGGGCATTTTACAGGCTCGTTATATCGACGCTAAAAATCATTATTACTCTAACTATTATGAAAGCCACCTCGCTCATACTCGCATTTATCTTATCCACCTCACTGGCTAAAGCACAAAACGCTCCACAGGTATCTTACTTCCCTCTACAGAATGTGAAACTATTGGATAGTCCGTTTCTGCAAGCTCAACAGACTGATTTACATTATATACTTGCTTTAAACCCCGACCGCCTGCTCGCCCCTTTCCTTCGTGAAGCAGGACTAACGCCTAAAGCCCCAAGCTATACCAACTGGGAAAATACCGGATTGGACGGACATATCGGCGGACATTATATTTCTGCCTTGTCCATGATGTATGCCGCCACCGGAGATACTGCTGTTTACAATCGCCTCAACTATATGTTGGATGAGTTACACCGTGCACAACAAGCTGTCGGCACAGGATTTATCGGAGGAACTCCGGGAAGTCTCCAACTCTGGAAAGAAATTAAAACAGGCAATATCCGTGCCGGAGGTTTCGACCTTAACGGCAAATGGGTGCCTCTTTATAATATACACAAAACTTATGCCGGATTGCGTGATGCCTATCTCTACGCAGGTAGCGAACTCGCCCGCCAAATGCTGATTGACTTCACCGACTGGATGATTGACATCACTTCCGGTCTCAGCGACGAACAGATGCAAGATATGCTTCGCAGCGAACATGGAGGATTGAATGAGACTTTTGCAGATGTAGCAGAGATTACAGGCGATAAGAAATATCTGGAACTGGCCCGCCGATTTTCACACAAAATCATTCTTGACCCGCTTATCAAAGATGAAGACCGACTGACAGGTATGCACGCCAATACGCAAATACCGAAAGTTATCGGATATAAACGGGTAGCCGAACTTTCACAAAATGATAAAGATTGGAATCATGCAGCCGAATGGGATCACGCCGCCCGCTTTTTCTGGAATACGGTTGTCAATCACCGTTCCGTATGTATCGGAGGAAACAGTGTACGCGAGCATTTCCACCCGACAGATAACTTCACATCCATGCTCAATGATGTGCAAGGACCGGAAACCTGTAATACTTACAATATGCTCCGGCTGACTAAAATGCTTTATCAGAACTCCCAAAATCCATATAATGCGAATGAACCGGACCCCAATTACGTGAACTACTACGAACGTGCACTCTATAACCATATCTTAGCGTCACAAGAACCGGACAAGGGCGGATTTGTTTATTTCACCCCCATGCGTCCCGGACATTACCGGGTTTACTCACAGCCGGAAACCTCGATGTGGTGTTGCGTAGGTTCAGGACTGGAAAATCACACCAAGTATGGTGAGTTTATTTATGCACATCAAAAAGACACGTTATATGTCAACCTCTTTATTCCGTCACAGCTGACCTGGAAAGAACAGGGGCTCACTTTGACACAAGAAACCCGTTTTCCCGATGACGGAAAAGTAACGTTACGAATTGATGAAGCCCCTAAAAAGCAACAAACTTTAGCAATACGCATGCCGGAATGGGCTAACCAATCCAAAAGTTATTATGTCAAAATCAATGGGAAAAGGAAGGTTATTATCACGGGAAAAGGAAGTCACTATCTTCATTTCTCCCGCAAATGGAAAAAAGGAGATGTAGTTACTTTCAACTTGCCGATGAGAGTCAGCGTGGAACAGATCCCCGACAAGAAAGACTATTATGCCTTCTCATACGGTCCTATCGTCCTTGCAGCTTCCACAGGCACCGAACATCTTGACGGTTTATATGCAGACGACAGCCGTGGCGGACACATTGCTCATGGCAAACAAATACCTTTGCAGGAAGTACCGGCGTTGATCGGAACTCCCGATTCAATCCGCAATTCTATCCATAAGAACAACGGAGACCGGTTATCATTCAGCTTCAACGGAAACGTTTATCCGGCACAAAACAAGCCTTTGGAACTTGTCCCATTCTTCCGTTTACACAATACCCGTTATGCTGTATACTTCCGCCAGGCAAGCGAAGAACAGTTCAAAGCTATTCAGAAAGAAATGGCAATGGCTGAACAAAAAGCCACCGAACTGGCTAATCAGACGATTGACCTGATTTTCCCGGGAGAACAGCAACCGGAGTCCGATCATAGCATCCAATATGAGCAAGCAGAAACCGGAACTGATAACGACCGTCATTTCCGCCGTGCCAAAGGTTGGTTCAGCTATCATCTGAAAGTAAAGAAAGAAGCCGGCCGCCTGATGATTACAATACGGAAAAACGATCGTAACAAAGTTACCATTCTACTGAATAATGAGAAGTTGACAGTTCATCCTGCTATCAGCGAAACAGACAAAGACGGTTTTATCACTCTCTCCTATCTGTTGCCCCGAAAACTAAGTACAGGTAGCTGCCCGATACGCTTTGTCCCCGACGGAACCGAGTGGACACCTGCTATTTACGAAATACGGTTACTCAACTAAATCGCTCTGCCGATCGACCTGGAATGCGAAAAGGTAAATGTACGCGACAACCGCACAGGAAATCACGGTTAATCCGGGAAATATAAAAGCAAAAAAGCAGTCGGCGAAATCCTTACTTCGGCAAATCTGACTGATCACAATTCTTTTGAAAATCCTAATATTGTAAAACCGGCACCCTTCAAAGAGGTAAAAATCAATAAAGGCACAATGAAGGTGAAACTTCCTGCTAAATCTATTGTTACATTAGAGTTACAGTAATTTAAGGGCAAATACTTATTGTACCACAAACAAAAAGACTGTTGAATTGGTAATAAAAAAGATAGCACTTTAGGATTGTTAAATCCACATAAAGAGTTATCTTTGCCAACAATCTGACAGAAATCAATTAAATTTTAATGATATGAACGATAATAAACTTATGAATCGTGCAGCGGATAACATCCGTATTCTCGCTGCTTCAATGGTTGAAAAAGCCAATTCCGGTCATCCGGGTGGTGCCATGGGTGGTGCTGACTTTATAAATGTACTCTTTTCTGAGTTTCTAGTATACGATCCTGAAAATCCCCGCTGGGAAGGACGTGACCGTTTCTTTCTCGATCCGGGTCACATGTCTCCCATGCTCTATTCTACATTGGCATTGACAGGTAAATTCACATTGGATGAATTGAAAGAATTCCGTCAATGGGGAAGCCCTACTCCGGGACATCCTGAAGTAGACATCATGCGCGGTATAGAAAATACTTCCGGTCCGTTGGGGCAGGGACACACCTTCGCAGTAGGTGCCGCTATTGCTGCCAAATTCCTCAAAGCCCGGTTCAACGAGGTGATGAACCAGACAATCTATGCTTACATCTCCGACGGTGGTATCCAGGAAGAAATTTCTCAAGGTGCCGGACGCATTGCCGGTGCACTGGGTCTGGACAATCTGATTATGTTCTATGACTCCAACGACATCCAGCTTTCTACCGAAACGAAAGATGTGACCGTTGAAGACACTGCCATGAAATATGAAGCATGGGGCTGGAACGTACTTAGCATCAACGGTAACGATCCTGACGAAATCCGTGCCGCTATCAAAGAAGCACAGGCTGAAAAAGAACGTCCGACGCTGATTATCGGTAAAACTGTAATGGGTAAAGGTGCACGTAAGGCAGACGGTAGCAGCTACGAAGCCAACTGTGCTACTCACGGTGCTCCGCTCGGTGGCGACGCTTATGTAAATACAATCAAGAACCTGAATGGTGATCCGGCCAACCCGTTCGTCATTTTCCCGGAAGTAGCCGAACTGTATGCCAAACGTGCAGAAGAACTGAAGAAAATCGTAGCAGAAAGATATGCAGTAAAAGCCGAATGGGCAAAAGCAAATCCAGAACTGGCCTGCAAACTGGAAGCTTTCTTCTCCGGAAAAGCTCCGAAAGTAGACTGGTCTGTTATCGAACAAAAAGCAGGTGGCGCAACCCGCGCAGCCTCTGCAACTGTATTGGGAGCACTTGCTACACAAGTAGAAAACATGATTGTAGCTTCTGCCGACCTTTCCAACTCCGACAAGACGGACGGTTTCCTGAAGAAAACACATTCTTTCAAGAAAGGTGATTTCAGTGGGGCATTCTTCCAAGCCGGTGTATCCGAATTGTCAATGGCTTGTATCTGTATCGGTATGTCACTTCATGGGGGTGTTATCGCTGCTTGCGGTACCTTCTTCGTATTCTCCGATTACATGAAACCTGCCGTACGTATGGCTGCCCTGATGGAACAACCGGTGAAATTCATCTGGACACACGATGCATTCCGTGTGGGTGAAGACGGTCCTACTCACGAACCGGTAGAACAGGAAGTACAGATCCGTTTAATGGAAAAACTGAAAAACCATAAGGGACACAATTCTATGTTGGTACTCCGTCCGGCAGATGTAGAAGAAACCACAATCGCATGGAAACTGGCTATGGAAAATATGTCTACTCCGACAGGATTGATTTTCTCTCGTCAGAACATCGCTAATCTTCCGGCTGGAACTGATTACGAACAAGCCACCAAGGGTGCTTATATCGTAGCTGGTTCAGATGAGAACCCGGACGTTATCCTGGTAGCTTCCGGTTCGGAAGTTGCTACACTGGTGGCCGGCACTGAATTACTTCGCAAAGACGGTATAAAGGTACGTATCGTATCTGCTCCTTCCGAAGGGTTGTTCCGTAGCCAGCCTAAAGAATATCAGGAATCAATCCTTCCGTCAGAAGCTAAAATCTTCGGTCTGACTGCCGGTTTGCCTGTCACTCTTCAAGGTCTGGTAGGTTGCCACGGTAAGGTTTGGGGATTGGAATCTTTCGGTTTCTCCGCTCCTTATAAAGTATTGGATGAGAAACTTGGATTTACTGCTGAAAACGTATATAACCAAGTAAAAGCAATGCTCTAATGAAAACAATCGGATTAGCATGCGACCACGCCGGTTTTGAACTGAAAGAATATGTTCGCGGCTGGCTGGAAGCAAAAGGCTGGGCTTACAAAGACTTCGGAACAAACTCTACCGCAAGTGTAGACTATCCGGACTATGCTCATCCGCTGGCCCTTGCAGTAGAATCGGGTGAATGTTATCCCGGTATCGCTATCTGCGGCAGTGGAAACGGAATCAATATGACGCTGAACAAACATCAGGGAGTTCGTGCCGCACTCTGCTGGAATGCAGAAATAGCGCACTTGGCCCGTCAGCACAATGACGCCAATATCCTGGTAATGCCGGGTCGCTTCATCAGTACTGAAGAGGCGGACATGATTCTGACAGAGTTCTTCTCCACACAGTTTGAAGGGGGACGCCACCAGAACCGTATAAATAAGATTCCAATAAAATAAGCCTGAAAAGACTTACAAAATAAGGCAGCTATTATTATTCGGGGGATCACCTCAAATAAAATAGCTGCCTCTATTTTTTTTGAATAATCCAAGCGTATATCCGGGAAATATGTATTCAATATTTACCACTTAAATATCCCCAAAACATTCATTTGTTTTTTCGCTTTCATAATCCATTGAAAATAGTTTATCCTTCATACACAAACTTTTTTTAAGTTTATAATAAAAACATTCATCGTTTATTATAAACGGGTATAGAGTTTATTATAAACTTTCAAAAGGCATTGCAGTAGCTTATATTAGAATTTATACAACAAAAAAGGCTGCAAAACCTGTAATAGATTGCAGCCTTAAGCCTTTGAAGGGATTAGTTATACCCTAAATTCCAGAAGTATCACCTAGGACATCTGTTGTAATATTACACTTTATTATAATTAAATATAGACGCTTATATGGATTACTTTCTTTCATTTTCAAATTTTAATTTATAGTTTTACTGCACGTTACTTCTACAAATATACAACATAAAAATGCGTTTGTCAAGTCCTTTTCATTACTGACTGCATACTTGATGTAGAAAAAGAAACGCTTAGCGTACAAAAACACAGTTTTTTCTATCAGTATCACTTGATAAATCCGAGGATAAACTGATAGCAAAAGTAACCGCAGACAACAAACTTCAACAAAGTGCCCAGTATAAATCCGATTAATGAGCCTACTCCTGATTTGAGTGCTTGCGAGAACTCTTTATTGCCAAGCAATTCACCAATCACTGCTCCCAGAAACGGACCGAGAATAACACCCCAAGGCAAGAAAAGAAGTCCGACAAGGGTCCCGATTATACATCCCCAATTTCCCCATTTACTGCCACCGCTATACTTACTGCCAAGCATCGGAGTAAAGTAGTCCAACACCTGCACCACGGCTACAATCAACAGCCAGATTATCAACTGTGTCGGAGTATAGTGTACCTTATCTGTAAAATGAAGAAATACCAGTCCCAAATATGCTATGGGAGGACCGGGGAGGAACGGAAGCACACAGCCGGCCAACCCGGCTATCATGCAGAGGGCGCTTATTATAATCAGAATAACATCCAGCATAACCTATCTTATTTAATATATGCACAAAAATACGGTATCTTTCAATATATACAAGGACATATCAAAACTTTATATCATCCTTACCTCTTCACTTTCTTCCGTACCTTTGTAATCTACTGTGACCTACAACCACCCCAAACGTGAAATACAGGTCAATCAAACCACTTTTAATTATTTATTCATCTAATATGCAATAAACTCAAAACGTTGCAAATTTCCGTCCACGTTTGCCCCATTTACATAAATAAAAACTATCTTTGCGTTTCAGAATCCCGAAAGACGAAAGAAATGGAGCAAATAGACAACCTAAAAGAGCTTATCAATCAAGGGGACGTGGACACAGCGATTGAGCAATTGGACCAGCTTCTCCAAGACACTTCTGTCGAAAAAGAGAAAGATACTCTTTACTATTTACGGGGAAATGCCTACCGGAAAAAAGGAGATTGGAAACAGGCACTGGATAATTACCAGTTTGCCATTGATATCAATCCGGAAGGTCCTGCCGTTCAGGCAAGAAAAATGGTAATAGATATCCTCAACTTCTACCACAAGGATATGTTCAATCAATAAAAGATATGTTTAATCAGTAATCGAACTCAAAGATAACGTAATAAATAAAGATTATGGCAAAAATCAAAGGAGCAATCGTAGTCGACACGGAGCGTTGCAAAGGATGCAACCTGTGCGTAGTGGCGTGTCCGCTCGATGTAATCGCCCTCAACAAAGAGGTCAATATGAAAGGCTATAACTATGCCTGGCAAGTGAAAGAAGATACCTGCAACGGATGTAGCTCGTGTGCAACGGTTTGTCCGGACGGATGTATATCTGTGTATAAAGTAAAAGTAGAATAAAAGAAAAGAATATGGCAGAAGAAGTTGTATTAATGAAAGGAAACGAAGCTATCGCCCATGCAGCTATCCGTTGCGGTGCGGACGGTTACTTCGGTTATCCTATTACTCCCCAATCGGAAGTGTTGGAAACGCTTGCCGAACTGAAACCGTGGGAAACAACCGGCATGGTAGTACTCCAGGCGGAAAGTGAAGTGGCAGCTATCAATATGGTATATGGAGGCGCAGGTAGCGGAAAAATGGTGCTGACGTCTTCTTCAAGTCCCGGTGTAAGTCTGAAACAGGAAGGAATCTCCTACATCGCAGGTGCCGAACTTCCTTGTCTGATTGTCAACGTAATGCGTGGCGGTCCCGGACTGGGTACTATCCAGCCGAGTCAGGCAGATTATTTCCAGACAGTAAAAGGCGGTGGCCACGGTGATTACAAATTGATTGCTCTTGCTCCGGCGTCCGTACAGGAAATGGCGGATTTCGTTGCGTTGGGATTCGAACTGGCATTCAAATACCGTAACCCGGCTATCATCCTCGCCGACGGTGTGATCGGGCAAATGATGGAAAAAGTGGTTCTTCCGGCGCAGAAACCACGCCGTACGGAAGAAGAAGTGATAGCACAATGCCCATGGGCTGCTACCGGAAAAGCTAAAGGCCGTAAGCCGAACATTATCACTTCTCTGGAACTGAAACCGGAGGCTATGGAAATAAACAATCTCCGTTTCCAGGCTAAATACCGTGAAATTGAAAAGAACGAAGTACGCTTCGAAGAAATAAACTGCGAAGATGCAGAATATCTGATTATTGCTTTCGGTTCAATGGCACGTATCGGTCAAAAAGCCATGGAGCTGGCACGCGAAAAAGGTATCAAAGTAGGTATCCTTCGTCCTATCACATTATGGCCGTTCCCGACAAAAGCAATTGCTGCTTACGCTGACAAAGTGAAGGGCATGCTTGTTACAGAACTGAATGCCGGACAAATGATTGAAGATGTCCGCCTGGCTGTGAACGGTAAAGTAAAGGTAGAACATTTCGGACGTCTCGGCGGTATTGTTCCCGACCCGGACGAGATTGTAACTGCTTTGGAAGAAAAAATAATCAAATAACGAAACGATGAATCCTGATAAAATAAGAAACGTACTGAACATCCTTTTTATGATATTGGCTCTTGCGGCTATTATCACCTACTTTGTTGTAGGAAAGGAAGACTTTAAAATGTTTATCTACGTATGCGGCGCGGCAATCTTTGTCAAGCTAATGGAGTTTTTTATACGGTTCACCAACAGATAAGGAGAAGAAGTTATGACTAAAGAAGAAATAATCAAACCCGAGAATCTGGTTTACAAGAAACCGACTCTGATGAACGATAATGCCATGCACTACTGCCCGGGTTGCAGTCACGGCGTGGTACACAAGCTCATAGCCGAAGTGATAGAGGAAATGGGCATGGAAGATAAAACGGTGGGAATCTCTCCGGTAGGATGTGCAGTTTTCGCCTACAATTATCTGGACATTGACTGGCAGGAAGCAGCACACGGACGTGCGCCTGCTGTGGCAACTGCCGTGAAACGCCTATGGCCGGATCGTCTCGTTTTCACATACCAGGGTGACGGTGACTTGGCTTGTATCGGCACAGCCGAAACGATCCACGCATTGAACCGTGGCGAGAATATCACGATTATCTTTATCAACAATGCAATCTACGGTATGACCGGCGGACAAATGGCGCCGACTACACTGGTGGGAATGAAAAGTTCCACTTGTCCTTACGGACGTGACGTCGAGCTCCACGGTTATCCGCTGAAAATTACCGAAATCGCTACCCAACTGGAAGGAACAGCTTACGTAACCCGCCAGTCCGTACAATCCGTACCGGCGATTCGTAAGGCGAAGAAAGCGATCCGTAAAGCATTCGAGAATTCAATGAGCGGTAAAGGTTCTAACTTAGTGGAAATCGTTTCTACTTGTAGCTCAGGCTGGAAGATGACTCCGGAGAAGGCTAACAAATGGATGGAAGAACATATGTTCCCATTCTATCCGCTAGGTGATTTAAAAGATAAAGAATAACGCTAAAAGTCAACAGAACAATGAAAGAAGAAATAATTATAGCAGGATTCGGTGGACAAGGCGTATTGTCTATGGGTAAGATCCTGGCTTATTCGGGGCTAATGGAAGGCAAAGAAGTAAGCTGGATGCCGGCATACGGTCCCGAACAACGCGGTGGAACAGCCAACGTTACAGTAATTGTAAGCGACGACAAGGTTTCTTCACCCATTTTGAGTAAATATGATACTGCTATCATTCTGAACCAGCCTTCACTCGAAAAGTTTGAAAATAAGGTGAAGCCCGGTGGTATCCTGATTTATGACGGTTACGGAATTATCAACCCTCCTACCCGCAAGGATATCAAGGTATATCGTATCGATGCCATGGACGCAGCCAACGAGATGAATAACGCCAAAGCATTCAACATGATTGTACTTGGCGGTTTATTAAAACTCCGCCCGATTGTGACATTGGAAAATGTAATCAAGGGATTGAAGAAAACTCTTCCGGAACGCCATCACCACTTGATTCCGATGAACGAAGAAGCAATCAAGAAAGGTATGGAATTAATCCGTGAGGTTTAATTAACAGATAATGTGCAATGGATAATTGATAATTATTAGCTACGTATAGTACGTATGCAACATAATTTTCAATTATCCATTATCATTAAATCAATTAAAGTAAGTATCTTTGCCTCCAATTATGAGACGAATCTTACTATTATATATATTACTTTCCGTTGTAGGGCTGACAACTGTCCATGCACAGTTTAATCCCGGTCGTCAACAAATCGACGAAAACGGATATGACCAATACGGTAACCAGGTAGACCCTGCAATGATTCCGGACAGACTGGATAGTGCAAACGTTGAAGTAAAGGGATTACCACCTACCTTATATATGTGGCGGATCAAAAACCAGCTGGGCGACCGGACGATAATCCCTGCCGACACCGCCTATCACCACTTTCAGAACACGAATCTCACGGAAGGAATCACCGGACATTACAATTATCTCGCCAATATGGGGTCGCCCCGTATGTCACGCATCTTCTTTGACCGCCGTTATCCGGAGCCGACCATTTTCATGGAACCTTTTTCCAGTTTCTTTGTCCGTCCCACAGAATTTAATTTTACGAACAGTAATGTTCCCTATACCAATCTGACGTATCATAAAGCCGGTAATAAGGTAAATGGAGAAGAACGTTTCAAATCCTACTTCTCTGTAAACGTAAACAAGAAGTTGGCCTTCGGTTTCAACATTGATTATTTATACGGACGGGGATACTACAACAATCAGAATACTGCATACTTTAACGCTGCAGTTTTCGGTAGCTATATCGGAGACAGATATCAGGTGCAAGGAATATACAGTAACAACTATCTGAAGACTAATGAAAACGGAGGTATCACCGATGACAGATATATCACCGCTCCGGAGGAAATGGCCGAAGGACGAAGGGAATACGAATCAACCAACATTCCTACTGTATTGAGCGAAACAACCAACCGTAATCATGACTTTTATGTATTCCTGACTCAACGTTATAATCTAGGATTCAAACGTGACATTCCGCAGGCTGAAAACGACACGACTCCCGCCAAACAGGAGTTTGTACCGGTGACGAGCTTTATACACACCATTCAGGTAGAACGGGCACGCCATGGCTTCAATTCTTATGACGAAGTAGCGGACGGATATTATCAGAACACATATTTTGATAAGGACAATAAAGCGTTCGTAAGAGACAGTACTACTTATGTAGGAATCAAGAATACAATCGGCATCGCTTTACTGGAAGGTTTCAACAAATATGCAAAAGCCGGATTGACCGCATTCGCTTCTTACAAAATCAGTAAATATACGCTGATGAATAAGGACGGAGGACCATTACCCGACAAATACAATGAGAACGAGATATTCGTCGGAGGAGAGTTATCCAAACGGGAAGGGAATATTCTTCACTATCACGCAATCGGTGAAGTGGGACTTGCAGGAAAAGCAATCGGACAGTTCAATGTAAAAGGAGATATAGACCTGAATTTCCCGTTATGGAAAGATACCGTCAGCCTTATTGCCCGCGGTGAGGTCAGCAACCAGCTTGCACCTTTCTATATGCGTCATTACCATTCCAAACATTTCATGTGGGATAATGATATGGATAAGGAGTTCCGTACACGTATCGAAGGGGAACTAAGTATTGCACGCTGGAAAACCCGGCTAAGAGCGGGAGTAGAAAACATCAAGAACTATACGTATTTCAACCAACAGGCAACGCCCGAACAGAAAAGCGGAAGCCTTCAAGTATTATCGGCAAGCCTCAACCAGGACTTCAAGCTCGGAATCTTCCATTTAGATAATGAAGTAACCTGGCAGAAATCCAGTGACCAGACTGTGCTGCCCTTGCCCGATCTTTCTTTGTATCATAACTTTTATATGCAGTTTAAATTAGCAAAGAAAGTGCTTAGCGTGCAATTAGGTGCCGACGTGCGATATTTCACGAAATACAATGCACCCGCCTATATGCCGGCTATCCAAAATTTCTACCTGCAACCGGAAGAAGGCAAAGTTGAGATAGGCGGTTATCCGATTGTGAATGTCTATGCAAACCTGCATCTGAAACGTACACGTTTCTATGTGATGATGTATCACGTGAACCAAGGAATAAGCAGACCTGATTATTTTCTGTCTCCTCACTATCCTATCAATCCACGCGTCCTGAAATTCGGACTTTCATGGAATTTCTATGATTAACAAAACCTTTATGGCTTATGGAGACACGCCCGAAACTGAGACTATTCAGATATTTAGTGCCTGTTATCATTATATTGGCACTTATTTTCACTTTCCGATATTGCGGAAAACAAGAAAAACCCTTAGGGCATCCGCGTGATTATGCCGCCATTGCCAAAGAAGGAATACTACGTGTAGCTACCGAATACAACTCAATCAGTTTTTATGTGGACGGTGACACTATCTCCGGCTTCCATTATGAACTGATACAGGCCTTTGCCCGTGATAAAAGACTGAAAGCAGAAATCACCCCAGTCATGAGTTTCGAAGAACGGCTGAAAGGACTGAGTGAAGGGCGTTATGATGTTATTGCTTATGGAATATTGGCGACTAGCAAATTAAAAGATTCCCTGCTTCTCACCTCTCCCATTGTCCTCAACAAACAAGTCCTGGTTCAACGCAAAGAGAATGGAGAAAACGATTCACTCTATATCCGTAACCAACTGGATTTAGCCCGGCGGGCACTTCATGTCGTAAAAGGTTCGCCTTCTATCTTGCGTATTCAGAACTTAGGAAATGAAATCGGAGACACCATTTACATAAAAGAAATAGAAAAATATGGCCCCGAACAATTGATTTCACTAGTAGCACACGGAGACATTGACTATGCAGTTTGTGACGAAAGCATTGCACGGGCAGTAGCGGATTCCTTGTCGCAGATTGATATCAATACGGCTATCAGCTTCACACAGTTCTACTCATGGGCAGTCAGCAAGCAATCCCCCGTTTTACTCGATAGTTTGAATACGTGGCTGGATAAGTTCCAAAAGAAATCAGAATATCAAAAGATTTATAAAAAATACTATAATCAATAAAGTTGCTCTTGACAAAAAATAGTTTTATCTTTGGGCTTTGTTAAAACAGACACAATAGGTATTACAATTATGAGTGAAAAGATAATTAAATGGGGATTCATCGGTTGCGGCGAAGTCACCAAAACGAAAAGTGGTCCTGCTTTCCAAAAAGTAGAACATTCGGAAGTCGTAGCTGTAATGAGTCGCGACGGTGCAAAGGCAAAAGCCTATGCCAAAGAAAGAGGTATCAAGAAATGGTATGACGACGCACAGGAACTGATAGACGATCCGGAAGTAAATGCTATATATATCGCCACTCCTCCTTCTTCTCATGCTACTTATGCTATTATGGCAATGAAAGCAGGTAAGCCTGCATACATTGAAAAGCCAATGGCACAGACATACGAAGAGTGTACCCGTATCAACCGTATTTCGCAAGAAACAGGCATTCCTTGTTTCGTTGCTTACTACCGACGTTATCTCCCGTACTTCCAAAAAGTAAAAGAGCTTGTAGAAAACGGTTCTATCGGTAACGTTATCAATGTACAGATACGTTTCGCACAGCCACCACGCGACCTGGACTATAACCGTGAAAATCTTCCCTGGCGTGTACAAGCGGACATTGCCGGAGGCGGTTACTTCTACGATCTTGCCCCGCATCAGATAGATTTATTGCAGGATATGTTCGGTTGCATTCTCGAAGCAAATGGTTACAAGAGCAACCGCGGAGGACTTTATCCCGCCGAAGATACCTTAAGTGCCTGCTTCCAGTTCGACAACGGATTGGTAGGTAGCGGCTCCTGGTGTTTCGTAGCGCACGACTCGGCCCGCGAGGATCGTATAGAAATCATCGGAGACAAAGGAATGATTTGTTTTTCTGTCTTCACCTACGAACCTATCGGACTGCATACCGAACGCGGACGCGAAGAAATCTGTATCGGTAACCCGGAACATGTACAACAGCCTCTTATCCAAGCGGTGGTAGACCATCTATTAGGTAAATCCATCTGTTCCTGCGACGGTGAAAGTGCCACACTGACCAACTGGGTTATGGACAAGATTCTCGGAAAGCTTTAAACGGATATTTCCTACCGTTTTATCAGTATTCAAGATCCCGAACTTTATCCGTTCTCTTTCGGCGTCTGCTGGTACTGGTAGAAAATTAAAGGAAATCGTTCCTTGGTATATTGTTAGTTTTTTCTATCTTTGTAGAAAGATGTTATTTCTGAAAAGAAGTAAATAGGATAAAACTAACAATATTTTTTATTGCCATGACTAAAGAAGAACTAATGCGGAAAGCAATAGAGCTTTCAAAAGAAAATGTCGAAAATGGTGGAGGCCCTTTCGGTGCTGTTATCGCCACCAAAGATGGAGTGATTATCGCTACCGGTGTAAACCGCGTCACAACGTCTTGTGATCCTACTGCACATGCCGAAGTTAGTGCAATACGTGCCGCAGCCGCCAAACTGGGAACATTTGATCTTAGCGGATATGAGATATACACCTCCTGCGAACCTTGTCCCATGTGCTTGGGTGCTATTTATTGGGCACGACTGGACAAGATGTACTACGGTAACAACAAAACCGACGCCAAAAATATCGGTTTTGACGATTCTTTTATCTACGACGAACTGGAACTGAAACCAGAAGACAGAAAACTTCCCTCCGAAATTTTACTACCCAATGAAGCTATTACCGCCTTTGAGGCTTGGGCAGCCAAAGAGGATAAAATAGAATATTAGATTTCTCTTTTTTATTATTAACTAATTAACAACCCTGCAAATGAAAAGAAAAAACCTTCTAGTTTTTCTAACAGCAGCATGCCTGTTTGGTTGTCAACAACAAGACAACCTGCAAGACCCCAGTAAAGAAGCTATCGACTTCTCTACTTCTATCGACAACCAAAGCATCACTGACTTGCTTACTCGTAACAGTGCCGCTTTATCGCTTCCCGTAAAGAATAGCTTCTCAACTGGAGATGTAATCTCAATGTCAGTTTCCAATCAAGACTATCTTCCGTTTGCCCTAGGCGTAGATAGTCAGACATGGGACGAGATAGACACAGACGTTGAATCTGTTACATTCTATGCTCATTACCCCGAATTGACTGACGAAGCTGCTACCAGAGCATTGGGAAAACGTTACCGCAGTATAAAGGGAGGAAAAGAACATCTATTCGGAATAGCTCAAGCCATTCGCGGAACTAAAAACGTAGCCTTAAAGTTCAAACGAATGACTGTACCCGTCATCTTACTTGACGAGGACGGCAGACCGTATAACGGTAAAGCAAGTATCAAACTTCGTTTGAGAAACAGAGGTATTCAAGATCTTTTTAACGGAAAGGTTGAGTTGGACAAGAGCGCGGAAGCCGAGGATATCAATATCAAAAAGGTATCTGACGGAGAATTAACCAACTTAATCCCACAAGAAACGATCAAAGCTGGAGAAGTAATTGGAGAAGTATCCATAGAGGGAGAAAAACAAGAAATCGTAGCAAATCAGGATGTTGAAGTAAGTGCCGGAAATGCGATTGTCATGAGGTTCGCCCGCAACCGTGTCATCTTTGACGGACACACTCCATTGCGTAGATAACGCAGACAAGTAAAAACGAACATAAATAAAAATCCCTGGAACTGCCGTAGACACTCAGCATTCCTGGGATTTTTCACACACAAAAGTTATTATTGAAATTGAAAACTGTTCTTAATTAGTTTAGAAGCGCATACCTACGGTTAATAGTACTTGACTACGTGTATTAGTTACTTTAGTGGCCGGAGGAGTTACCATAGTCCACTCACCTTGAGTTAACTCAAATTCATTATAAAATGGATAAAAGTTCTCTTTATATGTAGACAACTGATAAGCTAAATCTGCATAAAACATTTTTCCTCTATATCCTATTCCTAATGTATAATTACTCTGTGATCTCTTATTAGAAAAATCAGTATCAGTTATAAGAGAATTGGAAGGAATATATTTCACAGCCTCATCTCTAAATACAGCAGAACTATAATTATATCCTAAACGAAAAGCAAACTCTGGAATTACCTTATACTCAGCTCCAATACGGAATGTATGTTCACCTTTCAAACAGTTCTTTACTTCAGCATTCTCAAATTCCATATCCCCACCGCCATCATTACTTGAATACTTAAATTTCATTGTAGAATAATCTTCATATTCATATTCCGCACCTAATGCTAAAGAAGTTCCGACAGTATATCCTAAACTAACGTTATATTTCCATGGTGTTACCAATCGATAATCCCGCTTCATATCTCCTACATAATCATAGGTATCTACAATTATACGTTTTAATTCATCAGTTTTTGCATCTCTATAATCATTGGTTACTATTGCACTCGTAGAATATGTTAACTTATAGAAAGTTGGGGTATGCACTGCAAAACCTATACGAAATGGAGAATATTCAAATGGACGAAGGATTAATCCCATTTTTACATCAAACCCAGAACCTGAGATATTGTTATAACTTTCAAGAGAATAACCTTCTCCTCTTTTATATGATTCATCATACCCAGAATATTTATCATAATCCACATCATAGGCCCCAATGGTCAATCCTAAATATACACGATCATTTATATTAAAAGATACATTAAAATCATACTGATCAATTCCCCCCTTTTCTCTTGAATTAAAAACAGAAGAAGGCTCTACCGGCAGAAAAGGAACATATAAATCTGGTTCATTATCAATCCGATCTCTTTCTGTCAGACCTCCTTGATACCCCAAAGCCCCAAGCCATCCAGCATCAGGATCTGAGAATATCCTATTTGCATTATCAAAATCCAAGTGCTGCCTAGAATTATCCCAAACATATCGTTCTGCATCAGTTGCCTGTAAAGCCATAGAATTAGTTTGAGAAACATAATATGGAGATCCCGGATTACTAGGATTCTCAACTACTCCCATCATCCCCGACATCGACATATTTTTATAAAAAGATTTAGAACGCTTATAATTAAATCCAAAATTTACATAACGTAATGGAGTCTGATTACCTATTTTAGTAGCAAAAACAACTCCTATATTATCAAACGACCATCTATTCTTATCTATAGTTGATTTTTGACCTTCATATTTACTCTCCATTCCATAAGCTGAATAACTAAATGAAGTCATTACATCATTACTCCGATAGATACCAATACCAGCAGGATTTGTCCCCATTGTAGTTATATCTCCACCTAATGCCCCCATCGCACCACCCATTCCTACAAAACGAGCTGTACCATTCAAATCTTTATCTGCTATTTTGACACCATCATATACAGATTGTGCACTAACGGCTCCTATCACAAAAGATAAAGTATATATTACTGTTATAATCTTCTTCATAATCTAAATTAATCATATTAATACTATCTTCTAATTATCTTCTACTACTCCTACTAGAAGAACCGCCTCCTGAACGGGACGAACTACCGCCACCTGAATAACTACCGCCACTTGAACGAGAACTGCTACTGCTGGCTGGAGAATAACTTCTAGAAGATGAAGAAGAACGGTTACTATTATAGTTACTACGAGTGCTTTCCCTCGAATAAGTACGTGATGGAGAAGCAGAACTACCTCTATTATATGTCGAACTGGATCTTCTTGAAGAAGGAGAATATGTAGATGAACTACGAGCACTACTTCCGCGGGAACTATTATAAGAACTAGCACGAGTAGAGGTGCGAGTACTTGTCCCACTACTACGAGTACTACTTGGACGGGTATATGTACTTCTTCTTGAGGAGGATACATCTGAACGAGTAGATACTCCAGAACGTATGGATTCACTTCTTGAACCAACTACTCGCCCCGTTGAGACACGACCTCCAGAAGGTACGCTAGTAGTCCTACGTACTTGCGAACGACCATAATCTGAACGACGAGAAGTAGAAGAACTATATCTACTAGGAGCATATGAACGGCGACCCGTATAAGTGTTGCGTGCCCAATGGCTTCCACCACCCCAGCCCCAGCTAGGACCGCCGTGCCAATAGTGATGATGTCCCCAATAGCCACCACCATACCAACCACCCCAGTAGCCACCATACCAGCCGCCCCAGGAACCCGGGTAATATCCCCAAGAGTAGTAAGGACGATTCCAGCCCCAGCCATAATTCCAACCCCAGCCGTAAGAACCATAACGCCAATCCCACCAAAGCGGGTTACTGAACGTCGGGAATGCATAAGCATACATGCCGTCGGTATATACGTTCCAGTCCCAGGAATTCGGTCCGTAAACTACGTCCCAATATAACGGGCTGCTAATGCTAATAGCAAAACGCGGATTACGGAAACGGATGATACGTTCTGCGTACTCATAATCTTCCTGTGTACCGTCAAATTCGCCGGTCACCCATTCTCCATCCAAATCCGGATTAGATTTTTCTTTTATATATAAGGTATCATTGTCCATTACGAACTCATTATCACGTGCATCGTAACGGCGATTATATTCATCCACATCCCGTGTTTTTCCCTTACGGTCCTGAACAACTACGGTAGTACCCGGTGAAGTATAGATGTTGGTCACCTGTTGTTTCGTTTCCTTCTTAACCGGAGTTTCTTTCTTCTCCTGTTTATCTTTGGAAGGTACGAAGTAAAGGTCGTCATCAACGCTTTGTGCCAGCAAGCCTATCGGTAGGCACAAGGCAAATAGCAAGAAGTAAACAATCTTTTTCATATCATCTCGGTTTATGTAATTACTTAAACTTATTCACATTACAAAGATAAGGAAGAGATTTTTCGTCCGAAGGAGATTTTCCCCAAAGGATAATAGGGAAATCCCTATTTCTAACTATCTTAGTAGAAGATACATTGCACCTTGGCATAAAATTCAAGTAAACTTGATTTTCTATACTTGGTTTGTAGTATCTTTGCATATTATTTACCAGAAAATAAAACAACTATGAAGTATTTTGAGTTCACGTTCCATACAAGTCCTTGTACCGAAACAGTTAATGACGTACTAACTGCAGTGCTAGGCGAAGTGGGATTCGAGAGTTTTGTTGAATGCGAAGGCGGACTGACCGCATATATCCAACAATCGGTATGTGATGAAAACGCTATCAAAACTGTAATCGCCGAATTTCCTCTATCCGATACGGAAATCACCTACACATTTACCGAAGCAGAAGACAAGGACTGGAACGAGGAATGGGAAAAGAATTTCTTCCAACCGATTATTATTGGAGACCGCTGTGTAATCCACAGTACTTTTCACCAGAATGTACCCAAAGCGGAATATGACATCGTCATCAACCCACAAATGGCCTTCGGTACGGGACATCACGAAACGACAAGCCTCATCATCGAAGAATTACTGGACAACGAACTGAAAGATAAATCCTTGCTCGATATGGGTTGTGGGACTTCTATTTTAGCTATCCTGGCACGTATGCGGGGGGCACACCCCTGTACAGCCATCGACATCGATGAATGGTGTGTACGCAATTCTATCGAGAACATTGAACTGAATCATGTAGACGAAATCGACGTTTCACAAGGAGATGCTTCATCACTTACCGGAAAAGGGCCTTTTGACATTATCATCGCCAATATCAACCGGAATATATTATTGAATGACATGAAGCAGTACATTACCTGCATGCATCCAGGTTCAGAGCTTTATATGAGTGGATTCTATGTAGATGATATTGCTGTTATCCGTGAAGAAGCGGAAAAAAACGGACTGGCTTTTGTACATTACAAAGAGAAGAACCGTTGGGCAGAGGTAAAGTTTATTTATCAAGGCTAATCCCCTCCAACTGATTTTTCCTAAAAAAACAATATCCCCATGTCCGGACATCACATATAACAAAATGGGAATGTCGGACATAGGGATGTCACATATAAAGAAATTTATGCGAACTCCTTCTTTACTTGCTCACACCATTCCTTGATTTTCTTCTTTGCCTGTTCAGACTGATTATCCAAATCAATCACCAATCCGCACCACTGATTACCTCGTAAGGCTCTGGAACGTTCGAAAGTATAACCTTCAGAAGAAGTGAAGCCGACTAATGTAGCCCCGTCTCCTTCAAAAACTTCCGCCAACAAGCCAATACCATCGGCAAAGTTTTCAGGATAGCGTATCTGATCTCCGAGACCGAAAATAGCAACCTTTTTTCCTTTCAGTTCCATTGTTCGAAGCTCCGGTAACAGTTCATCCCAATAAGTAGGCAGCTCACCGTCAAACCACGTGGAAGCTCCAACAATAAAACAATCGTAAGCTGTAAAATCATTCTGCCATGCCTGTTCAATCGCTACTACTTCTATCTTATCTTCTCCAAACTCTTTCTGAATCTTCTCCGCTACCCAGCTTGTTCTTTCAGCCTTAGTAGCATAAAATAAACCTATCTTTTTCATAATCTGTACAATTTAATATTCCAACAAATTCTTGGCAGCTTCGTATATCTTAGCCTCATCCGGCAATATTTCTTTTTCCAGAATCGGATTAAAGCCGACAGGAGTAAATGTAGAACCGACACGTTCTACCGGACCGTCCAAATAGCGGAACATCTCCCCTCCAATCATAGCCGCCAGTTCCGCACCGAAACCGGAGAATACTTTATCTTCGTGAACAACCAATGCTTTACTGGTTTTCTTTACTGATTCAAATATCGTTTCTTTATCCAACGGAATCAAAGAACGAATATCAATGACTTCTACTTTCCAGCCACCTTCTTTCTCCAGCCGTTCGGCAGCGTGTAAACAGAAATGGGTAGTGTTGCCATAGGTGATAATACTCAAATCTGTTCCTTCACGACGGATACGTGCCTTTCCGAAAGGAACTTCAAAATCTTCCGGTACAACGGCTGCTGCCTCCACCGAGTTATACAAAGCTTTCGGTTCGAGAAACAATGTAAAGCCCTTGGAACGCATACTGGTCCGCAATAATCCGGCGGCATCATCAGCAAAGGAAGGACAGACAATTCGTGCTCCGGGCAAAGTTGTCAAAGCTCCCTCTATATTTTGGGAATGGTATAATCCCCCACCAATATAACCACCGGAAGCTAGCCGTAAAGTTATGTTCGGAGCAAACTTTCCATTGCTACGCCAATACTCATGTGTACATTCTACATATTGTTCTACGGCAGGCCAGAAATAGTCAGCAAATTCCGCCCCTTCTATCACGACATGGATTTTAGGGTCAAAGCGGCTCATTCCGTTAGCTGTACCCACAATATAATCTTCCGCAATCGGTGCGCTGAATACACGTGCATCACCAAACTCCTGCTGCATACCTTTAGTCACATTAAACACACCGCCTTTTTCCTTGTTTGCTACATCCTGTCCCCAGATAAACGTATCGGGGTTATGACGGAATTCGGCTTTCAACGTTTCGTTAATGGCGTTCACCATAAAAGTTTTCTCTCCTTCTGCCTGATGGATACCTTCTTTATACTTTTGAGGCTGATAAGGTTCGGGTATCACAAAGTCATAGATACTCTTGGGATCAGGATCGGGAGCAGACAAGGCCTTTCGATTAGCGGCTGATAATTCTTTCTTTGCATCAGTCTCTATTTGCAGCAATTCTTCTTCCGTCAAACGTTTATAGCGAAGCAACATCCGGCGGAATTTCATCAACGGGTCAGCTTCTTTTACATATTCCAGTTCGTTTTCATCCCTGTACAAGGTATGTTTATCCGAATTAGAGTGGGAACCGATACGGACGCAATTGGCTTGTACAATTACCGGGTTACGAGTGGTTATGGCATATTCCCGAGCTTCGGTCATAGCGTTCATCGAGTCAAATACATCTTTTCCATTACAATAGATAATTTTCAGGTTCTTGAAACCTGAGAAGTTCTCTGCCACTTTCCGATTGGCCGTCTGTTCGGATTTCGGGACGGAGATACCGTAACCATTATCCTGTATTACGAAAATCACAGGAAGACGCTCGAGACTAGCGCCATTGATGGCTTCATACACAAAGCCTTCGGAAGTAGCCGATTCTCCATGAGAAGTTATGGCAACTCCTTTATGACCATAATACACCATAGCTCTGGCTACACCTGCCGCATGGAGGTCATGTGTCCCCGTAGCAGACGAGATATTTTCGATGTGCCATTTCGGTTTTGCGAAGTGATTAGACATGTGCCGCCCGCCACTACCGGGATCAGTCGCTTTCGATATACCATTCAGGATAATTTCTTCTGCAGTCATTCCGGCAGAAAGCACAGTCAGCATATCCCGGTAATAAGGGAACAGAAAGTCTTCGCCGAGAGTAAAAACCTGCCCAATAGCCAGTTGGATTCCGTCATGTCCTGCATAAGGAGCATGGTAAGACCAACCTAACGATTGCAGCAAATAGGAAGGGGCTTTCTCATCCAGAGCACGTCCCAATGTCATCAGATGATACCACTTCTTCAAGGTTTCAATATCTGTATTTTTTATATCATACTTTTTCATAGTTAATGAACTCTTTATTAATGAAACAATCAGTTGAATCAACCTTTCCAGTTCTCCAGATAATCGGCTATGAAATGCAGGAAGTTACCACCCAGCATACCGTCTACCACCCGATGATCGTAAGACAAGGAAAGATACATCTTATGACGAATAGCAATCGTATCACCTTCCGGTGTCTCCACAACAGCAGGTTTCTTTTCAATGTATCCCACTCCTAGAATAGCTACTTGAGGCTGATTTATAATCGGCGTACCGAATAAGCTCTTGAATGTACCGAAATTAGTAATAGTAAATGTTCCGCCATCAATGTCTTCCGGCATCAATTTGTTATCTCTTGCTTTTAATGCCAATGAATCAATGGCGACTGCCAATCCGTTTAGATTCAAATGGTCGGCATCATGCACCACCGGAACAATCAGATTTCCGTCATTCAAGGAAACAGCGATACCGACATTGATGTGTTTCTTGAAAAGAATATTATATCCGTCTACCGATACATTCAGCTGCGGATAAGTTACCAGCGCTTTCGCTACCGCTTCCGTAATCATAGGCATATAGGTCAGCTTCACTCCTTCGTGACGGAAGAAGACATCCTTATTCTTTTCACGCCAACGGACTAGCTTGGTTACATCCACTTCCAGCACATTCGTAACATGTGGAGATACTTTCTTTGACATAACCATGTGGTCGGCAATAATCCGACGGACACGGTCCATTTCTTTCATCTCTACTCCGGACGTATTGATAGGGGCAGATGATTGAGGTGTAGCAGTGGAAGCCACAGATTGTACAGCAGGTACCGGAGATGACTTTGGACTCGCTGAAGCAGCAGGCATAATAGCCGACGGTGCATTTGCAGTCGAAGTTATGCCTATTGTTGCCGGTTTCGGCTCGCTAACAAGCCCTCTCTTTTTCCTGTCAATATAATCTTTTATATCTTTTTTGCTCAATCGTCCTTCATAGCCAGTCCCTTGCAGGGTATCCAGTTCTTCCTTCGGAATCTTAGCGTCCCGTGCCAATTGAATCACCACTGGAGAGTACCAACGTTCTTCGACAGCAACACCCGGTTTCGGCACTTCATTATGGGATTTCTCTTTAGTAGTTTCCTGAGAGGAGTTCGATTCATTGGAAGTTTCCTGTTCACTAGCACTGTCACCGTCCAAATTAATAACAGCAACGACAGTGCCCACCGCTACCGTATCTCCCTCTTTACACAAAATCTCCATTACTTTCCCCGCTACCGGAGAAGGTATTTCCGCACTCACTTTGGCAGTGTTTACTTCAAAAAGCACATCGTCTTCCTGAACCGACTCACCTACCTTTACAGACCAAGAAACAATTGTTCCTTCGGTTATACTCTCGCCCAACTTAGGCATTTTTATTTCGAATCTTGACATAGACAGTAAATTTATTATTCAACCTTGACACATTACAACAATACGTTGAAATAGAAAGTTTTAAGTTAAAGTATTTTTAACCGGACATCAACGGTTACATATCCATTCTTCACGAATGTACTTCTCCGAACGAAGCCGGTTGACAGCTTCCTTCTCCTCTACACTGAAAGAACTGACGGATTGCGATTCACTGAAATATTGAAAAGCATTTTCCTTGAAATCATCCACACTCCCCGCCGGCAAATATCTACCGATATTAGTAACCTCACTCCGAATGGAAGGAACGGCATATACGGAAGACAAAGTGCCGTCATGAGCTATCACATCCGGATTCAATACCTTATTTAATATCGTGAGGTCTGTATCATAAAGCAGTGTGCAATGATATAATACTCTGTCTTTATGTACACACTGTGCACTCCCCGATATTTTCAATCCATTCAGATAGATACCCAGCCGTTCATCTCCTTTAGCTTCTATACCGATGAATGACAGAAAGTCTAACGTTCGCTGAAGATAATGAACAAATTCAGGCAAACGCGAAACTGTTTCTATAAAAGTAAAATTGACATTACCCAAATCGTGATATACTGCCCCTCCTCCCGAGAAGCGACGGGCAATAGCTATCCGGTGCTGTTTCGCCCATTCCTTGTCAACTTCCGACCGAAGACGCTGATGTTTCCCTATCACAACAGAAGGAACGCTCTGCCAAAGCATAAAAACATCCTCCGTTCCCTGCTTCAGCAAATACTCTTCTGCCGCTAAATGGAAATAAATATCAGTATAAGGACTGTATATACATCGAATCATAGGTCTCGAAGATAAGGGATTAAAACATTACTTCGTGATAAATCTCTCCAACCGTCGGATGCGGAAATACGGTCTTCTGAAATTCTTCCAGCGTATATCCTCTCTGAATAGCAATGCCTGCTATGACAATCAACTCCGACGCCGGATTTCCCAGCATGTGGCAGCCGATGATTTTGCCCTCTTCATCTTGAATCAATTTACAGAGACCGTTCCCTTGCTCATTCTCCGCAACGAATCGTCCGGAATAAGCCATTGGTAGTTTCGTAACACGATAAGGGAGTCCGAGTTTTATCAGTTCTTCCTCAGTCTTACCTACTCCTGCCATTTCGGGATTCGTATAAACAATTCCCGGCACACAGTCGTAGTTCATCCGATCTTCTACTCCCAATATATGATTGATAGCAACTTCTGCTTCACGAATGGCGGTATGTGCTAATAAAGAATATCCTGTAATATCTCCGCAAGCATATACCCTAGGATGAGTAGTCAGTAAATGTTCATCTACTTTCACTCCATTCCGATGTAGCTCTATATTCAATTGTTCTAATCCTACGTTGGATAAATTTGCCTTACGTCCTACACTAAGCAGTATTTTATCCGTTTCAATCGCAGAAGCCTTGCCTCCCTTTTCAATCACGACCCTATCAGGTTTCACTTCCACTACTTTAGTATCCAGATAGAAAGAAACTCCCCGCTTTGTATATTCCGTACGAAGCATACCACTGGTTTCCTTATCCATGACTCCCAATATTTCAGGCATCATTTCCACGATATGTACCTTCACTCCCATACTGTTAAAGAAAGAAGCAAATTCCATTCCAATTACTCCCCCACCGATAATTACTAACGTTTTAGGTAGTTCTTTTATCTCCAATGCCTCTTTGGAGGTCCAGTAATCAACTTCCGCCAATCCCGGTATCGGAGGAATCACTGTATCGGAGCCGGTACATACCAGCAGATACTTTACAAAATACGCCTCTCCGTCACAAACAATGCGAATCAACCCATTTTCTTCCCCTTCTACAAAAGCTTCTTTCTCCACAATCGTAACCCCGTAAGAATTGACAGTCATTTTCACACCACCCGTCAGCATTTTCACCGTTTTATCTTTGCGGCTCATAATTTTAGATAAATCAAAGGAAGGGGATTCGGCAAACACGCCATACTTGGAAGCATTCTTAATGCTATCCAGAATTTTAGCAGAATATAACAGAGTTTTAGTAGGAATACACCCTTCATTCAAGCACACCCCACCTATTGCTTTTTTCTCGAAAAGAACGGCTTTCAGTCCGTTCGCCCCTGCCCGTTCGGCGGCCGTATATCCGGCAGGGCCACCCCCAATAATAGCTATATCAAAATTCATAATCGTATATCTTTTTAATAATAATACGATTATAACAAATGAAAGAAGAAATTAGTTGTTCAGAAAAATAATGCCCGCTATTTAATTGTCAGTTTTTTGAGGTCCTCCAATGTACCGTTAAATACATTCAGGTCTACATCTTCCTTAATGCCGGGTACATTCCCGACATCAGTGTGTTGCCAGAAATTCCATTTACCCTGATATTTCACCGAATCCACATAATAATGTGCAATCCAATAAGGGTAAGCATTGAAAATGGAATCATCCAGATAACGGGTTTTAAATTTATAAGAAGTATAAAGAATGGGCTTCACCCCATAATGTGATTCTACGCGGTCCAACCAGCGCTTCAAACCTTGTTGCAGTTCTTGTTTTTCCTTTCTTCCGGTCACTTCCACATCAAGCACGGGAGGTAAGTCACCGGTATCCAGTTTTACCGTACGAATAAAAAAGTCAGCTTGTTTCAAAGCATCCGTACCAGGGATATAGAAATGATAAGCCCCACGAATAAAGCCATGATTACGAGCATTGGCAAAATTCACCTCAAATGTAGTATCGTTATGGTCCCCCCCTTCTGTCGCTTTCATAAAGACAAAGTGTAAAGGAGTAGCCGCTTGCTGGTTCCGCTGAAGTCTCTCCCAGTCAATTTTTCCTTGATAATGAGATATATCAATACCATGAATATCATATCCGGAAGGAATACAAACTCCATACTCCTTTAAACCGTTACAAGGTTTCCAACGATAGGCATAAGGACGAATGAAAAAATAGTAGAAGACAGCAGAAAAACAACCGACAATCATCACTGTCAGAATATTACGCAACCAGATAGGCATAGCACGTCCGTACTTCCCCTGTACTTTTTTCGAAGCATGGGGAGATTTGGAAGAAGAAACAGTTCTTTTTTTTCTAGTGGTGGAAGCAGCATTCTTCTTTTGAACGGCAGCTATCGGATTATTACGTGACGGCAAGTGTCTTAGTGATTAAAAATTAGTGATTGGTGACAAATGAAAAAAAAGCGGCGAACAGCAACCATACATTCTGCATGGCATTTACTGTTCACCGCTTCATGTTTATCGTTTACTTACCTTGTTCCAGCTGTAAAGTCTTAGTTGCCTGATCGCAAACTTCAGTAGGACCAAAGTACTGGATTGGTCCCGGATATACATAATCCGTTTCGATAGCCCAACGATCACGTTGTGCAGCGAATGCCTTGAAAGGAGCACCATCCAGTTTCACCAATGCTTTCTGAATAACCGGTTTCATTTCACCGTGACGACGTTCCATATTCATCATCATTGTGATAGGTACACCACCAGCAATCCATTCGGCAGCAGGAGCAGTTGTGTTACGTACAGAAGACATATAACCGGTCTTACCGTTAGCAATCAACATAGAAGCTGTGTAACCCAAAGAGTAGCAGTAGTCAGCGTCGAAGTTTGATGGAGCAGCGCAACGGCCTTCGTAACCGAAGAAGTGGTGCTGAGCAGCAAACTTACCAACATACTTACCTTCTTCTTTCCATGCAGCCAATTTAGTAGCTACCATTTCGGACAACAGTTTTTCAGTTTCAATCAATGATACCTGAACGTTTCCGTGCGGGTCACGATCCAAAGTCAACTGACGTGCAACACCTTCCGGCAGACTTGCATAGATAGCAGAGTTTTCCGGAGAAAGTTTACGAATGATATAATCACGTTGGTGAGATTTCTTAATTTGAGCAAACTCTTCTGCGTTAGCAGCCAGGAAGTCGTTCAATTCAGCAATCAGACGTTTCATAGCCGGGATGAATTCGACCAATCCTTCCGGAATCAATACTGTACCGAAATTATGTCCCTGTGCAGCACGATCTGCTACCACTTTAGCGATATAAGTCACTACATCATCCAAAGACATATCTTTTGCTTCTACTTCTTCAGAAACGATACATACGTTAGGTTGTACCTGCAAAGCACATTCCAGCGCGATGTGAGAAGCCGAACGCCCCATCAATTTGATGAAATGCCAATATTTGCGGGCAGAGTTACAGTCACGTTGAATGTTACCGATTACTTCCGCATAAGTCTTACAAGCAGTATCAAAACCGAAAGAAGTTTCAATCATATCGTTCTTCAAGTCTCCATCGATAGTTTTCGGGCAACCAATTACCTGTACACCGTATTTCTTAGCAGCATAGTATTCAGCCAACACACAAGCATTTGTATTAGAATCATCACCACCAATGATAACCAATGCTTTAATGCCCAGTTCTTTGATAATTTCAAATCCTTTTTCAAATTGGCTTTCAGTTTCCAATTTCGTACGACCTGAACCGATGATATCAAAACCACCTGTATTGCGGTATTCATCGATAATGTCAGCAGTCAATTCCATATAGTTGTGGTCTACCAGACCACCAGGACCTAAAATGAAACCATACAATTTATTATCCGGGTTCAATTTCTTGATACCGTCAAATAAACCGGAGATTACATTGTGCCCACCGGGAGCTTGTCCACCAGAAAGGATGACACCCACGTTCATAGCAGGAAGAGTTACAGCTTCACCAGCTTCGAATGTAATCAACGGCATTCCGTACGTGTTAGGGAACAATGCTTTGATAGCTTCCTGATCGGCTACAGACTGAGTAGCAGCACCTGCTACAGCTTTAACGGCTCCTGATGCCAATGCTTTCGGAAGTTTGGGCTGGTAAGCAGCCCTTGCGATTTGCAATGCACTTTTAGTCATTTTCTTTAATTTTTTATTTAAAGGTGTTAGTAAGTTTCTTCTTAAACTTGAAAAGCGTTGCAAATTTCGCATTTTTCCGTGAATTATAAAAGAGGAAGCACAATTTTATTTACGATTCCTTATTGTTTCCAACCTCCACCAAGCGCTTTATAAAGCTGTACGACGGCTATCAACTCATCACGAATAGCATTACTTAAGCCAATTTGTGCATCAAAGTATCCACGTTGGGCATCCAATACGTCCAGATAGTTAATAACCCCATTAATATATTGGAGCTGTGCCAGATCCATATAGCTCTTAGCCGAACGTTCCAAATTAGCACGAAGTTCGTACACCTCTTTTATCTTGTTAAAATTCACAATTGCGTTACGTGTCTCTTTAAAAGCTGTCAGCACGGATTTCTCATAGTTATGCACCTCACCTTCAAAAGCCGCTTTTTTCGCTTTCAATGCCGCACGGTTCTTTCCCCAACCAAAGATAGGAGTCAACAAAGCCCCTTCCATTACTGCATACGGAGATTTCAACAATTCTGACAATGAAGTACTCTCCGTACCAAAACCACCGGTCAGAGCAAGACGCGGAAACATATTCGTATAGGCTACTCCTACTTTCGCATTGGCAGCGATCAATTTCTGTTCTGCCTGACGGATATCAGGACGACGTTCCAACAAAGTGGAAGGCAAGCCAACCGGAAGTGTTTCCGGAAAATTAAATTCCTGAAGCAAACGGGAACGGGCAATACGGTTAGGATATTCACCTGCAAGAAAAGCAATATCGTTTTCCTTAAGAGAAATCTTACGTTCTAAATCCGGAACTAAAGTAGCCGTACGTGCCAACTCCACTTGTGCCTGACGATAGGAAGTTTCGGAAGTCAATCCTCCGGCAAAACGGATACGTGCCAAACGAACACCTTCTTCACGAGCTTTCAATGTTTGCTTAACTATGTCTAACTCTGTATCCAATGCTACCAATTCATAGTAAGCTTGTGCTACTTCGGCAACAATCGTCATCCGGAGTGCACGTTGCGCCTCTATAGATTGCAGATATTCAGCAATACTGGCCGAACGCGCCCAACGCAGATTTCCCCAAAGGTCGAGTTCCCATGAAACAAGAAATTGGGCTTCAAAAGTGTCTGCTTTCTTAAACGCATCCCCTCCATGATTTTCCAATTCACGTTCAGCTGTTACTTTTCCTTTTATATCCGGAAGCAAAGCTGCAGTAGAGATTCGTTTTTGTGCAGCCATTTCCTTCACACGGGCAGCCGCTATCAACATATCCTTATTATGCTCCAAAGCACGGTCAATAAGGCTACAGAGAGTGGAATCAGCATAAATATCTTTCCAGTCCTGATCTCCGAAACTGACAGAATCCTGATGTTGAGCCAAACTATCAGGTAAATGAAGGTCAGGACGAACGTAGCTTTTCCCTACCTTGCAGGAAGTTAATATTCCTGCAAATAATAAGATAGCCATATATAGTTTCTTTCGTTTCATTATTTCTTATGTTTTAAAATTTTCGACTTTGTTTTATACACCATTACAAAGAAGAAAGGCACGAGAATGATGCCAAATACAATAGCAAATATCATTCCGAAGAATACTCCCGTACCAATCGCCTGGCGGCTTGCCGAACCAGGACCGCTTGCCAATACCATTGGAAGCATACCAAGCACAAATGCAAGCGAAGTCATCAGAATCGGACGAAAACGTAATCTTGCCGCATAAATAGCAGATTGAATCAAATCTTCTCCCTTATCCACCTGCACTTTGGCAAATTCTACAATCAAAATAGCGTTCTTAGCCGCCAATCCCACCAGCATTACTAAGCCTATTTGGAAATAAACATCATTTTCCAATCCACATACCCAGACACCCAAATAGGCACCCAATGCAGCTACCGGCAAAGAAAGCAATACAGCAATAGGTACTGTCCAACTTTCATATTGCGCAGCAAGGAAAAGGAATACAAACAAGAATACCAGTGCCATAACCATACCTGTCTGACCTCCAGCTTGCTTTTCCTGATAAGAAAGTCCGCTCCATTCCAATCCGATATTATCAGGTAGGTGATCGCGGGCAATCTGTTCCATGATCTCCATTGCTTGTCCGGAACTATATCCTGGTGCAGCAGCTCCACGAATTACCGCAGTAGTAAACATATTAAAACGCTTGATACTTCCCGGACCTGTGGTATATGATGCATTGCCTAAAGAAGTCAGCGGTACCATTGCCCCATTAGACGCTTTTACAAAGAATAGATTAATATTATCTTTATGTTCACGGTAAGGAGCTTCCGCCTGGATATATACCTTATATATACGGTTGAACATATTAAAGTCATTCACATACACAGAACCCGTATAAGCTTTCATGGTAGAGAACACATCTGCCAAAGGTACACCCAACATTTTCACCTTATCCCGGTCCACATCAAAATATAGTTGCGGAATTTCTGACTGTAAAGAAGAAGACAATCCTGTCAGTTCTTTATGTTTGGAAGCATAGTACATCAAGGTATCGGTGGCATCTACCAAATTATCAAAAGTCGCTTCTCCACGAGCTTCCAACTGCATCTCAAAACCTCCGGAACTACCCAATCCCGGTATTACCGGTGGAGTAGACAAGTAGACCTTACATTCCGGATATTCTTTGAGGTGTTTCTCTACCGTATCCATAATTTTTTCGATGCTGGTATTCTTCCGTTCTTCCCATGGTTTCAGAATCACAGTCAGTTCAGAACGAGCCTGATTACTACCGACACGCGGACTGCTACCCGTCACATTCTGAATATATTCTATATAAGGATTCTTTTCCAAATAAGCTATGGCACGTTCCGTCACAATACGGGTACGCTCCAATGTAGCGCCTTCCGGCAACTCAAGTTCAATTTTAAAATATCCCTGATCTTCCACCGGCAAGAAACTGGTCGGAATAATACGGTGAATTAATAGGATAGCGATCAGAACCATTCCAAAAGCACTTAATACCCGACGAGGATGCTTTATTGTACGGGTTACGGCAGCTACATACTTATTACTACCAACACCTAGCCATTCATTGATCTTCCGAAAAATAATATTTTTTTTCTTTCCGCTATCCGGCTTCAATATTAACGAACACATCACGGGACTCAGTGTCAAAGCAACCACTGTAGAAATAAGTACGGACACCACGATAGTCACCGTAAACTGACGATACAACTGTCCCGTAATTCCACTCAGGAAACTAACCGGAACGAATACTGCAGCCAACACCAATGAGGTAGCAATCAAAGCGCTGGCAAGTCCGTTCATTGCTTTCTTGGTAGCTTCATAAGGACTTAGATGTTCCGTTTCCATTATATGTTCCACACCTTCCACCACCACAATCGCATCATCCACGACAATACCAATAGCAAGAATCAATCCGAGTAATGTCAATATATTTAACGAGAAACCGAATATTAACATGAATCCGAAAGTACCAATCAACGAGATAGGAACTGCCACAATCGGAATCAACGTTGCACGCCAGCTTTGCAAAGACAGATATACCACCAATACTACCAGCACCAATGCTTCAAACAACGTCTTATATACTTCGTGAATAGATTCAGAGATATAAGTCGTCATATCAAATGGAATCTCATAACTCAATCCTTCCGGAAAGTTCTCGCTAATTTCATCCATAGCCTCTTTTACTCTCTCGGCCACTTCCATTGCGTTAGCACCCGGTAACATATAGATACCAAGTACAGCAGCATTCTCTCCATTGATCCCACTCTCTGTATTATAAGAAGAAGCTTCCAACGACACGCGTGCCACATCTTTTAATCGGATAATAGAACCGTTAGCATTGGCACGTACTACAATATCCTCGAACTGTCCGACAGTGGAAAGACGTCCCTGAGTAGTGATAGGAATAGTAATATCCAATCCTTCCACCGGTTGCTGTCCTAATACACCTGCCGCAGATTCACGGTTCTGATCTTTCAAAGCATTTTGTAAATCCTGTACGGTCAACCCAAAATTTGCCAACTTATCGGGTTGTGCCCATATCTGCATGGCGTAATAACGGCTACCAATATTAGAAACGCGTCCTACTCCCGGGATACGGCGAATCACATCAAGCACATTGATTGTAGCGAAGTTACTCAAATAGATTTCATCAAACTTCGGATCAGTAGAAGTCAGACAGAGCGTCATTAATTGACTAGGAGCCTGTTTTTCTACTGAAATACCATTTTGAATCACTTCTGCCGGAAGACGGGATTCAGCTAGCTTCACACGATTCTGAATCTCAACTGCCGCCAAATCCGGATCAGCAGATACATCAAAAGTAACCGTTGCCGAGAAACCTCCAGAGTTAGAGCTATTTGATTCCATATAAAGCATCCCCGGTGTACCGTTGATTTCCTGCTCAATCGGAGTAGCTACCGCTTGTGACACGGTAAGTGCGCTGGCACCCGGATATGAGGCACTGATTTTCACTACCGGAGGCGTGATCTGCGGATATTGGTCTACCGGAAGCATTGTCAGACCGATAATTCCGACAATCACTATCACAATAGAAATTACAGCCGAGAAAACCGGCCTATCTATAAAAAAAGTAACTTTCATCTCTTATTCTCCTTTTGTGTTATCCTTCATTTCTATCGAAGTATTTCCAGTTTCAGTTGTAGTGTCTTTTACTTTTGTTTCCGGTGTACTGATTCGTACTTTCATTCCCGGTGTCAATTTATGGAAACCTTCCACTACAACCTTCTCTCCTTCCGCCAAACCTCTTTCCACTACTACATTATTTCCGACTTCCGGTCCTAATTCCACGAAACGTTTTTCTACCGCGTCATCTTTACGCAGAGTATAAATATAAGCTCCGCCCTTTTCGATAGTAACAGCTTTCATTGGAACAACAAGGGCTCCTTCGCGAACATCCAGCAACAGCTTTACTTTCGTAAACTGTCCCGGCAATAATACTTGTTTGGGATTAGGCATTTCCGCACGTACGGAGAAAGTACCCGTCTGAGGATCTACCTGAGGTTCAGCAAAATCAACATAACCTTTATGAGGATAAACGGTATTATCTGCTAAAGTAATCGTAATATTCGGTTGCCAGGAACGGGTCGAGTCTTGCTGGCCTAAATTAATATTTCTTTCTTTACTTTTCAGATAATCAAGTGCTGTCATACTGAAATCGACCAGTACGGTATCACTTTTCACAATAGTAGCGAGTAGAGATTTTCCTCCGGGTCCCACCAAGGTACCCAAATCCACATTTCTTTCACTGATATGACCAGACAATGGCGACCGGACAATGGTATATCCCAGTTCCAATTCAGCCTGCGCCAAGTCCGCCTCACTCATGGCGACCGTAGCTTCGGCACTTTCATAAGCAGCTTCAGCATTGTCCAAGTCCAACTGACTTGCAGCATTTTGTTCAAACAATGGACGTATACGCTTCAAATCTCGTTCAGCCTTCAAAGCCTGTGCTTCGTCTTTTTTCAACTGTGCTCTGGCCTTGTCGGCTTTTGCCCGATATTGATCCTGGTTGATTACAAACAAAACCTGATTCTTATTCACATACGTACCCTCTGCAAAAAGCATATTTTCCAGATAACCTTCCACCCGGGCACGTACTTCGACGAACTGTTGGGCACGAATTCGTCCCACATATTCCCCGTATATCTCTACATCATCTTTTACTACCGGTTCAACAATGACTGTCGGCATTTCCGGCGTAGCCTTCTGAGGTCGGGTCAACATCCAATACACGCCCAACACAACTACCGCACAGATTATAGCAGCAATGGTTCTCTTTCTCCTCAGTTTCAATTCATGTTTCGAAAAGAATAATCTCATATCGAATCTTATTATTTAATTTAACTTATGTTTGTTATATCCACATTTATACAATTTGCGTGCCAAAATCACTTTGATCTTTTGTTATCTAATAATCAACCATTTATGTCATTCACATTCTTTCGTGAGAATGGGGAGTTTAGCTGCAAAGTGTAGAATTAATCCACATTTCCGACTTTTGGAACATTTTTTTTAATTCCGATTTCAACAACTAAACAAATTATGCCCTACATTTGTATTTATATATACATCATCAACACTAGACCATGTCCTAATGAAAAAACAAATCTTCTCAACATTAGTTTTATCAATGTGCCTACTATTGCCTTTTTCCTTATATTCTCAGGAGCAACGCAAAAAGGTAGGTGTAGTTTTGAGTGGCGGCGGTGCCAAAGGAATGGCGCATATCAAAGCATTAAAAGTGATCGAAGAAGCGGGTATTCCTATCGATTACATAGCCGGAACTAGTATGGGAGCCATTGTAGGAGGACTCTACGCTATTGGTTATACTCCCGAGCAATTGGACAGTATGGTTCGAAAACAAAACTGGACGTTTCTGTTAAGCGACCGTATCAAACGAAGTGCCATGTCATTGACCGACCGTGAACGGTCGGAAAAGTTCATTGTCTCCATACCTTTCACCAAAAGTCCCAAAGATGCGGCTTCTTCGGGCGGAATTATCAAAGGGCAAAATCTTGCCAATCTATTTTCAGACCTGACTATGGGCTATCATGATTCTATCAACTTTGATAAACTCCCCATCCCTTTCGCTTGTGTAGCAGCAAATGTTGTCAATGGAGAACAAATTATATTCCACAACGGGATCCTGTCAACTGCCATGCGGGCCAGTATGGCTATCCCAGGTGTATTTACACCGGTACGACAAGACAGTATGGTATTGGTGGACGGTGGAATTGTAAATAACTATCCGGCAGATGTTGTAAAAGCTATGGGAGCTGATGTTATCATCGGAGTGGATGTACAAAACGCCTTGAAAAAAGCGGATAAGCTGAACAGTGCTCCTGATATCTTAGGGCAAATCGTAGATATTACCTGCCAATCCAATCATGAAAAGAATGTAGACCTTACCGATACTTACATTCGTGTAAACGTAGACGGTTATTCTTCGGCTAGTTTTACTCCGGCCGCTATTGACACTTTAATGCGAAGAGGAGAAGAAGCAGCTAAAGCACAATGGAATTCCTTACTCGCTTTGAAAAAGAAGATAGGAATATCCGATAATTATGTTCCCAAACGACATGGTCCGTATTCTTCCCTCTCCAATGTACGTACAATTTATGTGACAGACATATCATTCTCCGGTGTAGAAGCTGACGACAAGAAATGGCTAATGAAAAAATGCAACCTGAAAGAAAATAGTAATATTACCACCCAACAGATAGAACAGGCATTATATCAATTAAGAGGAAGCCAATCTTATTCCAGTGCCAGCTATACGTTGACGGACACTCCCGAAGGTTATCACCTCAATTTCCTACTGCAAGCAAAGTATGAAAAAAGAATTAATCTGGGGATCCGTTTCGATTCGGAAGAAATAGCCTCTTTATTAATCAATGGAACGGCAGACCTCAAAACTCATATTCCTTCCCGACTATCTCTTACCGGGCGATTAGGGAAACGGTATGCGGCGCGCATTGACTATACATTAGAGCCTATGCAACAGCGCAACTTCAATTTTTCGTATATGTTTCAGTATAATGACATCAACATATATGAAGAAGGAGAACGCGCCTATAACACTACTTACAAATATCATTTAGCTGAATTTGGCTTCTCGGATGTATGGTATAAGAATTTCCGTTTTGGTCTCGGATTCCGTTTCGAATATTATAAATACAAAGACTTCTTATTTAAGAAGCCGGAATTTATCGGCTTGGATGTAGAATCAGAACACTTCCTTAGCTATTTTGCACAAGTGCACTATAACACATACGATAAAGGATATTTCCCCTCCAAAGGAAGTGATTTCAAAGCCGCCTACTCACTCTATACCGATAATATGGCGCAATACAATGAACAGGCCCCATTTTCCGCACTGAGTGCTTCGTGGGCAAGTGTGATTCCTGCCACCCGCCGTTTTTCTATCATTCCGTCGATCTATGGGCGTGTCCTGATAGGGAAAGGAATTCCTTATCCCCTGAAAAATGCTATCGGTGGTGAAGTATACGGTTTTTATATTCCACAACAGTTGCCTTTTGCCGGCGTAACAAACATGGAATTAATGGAAAATTCTATTATCATTACTTCTCTGAAGTTCAGGCAACGTATGGGAAGTATTCATTACCTCACCCTGACAGGCAACTACGGTTTGACGGACAGTCACTTCTTCGAAATACTGAAAGGCAAACAATTGTTCGGCATCAGCGCAGGTTATGGAATGGATAGCGTTTTCGGTCCTCTGGAAATATCATTGGGATATTCCAATCAGACTGATAAAGGAAGCTGCTTTGTGAATCTGGGATATTATTTCTGATTCCAATCTTTTATAATTTAAACTTTATACTATACAAATTTTTCCCGCTTCTGTAAATTCAGCAGACCGATCATCATCCAGATCAGACTGGAGGAGAAAAGAAATATACGATTTTTGATAAGAATCCCTTCCCATATCATCGGATGAAAATTATCAGGCACACGGAAGGGATTCAGCAAAATATTCCAAAATGAACGTTCTATGCTATTCATATTACTGAAAAACATCAGTACAATGCCAATGATAATCATAAGTACAGCCGTTCCGTTTCCACTCCGGGTAATCGTAGAAAACATAAAAGTCAAATTACCAAAAAAAAGAACCGGAAACATCAACTGCAAAGACATCTCAAAAGGATTGATTGGATACAGCAATAAGATAGCGATGTACGAAAAGACGATTAGAATAGCAAAAATAACCACGTAAATCATGAGTAACCGTACTCCCCATACTTTATACCGATAGTCAGGAATACCAAAAAGTATTTCCAATATCCGGCTGTCTTCGTCATTTTGAATGCCGAAGACAGCCGGGTAGAATATCAGCAATAAACATGGGAACATGAGTATATTATAGATAAGCCCTTCATTAATTTCTGCCCGGTTCCACGCACTCTGAAACATAAAAAAGGCAAAGAATCCAAATGCCGCTAACAGAAACCAAAAGAACTTTCCGGCAAAAATAATCTTCAAATTATATTTTACCACCTTAGGCAGCAGCTTTATTAATTGATTAAATGTCATATCATTCTTTTCTTTTAATTCATATTCTTCAATAGGCAGAGATAAGCATCTTCCAGATTGGCCTCAACTTCTTCGGCTCCTTCGTATGGTTGCTCAACAGAAAGATAACGAACACGGATAGTATCCCCTTGCTGGATATGATGTATGACCAAAGATTTATCCAATGCCTTTTCAAACTCCGTTTTATCTATATTAAACTGCCATACCTTTCCATTAGCCATTTCCACCATGTCCGCCGGATCACCGAAATATTTCAGTTCACCCTTGTTTATTACCACAACCTGATTACAGGAACTGGATATATCTTCAATGATATGAGTAGAAAAAATGACCACACGATCTTTACTCAATTCCACCAACAGATTACGAAAACGGATACGCTCACGAGGGTCGAGTCCTGCTGTCGGCTCATCTACTACCAGAATACGTGGCAAATGGAGCAAAATCAATGCAATGCCGATCCGCTGTTTCATACCTCCCGAGAAAGAACCGATATTTTCATCTTTCCGCTCATACATATGTACCGCATTCAAAACATACTCTAACCGTTCCTTACGCAAATCCTCATCTATTATTCCTTTCAGTATAGCCTGATAATCAAGAAACTCCCAAGATGTCATATTTTCGTAAGTGCCAAATTCCTGCGGAAGGAATCCTATCAAGCTTTGCAATTCTTCCCTATAGATACGGGTATCCATACCATTAATCCAGATACTGCCATAACTCTGCTCGAATATGCCACAAATCACGCGCATCAAAGTTGACTTTCCGGCTCCGTTCGGTCCCAGGAGTCCGAACATACCTGTCTGAATCTCAAACGAAACTCCACGCAATGCTTTAAAAGGTTTACGTTGTTTTCCAATCAAAGGAACACTCTTTACCATACGGAAGTAAGAGCGGCGAAGTCCGGCAAATCGTCCGGTAACACGTTCTATATTTACATTATGTTCATATAGATACTGTGAGGTAACGTAGATAGCAATACCCGCAAACCACAACAGCCCAATCATTACCACCAAACCGTTATTATCCAGTCGCTTGAACAGTTCGAACAAGATAACAGGAGGAAGTCCCCAGAATATCATACGGTTTACTGCCTTTACTCCCTTACTATTTTCGTAACGATAATATAAATAAGAACGTATTTTTCTCCACAAGTACAAAGCCGATGCATAAATAGCAAACGAAAACAGAAATATCCAAAGTCTATTTTGAATAAAAAAATAAGTAAAATAAACACCGAACGCTAACATACCGAATTGCCACAACACATTGACAAAGTCTTTTAGAGAATGATATTCACGACTCATTCCCAGCCTTTTCCGTATTTGCAGACCACTATGCCATTGACGACTGATACGTCCCGGCCAATCATATATCTTAACCAGATTCCGGACAGATATGTGTATTTCTTCATTCGGATCTATGACTTTCGATTTAGCTCTTCTAAGACTAGTCTGTGTAAAATAAGTCAGTCCTGGTATACCCGCAATCAATGCTACTAAATAGATAGACTGCCAAAGTATTCCTTCAGCATATAGCCAGATACTGACAACGCCAACTACAAAAAGAACAAAATGGAAAATCCACATTTTACGAGACAAAGAACGATACCACCAAAGCACATTTTCCAATCCCATGCAGACAGTAGGAATCAAAATCAACGTCAATAAGGCAGAGAAAAGAAGTCCACCAATCACTGTAATAGCAAAAGGCGCCCCAATGGCTCCGGCATATTCCGTATCTCCCATGGCCAACGGCAACATAGCGGCGATCGTTGTGATAGAAGTTATCAAAATCGGACGGATACGTGACATTCCGGCAGTCATTAATGCCCGATTCCGGCGATATCCTCTTTTACGTAAAATATTAGCATAGTCTATAAGGATAATTCCGTTATTTACGACTACTCCCAGCAGAATCAAGAACCCCGTCAGCGTATTTGCATTCATCAGGCTATTGCTCGAAAGCAATAACGCCAGCAAAGAGCCGATAGCAGCAAGCGGAATAGTAAAAAGTAATACAAAAGGAGTTACTACAGACTCAAAAACAGAAGCAAGTATCATAAAAATCAAAATGAAGGCTGCCAGAATAAGAAATTTGAAATCTCCAAACTGATCCTCCTCATGGAATACTTGCAAGGCAACGCCTGAAGGTAGATTATAACCGGCAATCAATTGGTCTATATCAGAACGATAACTTCCCAATAATTCCTTTGAGGACTGCACATCTCTTGAGAAATTATAATAAACTTCAAGTTGTTTATCCTGATTGACACGTATGATCCGCGAACGTCCGCGACCATAATTAATAGAGGCTATATCTTCCAGATTGTGCATTCCACCCTTTGCATTTTCTATCCGAACAGCACGCAAATCATCAACTGTCTTTTCTTTTTGAACCTTCTCCTCCGCTTCTTCTTCCGTCTCTGTACTTTTTTTCAAAATTTCATCGCGAATGATAATGTCATAATTATCTTCTCCCACTTTAAAAGTCACTTCAGAAGAAAACTCGTTATTGAGTGCCGTTAATCCCGAAGTTATATTAGCACGATTGATATCATAAGTAGTCAGCAGAATCGGGTCAAAGTTCAGATTTATCTCTGGCTGACGAGGAGTATACGATACATGAGTATGTTGCACAAATTCCTGTTCATCCAGTAGGTAGCGGATTTCCTCAGCTACCATTTGCATCATTTCGAAATCAGAACCTCTGACAACCACTCGTTCATTATTATCACCAATACCCAGTAAACGCATAAAGCCTCCAAGACTACTCAATACCGAATTTTCCTGTCCACCTCCCATAGCATCAGAGACATAGACTTCCGCCCCATTAATGTTCGAGACTTTGGATTGCACATCCGATTTGATGTCCGTAATTTTTCGTTTACCTATCTTTTGATAATCTTTTTGCAAAACGAGCGTAATAGTTGCTTCTTTCTCCCGGACACGGCAGATCAAATCTTTCTTTTCTGGGAAATTCTTCAGACGTTCTTCCAGCACTTTGACTATCTTGTCCGTATTCTCAAGGGTACTTCCGGTAGGCATTACAACACTTATATTAAACCGATCCGAATCCACTTCTTTCATCTGCTGCACATTCAAGGTCAGTGATAATATCAGAGTAGCAAAAAGTAAAATCACCGCTCCGAATATAGTGACTCCCGGATTACGCATACACGTCTTCAGTAAAACCAGATACACTTGTATCGGACGTTGAATAATCGACACCTTCTCATAAACGACACTTCTTCCTTTCTTCTTTTTCAGAATAACATAAGTGACCATAGGAATGAAAAGCAAAGCCACAAACAAGGAAATAGTCAGCGTAGATATAATAGACACCCCGATATGATGCCCTATCAGTTTAATCAGGAAATTATCTGAAAAGACAAACGGCAGGAAAACAGTGACAGTAGTCAACGTAGCTGCTACAATAGAGCGCCACACCTCTTTAGTGCCCTGAGTAACTGAGCGCTCGGGTGTGTAGCCGCTTCCGGATAAACGATAAATATTCTCCAGCACTACAACACTATTATCCAGTAGCATCCCAATGGCAAGTGCCATTCCCACTAATGTAAGGCTATTGATAGTAATGCCGGAAGCATAGAAGAAATTGAAGGCCGTATAAACTGAGATCGGAATTGAAAGTGCGATAAAGAACACCAGCCGCATATTTTTCAAAAAAAGCCAGAGAATGAAAACAGCCAACAATCCACCGACCAATGCCAGGTTAATGATTTGATTGATGTTATTCTCCATCGTTTCAGCCTTATTCTCCTGAACGACTATTTCCAGATCAAGCGGAACTATTTTTTCATTCAGTTTGTCAATCGCATCAGAAACACGGTGGGAAAGCTCTATAAGATTTGCCTGCGAATCATTTATCAATACCACAGAAACAGCCTCTTTCCCATTTACACGACTATAAGTGGTTTCATCTTTCAGATCAAAGAATACGGTTGCCACATCTTTCAACAAGACAGGTCCGGGAGCCACCACAATATTTTCCAGGTCAGATACTTTCGTATACATCGCATTTACGTGAACAAAAATCTTACTATCCGGCTCATTGGCAAAACCGACAAACGTTTTCTCCTGCGTATTCTGTGAAAGCAGATTACTTATCTTTGACGCCGTAAGGTTCAACGCTTTGCACACCTCCGAATGGAGACGTATCTCAATCGCTTTTTGCCGTCCGCCATATATATTGACAGATGCCACACCATCTATGTTCTCCAAATCGGAAAGAATATTATCCTCCACTAAGTTCCTGACACGGTCTGTCCCTCCCGAACCCCGTACCTGAAGTACCATAAAGTTATTGTTCATCTGTGCAATATCAACTTTCTGTACCTGCACAGTAAAACCACTGGGAAAAGATGCTGCCACTTCATTCACCTTTTCCTGCAACTTAAGAGCAGTCATCTTGAAATTGACATTCTTCTTAAAATCAATTTGTATGTTCGATTGCCTCCTGTCTATATAAGATTGCAGTTTGTCTACTCCTCCTATCGTACTGACAGCTCCTTCAAGCGGAATTATCACTTCCGACTCCACATACGAAGGGTCCATATCCTGCTGCGACGACACTTGGATAAACAATACCGGAAGCTCTGCATTAGGCAGCAACTCTACCGGAAGCTGTTTGTAGGACACATAGCCCAAAAGACTAAGTGCAATAAACAGCATACAGATCGTAATTCTCCTATTTAGTAAAAAGTTCATCTTCAGCTTTTTTTAGTTCGGTGATTTATACGCCTTTTTATCTTTTCAAGGACATAATATACACATGGGATAACCATCAAACTCATCAAAGTAGAAGTTATCAGTCCTCCAATCACAGCAATAGCCATTGGCGAACGAAGTGAAGCACCTTCACCAAATCCGAATGTCATTGGAAGCATAGCCAGAATCGTAGTCAACGTAGTCATTATGATAGGACGGATACGTTGCTGTCCTGCTTCTACAATGGCGTCAGTCAACTCCATTCCTGCCTGGCTAAGTTGGTTGATACGGTCTACCAGAATAATAGAGTTATTAACGGCAATACCTCCCAACATCACGATACCGATAACTCCCATCATATTAATCGTGGTTCCAGTAATGAAGAAAAGCAAGATAGCACCCACCACAGCCAGCGGAATAGTCAGCAGAATCGTAAAAGGATGTAACAACGATTCAAACTGTGAAGCCATGACCATATAAACAAGTACAACAGAAAGCAATAAAGCAAACAATAAGCTATGCATAGACTCCTGCCGTTTTTCTTCTTCTCCGGTCACTGTGATACTATAATTAGCAGGCAAATCAATATCTTTAACAGCCAAACACACTTCTGCCGTCACTTTATCAAGTGATTTGCCAGTGTCCATATTAGCCATTATTTTACCTATACGGCTCTGATTGCGACGTAGAATCTCTTTAGGTGCCTGCCCATGAGTAATACTAGCGATCTCGTCCAACAAAAACTCTTGTGTACCACTTCTGATAACAAGTGATCCGAGAGCTCCTAAAGATATATCCGGTACTTTAATCACGATATCACGCATCTCACCGCGATACTCCATTTTACCGGCTTCCTTACCACTCAACTGTTGTTTCAACTGTTCAATCACTGTAGCAACACTCAGATTATTGATCCCGGCTATGGTACGGTCTATTGAAATCACGACTTCCGGAGCACCGTCTTCAATAGAAGTTACAACGTCATACACCCCATCCACTTCCTGCATTCTTTCCTTTACTTCTCCGGTAATCTTCGCTATTTCGTCCAACTCCTCTCCTTTCACTTCCACTACAATAGGAGCTCCTTCACTACCCAACAGAGAACTCAAAGAATTTTCATCCTGACGGATAGATAATTCCAGACCAACGGGATTCTTCGCTTCTTCAAGGAACCGGGCAATTACATTTTCTGGAGAAAGAATACACTCCGGAGAAAGAATAATTTTCATCATCGCCGTATTTTCTCCTTCAAATATGGCATTTTCCGAACCGCTTCCCTCTCCGACATGACTATATATCGTACACAGAGAATCGCCTCCGACAATAGTATATAATAAATCTTCGAGATTACCCACAGCCGCAGCAGTACGTTCCATTTGCGTACCTTCAGGCATTTTCACAACAGCAGTAAAAGCCTTACTTTCCGCCCTCGGCATAAACTCCGTACCAATGAACGGAGTCAGCAAACCTGTAACTACAAGTAATAACACTGCCATACCAATTACCCACCAACGATGTCGAACCAACTTGCGAAGTATCTTGCTATATCTAGTAATACGGATTGATTTCACTTCTTCCATTTTTACTTTCTTGCCGGAAAGTTGAGTATATAACATCGGAATCACTAGGATAGCAACAAACAAGGAAGATACAAGTGAGAAAGTAACTGTCCAAGCCTGATCTTTAAACAGTTCACCCGAAGCTCCATGAAGATAAACAATCGGAAGAAATACCACAATAGTCGTCAAAGTAGAAGCAATAACCGCATTTGCCACCTCCGCAGTTCCGGTAACCACTGCCTCCTTAACACTCACTCCTTTTTCCTGATTCCGGAAAATACTTTCTATAACTACAATGGCATTATCTACCAGCATACCCGCTCCGAGAGCCAACCCTCCCAAAGTCATAATATTCAGCGTAAGCCCATTGAAAAACATCAAATTGAAAGTTGCTACAATAGAGATTGGAATAGAAAGACTGACAATCAACGTTGTTCCCATTCGACGAAGGAATACAAACAATACAATGACAGCAAGGACAATACCCAATATAGCACTGCTTTTCACTTCACCGATAGCACTTTTTATAAAAGTCCCCTGATTGGAGATTACCTGAAAATGATAGCCGGGCAAAGCATCTTCTATCACTGCCAACCGACTAGTTACTTCGTCTACCACCTTCACCGTATTGAAACGCATTTCCTTATAAATAGACAAACCGATACTACGTTTTCCATTAATACGTACAATGTTTTCGGGACGTGCATTCACAAACTGCACAGTAGCTACTTCTTTCAAAAAGACGGGAGCCTTGTTGACATCTGTCACAGTTTCAGAAGAACTATTCCCTGAAGTCTCCTGCTGTACCGGTTTATATCCGACGATCAAATTTTCAAAATCGGCTTCTGTGGAAAACAGACTCGAACTTTTCACTAAATACTGCAATCCCAATTCACTTACCCGTCCTCCGGATATGCTCTGATTATTAGACTCAATACGCGAAGCGATATCCTCTATCTTTAATTGGAAAGCATTTAATTTATAAGGATCAGTCTGAACGGTAAGGGTAGTCACTTCCTCTCCCGAAAGAGTCACTTCGGCAACACCTTCCAGGCGAATCAGCTCGTTACGGATATAACTTTCCGCAATCCTTCGCAATTCCGCCATATCCGTAATATTCTGATGAGACATCCCCACCAGGACAACTGGCGACAGATTCGCGTCGTGTTGCGTTATTTTTAGTTCCGTAATCTCCTTATTCTGGGCAAACGGATTCATAGCTTTCTGCAAATCGAGAAAAGCTTCATCCATATCCTTTGTCCAAGTATATTCTACGGTAATCCGTGCCGTTCCCGCTTTAATCACCGAAGACACCTGTGTAACGTCACTCTGCCGAATGGCCATGGATTCCATGTTTTTCACAAATTGTTTTTCGATCTCTTCAGGAGGACGTTCTCCTACCTTTAGTTCGATAAACAAGCGGGGATTATTCAGATCAGGCAATAAGTCGACACTCAACTGATCGTATGACACCTTTCCCAACAATAAGAGGGCAAATACAATCATACAAATTGTAACCGGATTGCCTACTGCAAATTTGACTATATTCTTCATAAGTATTTCCTATTTTCAAAAGGCACGTTTATTCGTCATACGAATAATTTACTTTTGAATTTTTACTTTAGCATCTTCCTTCAATGTTTCAAACCCCTTCACTACCAGATTGTCATTTACTTTGAGTCCGGATATGATTTCAATGTTATATTCATCCTCTAAGCCTGTTTCTAAATTACGTATCTTTGCGGTATTCTTCTCAACGACATATACATATTTGCGACGACGGTTCGACAGAATCACGTCCTTGGGGATAATAATGGAGCTGTCTGCTCTGTCTACCACAATATCTGCTTTAGCAAACATACCCGGACGCAATTTTAGTTGATTGTTATCAACTAAAACCTTTCCTTTATAGGTACGCGTTTCCGAACTGATTGCGGGAGATAATTCGCTGATTTTCCCTCTCAAAGTATCACCCGGTATGGTGTAATGAGTAATATATACCGGTTGTGCTTCCTTGACATAGCGGATGCTGCTCTCCGGCAGATTGATATCCATATACATTTTATCATAAGCCATTAGACTTACTACCGGCTTACCCTGCTCTACCCTGATATCAGTTGTATAATGGGGCAGGTCAACAATCACACCATCAAACGGAGCTTTTACCTTCATTTTCTCCAAATTGAGTTGTGCGTTTTCATAATCATAACGGGCATTCGTCACCTTAACTTCCGTATTCCGCATCTCACTCATCGTCACCCCTCCCTTTTCATAAAGCGCTTTTTGTTTCGATTGCTCCTGTTCGGCTATTTCGAGACTGAGCTTTTTAGCGTCGATAGCAATGCCGTTTTCATATTCTTTGTCTTCCAACCGGACAATTATCGTACCTTTACTCACCCTATCTCCCATTTTGAAAGTTTTTCCTGTCTTCGGATTAATTTGAAGTTTATAAAAGCCGCTCATTTCAGAGTTCAGAGACACCCCATAAGTAGGCTGTACTGTTCCTGTTGTATTTATCAGTTTACTGATCGAACCTTTTTTCAGTTCGACAACAGATACCGGAGTAGCAATGTTATTGGGTGCGTTTTGTGGTCTGTCACCACAGCTTGTCAAGCCTATAGTTGCTAATAAAGAAAATGCTATTAAAATGTGATACTGTTTCATGGTCTGCTTATTTTTTATCGATTATATCTTTCATCGGAACAATAGGAATATTCTTGTCGAAGTCATACAATGAAAGAATTTTAAGATTAAGTAATTCTATTCTGTAGTTGATTAATGCTTGCGTATAAGTGATTTTCTTATTTGAAAGTTGTGTCTGGAACTGACTCATTTCCATACCGGTAATATCGCCTTCCCGATAACGTGTCTGGTTCAGATCATAAGTTAATTGAGCATTTTGCACATTCTGCTCGGCAATTTTGATCTGAGTACGGAGATTCTCAAGACTACGCCATACCTGACGGATATTCAGTTCAATATCTACCTTTTCTTCATGAAATTCAAGTTCATTAATTTGTTGTGCAACCTTTTGTGCTTTGATTCGTGCTCTCTTTTCCCCCCAATCGAATATAGGAACAGTAAAACTGATAGAAACACGCGGATTTTGTGTCGGATTATTAAACATTTTATTCAAATGACGGTTATCTCCCATTAATCCGAATGACAAAGAGATATCCCCTTTGAACTCATTCAATGCTTTTGTCTTAATCATTTCAAACTCAAGTTCTTTACTTTCTATTTCACGCTGACGAAGTTCCAACCGTGAGCCTAATCCATGTGTGATAGCTTGTTCCAAATCTACTTGAATAGGTTTAATATCAACTTCGGCAAATACTAAAATATCCTCATCCAATCTCATTCCAAGTGTTTGTTTCAACTTATCTTTCGCATTTTCCAAACTCACCTTACTCTCGTCTACCGACGAACGAGCTGTCGCTAGATTCAACTCAGCCTGAAAAAGTTCGTCTTTGGCTGCTAAATCCGCTTCTACCTTATTTTTTATAATATCATAGCTTTGCTGGGCATTGATTAGTTCCTCACGGCTGATTTCCAAATTACTTTGCGCCATATAAACAGCATAAAATTGGTCTGTTATACTTTTTTCCGTATTCAACCGCTGCAGAGCATAACTAATATCAGCATTTTCATAATCATATTCAATCTGTTTCAATTCCATTTTCCGCTTGTTGTAAGTGAAGATAGGTTGAGTCAATTGCAAATAGAGGTCATTGCTGAATGCCCGGTCGCTGGTTTTATTCCCTTCCAAAATGGAATTATTGTCTTGCCAACCGAACTTGTTGATTAACGAAATCGTACCGTCCGTCCATAAGATGGGTTGCTCAATTTGAAAAGTCCCACTACTGTTGAGCGTTTCATTAGTATACCATTGCGACAGCCGGTTATCGAAACGCCTGTTTTTGTTATAATCTAACGGATTCAGGTTTAACGAGAACCGCGATTTCAACGAAGCCTTCTGAGCAATCAGGTTCTGTTTATACCTTTCCAAATTCATATAGGAACGGCGGAGAGAAGGACTGTTTTCCTGCGCAATTTCCATAGCCTTGTCAATCGTTAAGGGAATTTGCCCTTGCGAGGGTAATGTAATTCCCATGAAAACAACAATTGCCAGTAGCATTCTTTTTAATAGTAGTAAGTCAATTTGCATATAGTTTGCTGTTTTAATTAATATCGTTTCACTATTTTCACTGCGTCGGCTGTTACAGACCGCAGTTTACATTCATCTGTCAGTACCACCCGGATCGTATCTGAGTCAAAGTAGTAACTACCCAGTTGTTCCCACCCCTCATTTGCTTTTCTCAGGTTAACATAGGCATCTTCTACCTCACTGCCATACTTTACTTTAAAATGATATTCCCCCTGAAGATTATTGTTCCAACGAAGTTCATCATCCTTGAATACATGATAATACAAGTCATACTGACCGACTTCCGGTACAGGTACTTTCCATGTAGCAGTCTGGCTGCCGTCCCCACTTTTAATCACAAAAGCCGAACGAATATATTTTCCATAATATCTGTCATTGGTAGTAGCCGTCCATTGTAAAGGTGGACGCCACCAGGATATACCCGAATATTTAAAAGGTGTTTCCTCCACTTCGTCCAACCACTTAGGCAAGAGCCCCACAATGGGAGGAGCGGAAAGAATAAAAAGAGTAGAATCTTCATTATCCACAATAATTTCCCCCGGCAAATCGAACGAAGATTCCGGCAATATATAAATACTGTCTTTGACTATTTTGTTTCGTTCCTGTTTGACATTATTTATGTCTTGACTAATTATATTCGGAAGATTCCCCGAAACCATAGTATTAATCTCAACATTACGGATCTGATCTTCCCAAACCGAAACAAATTCCTTACTGGTATGAGCAGGCATCTCTATTTTTGTTTTGGCTCTGGGGTCTTCCAAAGGCTGATACCACCAACCGTCTTTACGAATATCCATGTGAATAATCCCATCATAATCCGAATTATTACTTATCAGCATTTTCAATACAAAAAATTCTTCTCCACCCTTATTGGTAATTTTAGTCAATGTTGGTTCCCCTAACGAGTAAAAAGGAAGAGGTGTTGTTTTTTCCCATTCTCCCAACAATGAACGAATATCTGTCCGACTTATCTCTCCCAATGTGTCGAGCATATTTTCAAACTTTATATTCAAAAAAGTATTACGTTTCAGCAATGAATATAATGAGTCCCTAAAGGCTTCTACGCCCATATTTATTTCTGCCCTGGCAAAAAGACGGCTTGCTTCCTGTCCGACGATATTATTCTGCAAGTTGCGCAGTTCCATATCGACCAGCAATTCTTTAAATGTACGCTTCTCCAGCAACAGAACAGCCTTTTCATTATTACTAATACCATTAATCTGGCGCTCCCAACCTCCATTCTCTGATTTTTTTTGCAAATACAACTCAATCACTCGGTTGGCAACAGGCCATTCCGAAGAAAAAATATTATACCGGAAATTATAGATTTGTGGAAAAAGAAAATAAGGATTTGCCTCTGACGAAAGATTACCTTTTCCCCTGCTACCGGATGAAAAATTATAATTTCCTTCCGTTTGCGCAAATCTCCAGATAAAATTATTGAACGTACGCATCTGTGCTTCCTGCAAACTGATTTCATTCCTGTCTCCATATCTCGACCAACGTATATGGTTTTGAACCTGTTTCTTCATATCCATATCATCAAACAATGCCCCTTTTTCCGGAAATAAGACCATTTCCGGTTGCACGGTTTCCTGTGCTTGCGACCAAGCACGTTCATAACCCACAAATTGTATTGGTACTTCTATCAACGAAAACCGTTTGAAAGGATAATCCAATTTATAGTTTCGAGCCAGTTGGTCTTTAACATTACGTATTAATGAAGGGATCGTATCGTGGATAGAATCCAAAGCTGCCGAAAAAAAGTCATGTCCTTTCAGATGCCAGATACTATATAGGATGCTGTCTGCAGATATACTTTTCTGCTGATAATCTCCTATGGCCAGTGATATTGTTTGAGACGGAAAATCTCCCTTAAACGTATAAACCCCATGTTCATCGCTCTTACCTTCGCCTTGGGAAAGCGGAACCAACCCTGCTAGAGGCTTCACTTTCAAATGGTAATTGCTGAAATAAGTTTGTTGCCAGTCCGGATTTTCATCACTATAACCAGTTCCGGCACGAGGATACCAATATGTTTCGGGAGTAAGCAATAAATAATCCTTTGTCTGGAAACAGTATTGTTTATCAATATTGAACAGAAATTTCTTTTTAGAAGCCTGTAACACTTCCGGAGGAATATCCAGATAACAAAACGAATTATCTATTTGTCCATCATACTTAAATGTCACTGAGGCAGTGTCTCCCTTTGCCAGATTCGTACCGAAATCCACTAATACGATTTGCTTGTCACGCTTGAATTTAAGTGGTTGTCCATCCGAATCAACGGAACGTACGGTCAGCCCCGGATTCAGGCAAAACGTAAATACGGCAGACGAGTCCAAAGCTACCCCCCTCATGGTTACTTCGGATAGAAAGTCATCAAGACGTTGTTCTATCGAAAAATCATATTGATGAATAAACAGCTTCGGAGTAGCGACATATTGGTTGTTAACACGTGTATATGCAGCCCGTATATCGCCCTGATACAAAATGGAATGCACATGCCAATATCCGCAAGCTAAACTCAGCAAGAGTGTACACACAGAAAGAAAGACCCATGGATAATTGCTACGCGACGAGTGAGGCAGACGCCGGAATAGAGAGATAGTGAAAAAGACAAATGCCAGGCCGGCGAGAAAATAGATAGCCCGGTGATTCAAAATTACTTCCCAATTGGAAAATCCAACAATAGTAGATTTTACTAATGGGAGACTATACGCCATATAATCGAAAAGGTAATAAAACTTATCCTCAATATAAAAAACAGTCAATCCGATATACCCCAACAGAATAACAAAAGTGAGTGCCTGATTCTTCAGCACCAACATCAGAAAGATAGACAGGCCAATAATAAAAACGAGCGTAGGTACACTAATCAGCAGAAAATATAATAAATAAGCTATCCAGTCCACTTCTCCCACTGTCAGATTGAATGCCATTGTAATGCCCATAATAATAAGATTGAGCAGCAGAAAAACACGCAGATTCCCCCAGATCTTACCAATCACGTACTCGGCATTACTTAACGGACGGACATAAAAGACTTCCGACGTATCCAGTTTCTTGTCCCTTTTCAGAAAATCAGAGGCAAGAAAAATAGCAATGACAGCCTGTCCTGTATTCAGCAATAGCAGAATTAGATAAGGTATATTCGACGGAATGGACATAGCAATCCAAAATCCGTAAGTATCCTCCGATACAAATAGGAGAAAATTAAAAAGAGTAGTGATACCTATGGCGAGCACTGTAAACACCCGGAAGAACCAACTTCTTATTAATAACTTGCTTTCATACTTTGCTACCGATTGTATATTAGATAAAAAGGTCATATCAGCATATCGTGTTTAGTCGTTTGTCCAAAGGTTTAATTGATTCTCCATATAATATACATAGGCGTGTTCAAGATTAGGAGGAAATGGCTCCGCTTCGTATCCTTCTACTTTATCGGCAACCACCTGTACCTCCCAAGCTGTCCCTGAGGGAATAGTAGATATGACCGGATATTTTTTATCAATCTCATGCAATTGATCGCCACCAGCTCTGATCCTCCACACCTTGCCTTCGGCTTTCTTCAACATATCATGCGGAGACCCATAGAAAGAAACTTCCCCCCGGTTCATCAACGCCATATTGTTACAAGTACTGGAGATATCTCCTACAATATGGGTAGATAAAATAATAGTGACGTCATTTTCACTAACTTCGGAAAGAAGGTTACGGAAACGAATACGTTCTTCGGGGTCAAGCCCGGTAGTAGGTTCATCTACAATAATTACTTTAGGATGATGTATCAATGCCTGCGCAATTCCCAACCGACGCTTCATACCTCCTGATAATTTGTTAGCATACCGCTCACGTACATCAAACAATCCTACATTTTCGAGCATTTCATCCACAGCCTGCTTTCTTTGCCTGTTTTGAGTCATTCCCGACAGACGGGCTGCATAGTCCAAAAACTCATACGTTTTATATTTGGCAAAGAAACGAAAGTCCTGAGGGAGATATCCTAAAATACCACGAATTTCTTTCCGTTGTTTCATCAAATCGTATCCACAGATTTCAACCTGTCCGGAAGTTGGCTCCATTAGAGCTACCAGAATACGCATTAAAGTAGATTTGCCGGCACCGTTGGGACCCAATAAGCCAAACATCCCCGTAGGAATCTCCAGATTGACATCTTTCAATGCATGGTTTCCATTTGGATAAATCTTATTGAGGTTTTTAATAGTTATGCTCATGACATTTTGTTAAGCCTATGTTGTATTGGCTGATAAAGATAGGGTTTATTTATATTACAAGAAGCACAATTGTAAAGATTAACTTATATTAGCAGTCAATAGAAGATACTGGATTCATTCAAATGCAAAAGAGGAAGCCGCTTCACAGTGACCTCCTCTCTCTATACTCTATATGAATATGCCCCAAAGGGTTTATTAAAAAAGGAACATACACAAAAGGGTTTTATCTTAAAAAATTAATTATTAAAAACTTATTCTACTGACTTCAATCAGACAGATAACATCAAAATCATATCAACGATCTTCACAGACAGTTGATATTAAGGGGAAATGTGCATCAAAATAAAATCTGATGCGTAAGCTAGATTAGATAAGATGTACCTCTGTACTTTTCCTAACCAGCATAGTAAAGTAGGGATTCACACGCTACGAATAAATCTAAGCCCCTACTATATATCTCAAATAAATATCTTAGATACTACCTCCCTTACCACCGCTGTGAGTAGGATTATAAGTTACCGTCTTATATTGCTGATCAGCACCTGTATAACGTATCGCAGAGACAGATATTGTTTTTTCGCTTCCGCCATACACTACTGTTGTAGATAATGTAGTTTTACGAGTCTTGGCATAACAAGTATAGTTCATCTCAGTATAACCATTTACATTCACTGTATTGTATGTACGTTCAGTTTCGGTTACTCCAGATGTTGTTCCCATTAATGAGTACATACGAGTTTTAAGATAAGCAGCCATTGCGTTTAGTGTATTTTCGGGAACGCTACTTCCTAATGCTTCTTTTATAGCCTCAACTACACCTCTACCTTTTTCGTAATCCCAACCTGTTTTTTCTTTATACTTCAACACGATACCTGTCAAGGCCTTTGCATTCTCGCTATTGTCACGACTTTCCTGTCCAAGGATTTCGTCTTTCTGAATTACTTCTTTTTCTACTTTACTATTTACTTGATTCTCTATAGCATAAGCAGAGAAGTGTGTAACAGGAGCTTTATAATTAGCCTCACCCACTGTAACTTCAGCAGCCTGTACTTCCCATTCCCCGTTATCCGGATTCAGATAGGAAAGTTGCATAGTTGCTTTAGGGAAAGTTACCCCCGGAATAGGATTAGGAATAGAAATATTTACAGGTTCGCTAAACTGCAAACCTGTCGGCTGAAATTGAGCAGCAGCCAAAGGTATACTTTTTACAGCTTCTACGACCTCAGTAGGCTTAACTTCAGTAACAACCTCTTTAGGAGCAGGAACAAACGTAGTTACACTGATATCAACTTTACCGTTTTTCACAAGGGTCGGATCCTCCTGCGCATCTTCTTTAATTACACCTGCCGGGATCACAATTTCCACTTTCGCAAGAGGCATATCTTCAACAACTTTGTCCGGCTCAACCTGTCCAAAGTCTTCTGTGGTTGTAGGAATCGCCTCATTTGATGTACTTTCATCCTCTACAGTAATTGGATCTGTCATTTCATCCAATACCACTTCTTTTACCGGACTTACTTCCGTCAAGGCAAAAGCAACTTTTACTACACTACGATTCTCAGCATTATCAGCAATTTTCACAGAAGTTTTCTGAGAAAGATAACCATTAGGAGCAACAGAAACCTCATAAGTTCCCGTATTACTTTCCGTTACAGAAAACTCACCTTTCGAATCCGTTATACAATCTTTATCGCCAACTTTCACTTTTACCCCACTTTTTCCTTCACCTTTTACAGTTACAGCACCTTTAATGTAATACTCTACCACCGGTTTCGGAGTTTCAATTACTTCTCCTTCTGCTGGTTTAGGATCGTCATCATCGTCATGACATGCAACTGTAGCAAAAGACAACATACCAAAGGCTATCGCCATGGCACTCACATACATCCATTTTACACTTTTCATAATGTTTCAAATTTGTTAAAATACTTATTCATATCAATCATGTTCAATTCTCACTCGTCCTAATTAAATAATAGCGAATATGATCCGGTTGCCAGAAACGTGAATTCTCGACAGACCTAGGCTCGGTATTATAACTTTCCCCCAAAGAACGGTGGGCGTATTCATTCCCACTACGCATATCATACTGAAAAGCAAAATATTCGGGAAGCATAATCCGCAATGCATGCCGTTTGCGTTTCTTCCCCGGCAACGGAATAGAGAAGTTAAACCCTGCATTCTTTGCCCCGTCCGTATACATACCATATATACCCACAATATATTCGCCGAAATAACGTGAAAGCGTTCCGCGTATTCCATAATCTCCATAAATAAAACGGGATCCTTCCACCTTCACCAGCGTGTTCACTTCCGGCACATAATATCCCACACTAAGCCGTCCATTGATTCTTTTCCACTTACTCATCTCCCACTTGCTACCGTAGAAATGAGAAGAACCGGTAATTCCTCCTTCACCTTCTACCGTCCACCGACCATTTGCAGAAAAATAACCGACTCCCGCAGCAACTCCCATACGATCATCTGAGAAATTACCGCCTGTCAGGTATCCTTTCCAATGATTAGCCAAACGAAAATCCTGACGTAAAGTCATGAATCCCAAGCGAACACAGTCCCACTTTCCATCTTCATTATTTACGATAGGCAGACTGACTTGCATCCGTAGCGAAGCCCCCTTCCATAATTGCATTTCCAGAGCGGGTTGCAGATCAAGAGCCGCCTTATATAGTTTATAAGTTACATTATTGACTAACATCACACCAGGATATAACACCAAATCCACCTTACCGAAAGTACTGTCTTCCCGTTTTATTCCTTTCAAACGACGCATGGCGGTTCCTGTAGAAGTCGTCATCTCCATATTACGATATACCTCATCCAACGTGTATTCACCGGACTGATACTGTTGAACCAGTTTTGCCGGGAGAGTTATACACAGCTGGGGTAACGCATTATCTAATATAACCAATTGTAGAGTCGGCATTTCTGGCATAGCAACCAAATGACGTATGGCAATACCGATCCCATTATAAGCTCCTCTATACACAGAAGTCTCAAAAGCCGCTGTTATCGTGTCACTTTTCTCTACAACCGAGATATTCTCCATTTCCAGTTTTTTCAAAGTTTCGATCACACGAACGGACTGTGCATGTAACGAAATTCCCCAACAGAGAAAAACATATACTATACCAACTATTCTTTTCATCTTCATTTAATGTATTAATGTACATTCATACCGTAAACCGGCAGACACACATGTAAATTCGCGGGTAAACACGTTGACGGATAGATGCTTCCAAAAGCGCATAGCAGCACCAATGTTCCAACCATGCGTATCATATTCCGCCATGAATTTCAATTCCCGACAAAAAGAGGGAGTATAACGAACTCCGCCGAAAGGTCCTTTATTATATACAGGCTTATCACCCTGATGAAAATACCAACCCGCCGTAATTGCCAGTTGATGTCCCGAACGGAATCCGATTGTTTTAGTAAGCACACCATAGTAGGCACCCCAATATGGAGTTTTTCCTTCAGTCAGAAGATCATCCCCCCCAATCACAACAGCCGGAAAATAACGGCTTTCTTTTAACGGACGGATACGAATCGTATTGGAACGGTCTTGATTGTGATAACCTGTTCTTCCCGTAGCCGTTGTCATTTTGAGTAATGTCATTCGATAAGTAAATTCAATGAAAGAAAACAGTGTCATATCCACGAAATAATTCATTGTAGGAAAACTGAAAACAGAAGGGGTAACTTGCTCGGGTAGGTAGTTTGCTCCTCCTATAAACGTACCGGTTTCCTGCATCTCGGCAGTAGGTATCATTAATTGTCCTGTCGATCCCAAGGAGTATTGTGCACGAACCAAACTGGTCGTCAATATGAAAATCAGAAGTAGAATAATGCCTTTCAATAAAATAAATGGCTTATTCCTGAAAACAGCTTTAGTTTGTTCCATCTCAATTTGTATATTGTTCCCCAATAGCAATTTTCTCAAAGAATTGATTAATCTGCTATTTTTACTATTCATATTTCTGTTACTTCTTAGGTAACAGAACACACACAATCGAAACTAAGCGGAATGAAAATAGAGAAAAACATCGACAAATGTGGTACCAAAGGGCTTTCTGGCTTTAGTGAAAGAGGAAATCCTTTTGAATATAAACAAATTAGCAACAGAGCATGAAGACAATATTATTTCATGTTCGGATATTTTTTTGCCCTATGTTTCAGATAAAACGAAAAAAAATGGAGGATTATTTGTTTGCTATTTCTTTTTTTGTCTATCTTTGCGTCAAATTTAATTCTGTTACCTAAGAAGTAACACACATACTTCACTGCTTATTATCAGCATTTTACCTATTTATCACTAGTTACATAGCAATTTCTAACGTAAGATAAATTCATTCTATTTACTTCTGTACGTTCTTGCAGATTGAAACCTTTCAGATAGATTTGTGTTGTTTTTATAGATTTGTGGCCTAATGATTCACTTATCATTTCAATAGGAACTCCACGATATTTAGCTGTTGTTGCCCAAGAGTGACGAAGAGTGTATGAAGATACAGGCGAATTTAGATGAAGCACTCTTGCCAAATCCTTCAAACGATTATTAAACTTTCGAAGTGCAGACTGATATTCCCGATAAGCTCCTTCATCTTTCCGTTTTTTGTCGCCAGACAGGATATCAAACAGATAATCGGGACAGTCAGAAGGAGTCACTTGGTTACTTCGAAGCTGATTAATCATTTCCTTCGCAGTATCAAGTACTTCCACACTCATAGGAGTCTTAGTCTTGATACGATTATATCGTAGCACATTACTGTCTAAGGAAGACTTTTCCAAATGAGCCAAATCGGCAAATGACATTCCACAAAACTGAAACATCAAAGCAGCAATAGTTTGTGTATGACGCAAGCGCTCCGATTTGGGATCATCATACAAAAGCCTGTGAAGCTCGGCAACCGGCAAGGCTTTCTTTTGCCGGATATCCACCCCTGTATAGACATCGTGAAATAATCGGTGCACATAAGGGGCACTCCCCGATTCTACTCCTCTATTATAAATGCAGCGAAGCATACGCATATATGTAGAAACCGTATTAGGTTTCAAGCCACATTCATATAGGTACTGCCCATAACAACGCAAACGTCCCCGGGTCACTTGCCTGAACGATACATTGAACGTACCGCAAAACGTAGTGAAAGATAAAAGGGCATTCTTATAGACATGCGCCGTAGAATACCGTCCTTCTTTCCGTAAACGCTCGATATACATCTCTGCACATCGGCTAAATCCATTTTTATTCATTTTTTGCATCACAAATAATTTTATAAATAATATAATGTATGAGAAAGAACAAAAATAAGCTACTTTATGATTTCGACCACTATAAAAATAAAAAGATAAAGGCTCGAATAATGTTTTTTCGATTATTTATTCGCACAAATCAAAGAAAGTGCCTATCTTTACCACAAGTATTTTTTATTATTCACCATTAAATGTAAAGATTATGGCAAGTAGAAGAGAACTAAAGAAAAACGTAAACTATATCGCAGGAGAGTTGTTCACCGAGTGTTTAATCAACAGCATGTTTATCCCTGGAACAGATAAGGATAAAGCAGATGAACTGATGTCTGAAGTATTGAAGATGCAGGATGAATTTGTGACCCGTATCAGCCACACAGAACCGGGCAATGTGAAAGTTTTTTATAAAAAATTCCGTGCTGATTTTAATGCAAAGGTAAACGAGATTATTGAAGCTATCGGAAAATTGAACTAAAAACAGAATGAAGAAAGCAATTTATAGCTTTATCTATTACCGCCTGTTAGGGTGGAAAACAAACGTTACGGTACCTAATTATGATAAATGCGTAATATGTGCCGCACCACACACAACGAACTTTGATTTATTTATTGGAAAACTATTTTACGGTGCTTTAGGCCGCAAGACAAGTTTCATGATGAAAAAAGAATGGTTCTTTTTTCCATTAGGATTAATTTTCAAAGCTGTAGGCGGGATTCCCGTAGATCGTGGACGGAAGACTTCATTGGTAGACCAAATGGTTCACCACTTTAACGAATGCAAAAAGTTTCATCTGGCCATTACCCCCGAAGGAACCCGGAAAGCCAATCCAAACTGGAAAAAAGGATTTTATTATATCTCCCTCAAAGCGCAGGTGCCTATCGTATTGATTGGCATCGACTATGAAAAGAAGACGATTTCGGCAACCAAAGCCATTATGCCTTCGGGAGATATTAATAAAGACATGAGGGAAATCAAGCTCTATTACAAAGATTTCAAAGGAAAACATCCTGAGAACTTTGCTCTTGGAGAAATATGATTTAAGTATTAGACAATAAGTATTAACCATAATGGATTCCATTCGAGTTTCTATCATACAAACCGATATCGTTTGGGAAAATAAACAAGAAAATCTCCGTTTGCTCCACGAAAAGCTACAAAGCCTCCGTGGAACAACGGAGATTGTTGTTTTACCGGAAATGTTCTCGACAGGGTTCAGTATGCAAAGCCAGACATTAGCAGAGCCCAATTCCGGCAAAACAATCTCTACTTTGAAACAATGGGCATCCTTATTTCAACTGGCTATCTGTGGAAGCTATATTGCCACTGATAACGGACAGTTTTATAACCGTGCTTTCTTCCTCACTCCCGAAGGAGAATACTATTTTTACGATAAACGCCATTTGTTCCGCATGGGACGTGAAGCCGAACACTTTTCCGCAGGTAACAAACGGATCATCATTCCCTATCATGGGTGGAATATCTGCCTGCTTGTATGTTACGATCTCCGTTTTCCTGTGTGGAGCCGGAACGTCAAGAATGAATATGACTTATTAATATATGTAGCAAACTGGCCTATCCCCCGTCGCCTGGCTTGGGACGCTTTGCTCCGAGCACGTGCTTTGGAAAATCAATGTTATGTATGCGGTGTCAACAGAACAGGCATGGACGGATATCATCTTAAATATAATGGAGGAAGCAAAATCTATTCCGCTTTCGGAGAAGAAATAGCCTCATTGCCGGACGAACAGGAAGGAATAGCTACGACAAGCCTCCAACTGGGTGCTCTCAACCGGCTCAGGGAAAAGTTTCCGGTTTGGAAAGATGCAGACGAATTTCATCTTTAGTATTTGCTATAAAACAAATGTTAAAAACGGCTTGATATAGCAACAATACCTAGATGTTAGTAGTTAAACATATAGACTTCTTTTGTATCTTTGTCGTGAAAATACAGTCGTAAGGACGCTAATCTTACATAACTTAATAAACAACTTTATGAAAACAAATCTTAGTTCTCAAATCAGCCTCCACCGGGTCTCCCCCAGATACTACAGACCGGAGAATGCATTTGAAAAATCAGTCTTGACAAGACTCGAAAAAATCCCTACGGACATCTATGAATCTGTAGAAGAAGGGGCTAACTATATTGCTCGAGAAATAGCACAGACCATCCGCGAAAAACAAAAAGCAGGACGTTTCTGCGTATTAGCACTTCCCGGAGGTAATTCACCCAGCCATGTATATCAGGAACTGATCCGTATGCATAAAGAAGAAGGCCTTAGCTTCCGTAACGTGATTGTATTTAATATGTACGAATACTATCCGTTATCTTCTGATGCAATCAACAGTAACTTCAATGCATTGAAAGAGATGTTGTTGGATCATATTGATATTGACAAACAGAATATATTTACTCCTGACGGAACAATCGCCAAAGATACAATCTTCGAATATTGCCGGTTGTATGAACAACGCATTGAAAGTTTCGGAGGAATTGACATTGCTCTGTTAGGTATCGGTCGCGTAGGCAATATCGCATTCAACGAACCGGGTTCCCGACTGAATTCTACCACCCGCCTGATTTTGCTGGATAATGCTTCACGCAATGAAGCATCTAAAATCTTCGGAACGTTGGATAATACGCCGATCAGTTCTATCACAATGGGAGTATCAACTATTCTCGGTGCAAAGAAAGTCTATTTACTTGCGTGGGGTGAAAATAAAGCAGCTATGATTAAAGAATGTGTAGAAGGACCTATCTCCGATACCATTCCTGCATCTTACCTGCAAACTCACAACAATGCCCATGTAGCCCTTGACCTCTCGGCTGCTATGAACTTAACCCGTATCCAACGCCCTTGGCTGGTTACTTCTTGCGAATGGAATGATAAATTAATCCGCAGCGCTATCGTTTGGCTATGCCAGTTGACAGGTAAGCCTATTTTGAAATTAACAAATAAGGATTACAATGAAAACGGTCTGAGCGAACTTCTGGCATTGTATGGTTCGGCATACAATGTGAATATTAAGATATTCAACGATTTGCAACATACTATCACAGGTTGGCCGGGTGGCAAACCGAATGCTGACGATACTTACCGTCCGGAACGTGCCAAACCATACCCGAAACGTGTGATTATCTTCTCTCCGCATCCAGATGATGATGTAATCTCCATGGGTGGAACACTCCGTCGTCTGGTAGAACAGAAACATGAGGTGCACGTAGCTTACGAGACTTCCGGCAATATTGCCGTAGGTGATGAGGAAGTAGTTCGTTTCATGCATTTCATCAACGGATTCAACCAACTCTTCAACAACAGCGAAGACCAGGTTATCAATGAGAAGTATGCAGAAATACGTAACTTCCTGAAAGAAAAGAAAGACGGTGATATGGACAGCCGTGATATACTTACTATCAAAGGCTTGATTCGTCGTGGTGAAGCACGTACCGCTTGTACTTATAACAATATACCACTAGAACGTTGTCACTTCCTCGACTTACCATTCTACGAAACAGGTAAGATTCAGAAGAACCCAATTAGTGAAGCGGATGTGGAAATCGTACGTAACCTGCTTCGTGAAGTGAAACCTCATCAGATTTTTGTAGCCGGTGACCTCGCAGATCCTCACGGAACACACCGTGTATGTACGGACGCCGTATTTGCTGCCGTCGACCTCGAAAAAGAAGAAGGTGCAAAATGGTTGAAAGACTGCCGTATCTGGATGTATCGTGGTGCATGGGCTGAATGGGAAATTGAAAACATTGAAATGGCAGTGCCTATCAGTCCGGAAGAACTTCGTGCAAAACGTAACTCTATCCTGAAACATCAGTCACAAATGGAAAGTGCTCCGTTCCTGGGTAATGACGAACGTTTGTTCTGGCAGCGCAGTGAAGACCGTAATCGTGGCACAGCTACTTTGTACGACCAGTTAGGTCTGGCTTCTTACGAAGCTATGGAAGCATTCGTAGAATATATTCCGCTATAAATAGAAAAGCTCTTAATTAAGAGAATATAAAACAATGAAAGAAGAGTGGGAAGTTTCGATACTTCTCACTCTTTTTTGTTTATTTTTGCGGGGAAAACCTAAAAGCATTGAATGATGAAAAAAATAATAGTGTTCTTCATATATCTGACAATGGGGATTAATATTCTTTTTGCCCAAGACATCGAAAGTAATATAAAAGAGCGGCTAACGGATTATTTCAATAAATATACCGCAACTGCCAAAATCAGCACCCCAAAACTGAATAGCTTCGACATTGATTATGACCGCAAAACAATTGCTGTTTATGCCTCTGAAAGCTTTGCCTACCAACCTTTTCGGTCGGAAACCGTAGAGACTATTTATAATCAAGTAAAAGATTTACTTCCCGGTCCGGTTCATTACTACCAGCTCACTATTTATGCAGACGGCAAGCCGATTGAAAATTTAGTGCCCAACCTTTATCGAAACAAGAAAAAAGATAAGGAACGGATGTCTTTGGACATTGATTATAAAGGAGTTCCCTGGGTGAAAAACATCTCACGCCCCAATGAAGTATCACGCGGGTTACAAGACCGCCATATCGCTGTCTGGCAAAGCCACGGTAATTATTTCAAAAACGATAAAAACGAATGGGGCTGGCAACGCCCCCGCTTGTTCTGCACAACAGAAGATCTGTTCACTCAATCTTTTGTTCTTCCTTATGTAATTCCGATGTTGGAAAATGCAGGCGCCGTTGTCTACACGCCTCGCGAACGGGATACGCAAAAGAATGAAATCATTGTGGATAATGATACGCCTAACGCTTCTCTCTATCTGGAGGTAGGCAGTAAAAAAGCTAAATGGGACAGAGCCTCGGTAAGAGGATTCGCCCAAAAGAAAACAATCTACCAAGATGGGGAAAATCCTTTCGCAGACGGTACTTGCCGAATGATCTCCACAGAAAGAAAGAAAAAGAAGAACAAGGACCAAGCTTTTGCCGAATGGGTACCTACCCTGCCGGCAACCGGAACATACGCTGTTTATGTTTCTTATCAGACATTACCCAACAGCGTAAGTGACGCCAAATATCTTGTCTTTCATAATGGAGGGGTTACGGAATTTAAAGTAAACCAAAAGATAGGCGGAGGAACTTGGGTATACCTCGGCACCTTTGAATTTGACAAAGGCAACAACGATTATGGCATGGTGGTATTGAGTAATGAAAGCAGCGAACATGGTGTAGTATGTGCCGATGCGGTGCGTTTCGGTGGAGGAATGGGCAATATTTCCCGCGGAGGAAAGATAAGCGGATTGCCGCGCTATCTGGAAGGGGCACGCTACTCTGCCCAGTGGGCGGGAATGCCTTACGATGTATATGCCGGGCGTAAAGGCGAGAATGATTATGCGGACGATATCAACACACGCTCCAATACAATCAATTATCTATCGGGAGGTTCTGTTTATAATCCTACGCAACCAGGGCTAGGAGTACCATTGGAAATGACAATGGCACTTCACAGTGATGCCGGATGCAGCAAAACGGACGAAATCATCGGTTCGCTCGGCATTTACACTACTGATTTCAATAACGGCAAACTGAATATGGGAACGGACCGGTATGCTTCACGTGATTTGGCGGATATTCTGCTCACACAAATTCAAAAAGATATTCGTTCAAGCTATAATCTCCCTTGGACACGGCGCAGTATGTGGAACCGGAATTATAGCGAGACACGGCTTCCGGCTACGCCTTCCACCATTATCGAGCTGCTTTCACATCAGAACTTTGCCGATATGCAGCTCGGCCATGACCCCAACTTCAAATTCACGGTAGGACGCGCCATTTACAAAGGAATTTTGCAGTTTATTACCAGCCAACATGATAAAGATTATGTGGTACAACCGCTTCCTGTTAGCAACTTTGCTATTCGTTTCGGCAAAAAAAAGAATACGCTGGAACTTTCGTGGAAAGGAGAAGATGACCCGCAGGAGCCTTCAGCACGTCCACGGGAATACATTGTATATACACGCATTGGTTACGGAGGTTTTGACAACGGAACTTTAGTCAGCAAGTCTTCATACACTGTTAAGATAGAGCCGGGACTGGTTTATTCATTCAAAGTAACGGCCGCAAACAGAGGTGGAGAGAGTTTCCCTTCTGAAATACTCTCAGCCTACAAAGCAAAACATGAACGTGAAAAAGTTTTAATCATCAATGGATTTGATAGGATCAGCGGTCCGGCCGTCATCAATACTCCGGATAAAGCAGGATTCGACTTAGAGCAGGATCCGGGAGTTCCGTATCTGTCGAATTTCTCATTCTGCGGAGTACAAAGCGGATTCGACCGCACACAAGCGGGGAAAGAAGGGAAAGGAAGTTTGGGGCACAGCAGTAGTGAATTGGAAGGAATGAAAATAGCAGGAAATACATTTGATTATCCATTCATTCATGGGAAAGCGATTCAGGCAACCGGAAAATACAGTTTCGTATCATGCAGTGACGAAGCGGTAGAAAACGGAATCGTCACGTTGGAAGATTATCCGATTGTAGATTATATCTTAGGACTTGAGAAAGAGGATGCGTCAGCTAAGGCTTATTACAAAACATTTTCTTCGGCAATGCAACGCATTATCTCCAGTTATTGCCAATCCGGCGGAAATATACTTGTGAGTGGTGCATACGTAGGCAGTGACATGAATGGCACGCAAGGAAACAGGGAATTTACACAAAGAGTTCTGAAATATGGGTATCAAGGTAGTCTGACGGACAAAAATTCTAATCGGATCAACGGACTCGGACACACAATCAGTATTCCCCGATTGCCCAATGAGAACAACTATGCGATCCCCGCTCCGGATTGCATTGTCCCGGTAGATTCCGCATTTCCGGTATTTACTTATGCGCCTGGCAATCAAAGTGCAGGTATTGCCTATAAAGGAAACTATCGTACCTTCGTACTGGGTTTCCCTTTTGAAAGTATCCTGTCGGAAGCAGACCGTGCAATCGTTATGGCAGGCATATTGGGATTCTTTACTCAAAAATAAGAGTTCATTGCAGGGAAACAAAAAATATCCCTTTTTATAGCCTGTTTTTCATTTTAAATTCTATCTTTGCAAGAAACAATAACTCTTAAAACTAAAGAACAATGTATACTATACAAGCAAATCCCAGCGGTACACGCAGCATAGAGGTATCTACTGAAAATCTAAGAACAATTGAAAAATATTCTCTGTTCCGTCACCTGATTGACAGTACAGGTATTGTAGACGAACCGGTGCTGGACAAACTGAAATTGAATGTCCGCTCTCTTATCGCCAGTCAGGAAGAAGACAGTAAAGATTTGCTGGATCTTTGTATTGATGTGATTTATCACAATAATATGAAAGCGTTCGGCCTGCAACAGCTTATCAAGCTCTATCTGACCTGGCTCTCCAGTCCGGAAGCAGAAGAAGAGGAGGAAGAATGATTACGGTGGATACCCGGGGAACAACGGCATACAGTCCGTTAATTCCCGCAATCAAAGCCATGTGTAACGCTGTTCCCGGCGAAACGCTAGAAATCATCATGAACCATGCCGACGCATTTCAGGATTTAAAAGAATATCTGTCAGAGCAAAGCATCGGCTTTCGTGAGATCTATGACGGCGAACAGTTGACTGTGCAATTTACAATCGCAAAGAAATAACTACAAAGCGATAAAGCATAAAGTTATAAGGTGATAAGAGGCGTGGCTGAACTTTATAGCCCTATCATCTTATAACTTTATAAGTTTATCCGTATCTTTGCGGCATGAAAGATTTTCGACTGACTGACTGGTTACCTACAACAAAAAAAGAAGTAGAACTTCGCGGCTGGAATGAATTGGACGTCATTCTTTTCAGCGGTGATGCATACGTAGACCACCCTTCCTTCGGAGCGGCTGTTATCGGACGTATCCTCGAAGCAGAAGGATTAAAAATTGCTATCGTTCCCCAACCAAACTGGCGCGATGACCTGCGTGACTTCAAGAAATTGGGACGCCCCCGTTTATTTTTCGGCATTTCCGCCGGAAGCATGGATTCAATGGTCAATAAATATACTGCCAACAAACGCTTGCGCAGCGAAGACGCTTATACACCGGACGGACGCCCGGATATGCGCCCGGAATATCCTTCTATCGTTTATAGCCAAATTCTGAAAAAGCTATATCCCGATGCCCCCGTAATATTAGGAGGTATCGAAGCAAGTATGAGACGCTTGAGCCATTACGATTATTGGCAGGACAAAGTACAAAAAAGCATTTTATGTGACAGTGGCGCAGACTTGCTGATCTATGGTATGGGCGAAAAACCTATTGTAGAATTAATCCGCAAAATGAAAAACTTGCTCCCCACAGAACAAGCCACGTTGACAACCAACGAATTTAAAACGATCGTCGGAACAATTCCTCAAACAGCCTATCTTTGCCGTGCAGCAGAATGGACGGCAGCCGAAGAAGACATTCAACTTTATTCTCACGAAGAATGCCTGGCAGACAAGAAGAAGCAGGCAAGCAACTTCCGGCATATTGAAGAAGAATCCAACAAATATGCAGCTTCACGCATCACACAGGCGGTAGGAAACAAAGTGGTAGTAGTCAATCCTCCATACCCTCCGATGAGTCAGGAAGAACTCGACCATTCGTTCGATTTGCCTTATACCCGGCTGCCTCATCCCAAATACAAAGGGAAGAGAATTCCTGCGTATGATATGATTAAATTCTCCGTCAATATTCACCGGGGCTGTTTCGGTGGCTGCGCATTCTGCACCATCTCGGCACACCAAGGGAAATTCATTGTCAGCCGTAGTAAGGCATCTATCTTGAAAGAAGTAAAAGAGGTGATGCAACTACCTGATTTCAAAGGATATTTAAGCGATCTCGGCGGTCCTTCTGCCAATATGTATCAGATGAAAGGAAAAGACGAGGCGATTTGCAAGAAGTGCAAACGCCCCTCATGCATACATCCTAAAGTTTGTCCGAACTTAAATTCAGACCACCGTCCCCTATTGGATATTTATCATGCGGTAGACGCTCTGCCCGGTATTAAGAAATCCTTTATCGGCAGTGGAGTACGCTATGACCTGTTACTACATCAAAGCAAAGATACGGCAACCAATCGCAGTACGGCCGAATATACCCGTGAATTGATAGCCAGTCACGTCAGTGGGCGGTTAAAGGTAGCTCCGGAACATACAAGCGACCGTGTATTGTCCATCATGCGCAAGCCTTCTTTTGAACAGTTTGAAACATTCAAGAAGATATTCGACCGCATCAACCGGGAAGAAAACCTGCGTCAGCAGCTCATTCCTTATTTTATATCTTCACATCCCGGATGCAAAGAAGAAGATATGGCGGAGCTTGCCGTTATCACCAAACGCCTGGACTTCCACTTGGAACAGGTACAGGACTTCACCCCTACTCCTATGACAGTAGCGACTGAGACTTGGTATACCGGATTTCACCCGTACACACTGGAACCTATCTTCAGTGCTAAAACACAGCGGGAAAAACTTGCCCAACGACAATTCTTCTTCTGGTATAAGCCCGAAGAACGGAAAAACATTATCAATGAGTTGAGACGTATCGGACGTCAGGACCTGATAGATAAATTATATGGAAAGAAGAAATAATTCTTCTTTCCATATAAACAAAAACGATTAAAAGAGTTCCTCATTAACAATATATCATTCTTTCACCGGCAACGCCACAACTTCTTGCAACACACTCACCGCAGTTTCCACATTAGTCACATCTTTTATCAGCATACTTCGCTTGCCGTTCTGTTCACGCAGGTCACAACGGCGGGTATATTTCATCATATAATCTATCACTTTACCGAAAGCCTGACTTTGATAGAACGGACTATCCGGGTTGGAGACAAAGAACAACGTCATCCGACCACCTTTCAGGAAGATCTTCTCCGCTCCCAAGCGTGCTGCCAGACGGCGGAGAGGAACAATACGAAGCAATTCTTCCGTTTCCGGCGGAACAGGTCCGAAACGGTCCTCCAGACGGGAACGGAATGCCTCTACGTCTTTATCCAGCATCAAACCGTCCAATTCACGATAAAGCAACATACGTTCGCTACTGCCCGTCACGTAATTAGCAGGCAATAACAGTTCAAGGTCACTTTCCACCTGACATTCATCCACAAAACCTTCACCGCTAATCTGCCCTTCACCTTTGATTTCATCCGCATACAAATCTGCAAATTCATCATTCTTCAATTCGTGAACAGCTTCGGAAAGAATCTTTTGATACGTTTCATATCCCAGGTCGGCGATAAATCCGCTTTGCTCGGCTCCAAGCAAGTTACCGGCACCGCGAATATCCAAATCCTGCATGGCGATATGGATACCACTGCCCAAATCACTAAAATTCTCAATTGCTTGTAACCGACGGCGTCCCTCTGCTGTCAGGCTACTCAACGGAGGAGCCAACAAATAACAGAACGCTTTCTTATTGCTGCGCCCTACACGGCCACGCATCTGATGAAGGTCACTCAAACCAAAATTCTGCGCCTGATTGATGATGATCGTATTGGCATTCGGAATATCAATGCCACTTTCAATAATAGTAGTTGCAAGGAGTACGTCATAGTCATAGTTGACAAAATCAAAAATGATTTTCTCCAGTTCGGCAGGTTCCATCTGCCCGTGTCCAATTGCCACACGACAGTCAGGGATATGACGTTCAATCATCGCTTTTAATTCGGGCAGGTTTGCTATCCGGTTGTTGACAAAAAACACCTGTCCGTTACGACTCATTTCAAAGTTGATAGCGTCCGTTATCACTTCTTCATTAAAGGTATGCACTTCGGTCTGAATCGGATAACGGTTAGGCGGCGGTGTAGAGATCACACTCAGGTCTCGCGCACCCATTAATGAGAATTGCAGCGTCCGGGGAATGGGCGTGGCAGTCATAGTCAATGTATCGACATTCACCTTCAACTGACGTAACTTCTCCTTGACGGAAACACCGAATTTCTGTTCCTCATCAACAATCAGTAATCCTAAATCCTTGAACCGGACATCTTTTCCCAAAATACGATGAGTACCGATAAGTATACCGACATCACCTTCCTTCAATTCTTTCAGCACCGCTTTTGCCTGTGCGGCCGTACGTGCACGGCTCAGATATTCCACCCGGCAAGGCAATCCCTTCAAACGTTCGCGGAAGGTCTGGAAATGCTGATAAGCAAGCACCGTGGTCGGCACCAGAACTGCAACCTGCTTATTGTCCGCCACCGCCTTAAAAGCTGCCCGGATAGCCACTTCCGTTTTTCCAAAGCCTACATCCCCACAGACGAGACGGTCCATTGGGCGGTCACTCTCCATATCGGTCTTCACATCGACAGTAGCTTTGCTCTGATCGGGTGTATCTTCATAAATAAAAGACGCTTCCAACTCACGCTGCAAGAAACTGTCGGGACTATAAGAAAAGCCTTTCTCCTGACGACGTTGCGAATACAACTTAATCAAATCGCGGGCAATATCCTTGATTTTGGTTTTTGTACGCTCTTTCAGTTTCTCCCATGCCCCCGTTCCCAACTTATTAAGGCGGGGAGCTTCGCCATCCTTACCTTTATATTTAGAGACCTTATGCAAAGAATGAATCGAGACAAACACCACATCCTCATTCTGAAAAACCAGTTTCAGAACTTCTTGCGTAGTATCTCCATTCGGAATACGCACCAATCCGGAAAAACGTCCGATACCGTGGTCCGTATGCACCACATAATCACCCGGAGTAAACTGATTCAGTTCTTTCAAGGACAGGGCCACTTTACCTGAACGAGCCTTATCGCTTTTCAGATTATATTTATGGAAACGGTCGAACAACTGGTGATCTGTAAAGATACAGAGACGCAATGTGTTATCAACAAAACCTTCATGCACAGTACGTTCTACAGGAGTAAATTTGATCTTATCCCCCCGGTCTTCGAAGATTGCCCGGATACGATCCGTCTGCTTCATGCTGTCACTACAAATATAAAGGGTATATCCTTTTTCCAAATACTCCTTGAAAGAGCCGGCTACCAAGTCGAAGTTTTTATGAAAGATAGGCTGTGCGGAAGTATCAAAAGTGACGCTGGCATTCGGAGTACCGGTCGGCTTGTTACCAAACTCCAGCCGGCGGAAATCAAGTGCACGCACGGTAAATTCACTGCCGTCTATCAGTTTGCCTTCCAACGTAATACCGCCATTTTCTTCGACTTCCTGTACGGCTATCGCCTGCGGCGTCAACGCCTCATCGTGCACGACCTGAATCCGTTCACGCAACCAAAGGAAGTCACGCATTGCCAAGGTAGTCTCTTTCGGTATGAAATCCAAAAACGAGGTAGTAACATCTCCCGTCACAGCCAAATCGGGCACGATAGACACTCCTTCTTTCTTCTCCCGAGATAGCTGGGATTCAACCTCAAAGGTACGGATACTCTCTACTTCGTCTCCAAAAAAGTCAATGCGGTAAGGATATTCCGAAGCAAAAGAAAAGACGTCGATGATGCTACCACGAACGGCATACTGCCCCGGCTCATATACATAATCCACATATTCGAAACCATAACTATGCAACACATCCGTGATAAAGGTCGTGTCTACCTTCTCGCCGACATTCAGTTTCAGAGTCTTATCGCTCAATTCTTTACGGGATACGACTTTCTCCGCCAATGCATCCGGATAGGTGACGATGCACAAGCCCTTCTCCCCTTTCTGCAAACGGCTCAATACTTCCGTGCGGAGAATCTCATTTGCCGCATCTTTTTGCCCGTACTTAATGGAACGGCGGAACGAAGAAGGAAAGAAAAGTACAGTTTCTGTCCCCAACACTTGCGTCAAGTCGTGATAAAAATACCCCGCTTCCTCCAGATCGCCCAGAATAAAGACAAAAGGACAACCTCCCTCCTGCACCAATATAGAAGAAAAAAGCGAAGCAGCAGACGCATATAATCCTCCACAAAAAATAGTTTGAACAGAAGTATCCTTCAACAAACGCTTCATCACTGCCATGTTAGGATGGGCAGCATATAGTTGTTGCAACTCAGTTATCGTCATACCTATAAAAATTTCCCCGCAAAAGTACAAAAATAACGCGAGCACCTTGTACATTACCGTTAGAAATTAAAGGCAGTACCGCTTGAATTTAATTCTATTTCCCCATTCGTTTACTTCTCAATATACTATCCTTTATTCGTTTGACAGCTGTTGAACACAAACTCAACTATTGTCAGACAAATAGAATCTTGCATAAAAGAACTTAGTCCTTAAGGGCAAAAACATCTAAATACTAGTACTAAAAAGCTAAACTTACCATATACTTCCACGTTAAATTATCCTTAGTCCGTTCGTAACTAAAGGAAAAGAACTACTTTTGTTTCTAAAATTTATAGTATTTATATGCAAATATCGGATAGCATTGTAATTATCCCTACCTATAATGAACGGGAGAACATAGAAAATATCATCCGTGCCGTTTTCGGACTTCCTAAGATATTCCATATTCTGGTAATAGAGGACGGTTCGCCGGACGGAACGGCAAACATCGTCAAGACTTTGCAACAAGAATTTCCCGAACGTCTTTTTATGATTGAACGCAAAGGAAAGTTAGGGCTGGGCACTGCCTATATCGCCGGATTCAAGTGGGCACTGGAACATTCGTACGAATATATTTTTGAAATGGATGCTGATTTCAGTCATAATCCGAATGACTTGCCCCGTCTGTATCAGGCGTGTGCGGAAGCAGGAGGAGATGTAGCTGTCGGCTCCCGCTACGTCAGCGGAGTGAATGTAGTCAATTGGCCTATGGGCAGAGTACTGATGTCTTATTTCGCATCCAAATACGTGCAGTTCATTACAGGTATTCCTATCCACGATACCACTGCCGGATTTGTTTGTTACCGCCGACAGGTACTCGAAACGATTGATCTAGAACACATTCGTTTTAAGGGATATGCCTTCCAGATCGAAATGAAATTCACCGCTTATAAATGTGGTTTCAAGATTATCGAAGTTCCCGTTATCTTCATCAATCGCGAGTTGGGTACTTCGAAAATGAACAGCAGTATCTTCGGAGAGGCCGTATTCGGAGTGATTAAATTAAAAGTAAATAGTTGGTTCCACAAATTCCCCCAAAAGAAATGAAACGTACACTGATTCAAAAGGCCGTTATAGTCAACGAAGGAAGAAAAGTTCTGGGTTCGGTTGTTATCGAAGGCGAGAAGATTGCCGAAATACTGACCGGAGAAGAAAAAACAACTACACCTTGTGATGAAATCATAGACGCAACCGGATGTTATCTTTTGCCGGGCGCAATTGACGAACACGTGCATTTTCGTGACCCGGGACTGACTCATAAAGCGGATATAACTACCGAAAGCCGTGCTGCGGCCGCCGGAGGCGTTACCTCTATCATGGATATGCCGAATACGAATCCGCAGACGACAACGTTAGAGGCTCTGGATGAGAAACTTGCTTTATTGGCCGGGAAGTCGGCCGTCAACTATTCCTGTTACTTCGGGGCAACCAACAATAACTACCCGCAGTTTGCCCAACTGGACAAACACCGTGTTTGTGGCGTAAAACTATTTATGGGATCAAGCACAGGCAATATGCTGGTAGACCGCATGGCGAGCCTGCGCAATATATTCGGCGGAACCGATTTACTTATCGCCGCCCATTGTGAGGACCAGGGAATTATCAAAGAAAATACAGACAAATATAAAAAAGCATACGGGGACGATGTGCCTTTGACCCTTCATCCGGTTATCCGTTCGGAAGAAGCTTGTTACCGTTCCTCCGAACTGGCAGTACAACTGGCACGTGAGGCAAATGCCCGCTTGCACATCATGCATATTTCCACAGCCAGAGAACTGGATTTATTTTCCGACGCTCCTTTGATAACGAAGCGAATTACGGCGGAAGCTTGTGTTTCTCACTTACTTTTCACGGAAGATGATTATCAAACTTTAGGCGCACGCATCAAATGTAACCCTGCCATTAAAACAGCCGAAGACCGGAAGGCTTTGCAGGAAGCTGTCAACAGCGGTCTGATCGACGCCATTGCGACCGATCATGCTCCGCATCTGCTAAGCGAAAAAGAGGGAGGCGCTTTGAAAGCGATGTCCGGAATGCCAATGATCCAATTCTCTCTGGCCAGTATGCTGGAACTTGTAGATAAAGGTATCTTCTCTATCGAGAAAATAGTAGAAAAGATGTCTCATGCGCCTGCTCAAATGTATGAAATAAATAATCGCGGATTTATCCATAAAGGTTATCAGGCAGACCTTGTATTAGTACGTCCCAACTCCAAATGGACAGTAACAACGGATTGCATTGTAAGCAAATGCCAATGGAGTCCGCTGGAAGGTCATACCTTCAACTGGAAAGTGGAGAAAACATTTGTGAACGGTCACCTGTTATACGATAACGGAAAAATAGACGAAACTTATCGTGGACAAGAATTAAGATTCAGATAAATATAATTCGTCATCGGCAAACTTATGAGCACTGTTCTATCTTATAAAATACATACCGTTACCCCCTACATCAATTGGATTTACTTTTTCCATGCCTGGGGATTCCAACCTCGCTATGCAGCTATCACCAATATTCATGGTTGCGATGCCTGCCGTGCCATGTGGCTGGCCTCCTTTCCGGTAGAGGAACGTAACAAGGCTTCGGAAGCCATGCAACTGTTCAAGGAGGCAAACCGTATGCTGGATGTACTCGACCGGGACTATGAGGTCAGAACAATCTTCAAGTTGTGTAAGGCAAACTCCGACGGGGATAATCTGGTAATTGAAAAAGCAGAGAATCAGTTCATGGTCTTTCCCTTACTCCGTCAGCAAACACCTAAGAAGGACGGAAGTCCTTTCCTTTGCCTGAGTGACTTCATCCGTCCGCTTTCTTCCGGCATTCCGGATACGTTGGGAGCTTTCGCTTCTTCCATTGACGCAGACATGGAAGGACTATACGAACAGGATCCTTACAAACATTTGCTCGTACAAACCCTTTCTGACCGACTTGCGGAAGCAGCCACAGAAAAAATGCACGAGTATGTGAGAAAAGAAGCGTGGGGATACGCGAAAGACGAAAATTTAGGCATGGCGGACTTATTAGTCGAGAAATATCAAGGCATCCGTCCTGCCGTCGGTTATCCTTCTTTGCCGGATCAGTCCGTCAACTTCCTGCTGGACGAACTGCTGGACATGAAACAGATCGGCATTTCACTGACTGAAAACGGGGCAATGTATCCTCATGCATCGGTGTGCGGCCTGATGTTTGCACATCCTGTATCCGAATATTTTTCTGTCGGAAAGATCGGAGAAGACCAACTCGAAGACTATGCCCGCCGCCGGAGAAGAAGTATTGAAGAAATGCGCAAATTCCTGGCAGCCAATCTGCAATAGCTTGCATCTTCGTGTGATTTTTCTCCTTTTCTCACGACTAACTAACCAGAAAAGCAATCCTAAAATCCATGAGAGAACCAACAACAGAGGCAAACAACCCTATTGAGCAAGAGTTCTTGTCGGTTATACGCGAATATGAGCGGGTAATCTACAAAGTATGCTATCTGTATACTCATCCCAACGCTCCGCTCAACGACCTCTATCAGGATGTAGTACTGAACCTCTGGAAAGCTTATCCTAAATTCAGGAAAGAATGTAAAATATCGACATGGATTTACCGTATCGCCCTGAACACTTGTATCAGTTTTTATCGTAAAGAGAAGAATGTACCGGAAATTATCAGCCTCACCAAAGACATTGACCGGACAATAGAAGCACATGACCCTATCAATGAAATGCTGAAGCAACTATACCAGATGATTAACCAACTGGGACAACTCGACAAGTCAATCATCCTGCTATACCTTGAAGATAAAAGCTACGAGGAAATAGCGGAAATTACCGGCTTGACGGTGACTAACATAGCTACCAAACTAAGCCGTATCAAAGACAAACTTAAAAGAATGAAAAAGGAGGAATAAGATATATGGAACTGGAAGAACTGAAAAAATCATGGAACGCCCTCGATGAGCACTTAAAGGACAAAGAACTCATCAAAGAAGACGAACTTGAAAGGCTGATAGGACACGCCGACAAAGGTATCCATGCCATTGCCCGCCTGAACATCAGGCTAATCCTGATTTCCCTGCCGATATTAATCTTATTTTTGACGGAAGTGATACTGCACAACAGATTAAACCCGATCTACATCATTATCCTTCTGGCATGGATTCCCGCTCTTTGCTGGGATATCGCCACCACGCGATTTCTTCAACGGACTCAAATAGACGAAATGCCTCTTGTGGAAGTGATTGCCCGTGTCAACCGCATTCATCACTGGACAATCAGAGAACGGCTGATTGCCACCGCTTTCCTCCTGATACTTGCCATTCTTTCTTTCGTCTACTGGCAGATATGGCAATACGGAATAGGTATGATTCTGTTCTTCATCCTGTTGTGGGGAGGAGGTCTTATACTCATTCTATGGATTTATCGCAAGAAATTCCTGAACCGTATCCACGAAATCAAAAAGAATTTAAGTGAATTAAACGAATTAATGTAAATATCCATTATAACTAAAGACACATATGTTGCAACGCTTATTTATATTCCTCCTACTTTTTCTGGTACTTCCGGACCTCTATCTTTACTTGAGATTCATTGTTCGTCTCACCGCAAAATGGTGGTTACGCGTTCTTTACTGGGTACCCAGTTTCTTGCTAACCGCAGGGCTTCTTTACTTGGTTTACTTTGCCAACAATGCTTTTGCGGAACGCCATACACAGGACATCGGGTGGTTCTCTATCATCTTTTTCCTGTTTACAGCTCCCAAACTATTGCTGGTCTTATTTACCGTACTCGGAATCCCTTTTCATAAATGGCTTCGCTGGCCGCGCACACCGTTTATATGCACCGGACTGACACTGGCCGTACTTAGTATTGTTATGATTCTCTACGGCTCTTTTGTCGGACGAACCCGGTTTGAAGTAAAAGAAGTCACTTACACCTCTCCCCGACTCCCGCAGGCTTTCGACGGTTATCGTATTGTACAGTTATCCGACCTTCATATCGGCAGTTGGCAAGGAAACACTCCTGCTATTCGGAAGTTAGTGGATTTAGTGAATGCCCAGCAACCCGACCTGATTGTTTTCACCGGAGATCTGGTAAATCACCGGGCTGTCGAGCTGAATGATTTCCAGGAAATACTAGCCGGCCTGAAAGCCGGAGATGGAGTTTATTCCATACTTGGAAACCATGATTACGGACCTTATTTTCATTGGAAAAGCAAACAAGATCAGGACAATAATCTGATCGAACTTAAACAAAGGCAGGCAGCTATGGGCTGGAAGTTATTAAACAACGAACATACATTTCTGATTCAAGGCAATGACAGCATCGCCCTTATCGGAGTAGAAAACCAAGGAGAACCTCCCTTTTCGCAACATGGCGACCTTCCAAAAGCGAAAGCAGGAATCGAAGGAATGTTCAAGCTACTTTTAAGCCATAACCCGACACATTGGAGACGGGAAGTACTTCCGGAATCGGATATAGATTTAATGTTGGCAGGACATACCCACGCCATGCAGTTGCAACTGGGCAATTATTCCCCTTCCGTTTATATTTATCCGGAATGGGGAGGGATGTATTTGGAAGGTACTCGCGGGCTTTACGTCAATGTAGGAATCGGCTACGTGGGATTACCTTTCCGTTTCGGCGCCTGGCCGGAAATCACTGTGCTTACCCTACGACGGTAAGCACGCTCTTTCCATTGACTTTCTTATGCACCTGCACCTGGACGGAGATCCGTTCACTCATTTCCTGTACATGAGAAATTACTCCTATTTTCCTTCCTTGCATCTGTAATTGTTCCAACGCTTCCATAGCTGTCCGCAAGCTATCGGCATCCAAAGAGCCGAATCCCTCGTCAATAAAAAGAGATTCTACTTTCAGGTTGTTGCTCGACAGCGAGGACAGTCCCAGTGCCAATGCCAAAGATATCAGAAACGACTCTCCTCCGGAAAGAGAATATACAGTCCGTATTTCATCACACATATCACAATCAATCACCTGAAGCGCCAAAGTGCCGGGTACTTGCTGCAATTTATAGCGTTTGGATAGATAAGACAAATGCTTGTTGGCATGAAGTAACAATAAATTCAATGTATAGCTTTGTGCTATAACTTTGAACTTTGCTCCGTCGGCACTACCGATCAACTTGTTCAGTTTAGCCCAACGTTCGGCAATCAATTGCTTTTCGGCCAGCTCTTTAGCTATCAGTTCGGCTGTTACTTTATTTTTTGCCTGTTGCAACAGGCGGACTTCGATAGCAGAAAGGCTACGTTCCGTATTTAGATTGTCTTTCTGCTGTTGCTTTATTATTTCGGGAAGTTGTTCGGGAGATTCAATCTTTTTCTGTTGCTCCTGCAATTCCCCGACAGTTGCGGCAATCTGTTTCATTTCCCCTTGTAAGCCTAAAAGACGGTTGTGCAAAGTTTCTACTCCCAACCGAGCCCCGTCTAAAGCATGAGTCAGTTCTTTTTCCCTTTTGGCTACAACGGCTTCCGCTTCATCCGCACTCTTTCCTTTTAATAATTGCGACCGTTCCTGACGAAGTGCATCCAACGCTTTCTCTATTACTTCAAAGCGTTTCTGTTCGGCAGAAGCAGCGTTTTGTAATAGTGCCAACTGTTCTTTAGCAGACGAAACTTGCTGCATAGTCAAACGACATTGGGAAACATTTTCACGCAAAGCCTCACAATGGACACGTATCTTCTTTATCGCCTCATCATTTCGTTGCCACTCCGTATAGAGACTACTATACTCCTGAATACGTTTTGCCAATTCCTGCAAACGGTTCTGTATCTGTTCTTCGTTTCCTGCATGAATTTCTTCTTTCTGCCATATGGATAACTGTTCTTTGATCTGTCCGGCAACAGTTTTTTGATGCGCCAGATCACGTTGCAGGGCTATATGCTGATTATTTGTTTGCTGACAGGCAATCACCACCGCATTATACTCCTGCTCTATATTTCGGAAAAGAATATCCACTACTTCCTGTTCCCGGTGATAAGGATGTGACGTACTGCCGCAAACCGGACAAGCTTCTCCTTCCTGTAACTGTTGACGCAATGCTTTCACGTCTTTTCCCACTGCCATACGGGCATTTTCATAAAGACGCTGAATCGTTTTTCGTGTCGCTTCCTGTTCTGTTAACTGCATCGAACAATCAACCGTTTCTTTCTCCAGTCTTACTATTTCTGTTTTCACTTTCTCCTGCGACTCAGTCAACTGCCGGACATTCTGTTGACGAACCAGTTCTTTTTGTAGTTTCTTCTGTTCTTCGTCTAATGATACATAATCAAAAGCATTTAGCCGGACCAGTCGTTCCTCATTGGCTTTTATGGCGGCTTTCAGTTTATCTTCTTCCTGCTGTAGAATATCCTCTACTTGTTCAAGCGGCAACGACTCCGTTTCCGTATTCGTCAACAAACGGTTTAATGAACGATAAGCCCCCTGCAACTGTTTCGTTGCCATCCGCATCTTCTTTTCCTGCTCCGCCACCTGCCCGCAAGCTGTTTCCAATATCTGCCGCAACTGATTATAGCCTTCCTGTTGAGACTGTATCTGCACATCCAACTGACGGGCTTTCTTCAAATCCGGTTGTATAGCTTCCCATTGTGCTTTGAAACGTACCAACCCTTCTTCCTGTGAAGCCAGTGTTTCCTGCAGGAGTCTCAACTTTGCCTCTTCGCCTTGTTCTTCCTGTTGCTTCTTTTTCCAAAGTTCCTCCTGCATCTTTAACGAACGGACAATGTTCAACCGGGCATTCTGTTCCGCCAGTAATTGAATCCCCACTGCACGTTTCGCAATCAGCAATTCTTTTTCTTTCTGTAAAGCAAGAAGTTCTTCCTCCGGCAAGAGGTCGATTACACTCATTCTATTTCGAATCGTAGTCACTTCTTCCTGTACCAACTTGTTTCGTAAAAAAACTTCCTGAGAAATACGGGAATAAACACCGGTTCCCGTCAATTTTTCAAGCAGTTCGGCTTTTGCGGCTCCCTTCGATTTCAAGAATGTAGAAAAATCATTTTGAGCCAATAAGACAGTCCGGGTAAACTGCTCATACGTCAAACCCACCAATTCTGTCAGTTGAGCCAGCAGTTCCTTTTTGGTTCCTTGAAACTCTTTCCCTGTATCCAGCTCTTTCACTTCCATCGTTTGTGGTTGCAAGGAACCGCTCACCTTATTTCTTGTCCGTCTCACCGACCAGCGAGAACGGTATCTATGACCATCGACTCCTAAGAAATCAACCTCTGCATATCCGTCGGTCGTACCACGACGAAGCAGATTCCTTACATCCGACTGATTAATCTGATTATCTCCTACATCCGCCAAATTTATACTTTCTACCGAATTTGCAAAACGAGGTGCTTTATCATACAATGCCAGACACAATGCATCTAATAAAGTAGATTTGCCAGCTCCCGTAGCACCTGAAATCGCAAATATTCCTGCCGAGTTCAACGGCTCCATTGCAAAATCAACTTCTACCGCTCCTTCTATCGAAGTAAGATTTTTCAATCGTATCGCTAATATCTTCATTCTTCTTCCTCCTCTTTACGTGTAGCAGCCAGGTAGGCTTCCTGAAACAAGTCTGTCAACTCCTCAGGCATTTCCACCTGATAAATCTTTTCAAATGCAGATTGAGCGATCTGCAACGGAGACATTTCTTGTAATCCTCTTTTCCAATTCTCATTTTCCTTCTCTGCATTTCCCGTTTCATTACGATAAGTAGAGACAATACGCGCCAACCGATAATTTTTATCAGCCAATGCTTCCTCAACTTCCTGCCGGAGCATTGGCTCCGGTTCGTCCAACAACACTTTTACCTCCAGATAAGGTGCTGCTCCTTCCGTTACCGGCAACTCTTTCAAGATTTCCAACACAATTTCCGGAGACGCAGGTTCTCCATTCGGCACGCTCATCAAAGGTATTAACCTCGGGCATTCCACCCGCATTATATCTACCGCACACCCTCCGTCGAAAGTCACTTCCACGACCCCGTGATGATAATGCTTCTCTGCAAAAGACATCGGAATGGGACTTCCGGCATATCTCACATTCTCCCTGCCGGATACGCGTTGCGCCTTATGAATATGACCAAGAGCCGTATAAGCAATTTGTTCGGAAAATGCATCAGGTGACACACATTCCAAACCACCAATCACTGTACGTTCGCTATAATCTTTCTCCGCAATCTCCGAACCGATAGCCTGTAAATGGCCGATAGCAAGTATAGATTGATTCTCTTTCCGTCGCTTCCATAGCCTTTGCAAAAGCTGCGTATAAAGCTCCCGGACTCCCTCCGCATACGGATTACCTTCTGTCGGGACTGTCGGATAATCTCCCTGCCGCAAAAAAGGAACTGCCATACAAAGCAATTCCACCTCCCCGTCACGGTTCTTTAACTCAACCGTCAAATGATCGTAATCAATTTCCCCATCGTCCGACTTGCGTACTACCCCCCGAACCTCCGTCCGCATCGCTTGCAGCAAGGGTAAAGGAGCTTCCAACCGCGCCGCAGAGTCATGATTGCCGGCAACAATCACAATCTGAAGAGTGGGATTCTCCGCCGTCACTCGATAAATAAAATGATAATACAGGCTTTGAGACGCAGCAGAAGGATTGGAAACATCAAAAACGTCTCCGGCTATAATCAATGCATCAATCTCCCTTTCACGAATTTCTCCGGCCAGCCAGTTCAAAAAGACTTCATGTTCACCGGCACGGTCATACCCGAAGAAAGTTTGCCCCAAATGCCAGTCGGCAGTATGTAATATACGTATCATATTTTTGTAACTATCTCATATAATAAGATACAAAAATAGTACAATCAAAAAGATTATATCGTATCCACCTCTCTTTTTTACCAAATAATCATGTATATTTGCAGGATAAAAATCCAACCCTATGAAGATACTGTATTATATTTATCAAATTTGTATTGCTTTGCCTATTTTATTGGTATTGACTATCCTCACGGCAATCGTCACTATCGTAGGTTCTCTCGTGGGAGGAGCTCACTTTTGGGGATATTATCCAGGAAAAATATGGTCACAATTAATTTGTCTTTTTCTATTAATTCCTGTAAAGATTCGTGGACGTGAAAAGTTACACGACAAGACATCCTATATTTTCGTACCTAATCATCAGGGTTCATTCGATATATTCCTTATTTACGGTTTCATCGGAAGAAACTTCAAGTGGATGATGAAAAAAAGTCTGCGTAAACTACCGTTTGTAGGAAAAGCCTGTGAAAGCGCGGGACATATCTTCGTAGACCGTTCGGGACCGAAAAAAGTGTTGGAGACCATTCAACAGGCTAAAGCCTCGTTGAAAGACGGTGTTTCTCTGGTTGTTTTCCCCGAAGGAGCACGTACTTTCACAGGACACATGGGATATTTCAAGAAGGGAGCTTTTCAGTTAGCGGATGATTTACAACTAGCTGTTGTACCTGTCACCATCGACGGTTCGTTTGAAATCCTGCCACGTACCGGAAAATGGATACACCGCCATCGCATGATCCTGACAATTCACGATCCTATTCCTCCCAAAGGAAAAGGAATGGAGAATATCAAAGCTACTATGGCCGAAGCCTATACTGCCGTAGAGAGTGCACTTCCGGAGAAATATAAAGGAATGGTGAAAAACGAAGACCAAGACCGATAATATATGTATTATATGTGGGCAGACTCTAGCATTACTCTACCATGATACAAGGCTATATCGCGGGCTACGTATTCATCCACTTTTCTATTTCAGAAAAAGTCGTATTAAAATCACCCGGATCTCCCTGACAAGAAACCGATAACACAGAAATAAAAAAGAAAGCGGCGAATACACTAACAGTCGTTTTCATTTTATCTGGAGCTTTTGCACAAATATACAAAAAAATCTCCTGACTTATTTATTCGTTGATGTATTTTGCTCCAACCGTTGATGTTCTTCTATCAACTTCATATTTTCTTTTGCTTTAGACAAAAACTCTCTCACAAGTTTATTACTCTTAAAAGAATAAGGAGCATCTTTGATGATATCATCAATCTGAGGTGTCATAATAGGATATGGCAAAGAACTACAAAGCATCATAAATACGCTAGGTCCCAACACATTCTCATAATTATCTGAAATGAACGTCTTCACATACTGGTTCATTGCCGTCATCAGCGAATCACCTTCCACCATCAGCTGTGCATGAATTTCTTCCAAATCATTCCCTTCCATTACCATACGAGTTTCCTTTTGTTCCAGCTCCCCAATACTTTCTTCCAATGCATTTCTTTTGTCAATGAAGTCATACAGTGCTGCATTCAAGGAAGTTCCTGCTGCTTTTAAATCCGTATTGCTAATGGTAACTTTAATCTTACCGCTTTCCAATACAATCGGCATGATACTCTCATCATCCATATAAAGCGTCACCATTTGTACGGAGTCTACTTTTCCTTCCATAGAGAACAGTCCATGCACTACCTCAGCAGAGTCCAGCTTCACCCATTCCCCGTCACGCATGGTCTTTAGATACAGCATTTTTCCATCCAGACTGTTTACTGAAGATGTTCCTTCTATCCTATACTTACTAGTACACGAAGCCAGAAACGGAAGCAGAAGTAAAAAAGGCAAAATTTTATTCACGTTCGTCCATTCATTAAATTCCGGGTACAAAGGTACAACTGATTCGGACTTCAAAGAAACATTTTATCAATATTTAAAACTTGTAAGAGTCTTTTCTTTAATAATCCTTATAAACATAGGTGTAAGGCGCTTTTTTTCATTTAGTTTATCTAATTTTGCAGCTATGAAAACATCAACTTATGCTCCTTTTGCCAAACCGCTTTACGTTATGGTAAAGCCAGTAGGTGCCGTATGTAACCTTGCATGCGATTATTGCTACTATCTGGAAAAAGCGAATCTATACAAAGACAACCCGAAACACGTAATGAGCGATGAACTTTTGGAAAAATTCATCGACGAGTACATCAACTCTCAGACCATGCCACAGGTACTTTTCACCTGGCACGGAGGAGAAACACTTATGCGCCCGCTCTCCTTCTACAAAAAGGCTATGGAACTGCAAAAGAAATACGCCCGCGGACGAACGATCGATAACTGCATCCAAACCAACGGAACCATGCTGACCGATGAATGGTGCGAGTTCTTCCGAGAAAATAACTGGCTGGTAGGCGTTTCGATTGATGGACCTCAAGAATTTCACGATGAATATCGTAAAAATAAAATGGGGAAGCCCTCCTTCGTCAAAGTGATGCAAGGGATTAATCTTCTGAAAAAACATGGTGTAGAATGGAATGCAATGGCGGTTATTAATGACTTCAATGCTGACTATCCACTGGATTTTTATCATTTCTTCAAGGAGATAGACTGCAAATATATCCAATTTGCACCTATCGTTGAACGTATCCTTGAACATCAGGACGGCCGCCACCTCGCTTCTCTTGCAGAAAACCAAAAAGGTGAACTGGCAGATTTCTCTATCACCCCCGAACAATGGGGTAAATTTCTCTGTACCCTTTTCGACGAATGGGTGAAAGAAGATGTAGGCAAATACTACATACAGATATTCGACTCCACCTTAGCAAACTGGGTAGGTGAACAACCTGGCATTTGTACAATGGCGAAGACCTGCGGACACGCTGGTGTTATGGAATTCAACGGGGATGTTTATTCTTGCGACCACTTTGTATTCCCTGAATATAAACTGGGAAACATATACAGCCAGACACTTGTAGAAATGATGCATAGCGAACGTCAACACAAGTTCGGAAACATGAAATATCAATCTCTACCCACCCAATGTAAAGAATGTGATTTCCTTTTTGCCTGCAACGGAGAATGTCCCAAGAACCGTTTCAGCCAGACAGCCGACGGCGAACCCGGGTTGAATTACTTATGTAAAGGATACTATCAGTTCTTCCAACATGTAGCTCCCTACATGGACTACATGAAAAACGAATTGATGAACCAACGTCCGCCCGCCAATATTATGGAAGCATTGAGAAACGGAGAATTGGAAATTGAAGACTAACAATCATATATTCAAATTTTATCATTAAAAAATGAACAGACTAAGACTTTATTTATTAGCGCTGACAGCGCTCATCGTGTGCTCCGCTAGAGCGGATGAAGGTATGTGGTTATTGCAATTAATGCAACAGCAACATTCCATAGATATGATGAAAAAACAAGGATTGAAACTGGAAGCCCAGGACTTATATAACCCGAACGGCGTCTCTTTGAAAGATGCAGTCGGTATCTTCGGAGGAGGATGTACGGGGGAAATTATCTCACCTGAAGGTTTAATTCTGACAAATCATCACTGTGGTTATGCTTCCATCCAGCAGCACAGTAGCGTAGAACATGACTACCTGACAGACGGTTTCTGGGCTACATCCAGAGACAAGGAGCTTCCGACTCCGGGATTGAAGTTCACATTTATCGAACGTATCGAAGATATCACGGATATTGTCAATGCAAAGATTGCCGCTAAAGAAATTACCGAATCTGAATCTTTCAGTAGTGCTTTTCTTCAGAAACTGGCCAACGAGCTTTACAATAAAAGCGATCTGAAAGATAAAAAAGGAATCGTTCCACAAGCACTTCCATTTTATGCCGGAAACAAATTCTATCTATTTTATAAGAAAATATATCCGGATGTACGTATGGTTGCCGCTCCCCCCTCCTCTATCGGTAAGTTTGGTGGCGAAACGGATAACTGGATGTGGCCCCGTCACACCGGTGATTTCTCCATGTTCCGTATTTATGCGGATGCTAACGGAGAACCGGCAGAATACAGCGCAAACAATACTCCTTTGAAAACAAAAAAACATTTGTCTATCTCGCTCAAAGGTTTGAAAGAAGGAGATTATGCAATGATTATGGGATTCCCCGGAAGTACAAGCCGTTATCTGACCGTATCGGAAGTAAAAGAACGCATGGAATCGGAAAACGACCCGCGTATCCGTATCCGCGGTGCCCGTCTGGCTGTATTGAAGGAAGTGATGAATGCAAGTGATAAAATCCGCATCCAGTATGCAAACAAATATGCCGGTTCCAGTAACTACTGGAAAAATTCTATCGGAATGAACAAGGCAATCATCGACAACGATGTATTGGGTACGAAAGCTGCGCAAGAAGCTAAATTTGCAGAATTTGCAAAGGAAAAGAATAATGCTGATTATGCAACGGTAGTGAAAAAAATAGATGATCTGGTAGCTAAGACAGCACCTCTCAACTATCAGTTCACCTGCCTGAGAGAAACGTTCTTCGGAGCAATCGAATTTGGAAGTGTCATGCTGGCTAAGACACGTGAAGCATTGATAGAGAAGAATGATTCTCTGATAAAAGTACGTATCGAAGCGCTGAAAGATACGTATGAAAGTATTCACAATAAGGACTATGACCATGAGGTAGACCGTAAAGTAGCTAAAGTTTTATTTCCCCTTTATGCAGAAATGATTCCGGCAGACCAGCGTCTGTCTATCTACAAAGTCATTGAGCAGAAATATAAAGGTAACTATGACAAGTTTGTCGATGATATGTATGACAACTCTATTTTCTCTAACCGTGAGAACTTTGAGAAGTTTGTCAAGAAACCGTCTGTAAAGGCTATCGATAATGATTTGGCTTTGCAATACTGTCAGTCTAAATATGACCAATTTGAGAAAATTGTTTCTCAATTAGAAGATATGGATAAAGAGTTGACTTTACTTCACAAGACCTATATCCGTGGTCTTGGCGAAATGAAACAGCCAGTTCCTTCTTATCCGGATGCCAACTTTACCATTCGTCTGACATACGGTAACGTGAAACCTTACGATCCGAAAGACGGAGTACACTACAACTACTATACGACAACTAAAGGTATTCTTGAAAAAGAAAATCCGGAAGACCGCGAATTTGTAGTACCCGCCAAACTGAAAGAGTTGATCGAGAAGAAAGATTATGGTCGCTATGCATTACCCAACGGTGATATGCCTGTCTGCTTCCTATCTACAAACGATATTACCGGAGGTAACTCCGGAAGCCCAGTATTGAATGAGAATGGGGAACTGATCGGTTGTGCCTTTGACGGCAACTGGGAATCATTGAGTGGCGATATCAACTTTGACAATAACCTGCAACGTTGTATCAACCTGGATATCCGTTATGTATTGTTCATCCTTGAAAAACTAGGAAATTGCGGACACCTGATTAATGAAATGACAATCGTAGAATAAATGAGAAAACAAATCCTATTTGCTATTTTTTCTCTGGCAACTCTTATCATCCACGCCGACGAAGGTATGTGGATGCTACCTGATCTGAAAACTCAGAATGAGATTGCCATGCGAGAACTAGGTCTTGAGATTCCCATTGAAGAAGTATACAATGCGAACGGGCTTTCTCTGAAAGACGCTGTCGTACACTTCGGAGGAGGATGTACGGGAGAAGTAATCTCTTCCGAAGGGCTGGTGCTGACTAATCATCATTGCGGTTATGGAGCTATCCAGCAACACAGTAATGTAGAACATGACTATCTGACAGAAGGTTTTTGGGCAATGAACCGCGACGCAGAACTTCCTACACCAGGACTCAAGGTTACTTTTATCGACCGTATTCTTGATGTAACCGACTACGTCAACGAACAACTAAAGAAAGACAAAGACCCGGAAGGAACTAATTATCTGTCTCCGACTTACCTCAACAAAGTAGCAGAACGTTTTGCAAAAGCAGAAAACATTGAAATAACTCCTGCTACCAAGTTGGAACTCAAAGCCTTTTATGGAGGAAATAAATATTATCTGTTTGTAAAAACCGTGTATAGCGACATTCGTATGGTAGGTGCCCCTCCTTCTTCTATTGGAAAATTTGGAGCGGATACTGACAACTGGATGTGGCCGCGTCACACCGGCGACTTTTCCCTTTTCCGTATCTATGCGGATAAGAACGGAAAACCGGCAGAGTATTCCAAAGACAATGTTCCTTTGCACGTAAAGAAACACTTGACCATTAGCCTTGCCGGAGTACAGGAAGGTGATTTCACTTTTGTCATGGGATTTCCCGGACGTAACTGGCGGTACATGATTTCCGACGAAGTAGAAGAACGGATGCAGACAACTAACTTTATGCGTCAGCACGTACGTGGTGCCCGTCAGAAAGTTCTTATGGAACAAATGCTTAAAGATCCTGCTGTGCGTATTCATTACGCCAGCAAATATGCATCATCAGCCAACTATTGGAAGAATGCTATTGGCATGAACGAAGGGCTGGTGCGTCTTAAAGTATTGGATACCAAACGTGCGCAGCAAGAAGAACTATTGGCCCGCGGCCGTGAAAAAGGAGATAACTCTTATCAGAAAGCTTTTGACGAGATTCGCTCTATTGTAGCTCACCGACGTGACGCATTATATCACCAACAGGCTATCAACGAAGCACTTGTCACAGCGCTCGACTTTATGCGCATCCCCTCTACAACAGCACTGGCCACCGCACTAAAATCAAAAGATAAAGAGAAAATAAAAGAAGCTGCCCAAAACTTGAAACAGGAAGGTGAAAAATATTTTGCTTCTGTTCCTTTCCCGGAAGTAGAACGAATGGTAGCTAAAGAAATGCTCAAAACTTATGCTAACTATATTCCAGCAGAACAAAGAATCAATATATTCGAAATCATTGACTCCCGCTTCAAAGGCAACATAGATGCATTTGTAGATGCGTGCTTTGATAACTCAATTTTCGGTAATCAAAAGAATTTTGAGAAGTTCATCAAAAAGCCTAGTTTATATAAAATCGGATATGACTGGATGATCCTATTCAAATATTCAATTACCGACGGCATTCTGAAAACTGCCATTGCCATGAAAGAAGCCAATGAGAATTATGATGCCGCTCATAAAGTATGGGTAAAAGGCATGATGAATATGAGACAAGAAAAGGGAATACCTATTTATCCGGACGCGAACTCAACCTTACGACTGACTTACGGACAAGTGCTTCCTTATGAACCTGCAGACGGTGTAGTGTATGATGCTCATACCACTCTCAAAGGAGTTATGGAAAAAGAGGATCCGGGTAACTGGGAATTTGTAGTACCGCAAAAGTTGAAAGAGTTGTATAACTCTAAAGACTATGGACAGTACGGCAAAAACGGTGAGATGCCGGTCTGCTTTATTGTAAACACCGACAACACAGGAGGTAATTCCGGTAGTCCGGTTTTCAACAGTAAAGGCCAGTTGATAGGAACTGCTTTTGACCGTAACTTTGAAGGACTGACAGGTGATATCGCTTTCCGACCTTCATCACAGCGCGCTACCTGCGTTGATATTCGTTATACTCTGTTTATCATAGATAAATTTGCGGGAGCATCCCATATCATTGATGAACTGACTATCTGTGAACAATAGAAAAATCATTTATTGAAAACGGATAATGAAACCGGGTTCTGTTTCATTATCCGTTTTTCATTTCACATTATTCATTAGACAAAGTCTTCCACCATATACATTTCATCAATTATCTCATTCATTGATTCTTCCAGGTTCCGAATAGCCTCATCAGGAGACTCTCCATAAGCATTACATTGCATATTTACAGTCAACCAAGCATAATAGCCACCGTCTGATGCACGTTCAAGTACATAATCTGTTTTATTCAGTTTCATATTGGTAAATAATTAGTATATGTTGGTATTGAAGTTATTTCTGATTGTGAAGCAGCCAGTTTTTCCAATTCAAGAATAATCCGACGCTCGCAACTGCGTGCCCAATAAATGAAATCACGATTTGGAATATATTTTCCCGCAAAACGAAGCAAGGACTCCAGTTCAAACGAATCACCGATAATTCCTGCCCCTGCTATCATAGCATCATAAGCATTACAATCCTGTTCGATATGCGCCGGAACCATTAATACCGGTTTGCCAAGATACATCGCTTCACAAATAGACTCGAAACCAGCCGTACTGGCATAAGCCCTGCAGTTCGCCATTCCATTAAGAAACTTCACATCATCAATCTGATGATAACTCAATGTTTCGTCCACCCGTACTACTTCCTCTGTCTCCGTCTTATCCCAGAAAAATCTTAAAGGAACTTCCGGATGCATTGTGTGAAAACTCTCCACTGTATCTGCAAAACCGGCATTTACCATATATCCATGAATATAATTTCCTTCTTCCGGCTGGATTGCCGTTATTTCCCGGCGAATCAAAGGAGGTACCACAACAATCTGATGTTCATCATCCCGTTCCATTTCCCTGAAAGATAGAGCTAACTTCTTTGATGATCTAAGAGCCGTCATTCGTGTAAAGAAACGCAACATCCATAACTGGACCGGACTCTTATTCGGAAACTGAAAATCACGATGTAGAAACAAATATTGATGTCCAATACAAATATACGGAACAGAGGGACGGAAGAACGCATAGGTAAGTCCGGTCAGAAGTTCGTAGAAGTTGATGACGACTTCCGCCCCTGTCTCCTTAATCCGTTGATTTATATAGTACATACTACGGAAATATTCCGGTAGTTTCAATAAATTATAAGCTAAACTTTTCTTTAGATTCACTCGCTTATTATCTGTCGTAGGCAGAAAATTCGGACTGATAAAACGCTTCACCGGTGCATGAATACTCCGATTGAAAAAACCTGGTAATGTGCGTGAGGAACTTTTACCGACTAATACTTCTACAACCTCATGCCCATTACGCTGCAACATATCTTCGAGGGTGATAGCCTGTGTCAGATGTCCTCTCCCCTCACCTTGAACAATAAATAAGAATTTCATATAGCGATTATTATTTAGTTCATAACTTTAACTCCCGTTACTTTTCGATATGCAAAACTCCCGTTTTCAGATTACAACAGAATGACTCTCCGGTTACTATTCGATGAACAAAAACAGCATTTTCCCGTTATATTAATAAAATAGAATCTATATTTGCAGTCTTCAATGACTGTCATTTAATTTTAAGAAAGGAAAGATTATGGAGAAATTTGAAGATTTAATACAATCACCGATGCCCGTTTTAGTTGATTTCTTTGCAGAATGGTGCGGACCATGTAAAGCTATGAAACCCGTTCTGGAAGAGCTCAAATTAGTTGTAGGTGATAAGGCCCGTATTGTCAAGATAGACGTTGACCAACATGAAGACTTGGCTACAAAATATCGTATACAAGCTGTACCAACCTTTATCCTGTTCAAAAATGGAGAAGCGGTATGGAGACATTCCGGTGTAATTCATAGCAGTGAATTACAAGGGGTAATAGAACGGCATTATACATAAAAAGATAAATAACGAATGAAGAAAGTATTAGTCATGGTAGCACTCGTCATGGTAAGCGTAATCGTATACGCGTTCAATGACAGAGCTGAAGCCAAACAAGGTAAAAAAGAAGTAACAGGTAACAACGGAGAAGTCGTCGTAATGAATAAAGAAATGTTTCTGAAAGACGTCTTCGATTATGAAAAGTCAAAAGAGTGGAAATACAAAGGCGACAAGCCTGCCATTATCGATTTATATGCCGACTGGTGTGGACCTTGCCGCCAAACAGCTCCTATTATGAAAGAATTGGCAAAAGAATATGCCGGGAAAATTGTAATCTACAAAGTAAATGTAGATAAGCAGAAAGAACTGGCTGCCCTGTTCAATGCAACAAGTATTCCGTTGTTCGTATTCATCCCCATGAAAGGAGATCCCCAGCTTTTCCGCGGAGCTGCAGACAAAGCAACTTACAAGAAAGCAATTGATGAGTTTTTATTGAAGTAGAAAAAAGAGTGTCGATATCCGGTCAGGATTATGACGCCATAAGAAGCAAAGAGTGACGTTATCCGTATGTGATAGCGTCACTCTTTTTTATAACTAGTCAAGAGATTCTTAAGAAGTGTAAAAATACGGCTATTTTTCTTTTATTCAAAAAGAAATTGTACTTTTGTCAAATGGGAAACACGATATCCTTTAGAATATGAAAACATCCTTTTTATTAAAAAGCTCATTACTTGCGACTACGGGAGTTTATATCCTTCCGCAACTTCTTTTTGCCCAAACTTCAACACGTCCTCATATCATTTTAATTGTATCCGACCAACATCGTGGAGATGCCATGAATTGTATGGGAAATACTTCTGTCATTTCTCCGAATATGGACGCTTTGGCAGAAGACGGTACACTCTTTACAAACGGTTATTCTTCTACCCCTAGTAGTACACCGGCACGTTCCGGATTATTGACCGGACTTTCTCCCTGGCATCATGGTATGCTAGGATACGGCAGGGTAGCCAGCCAATACCGTTATGAGATGCCTCGTATGTTGGGAGACTTAAACTACTACAGTTTTGGCATTGGTAAAATGCACTGGTATCCTCAAAAGGCTCTGCATGGATTCCGGGGAACATTAGTTGATGAAAGCGGACGCGTAGAAAGTCCCGATTTTATCAGTGACTATCGATTATGGTTCCAAATGCAAGCTCCCGGCTTAAACCCGGATTCTACTCATATCGGTTGGAATGACCATGGAGCAGCTACTTATAAACTCCCGGAACGATTGCATCCCACAGCATGGACAGGAGAAATGGCTTGCGAAATGATTCGCAATTACGAAGGTATCAATAACCAACCATTGTTCTTGAAAATATCCTTTGCCCGTCCACATAGTCCTTATGATCCTCCCCAACGTTTATTGGACGAATACGCGAACCGGGATATACCTGCACCTTGGATAGGAGAATGGTGTAAAGATAAGCCGTATGCCAAACTAAAGGATCCTCAAAAAGTGAAAAAAGATGCTCCTTATGGTAATTTCGGTGACGAATATGCAAAAGACTCACGAAGGCACTATTATGCTAATGTGACATTTATTGACGAAGAGATAGGTAAAGTAATTAAAACTTTGAAAGAAAAAGGTATATATGACAATGCGCTTATCTGCTACATTTCTGATCACGGTGATATGTTAGGAGACCATTATCATTGGCGTAAAACGTATCCTTACCAAGGTTCGGTACATGTTCCTTATATCGTTAAATGGCCGGCTAGCTATCACTTTACTAAAGGAAACAAAATTACCCAACCGGTAGAATTACGTGATTTATTACCAACTTTCCTTGAAATAGCCGGAAGTTCTATCCCGCAAGATATGGACGGTCAATCTTTACTCCGGTTAATGGAAGGTAAAACCGATCAATGGAGGAAATACATAGATTTAGAACATGCGACTTGCTATAGTCCTGACAATTATTGGTGTGCATTAACCGACGGAAAAATAAAATATATCTGGCGTTTTCACACCGGGACAGAAGAGTTGTTTGATCTCTCGAAAGACCCTCATGAACTAAAGAATGTAGTAACAGATAAAAAATACAAACAGCAATTAAATGAGCTTCGTCAAGCTATGATTGATCATCTTTCCGAACGTGGTGAAAAGTTTGTGAAAGACGGTAAGTTACAGGTATTAAAACAGACAATTCTTTATAGCCCGTTATTTCCTGATAAAAGTCCGGTAGATACCGGAATTTAAAAATTAACATCTATGCAAATTCAAGACGAAAGTTATATTAAATGGAAACTTTTTCTCGAAGGCAATGATGAAGCTTATAGTTGGCTTTATACACACCATATTCAATTACTGTATCAATATGGATTACAAATCACTCCTGACACAGAAGTGATAAAAGACTGTATACAAGATGTATTTATAAGAATATACAAGAATAAAAATAAATTAAGTATACCCCAAAATGTAAAAATCTATCTGATGATTTCTCTTAAAAACAGTATCTATAATGTTTTCAGTAAAGAGCGTTCAGAAGAATCCTATGCCTTCAACTTCTACTCTATGGAAGAACAATATATAACAGAGAATGATTTTATCAATGAAGAAGAACGTCGCGAACAAATTAATGAAATCAAAAAAATACTCCATGTGCTAACTCCCAGACAACGAGAAATCATATATTATCGTTTTATAGAAGAAATGGAATATGATGAAATATGTCAGATTATGGACATTAATTATCAATCAGCCTACAATTTACTTCAACGCTCACTACAAAAAGTAAGAGATACTTTCGGAACACCTGAATGCATCGCATGGATAAGTATCTTGACCACTTTCTTCAGAGAAACACAAAAAATGCATTTTCTTTAAAAAAAATATAAGTTCAGTGAGTAGATTCCATTTTTTGAGTTGTCCTTATATAAACAACGCATAAAATGGATTCAAAAATAGACTATAATAATTATAAAGCAGACTCATTACTCAATGATGCTTATTTTTTAGAATCGGAACAACATCCGACTCCGGAAAGTATTATGTTTTGGGATAAATTAGCTCAAGAAAACAAGCAGTTAGCTAAGGAAATAGCTATTGCGCGTAATTTTCTACATATTCTCCGTCATGTTCCTAAACCCTATCTGCCTCAACAAAAAGTAGATTCCATTTGGAAATGTATATCCGATCAGAATCGTTTGGAAATACAGAACAAAAGAAAGAGACTCATTCTATACCGCACTTTAGCTGCAGCTTGCATTGTTGTCTTCCTTGTAAGTGGTTGGTATCTGCAAAATATTTATCAGACAAGCGAGTGCATGGAAAAATCTGATATAGTCGCAGTAAAGAAACCTGATGTCTCTACCAATCAAACCCTTTTGATTCTATCCGAAAAGAAACAGATAGCTATACAAGGTAAAGAAAGTAAGCTACATTACAACCAACAGGGAAAATTAAATGTCAATTCTCAAACCATTAATCAGGAAACTGAAAACGATAAGAAAAAAGATACTTATAATCAATTAATAGTGCCGGCCGGAAAACGCTCGTCAATTACTTTTTCTGACGGGACACGTATTTGGCTAAGCGCCAGTTCACGAGTTGTTTATCCGGTTGAATTTATGAAGAACAAACGGGAGATTTATGTAGAAGGTGAAGCCTTCCTAGATGTTTATCACGACAAAAGTCGACCATTTATTGTAAAAACGAATAAAATGGACATACAGGTATTAGGTACTACTTTTAACGTTTGTGCATACGAAAAAGAGAATATACAAACAGTAGTACTTGTCACTGGAAAAGTAGAAGTAAAGACTAACAATAACGAAACGAAAACTTTATCACCAAACAATTTACTTGCATATAATGATCAGCAAGGTATCAGCGTACATCCTGTAGATGTACAAGAATACATAGCTTGGAAAGATGGATTTTACCAATTCAAAAAAGAGAGGTTGGAAATTATTACAAAAAAACTCAGCAAGTACTATGGTAAGACAATCATTACCGACAAACAGCTTGCTAATATTACTTGTAGTGGCAAGCTAGATCTGAAAGAAGAACTAGATGATGTGTTGCATACGCTGATTCAAACCGTCCCGGCTCAAATAACAGAATCAAATGAGAAAATCTATATTAATGTCAAATCTAAATAAATTAATAGCCTATGAAAATATGACTTCCTAGAAAATGATAAGGCCGGATAATACCCGCATATCACCCGACCTTAAATTAAATTACTTACACGTTTAAATATTAATAATCTAATTCGTTATAAAAGTATGGAAAAACACCAATTATTCAGTCTAAAAAAGACTGAAGAAAAACAATTATTGCTAATTATGAAGTTCTTTTCATTTTTTCTACTGATAGGAATAGGTCATTGCTTGGCAACAAATTCGTATTCGCAAAGCAAATTATTCACAATGAAGACCTCTCAAAAGACTGTGAAACAAGTCTTTCAAGAAATTGAAAAAAATAGTGAATACATAATTTTCTACATGGACCAAATCATCGATACGAATCGTAAGGTAAATATTGATGTAAAAAATCAGCAAGTGAGCGCTATTTTGGACCAGCTATTTCTCGGTACAGATAATACTTACAGCATCAACGACCGACAAATCACAATTTACCATAAAGGCGAACAACCAAACAGCCAACAACAAAGTAACAAATTTATAGTCACCGGTGTAATAACCGATGCACAAGGAGAGTCCATGATTGGCGTTTCAGTAAAAGTAAAAGGAACAACATTAGGAGGAATCTCAGATATGGATGGACGATATTCCATTAGTGTCCCTAACAAAAATGATATTCTTATAGTTTCTTTCCTGGGCTACGCAACAGAAGAAATCAAGATTAACGGACGGCGCAACATTAACATCCGGTTACGCGAAGACACCAAAGCATTGGACGAAGTAGTTGTCATCGGTTATGGACAACAAAAAAAAGAGAGTGTCGTGGTATCCATGAGTTCGGTAAAGCCTTCGGAAATCGCTGCCCCGACTCGAAATTTGACCAACAATTTGGCAGGACAAGTATCCGGTTTAATTGCCGTACAACGTTCCGGTGAACCAGGATACGATGATGCAGAATTCTGGATTCGCGGTATCAGCACATTCGCATCTAACAGTTCCGCATCAACCCCTTTAGTCTTAGTAGATGGTGTTCCTCGTAAAATCACCGATATTGAACCGGATGAGATTGAAACATTCTCAGTATTAAAAGATGCTGCCGCAACTGCTATTTATGGTGCTGAAGGAGCAAATGGCGTTATATTAGTTACAACCAAACGCGGTAAGGACGAAAAACCTAAAATTACATTTAAAACAGAACACTCCATTTCAAGTCCACAACGTCTGCCTGAATTTGTAGGTTCTGCTGATTATTTAAGTTTATATAATGAAGCATTAAATAATGACGGGGAACCCGATTTATTCAGCGCTGAATTAATAGAAAAGTTTCGTACTAGTACAGACCGTGATCTTTATCCGGATACAGACTGGATAGGTGAACTGCTTAGAAAGAATACACATAATCACCGGTATACATTGAATGTGCGTGGCGGTTCGGCACGTTCCAGATATTTCGTATCTGGTGCCTATTATACAGAAAGTGGTATATATAAAGGTAATCCTACAGAAAAATACGATACCAATATTGGCTTGGACCGTTTTAATCTGCGTTCAAACATTGATATGGATGTCACCTCTACAACACTAGTATCTATTGACTTGGCAGGACAATACTTGATAGGCAATTATCCGGGTGAATCTTCATCTACTATCTTCCGCTCTATGTTGATTACTCCTCCTTATTGTTTTCCCGCAGTATATAGTGACGGAACAGTAGCTACTTACGAACAAGAACGAGGTGTAAATATGAGGAACCCATACAATCAGTTGATGAATTCCGGTTATACCCGCCAATGGAGAACAGGTATTCAATCCAAAGTTGGCGTTAGACAAAAACTCGATTTCATCACCAAGGGACTTAGCGCCAAAGTAAATGTCAGCTATGACTTTGATGCAACATTCAAATCCATACGTTCATACAATCCTTCCCGTTATCATGCAACAGGTAGAGATGAGAACGGTAACTTAACATTCATCCAAGTTGTATCAGGAACACCGGATTTGAGCGATTTGAAGGACAATGGTATTGAAGCGCAAAAGAAAATATATATTGATGCAGCTATCAACTACAAACGTATTTTTGCAGAGAAGCATGATGTAAGTGGTATGTTGCTATATATGCAAAAAGAAACACAACTCAAGACTCAACCTCTCCCCTATCGCAAGCAAGGGCTAGTAGGGCGTTTTAGTTACTCTTATGACGGACGTTATTTCCTTGAAGGAAATTTTGGATATACGGGTTCAGAAGCATTTGCCAAGAATCATCGTTTCGGTTTTTTCCCGGCTGTAGGACTGGCTTATTATTTGTCAAATGAGCCTTTTTACCCCGGAGTTTTAAAAAACTATATAAACAAAATCAAATTAAGAGCTTCTGTCGGTAAAACTGGTAACGACACTACCAGTGACCGTTTTATCTACCGTCCTACTTTCTCTATGAATGCAGGTTCATGGTCACAAGGAATAGGTAGTAACGGAGGTACTAATTCTATAGGACAAGGTATCATCGAAGGATTTCCGGAAACGTTAGATATTGGTTGGGAAATTGAGAAAAAACAAAACTATGGTTTCGACTTAGGACTTTTCAACAACAAGATAGATATTGTATTCGACTATTTCCGTTCCGAAAGAAGCAATATCCTGATGCAAAGAAAAACGACACCAACATTAAGTGGTTTTCGTGTCAACCAATATGCTAACTATGGAATCGTATCCAACCATGGTGTAGATATGTCTTTGAATGCTCATCATCAAATTGGTAAAGTAAAACTAAGTGCAAGAGGGACATTTACATTTGCCAGAAATGAGATAAAAGAATATGATGAATTACCACAAAAATATCCATGGATGGAACGAACAGGTAAACGAATTAATGAAAATAACCTCTATATAGCCGAACGCTTATACACAAAAGAAGATTTCATCATCAATAAGAACAGTAATGGTATTGAAAGCTATACATTACGCCCGGAACTGCCTCAAAGCACTCTAGGTGGATTGCTTGGCCCCGGTGATATTAAATACAAAGATGTGAATGGTGACGGAGTTATCGATTCCTATGATAAAGTAGTAGGCGTGGGACATCCTAATGTACCTGAGATCGTTTACGGATTTGGATTAAACATCGAATATAAAGGATTTTATGCTAGTGTATTCTTCCAAGGTACCGGAAACTGTTCTGTTTTATTAGGAGGAAATACTCCGGAAGGTTGGTATCCATTTGCATGGGGAGTAGACCAATCCAGTTATCGTACTTTCGCATTGGACCGTTGGACTGAGAGTAATCCAAGTCAAAATGTATTAATGCCACGCCTACATAAAGATAATGCCAACAACGCCAATAATCAAGTGGCAAGCACATGGTGGCTTCGTAATGGAGGTTTCTTACGATTAAAAAACATGGAATTCGGTTATCAACTGCCCAAACAATTCTTGAAGAAATTTAATGTTCAGGCTGCCAGAATTTATGTAATGGGATATAATCTTGCTTTGTGGGATGACCTTAAGTATTTCGATCCGGAAGCAGGAAATGCAAATGGAGGAAACGTATACCCTAAGAATCGTACCTTTACCTTAGGAATAGACTTTACATTTTAATTAAATCTATAAAATATGAAAACAATGAAGAAACTATATAAGAAAATACTGATAGCTGCTTTTGCATTGTGCAATATTTATTCTTGCGATTATCTGAATGTATCTGATGAGTTAGCCGGAAATCTCCGTTCATTGGATGAAATTTTCGATAATGTATCTTATACCCGAAGATGGTATGCAAACATATTTACTTCTATTCCAGATTATTCAGGAATTACCGCAGCTGCTGGAAGTATCACAGGATTTAAAAATCCTTGGGCAGGTATGTGTGATGAATTAACTGTTGGATATGGAGATGCAAAACTCTATAACAAAACAGATAAAAATGCAGCTAACATGAGTTTTCACCGTTGGGGTACATGCTATAAAGAAATCAGACAAGCAAATATATTCTTGGCCCACGCCAAACCAATAGCGGCAAATGGAACCCATGTTGATGTACTGACGGAAGAAGAACTAACAGAGATGAAGGCTAATGTAAGATTCATGAGAGCCTATTATCACTATTTGCTTTTCGAACAATATGGTGCTATTCCTTTGGTAAAAGATTTAATTCTCGAAAGAGAAGATAATCTGGATCTGCCCCGAAATACCATAGATGAAGTAATCAGCTATTTGGACGAAGAACTAACAGCAGTAGCCAAAGAGCTGCCTCAAAAGGCATTACATGATGACGACCAGCATAATGCATGGCCAACCAAAGGCGTAGCTCTGGCTGTAAAAGCTAAAATGTGGGTATATGCAGCCAGTAAGTTATTCAATGGCGAATACAAAGAAGCGCTAGCCGTAACTAATTTGGATGGGACAAGACTTTTTCCTGATAAAGATCCTAATAAATGGAATAAAGCGGTAGCTGCTTTAGAAGAATTCATAAAATTTGCAGATGAGGAAGGTAATTATGAATTGCTGAATACGGGTAATCCTTCACAAGATATATACGATCTTTTCCAAACATATAATAAAGAAATTATATGGGCTACTGCAGCAACTTCATGGGGTGGAATGACAAATGACATGTTCGACCGTAGATGTACCCCAAGAAGTGAACAAAACGGAATGGGTTGCATTGGTGTCACACAAGAACTCGTAGACGACTTTTATATGAAGGACGGTCTCCCGGTACAAGCAACAAGTTATTTACCACAATCCACATTATATACAACCGAAGGGTTTGACAAATACACTGAGACTGTTAAAGCCGGAAGCAAAGAAGTACAAGTGGCCAACAATGTCAGCAATCGGTTCCTCAATCGGGAAGCACGTTTCTATAATACAGTATTTTTCCAAAATAGGAGATGGCATGTAACAAACAACGTAACTCAATTCCACAAAGGAAGCCCCAATGAATTAAGCGGCACAATTTATACTCATACTGGTTATATGCTATACAAAAGATTTAACAGGGAAGTTAGCATGAAATCTCCGGGGGTTCAAAACAAGTTCCGCCCTTCTATCATCTTCCGTCTTGCAGATCTTTATTTATTGTATGCAGAAGCTGTTAATGAAATTGATCCTCAGGACGAACGTGTTCTGACCTATTTAAACAAAGTACGCCAGCGTGCCGGTTTGTCGAATATTGAAGAACTCAACCCTGCCATTGAGGGAAATCAAGAGTTGCAAAGACTCGCAATTCAACGTGAAAGACGCATCGAATTGGCAACGGAAGGACAACGTTATTTCGATGTTCGCCGTTGGATGATAGCAGACCAGGATGGAGAAGGGCGTCAATTCGGATATGTTCATGGCATGAATATGAATGCGGCAGAAGACAAATTCTACGAAGAAGTAGAAGCTAGCCCGATTGTCTTCAGACGTAAAATGTACTTATATCCTATCCCAGACGATGAAATGAAGAAAACTGAACTGCTTGTTCAAAATCCGGGATGGTAAATCAACATTATGTTTCATGACTTAAAATAAAAAAAGATGAAAAAAATATACTCCATACTGGTAACCATAGTATTTTTGATACTGACAGCAAGTTGTAACGAGAACTTTGAGATCGCAGATAAAGCAGATAGCCTAGTATCTGTTGCTATCAATACACTGAATATACAAAAATCATTCAATGTAGGAGAAAGTTATCAAGCAGAGCTTTGGGTACAACGAGGCGGATTAAGCGATATGTCAGGAAAAGTAAAATTCATGATAGATCCCAATTTACTAGACTCTCTGAACAGAGAAGACAGAACCAATTATCAAATGTTACCGGAAAACTGTTATGAATTGTCCAACATTGAATTTTTACTAAATAAAAATGAAATGTGCGGTTATATAACCTATCATCCTGAAAAAATAGTCGAATTGTCCGATTATGACCAGATTCAATATGTTCTTCCACTGAGGTTGGTTTCTAACGAACTAAATATCAACCCCGAAAGATGCGTTTCATTGTTGGCATTTCAGGTATCAGAACCTATTGTACAAATCACAAACTCAGGAATATTCAATATAGATCCGTTACAAACCTCCCAAATGGACGTCCACATCAGCGTACCTTTTACTAATAAATGGGATATAGAATGCGATTTAACCCACGATCAATCTCTGATTGAACAGTATAATTCAAACAATAAGGTTAATTTCACCTTACTACCGAGTGAATCGTACACAGCTCCGGATAAAATTTCTTTACCGGAAGGAGTTAATGAAACAACAGCCTCCTACCAACTCAAAGATAATCTACTTCCGGGTAACTATATATTGCCCATAACTATTGGAAGCATTGAAGCGACACAGAACGGCACTCCGAATAATTCATTAGTTATAGATAAGGAAAGTAGCACTTTATTCCGTATCGTTAAAGAAGGGAAGAAAATAGATAAGTCAAAATGGGAAATTATTGCTTGCAATTCCGAAGCAGCAGCCAATCCGGTGAAAAACCTAATTGACGACGATGAAACGACTTTCTGGCACTGTAAAACTAAGTCTGAAGCCAATTGGTGCGAACCTCCTTATGAAATTACCATTGATATGAAAGACCCGATCACAATTGCTCAAATTGATTTAGTAAACCGTGGAGAAGCTAGTAGAGCTAATAATATCAAATGGGTGGAATTTTATGCCAGCAACAATAATAGTAATTGGGAAAAAATCGGTGCTTCTGACTTCAATGATGAATTTATTAGAGAAACATTTCGATACTATGTCAAATCGACCACAGCTCGTTATTTGAAACTAGTCATTCCTGAAGGCCATGGAAATGCGTGTCCCCCCGCAGCAATTCGTGAATTAACAGTCTTCGGGTATTGAGCTAAAAACTCCTACTAATTAAAAGAGACGACCTGAAAAAGAAATGTACCCCAAAAGTTTATCAAAAACAATTGGGGTACACTTCAATTACTCCGAAATAGTTTTAGAATCCTGTCCAGTTTTTTATTTTAGATATCCTATAGGATGATTCATCATTGGTACCTGGCTTTCCTTCAATTTCAACACCTTCTTCAATTGATTGATATCTATCGAAGCGCGAGGTACAGTAGCCAACCTTGCAGCGGAACAAAAGATTGAAATATTCTGGGAAACGATTCCTGCATCCATAGCTCCCATCAACTGAGTATGTGCATTCTTAGTATCTCCAAAACGAGAAAGATCACTAACCAAAACTAAAGATACCGGAGCTGATATTACAAATGCCTGTCCACCTGCCACTGCTCCACGATAATCGCCTTCAGCTATCAGATTCAACTGATGATTTTTTGCATCATATAAATAGCTACCTTCCGGCAATACCACATATACATCCACATCCTGCTTATTCAAAGCCGACGGAGCAGTCCGTTTTCCAGAATCGCTCCGATTAATACCGTTAGCAGCCCACAACAAATCCGACAAATCAGATAAATTCAATGCTTTCGAAGCAAATTCACGAGTAGAATGACGTTCGGACAATGCTTTCATCACCGTACCAGTACGGTTCAAATTAGGTTTTGGTAACTTAATTACTTTATCAGCAGCAAATGCAGCTACCGAGAATACTAAACAAGCTAACAACAGTTGTACTTTTCTCATAATTGTGATATTTAAAAGTTGATGAACAAATATAGACAAAAAAGGTCTGCATTCATTTTTGAATACAGACCTTTTAAGAGTTATTATGAGGTTTGATTATTTATCGCCGAAATAACGGTTATACAGACCTTCAAAACCTTTACCGTGACGAGCTTCGTCCTTGCACATTTCATGTACAGTGTCATGGATAGCATCCAAATTTAAAGCTTTTGCACGAGTTGCGATACGTTTTTTGTCTTCGCATGCACCTTGTTCAGCATCTTTACGTTTCTGCAGGTTTGTTTTGGTATCCCAAACACAGTCACCCAGCAATTCAGCAAATTTAGCGGCATGTTCAGCTTCTTCCCAAGCGTAACGTTTGAAAGCTTCAGCTACTTCAGGATAACCTTCGCGGTCTGCCTGACGACTCATAGCCAAATACATACCAACCTCAGTACATTCGCCCATGAAGTGATTGTTCAGGTCCTTAATCATTTCTTCGTCGCAACCTTTTGCAACACCGATAACGTGCTCATCAGCAAAAGTCAATGCACCACCTTCTACTTCAACAACTTCTACAAACTTGCTGGCAGGAGCTTTACACAAAGGACATTTCTCAGGAGCTGCGTCACCTTCATAAACGTAACCGCAAACAGTACATCTAAATTTTTTCATTTTCTTCTCAATTTTAAATTAATTAGTCAATACGTGTTTCTTTATCTTTTCTCAAGCAATTCTTACATATACCTTTATAATAATAATGCACTTCCGACACCTGATGTCCGTCCATTTCCAGACTCTCTACTTTTTTCACCGCTTCCGGACATTGCAGGTCATAAATGTGTCCGCAACGTTTACAAAGAAAATGGGAATGAATGGAAGTATCTGCATCAAAATTAGTATTTTTCTCATCAATTGTAAGCATCTGAGCCGCTCCTTGCTCCGAAAACAGTTTCAAGGTATTGTAAACTGTAGTCTTTGAAAGCGTAGGCATCGAAGGAGATAATGCTGTATAAATATCATCAGCTGACGGATGAATAGGATGCTCCATCAAATATTGCATAATTGCAATACGTTGCATCGAAGGCTTTATATTATGGTCTAATAATCGTTCGTATGGTTTCATCATTTATCCCTTTCTTTCCAAACTTGTATTCATTACAATTATAAATCCAATGCAAAGATAAAGAGTTATTTGGAATAAACAAATAAAATATGAGAAAAATCTAATGAAAAACATTACTTTTGCTGTACTATAATAAAAGAATAAACATGAAAGTCAAACATACTGCAATTATATATATTATAATAGGCCTATTTCATATTTTACCTATCCAACCCAAAGCACAAAACAAAATTGAATTTAATAAATTAATTAATGATCTAGGTACTTTCTCTGAAGATAGCAAACCCAAAACTTGTACATTCAAATTTACCAATCATCAGGCAAAAGCGATAGCCATAGCACACGTGCAAAGTACATGTGGCTGTGCTGTTCCACAATATACAAAGAAAGCCATCAAACCGGGAGAAAGTGGGGAAATTAAAATTACTTATAATCCGCAGGGCCGACCGGGGATCTTCAACCGAGCCATTCTCGTCAGTTTTTCTGATCAAACTGAAAAAACACGCTTATTTGTAAAAGGCACAGTGACACCTGGAGTAGTTCGAAAAGATAAATCCTATCCATATGTTATGGGAGACTTACAATTACGAACCACCGGCATTAAATTAAAACAAATGAGAAGTAATGTACAGCAACAAAATATTATGGTTGTCAACAGTGGTAACTCTCCCCTTTATACAATAATAGAATCCCAAATACCCTACGTATCCGCTACAATGGTTCCCAATATTTTAAAACCGAATCAAAAAGGAGAAATCCAACTTATTCGTTATGCCGATAAAGATAAAGACCGGACTATTTGTATCAGATTAAAAGAAAATGCCCACCAACAGAACGTGGCAGGCAAAATTTCTATCATTATCACCTCAGAAAAGTGTACTCAATAATAACTAATGATACGGTTTACTTTAACTGAAGAATCAGGATGTGACCAATCTACCATATTATTTTGTTGCTGTACAGCTTCTGTCCAATTACCGAAAGCGTCCTTCCGAGTATAAATACTCAACTCCTTTGCTTCGGCCTCTTCTTCAAAATGTTCCTTATAAGTAATTTCTGTCCACCAGTTATTATCATCATATTTATAAGTCCAGTCTAATTGCCCACCCGCATCAGTCAGTTTGGAAACAGGTAACAATGTAGATGCCATATAGCGTACCACAGTACGTTCTACTTCATTTTCTCCTTCCTTCACAATCTTATCAGATGATGCTAAGCTACCATCTTCGTTATAAAGATAAGATGTAATTTCCATATTGGCAATTACTCCTCCTCTTTTTAATGTGACTATTTTTCGAACAGGATACATAACACCCTCATCATATTCAAAAGTAGTACTTGTCACACCACTCCAAGACTCAGTAGTATATATAGCTTTGTTACCACTATACGTATATAAGACACTACCGTCCGCATCAGAAATACTTTCCAGCCCTTTCACTAAAAAGAAATCATAAATACCTAAAGGAAAGATTAGAGGAACAAAGACTTCATGTTCTCCATAAGTTAACGTATAAATGACAGGATCACCACTGAAATCATTCACAATGACCTTCACCATTTTACCAGCTTTATCATATCCATAAGAATAACAAGCCATCACTTGCCACACATCTCGGGCGTATATTGTCGGTTCAATACTCGTAGGATTATAATATATTAAATGACCACTTATATCAAATTTCCACTCGGAAGAAGATACAGCTTCTTCATCTTTACTTTGCCTCTCAAAAGGTACAATATAAGAAGATTCTTTTACTGCGTTTACTTTTCCTTTCCAACCCATCATTACCAGATGCGATTGTTCCTCCCAAAAAGAGATAACTGAAGGCTCCGAAGGAATAATTTCCGGAGCCTCCAGTTCTGTGTCACCACAAGAAGTGATGACACATATAAGAGGCAGAATAAATAACAACTTATTTAATATTCTCATGCAGTTTACTTATCCTGATTCTTTTTAAGACCAGCAATAATCTCTTCAAGAGTTTTTGGGAAAGAATACACTCTTGGTTGACCATCCACTTTACATACAGGGCACTCGTGACGAACTACATTCTTCGAACCTCGATTGTATACAATCACATTTCTGACAGGCAACTCCAGTTCTTCCTTATTCCATACATAGAAATTTTTGATACAACACCAAGTTTCAGGAACTTTCCAAGTCAGATTCGGACAATCATCCACATTCACGCAATTCAAATAATAGGGTTTCGCAATATTCTGTGTTTGTTCGTCACCGTACTCAACCACCTTGTCCCCAACAAGTTTTTTATTTCGGTATTTAACGGTTTGATCTATTACTGTAAAACCTGCATGATTAGAAAAAGTTCTCAACTCCGTATTTTTAGAAAGATCTAAAATAGCAAACTTAGTACAATTCGTAAACGTACCATCTTTTACTTCTAATATTTGATTACTATTCAATGACAAGACGCAAAGTTCGGGCAGCTTCGATAAGTCCGGTATTGCTGTCAATCCACAATTATCCAAGCTCAACTCTATCAATGAAGATGATGCCATCTGTGGGAAAGAATTTATTTTATTATCATCCAGAATCAAGGTCAATAGTTGATCTGACAAACCATTCACGACTTCTTGAGATACTGAAGTTATCTTATTGTTAGCCAAAGATAATGTACGCATTCTCGTATTTGCTATTTCCGGAATAGAAGTAAAACTACAGTTATCAAGGAACAAACCACCCATATATGTATTATCACCACGATATTTAGGTAAATTGCTCAATCCCTGGTTATCGCAGAAATCAAAAGTTGAAACCTTCTTCATTCCAAAGATATTTTCCGGTAGAGAAGTTAGCTTTGTATCATTCATACGTAACGAAACAACCTTTTGCCATTTTTCAGCCAGTTCTTTCGGAAATTCAGCAATTTCATTTCCACTAATTTCCACATCACGAACTTCCGGAAGTTCACTCAAACGTATAGGCAACTCTGTTAATTTACTATTAATAACACTTAATGAACGCAGATTCTTCATCTTCTCAAAATTCTTTGGGAAAGCTTTAAATCCTGTATTCATAATCATAATTGAATAAAGTGGCGATTTATCCATATTATCTGGTAACTCTTCAAACTCCGGAATATCCATAATCTGAATTCCTTCAAGAGTTGGGAATAAGCTAACCGTAGCAGGTAACTTCTTCATACCCGGGAAAGTCTTTCCGTCAAAGATAATACATGCCAAATAAGAAATTTCTCCATAATCATCTACTTCAAACTCCAAATTCTCCCATGTTAACAAGTCTTCATTTTCTACACGCCAAGACTTCGGCCATTTTGTTGAATCATTCCCAAGTGCTTCGGCACAAACGCCGAAAAGCATATTACGAATTTCGTTATTGATATATACAAAACGGATTGAAACAGGAAAATAGAATGTCTGCATTACACCATGTTCGACCGATAATGTATTATTATCATCCAAATACGCTTCCTGTACTTGCACACCTTTATTATTATAAGCAGTATACTTCACCACCTTATAATCTCCGTTTTCCAATCGTACTGCAGAAGAAGTCAACGAATCAATATCTCCAATCAAATCAATAGTCGGAAGTGTAACCTTCTGCCCATCTTTTTCTAAAGTTACTTTCAACCGCGCCATATCCTCTAATGTTGAGATTGTATATACTTTATTGCGCACGAATTTGAAAGTCACTTCCCCCTGCCCTTCCGGCAGGGGAGTTACTCCATCATTATCGTCATCCGAACAACCTACAAATATAGTTGCACAGAACATCAAACAGAGTAAAAGTGTATTCTTTATATATGTTGTCATATTTACCATACATTATTAAATTTAGTACCCCAAGTCTCACCTCTCAACTTGTAATATCTCCAATGACCATTCAAGGGTACAGTTTCAATATCTTCTTTAGTCAAAGAAGGCAACTTTAAAGCTGTTGTTATTGCATCCTCGTCTCCATCATCCGGACAAACACGATTATTTGCTCCTTCAGGGAACTCTGACATCTTAGCAGGTTCATTGCTAAATCCGGCTAACTTACCTAAATTATCGTATCCTTCCTGATTAAATAAAAGAATAAACGGATTCCAACAAGCTAATTTAGGATGCCACAAAATCCAATCTGGTAACTTACCTGTAAACCGGTTCAGATTTAAGGAAAGCATTTTCAGATTCGGCATTATATTATGCTTGCCAACTCCTCCTATATATCCCATATCCGGAATACTTCCGTAAAAATAGTTATAGGAGAGATACAGATATTCCAAATTATCCATTTCAAAGATTTCCTTAGGTAAATTTCCACCCATACCAATCGTTTCCAAAGTATATTTCTTCGGAATATCTGTCTGCAGATTTAACACAGAACCACTTACCCGGTTACCACCAAAATTCAGATATTTCAAGCCGGTCATTCCCTTCAAAATATCCATTGGCAATTTTAGGAAATTATTACCATTCATATCCAATTCTTCAAGCTGAGTCATATTTTTCATTTCAGGAGGGAATTCACTGATACCATATCCCATTAATGACAAACTCTTCAGATTTTTCAATGTTGTAATCTCCGGACCTAACACAATTTTCTTTGTAAAAGCATTAGAGTTTCCGACAGCAGAGAATGATTCCAACTCAGTCAGATACTTTATTTGATAAGGAACTGATTCCTTTGTATCAAACATAGAGAATCGTAATGAAATCACACGTACCTCAGTACTATCTTTATCGATATCACCATAACTATAATGGTAGGTACGTTCTTCTGTCTCCACATTATTCCAGTGAGTAATAGGACGGCTCGTAACCCATCCTGATCCATCAAGATTTAAAGTACGGCTCATAGCAAGTAAAGCCAATGAATCACCTTCACGAGACGGAATGATAAGAGGAGCCTTTTCTTGTGTAATAGTTACAATTTTCTTTAAAAGCTCTTTCTGGATTTCTCCGGCACGAGTTATAGGCTTTCCTGTCTGATTAAATTTTATCTGTGCAGAACGCACTTTATCAAACTCTGTATAAGTCTTAAATCTAAAACGGAATTTCTGCTTACGAGGAATTGTCGTTGAAGGAGTATATTTAGATTCTCCCTCCAAAGTAAGCCAGTCTAAATCTTCAGGAGCAACTACTTCAAATGCCACATTTGAAGTAGCTTCAATATCAATGTAAGATTTATCCAATTCCGCATAAGAAGGAATAGTTACTTCTTCACTAGTTAATTGTATAGTCGGTTCATATCCCATTTGATTGATAGCTACCTCAACACTTTTACCACTTTCCGAATAGAAAGTAATTTTCCCATAACGTTCTTTATACAGATACGAAGAGTCAGCCTTAATAACACAAACGACACTACCTACTCCATTAGCCGGAGTCAACATACACCAGTCATTCTCAGATATTGCTGTCCAAGTTTCGTCAGTAGCTACCTTTATTTCAATAACTCCTCCATGATTCAGAAATCCAACTTCAGTCTGATCTAGCGCAAAACCTGTCACGGTAGCCTCATCATCATCTTTACAGGAAACCGTCAGTAGCAATGTGCCGGCAATCATTGCCAAGCACATTGTTCTCATATTTTTAAATAAACAATTCATAATTATATGTTTCCTTTTTACTATTTATTTATATCCAAATCCAAAATCGAACATCCCCAAATAGTTTGATTCGAATCAAATCCTAATGTATACAGCCCACTACCAATCTTCGAGCAAACATCGCTAGGTATAGTCATTTCAATATTTGGATTTTCAGAGACATTGAAAGCAGTTACTAATGTAGGATATGAATACTCTTCTATTTTTTGAATATCATTATAAGATATATCCAACAAGCGTAAAGTTGCATAAGCCGGATAAGTAGAAAGACCAGTCGGCCAATTCTTCAAACAGCGTATCTCTTTTTTATTGCCACGATTATCCTCAACTATATCTGACTGGTCTGTCAAATATAGTTTATTCAACAATGGCAAAGTAAACGCCTGAAGCGGAAATACACTAAAACAATTGTAACTCAGATTCAAGCCAGAGACATAGGCCATAGTACGTGTATCAAATTCTTTCGGTAAATAGCGTAAACGATTTCCTGACAAATCTAAAGCCTCCAAAATATCCAGATTTTTAAATGATTCCGGTGGTAAAGAGTCTATCTCACAGTTCTGAAGTACCAAATGACTTATCTGAGATTTAGTTTCAGACAGTTCTTTCGGCATCATCCGACGCAGTTTTTTTCCTGAACCAGTTTTATAACCTTCACCAAGCGGATTTTTACTCAAGGTTAGAGTTTCTGCACGGATACCTAAAAATCCTTCTTTAAAATGAGTGATATGATTATCTGAGAAATCGACACTAGATGCAGTATACTTGCTCTTTGTACCATCTTTAAATAGATTAGGGAATTCTGTCAGACAATTATTAGAAATAGAGAATTTCTCAATATCATCTGTTTCACAAAAATCATCTGCAATAACCTCAATCTGATTGTGATCAAAGAAAGCTTGGACTGGAGCAAGCCTGCGTTTCGTACCATCCAGTTTCTTCAATCTATTACTAGTGAAATCAATCAAACCAATCTTTGTCGCATTAGCTAACTCTTCCGGGAACTTTTCCAGTTTACAAGATGTTACATAGAGTATTTGTAATACCTTATTATTACTTTTTACAAATGCATTCAAACCATTATATAACTCGTCAGCTTCCATTGTTGCATTACAACTGAAATTCAAAGAGACAACACTTGTCATTTTAGTCAATACATCCGGAAATGTTTTAAATTGACAGTTATAAAATTCCAAATCTGTCAAAGCAGGCAAATCTTTCAACGCTGTGGGCAAATCACTCACACGACCGTTTGCTACATACAAATAAGTAAGTTGTTTTAAATTTCCGATAGTTTCCGGAATAGAAGTAATACGATTTGAGAGGCTTCCCTGTGCAAAATCATACGTTTTTCGAGTAGCCAAAGTAACTCTTTCCGGTTTCTTGGTTGTATAAATCCTTGACGTTGAAGTAGAATGTAATATTGCAGAACGTTCCTTAGCAATCTCCATACGACGGGCACAGATATCAATGCCTCTCCGACGAAGTTCGTACGTATTCAATACATAATACATATCTTCTGTATTTTCTATACTAGCTGCATCATTATGAGTACCTAACCACAATGCTTCAAGTTCCGTCAAATCACCCAAAGCATCAGGAACTGCTCCTTCCGGATTAAAAGAACCTATATCTAATGTTTTAACACGTCCTGTATTAGATAGTTCCACTCCCGGCTGATTGCCCCATTCGTCAATAGGACGATCGGCAAAACGCCAATTGGCTCCTGCAGGGAAAGACTCTCCCTGATATTTCCAATTCGGACCATCCATATTTATCCAGATATTGTACAAGGCAAGATAGTCCTTTATAGAGCGCATATTCTCCGGATAAGTTACAGTAAAAGACGCTTGGGTATACATAACCGGGGCAACATTGACATAAGTATCTTTCAAATCACCAGCCAACAACATATTAGTGCGTTTATCACTATACAACATATAGCGAGTAATTTCATATTCACCAGCCTCCCATGTAGAAACAGTATCAGTATGCAGGTATTTCTCACCCTTTTTTGTATATACTTTAAATGAGTGATAATCAACACGTTCACTAGAGCCTTTCTTTTTATAATAAAGATCAACTTCTGCTATATCATCATAACTAAATAGTTCTGGATCTTGATCGAATGCTCTGGTTACTCCTTGGTTTGCTTTATCTGTTTCTTCCTTATAATTAGAAAGGTCTTTAAGAATATCAAAGTAAACCTTCCCATATACAGAAGATTTTACTTGAAGATTGACTTCAGTCACATGCCCATTAGATATAGAAAAAGGAACAACCTCATCCAAATAAACCGTCATTAACATTTCGGGGGTTTCCGCACCAGGTTTAGCCGTGCCATACAGAATATAACTTTGCATTTTATATTCTCCAGCACGTAGTTCCAACTTTTCAGATTCTAATCCTAGTTCTGCAGCACCTTCTGCAGAACTTAAATTCAAAGACTGAGTCACAGGTAAATCTCCATATAACATGGATACCTCTACCTTCCTAACATTGGAGAGACTTAGTCCTCCTGCGCGTGTCGCAGTCGAAGTTTGTGGAGCAACCATCAGTTTTAAATATCCTGCTGTGCCATTGGAAGATATCACATCATCATCCGAACAGCCGGCAATCAATACCAAACAGAGCATTGCCGTACACAATCCATATATTTTTCTTAATAGATTCATTATTTTATTTAAACTATAACGTTTTCTGAATTAATTTGCAGTTTGGACTAATGTAAAATGAACTAATACATATCCTGGATTTGTTCCATCATTCGCAACAATAGCATACGTATATTGACGTTCCTCTCCGGTTTTGTTCTCTCCAACCTCAAATACTATCTTCTCCTCAGATATGAAAGTACCAGTACCCCAATTTATAAGCATAGGTGAAATAGTAAAATCATAATCATCTTCCTTATTCAGTACCTGATGATCCTCAATAGATAAATCCTTACCAACAATAAAACTAGGTTGAGCAGCTTCCATGTCTAATCCTTCATAAGAATACTCATATTTTTTACCTGCCGCCGGTACATTTATTACAACGTTATTACCATCTAAGCCTTCACACCAGAATTGGCTAAAATCCAACTTTTTGCCTTTTTGACCGATAATAAGCATATTATCTCGAAGCCCTTCTCGCAATTCATCATTTCCATCAAACAAAGAATATACATCAGGATATTCTGTTCCAGAAACTATGAATATAGCACAGAAACGATCTTCAAGCGGTGTTGGATCACTCCATTCATCCGTTCCACGCTCACCCACACTAAATATAGAAGTTGTTTTACCCAGCTTAACACGAGTAAGTTCCGACTCATTATGGTTCATCCACCAAATCTCACTAGTATATACTCTATCCATATTAGCATCATATTTAACAGCATATATTGCAATGTCATCGGCGTCACTAGCTGTAATTTCAACTTTCATATCACTAAAAGATTCTTCCTGATTAGTCCAGGTACCATCTGCATTAAACATAAAATATGGATACATATCTGAAGGATCATTATCCTTGAAAACTGAGCGATCGTAAGTTACATATTTACCACCGACTCCTGCAAACTCAATTGGTAATTCTATATTATCCAACTTAGTATCAGTTGTAGCATCTTTGAAAGTTAAAACAGCATTCAATTCATCTGTGTCAATTTCACTATTTTTTAGAACCAATTTAATTCGAGTAGAAACAGGCAAAAATTTAGCCGATTGATTATCCCCCAGTACCTCAACAGATTCAACAAATTCTGGTTTTTCGTCAAAATCCCATGCTACATTTGAATATACAGTAGCAAGACCTATATACTCACCATCTCCATTTTGATTAATCAATTCTACTTTATCCACATCAAATGTCAAAGATGGAGTAATTCCTTTAAAGTCCAATTGATAATCGACAGTAGCAGGTGTACGAGTTGCTGATGTATATTCAAAATGAGCCACAGCACTTTGTGCCCCATATTTTCCAGTCTCATAAAGTTTATCAAAATCAGCATAGAAAGTCACTGTATAAGAACCATCTTCATTAGCATCCGCTGCTTTTGAATAGCTCAGCCAACTCTTATCTGTGTTTACAGTCCAATCATAATTACTTGTAACATTTACAGTCGCAACAAAAGCTTTACTATCATCACTTATTTGAATATTATCAAAAGTCTGTCCGTTTTGACTAGCGCTTGAGAAAAACAGAATAGTACCTTTAGATGCCTGCTTCACAGAAATAGTTGCTTCTTTTCCTGTACTTTTATCTTTAATGGTAATTGTAGCAGGGCGAATATCAAAACTTTCATTCTCATGAATAGTTGCTGTAAGAGTGATATCACCAGCAGATCCTGTTAATTTATTCAACTTCAACCAAGTAGCACTAGAGGCTGCTGTCCAATCACTACCAGCTGTAAAATTAATATCAATAGTAGACCCTTCTGATAAACAGGTAATCTTATCAATAGTATTCAATTGAATGCCGGAAGCCGAGGAACTACCACCTTCATTTTTTTCATCGTCCCCACATGCTGCAAACGCAACCATTACTACGCATAAAGCGAGAAGCTGACGCAAATAAATCATTGTCGTTTTCATATTATCTATATTTAAATTAGTACTTATTCAATTTAAAAGTCGAAGTATAACTGGAGAAACCACGTGTTGCAGCTCCATTGTTATTATCAGCTTCTTCATCAGCATCAATACATTCGAAAATATACTGATATACACCGAAGCTACCGATTTGCGGTACATAAGCCTCGAGAATCAGCACAAAGAAATTATCGAAAGTATTGAAATAAGAAGGATATTGTTCTACCGAACGTACCCATACATATCCATAGTTACTTTCACGGAAAGCCGCTTGTTCAGGAACCGTTATTCTCAAGTCCAAAGGATCTTTCTCATCAAAAATAATACGAATTTTTTCTGAAGACGATTCACCAAACATATCCGTCAATATCAGTGTATGATCATCTTTCTTATATCCATGAGCAGAATATTGTCCCATACTGCTATCGAACGGGAAAGAAGCAAGCATTATCAGATTCACCTTGTCGTCCTCCTTCTTTATTTTCAAGAATTCATTCATCTTGAACGGAGGACACTTTACTAAATCCACACGTGTAGTATTCCCATATAAATTCCATTCCTGTGCTTTAGGTTCAACTAAACGTAAACTTACAACCAGACTATCTTCACGTGCAATGTTTGTATAATGTCCTTTCAAACTGACATTTGCGACACGCTCACCGGCCTTTATCGTTATATTATTAGAATTATCAACGAAATCGAAATGGAGTCCACGAACAGCAGTTGATTTTTCATTGACAATCTCTACAGCGTAATTGCGGTCATAATCGGCTGTTGTAGTAGCAGCCACCGGCACACTAAAGGTTTCTTCCTTATCCTGTACAGGCATCGTATAAACCGTATCAGAGAACATCACATATTCAGGTCCCGAATATGTAATCCCTTCATCCGACTGACAAGCTACCATAATAACAGCCGCTACCGGAGTCGCCAACAGAAGATTCAAAAATTTCTTCATATACATTTAATCTGTTATATGTTTTGATTAATTATTACTAGCATTACCAACCACCAAACCATTGGTTGCTTCTATCTCATGTTTTGGAATAGGCCAAGTAGTGAAACGATACTTTGCATCTGTATATTTCACTTCCATTTCATTATTATAAGGCCCTTGTAAACTGTATAGTTGCTTCTGACGTTTGATAGGATCATGCCAGCGTTTCAAGTCGGACAGGCGGAAACCTTCCAAATATAATTCACGAGCACGTTCGTTCTTTATTTCCTTCAGCAAATCATCACCGGAAACACCTAATGAACCAAAGCCACTGATGCGCTTACGCATTACCGAAGAGAGGTCTTTCTGAGAATTTTCATCATCATTCAACCAATAATAGGCTTCTGCACGTACCAAATAAACTTCCGAAAGACGAAGAGGTTTCGGCATATTAACAAATCTGGGGATATCTCCTCCATCAAGATCTGTATTTCCCGGGTATTTGGTAATGAGATACACTTCGTCACCATTTACATCTTTTGTTGGTGTGCAAAATATAGAAGCACGCTTATCATTCTCATCATATAAGTCCAAGATTGCTTCTGCAAAATGATATCTGGGATTATAGGTCGAATTATTATACGACAATAGTTCTTTTCCTAATGCACCACCATAACTAGTAGAACTCATGCCTATTTTCCAAATAACCTCGTCACTTGCATCACGCATCCACATCACTTGATAATCCGTGTAATATTTAGAGTCAATAACAAAAGCATTATTGATTGCATCCGAAAGTTCATACACTCCCAACTTAATCACTTTTGTAGCAGCTTCTACTGATTTCTTCAAATATTCATTATTTCTATCACGCTTTAAATCCCCCATTCCCATATACATATAGATACGTGCACGAAGAGCATATACAGCTCCCTTACTGAAATAATGACTATCAGCCACTGTACGTGAATCCGGTAAGTTATCTTCGGCACTCTTCAAATCACTGATAATCTGATTATAGGATTCACGCAAGGTAGAGCGTTTTACCTTCGGAACATCATCCCGATAAGTAGTAGGAAGACAGATACCCATATTTTCCGTATCGGCATTTACCGAAGTCATCGGTTCACAAAACAAACGGATCAGTTCTGCATAAGCCATGGCACGTGCAAAATATACCTCGCCCAAACGCTTTTTGAAATTATCTTTGTCGGCAGTCGTTTTCAAATTAACCTCTACCTGATCCTTATAGTCAAGGAAAAAGTTACAACGGGCTACAATTGTATAAAGTCCATTGTATACAGCAATTATCTCATCTGTTGTAGACTTAATATCCCATTGATAAATATTAGTATAGAATCCATTATTAGTATTCAAAGCAGCATAAGCCATATCCGCCTGAATATCGGGGAGCAAAGTCATGTAGCCACTATATAATGCACTATTTTTAAATGCACTATAAATGCCCACCACCCATGCATCGCAATCGTCTATCGTACGCAATGCCTCATGTTCAGGAACGGCACTATCTGGTGTCAAATCCATATCACAAGAGGTCGTAGTAAACACCAGCGACATCAATAAGAATAGTATTTTTACTTTTTTCATTTTATGTATTATATTAATGTATAGAAAAACGCCTAGAAACCAACTTCTAATCCAATAGAGAACTGACGTGACATCGGATAAGCTGCCTGATAATAATTAGCAGTAGATTCCGGATCCATGCCTTGGAACTTAGTCCACGTAAATAAGTTCTGGCCTTGTGCGAACACTCGTACGCGATCAATAATCTTAGTAGGTTTCAGTAAATTCTTCGGTAACTCATAAGATATACTCAAATTTTTCAAACGAAGGAAAGAAGCATCTTCCAATATTCGATCATCAAATTGCATCGGGACATCATAACGGGGCATTGTTGCCATATCACCCGGCTTCTTCCAACGATCAGTCAACAGTCTTCTTGACATATTATAGCTCGAATAAACCGCTGCATTCTCACTGAAGTAACGGTCATTATTCATCATATAACGATCTGCGACCCAACTAAACTGCGCGGAAACAGTCACACCTTTCCAAGAAAGTGTAGTACCGAATCCTCCTTGCCAGGGAGCATTGCAGCTTTTACCTATCAGTACCTTATCCTCTTCTTTAAATTCATTCGTTATTTTTCCATTTTTATCATACCAAAGTGCATCACCATTAGCCGGATTTACACCGGCATAACGATTCAGATAGAATTCGCCATACGAATGTCCGACTTTAAGGTAAAGAGCAGTAGAACCCAAATCGTACTCATCACGTCCATCATACAATTCCGTGATTTCATTCATATTATAAGATGCATTTGCAGAAATATTCCAACGAAAATCTTTCAATCGAAGAACATCGATATCAAAAGAAAGATCGACACCACGATTGACCATTTCTCCCATATTGCTCCAACGGCTTGTATAGCCACCCACTGCCGATACAGGTACTTCCATCAACATATCATTAGTCTGCTTATTATAAAATTCTGCAACCAAATTTAGTCGATCAAAGAAACCTAATTTTAAAGAAATATTGGTTGTTAACGTTTTCTCCCAAGTTAGTTTTTCGTTCCCTTTAGAATAAGGAGCTATACCTGTCATATCAACATCATTAACAATACCATAAATCGGCCCTCCAGCAACCAGTGCAAGATGCTCATAAGCAGGAATTGATGAGTTACCAGAAGTTCCGATACTAGCAGCAAGTTGAGCATTTGTCAGCCAATCCACATTCTTCAGGAACTTTTCTCCTTTGACATTCCACATACCTCCCACTGACCAGAAATTAGCCCAACGAGAATCTACACCAAATCGTGAAGAAGCATCACGACGTAAAGAGATATCAGCATAATATCTACTCAGATAATTATATTCAGCACGTCCAAAGAATGAAAGATACCTTGCCTCATTCATTGTATCGGTGTAACTCTCCGCACGTGCAGCAGTCGACATTGTCAACAGATTATCATTGCTTTGTCCACGAGTGACAACAGAGAATCCATCAGACTGGTTATCCCCCCATTCCTGACCGACCATGACATTAAAATGATGATCTTCTTTTATATCAAAGAGATAAGTTGCCGTATTTGACCATGTTATATTCGTATAACGTGAGAAAGCGCGTCCAACAGTTCCTTCACCGTAATTAGGTAAATAGGATGGCATTGAAAACATATTAGTACGCATATCTAAAAAGTCAACACCTCCCAATGTTTTGATAGTTAACCCCGGTATCGGACGAAGTTCACCATACGCCGAAGCTATTATTTTCCAACGATTTTTATCTGAAGGATTACTATTCTGGTACTCCAACGGGTTCACATTCGTTCCCAACCAAGTGCCATCATTTATACTTGCAACAGCTCCCGTACTGGCATAAGGATTCCAATATGGAAGCATAAAACGGGAAGCTGAAATTGGAGTGACAGTATTATAGTCACCATCAACTGCTTCACTATAATCTTCATAAGCAAAAGAAGCATTTGTGCCAACCTTGAACCATTTATTCACTTTTGCTTCTAAATTAGCACGCAAAGTATAGCGCTTATAATCTGAATTCAAAGCGATACCGTCCTGGGAATGAATATTACCGGAAACATAATAGTTGAATCCTCCTTGCGTAGCACCACCTGCTTGTAAATCAATACTAGTAAAAGGAGCGGCATCATTATATACCACATCACGCCAATCAATATTGGTACGTTCCAATAATTCACGATCATACGTACCCGCCTTTCTTATACCGATTTCTTCTTCATAATTAAGGCGTTCAGTTGTATTCATCAAATCCCATTTTCCATAAGCCAGTTTAGAGATACCATATTGTGCACGAGCCACAATATTTCCATTCGTACCGCTTCGGCCACGCTTCGTTGTGATTACCACTACACCATTGGCAGCACGCGCACCATATATAGAGGTAGAAGAAGCATCTTTCAACACAGAAACACTCTCAATATCATTGGGATTGATTGCTGAAAAAACATCAGCAGTAATAGCAATGCCATCCAAAATAAAAAGTGGAGTTGTTCCCGCATTAATAGAATTCACTCCTCGAATCTGAAAGTCGGCAGATGCACTAGGCTCACCACTACTGGAAATTACCTGAAGTCCCGGCGTTTTTCCCTGTAAAGCCTGATCGAAACTAGGAGCTGGTACATTCTCCAACTGATCGGCCTTTACTACCGCCATGGAACCGGTTATAGTTCCTTTCTTCCGAACACCATAGGCTACAACTACAACCTCATCTACCTGCTGTGCGTCACTCTCCATCTTCAAATCGAGACGAGTAGAAGCAGTTACCTGCTTCTCTATCGTTTTCATTCCGATGTAAGAAAACTGCAAAGTGGCGGGAGATTTCGTCACTTTAATACTGTAATTACCATTTACATCGGTAATTACTCCGTTTGATGTACCTTTCTCTGCAATCGACACGCCAATCATCGGTTCGTTATCTTCCGATGAAATGATATGCCCAGTTACCTGATACCCACCCTGTGCAAAAAGCAACAGGGGGATATTTGTCAGAGTAAAGAGTACAAACAAGAGAATTGATTTTCTCATCTTTGATACTTAAAATTAAAATTAATGAAATTGATTTATTTTTATAGATTCATCTACTAATGAAATACGTATATGGTATCTTTACGTATAAAATAATACCTCCTCTCCCACAGACCAATTTTAAAGCATAACTTTTCATTGACCTTGGGCAGAAATACTTTTTTCTAAAAATAGAATGGGAAAAAACTAACTTGGCTGATTTTTAATATTACGCCAAATATCCGAATAGATTTTTCGTGTTACTGTTGTGTGAATCGAATGTATGTCCATCTGCTCTCTTAAATTATAAATTCAAAACCAATATTACTTGTTCCGTTCAGGTGCTAAGAACTTCCAATTACGTTCTATTTGGCTACAAATATAAATATTATAGTTAAACAAAAGAAACAAAAAGTCGCAAATTTTATACCAAATTTCCACTTATATCTTTTTAACACTAAACAAAGCCTACATAGAATACAAAAGGCACAAAAAACCAAGCTTATCGTAAAGGGTACACCCATTAGCTTTCATTTTGACAAGCATATTAATTGTCTAAACAACAGTATTATAGTACATACCAAGGACCTCATTGAGAGGATTCACCATAGAAAAGATAAATATTCAAAACTATTTTCCTATTTTTGCACTCATTATATATAAAAAGGTATAAGATGAACTACGGATTCGTGAAAGTAGCAGCAGCCGTGCCACACGTGAAAGTGGCCGACTGTAAATTCAATGTAGAGAGAATAGAAAGCCTGATTGCAGTAGCCGAAGGAAAGGGAGTGCAAATCATCATTTTCCCGGAAATGAGTATTACCGGATATACTTGCGGCGATTTGTTCGGTCAACAGCTTTTGCTGGAAGAAGCAGAAATGGGATTAATGCAAATTCTGAATAATACGCGCCAATTGGACATTATTTCTATTGTTGGTATGCCGGTAGTTGTCAACTCGACGGTTATTAACAGCGCAGTAGTTATCCAGAAAGGAAAAGTACTAGGCGTTACCGCCAAAACTTATCTCCCTAACTATAAAGAGTTCTATGAGCAACGTTGGTTCACCTCCGCGATTCAACTAACAACAGACAATGTACGCCTATGCGGACAAATTGCTCCCATAGGAGCTAATTTGCTTTTTGAAACTTCAGATACTACTTTCGGAATTGAAATTTGTGAAGATCTATGGTCCACGATTCCTCCCAGCTCATCGCTAGCTTTACAAGGGGCGGAAATCCTATTCAATATGTCGGCAGACAATGAAGGTATCGGAAAACACAATTATCTGTGTTCTCTCATCAGTCAACAGTCTGCACGCTGTATCGCAGGATATGTCTTTTCATCTTGCGGTTTCGGAGAGTCTACTACTGATGTAGTCTTTGCCGGGAATGGATTGATTTACGAAAATGGAAGTCTGCTTGCACGCAGTGAGCGATTCAGCATGGAAGAACAGCTTATTATCAGCGAGATTGATGTAGAACGTATACGCGCAGAACGTAGAATCAACACAACTTTCGCGGCTAATCAAGCTAATTTAAGAGACAAGAGAGCAGTCTCTGTTGCCACAGAATTTGTAAACAGTAAAGAACTAACCCTCACCCGAAGTTTCCATCCACATCCATTTGTACCACAAGGGAAAGAACTAAACGAACACTGTGAAGACATTTTCGCTATTCAGGTAGCGGGATTGGCACAACGGCTTGTCCACACAGGAGCCAAGACTGCCGTAGTAGGAATTTCCGGTGGATTGGATTCAACGCTTGCACTACTTGTCTGCGTGAAAACGTTTGATAAACTAGGATTATCCAGAAAAGGAATTCTTGGAATCACAATGCCCGGTTTCGGAACGACTGACCGCACCTACCATAATGCTATCAACCTGATGAAATCATTAGGAATATCTATTCGTGAAATTAGTATTAAAGACGCTTGTATTCAACATTTCAAGGATATAGACCATGATATAAATGTGCATGATGTCACTTACGAAAATTCACAGGCACGCGAACGTACACAAATCTTAATGGACGTGGCCAATCAAACCTGGGGAATGGTAATAGGTACAGGAGATTTATCAGAACTTGCTTTAGGATGGGCAACATATAATGGCGATCACATGTCTATGTATGGCGTTAACGCAAGCGTCCCCAAAACACTCGTAAAATATCTGGTACAGTGGGTGGCAGAAAATGGTGTGGACGAAGATTCAAAAACCACATTGCTTGATATAGTGGATACTCCTATCAGTCCGGAACTGATTCCGGCAGACGAAAACGGAGAAATCAAACAAAAGACGGAAGACCTAGTCGGTCCTTACGAACTACACGACTTCTTCCTTTATTATTTCCTACGTTTCGGTTTCCGCCCTTCAAAGATTTATTATCTGGCAAACATCGCATTCAAAGGTAATTATAATGAAGAGACAATCAAGAAATGGCTGGCTATCTTTTTCCGCCGCTTCTTCAATCAACAATTCAAACGTTCCTGCTTGCCTGATGGTCCTAAAGTAGGCAGTATTTCTATCAGTCCGAGAGGGGATTGGCGAATGCCGAGCGATGCAAATTCAGCCATGTGGCTTAAAGAAATAGAAGCTTTATAGGCATCCTATTAATAGGCTTGTGCCACCCCATTGGCACAACTGTGCCAACGGCATGGCATAGTTGTGCCAATGCGATGGCACGGTTGTGACAGCGCGGTAGTACAAACAGGGTACTAGTACGATCCTCCAACAGTCATCACTTCTCTTTTTATTCGTTCAATATCAGCTTCCCTGATTCTTCTAATAATGTTTTTATAAATACGATGAAAGCCAAAGCCTCCGTCAGTCATTTCACGAATTGCATCTTCTTTGGAGATATTCTGGAATATAATACGGTAAAGAGCACACACGGCTCCTGTGCGGTCAGAGCCATGATGACAATGAATGACAATGGGCGATTTACGATTCTTTATGATGCGCAATGCAGTTATCAGCTGTTCCTCATCTACCGAGTGCGCTTTCATCTTTACTCGATGAAGTTTCACAGTCGTTCCTGTCGCCTCATCATTGTCACTATGTCTATTACGAAGATTAAGAGACTCCCCAATACCATATTTTTCGAGAGCTTTAAAGTCCGAGTGTGAAGGTTGTTCGGAACGATATACACCTGAATCTATCTTATATAAATTATTCAGTTTACTATCGGGAAGAGTAATCTTCTCTGCTTTCAGGTTTTGACTAAAAAGAGAAATAGAAAAGATTACTCCCCAAAGTAGGCTTAACAGGATTCGTTTCTGCATAAGTCTGTGTATTTAAGAAATCAGAGTACCCCTTTGCTGGAAGGAAGTTCAAAATGATAGATATCTCTCTTGATTGCCATTTTCAAGGCACGTGCAAGGGCTTTAAAAATTCCCTCTATCTTATGATGCTCATTCTGCCCTTCTGCTTTGACATTCAGATTCATTTTTGCAGCGTCGCTCAATGACTTGAAAAAATGAAGAAACATTTCTGTTGGCATCTCTCCTATTTTCTCGCGCTTAAACTCAGCATCCCATACTAACCAAGGGCGACCACCGAAGTCCAGACAAACTTGACAAAGACAATCATCCATAGGCAGTGCATAGCCATAGCGCTCAATCCCACGCTTACTACCTAAAGCCTGATTAATACACTCCCCTAAAGCAATAGCAGTATCTTCGATAGTATGATGTTCGTCTACCTCCAAATCTCCTTTTACACGAATCGTTAAATCCATACCGGAGTGTTTTCCGATCTGTTCAAGCATGTGATCGAAAAAGCCAAGTCCGGTGGAAATATCGCAAATGCCGCTTCCATCAAGGTTCAAGGCAACATAAATATCCGTTTCTTTCGTTGTACGACGAACCTCTGCTTTTCGTTCACCGGCAAAAAGGAACTCGGCTATCTGATCCCAGTCTGTTGTTGCAAGTGCACAAACATTCTCCAGTCCTTTTTCTTTCAAGCTTTCTGTTGAGTCCTGCAAATAAATGGCACGACATCCCAAATTCTTAGCAAGTTCCACGTCAGTGGGACGGTCACCAATCACAAAACTTCCGGCAAGATCGTAGTCAGGATTATCAATATACTTTGTCAGCATTCCGGTACGCGGTTTACGGGTCGGTGCATTATCCTCGGGAAAACTACGGTCAATCAAAATATCATCAAACGCAATCCCCTCTCCTGCCAATGTTTTCAACATCAAATTATGAGCAGGCCAAAATGTTTCTTCCGGGAAAGATGAAGTGCCCAGTCCATCCTGATTAGTAACCATTACAAACTCGAAATCGAGTTTACTGCGGACAAAGCCCAGATTACGGAATACTTTCGGGTAAAATTCTAGTTTTTCCAACGAATCGAGCTGATAATCAACAGGCGGTTCAATGACCAATGTACCATCTCTATCTATAAATAATACTTTCTTCTTCGTGTCCATTATCCTTCATATTTTCTAAGAGCAGCCAATAACGTATTGTTCTCTATCCGGGTGCCCACTGTTACACGCAAACAGTTACAGCAAAGTGAAACCGAATGGCGATTGCGCACGATGATACCTTCACCTACAAGATAATTATATATTTTCACCGCATCCGTCACTTTAACCAGAAAAAAGTTCGCATCAGACGGGAACAGTTTGATGGTGCAAGGTAATTTCTCAAATTCTTCTTCCAGATAATCACGTTCTTCCTTCAACGTTTTAACCCAACGTTCTATTTCATAATGTTTATGCAACATAGAAATAGCTTGTTGCTGAGTCAGTTGATTGACATTATAGGGATATTTGATTTTGCTCAGGATACCGATTATTTCTACTGACGCAAATGCCATTCCCAAACGAATGGCAGCACATCCCCATGCTTTGGAGAATGTCTGGAATACAACAAGATTCGGGTACTTATCCAATTCTTCCAGAAAAGAAGGTGCATCGGAGAAATCACTATATGCCTCATCCAGTATTACCAATCCTTCAAACTCGCGAAGGAGTGTTTCTATTTCAGACCGAATCAAATCGTTTCCTGTCGGATTATTCGGTGAACAAAGGAAAATCAGCTTGGTATGTTCATCGGCAGCTGCCAATAATTTATTTGCCGAAAACTGAAAGTTATCATCCAACAGCACTTTCCGGTATTCCACATCGTTCACATCGGCACACACCTGATACATTCCGTAAGTAGGGTCGATAGCGACCACATTATCTTTACCCGGCTCGCAGAATGCACGAAATACCAAATCAATAGCCTCATCACTGCCATTTCCCAGAAAAATATGTTCGGGAGACACTTTCTTTATTTTCGACAGCAGTGTTTTCAGTTCACACTGCATAGGGTCCGGATAACGGTTATGAGGTGTATTGTACGGATTCTCGTTTGCATCCAAAAAGACAGAAGCCGTATAACCTTTATATTCATCACGAGCCGAAGAGTAAGGTTTCAACTTCCAAATGTTCGGGCGGGTTAGTTCTTGTAACGTTTTCATCAGCAATACTCTTTTAGTTTTCAGTTATTACTTATTAATTGCTTTAAGGCGGATAGTGACGGCATTCTTATGTGCGTCCAAATGTTCATTGGCGGCCATTTCTTCGATAGCCGGACCGATGGTCTTTATCCCTTCCGGAAGGATTTCCTGGAATGTAATCTTACGGATAAAGCTATCCAGACTTACACCGCTATATGCTTTCGCGTATCCATTAGTCGGCAAGGTATGATTGGTGCCGGAAGCATAATCGCCCGCACTTTCAGGAGTCAAAACACCTAGGAAGACAGAACCGGCATTAGTGACCCGTTCGGCTACTTCCATATAGTTTTCCGTTTCCACAATCAAGTGTTCGGGAGCATAAGCATTCGTGAGTTCCAATGCTTCATCGATATTTCTAACCAGAATTAGTTTACTGTTTTCCAACGATCTGGAGGCAATTTCACGACGAGGCAATTCAGCTAATTGACGTTCTACTTCAGCCATAACTTCCGTTTGCAGTTTCTCGGAAGTTGTAATCAACATAGCCTGGCTATCCACTCCATGCTCTGCCTGAGACAATAAATCCGCAGCTACAAAAGCCGGATTTGCCGATGCATCAGCCAAAACCTCTACTTCCGATGGCCCCGCAGGCATATCAATAGCTACATCACGCAAGCTGACCAATTGTTTGGCAGCTGTCACATATTGGTTTCCGGGACCGAAGATCTTATATACTTTAGGTACGCTTTCTGTTCCATAGGCCATAGCAGCGATAGCTTGCACACCACCTGCTTTGAAAATCTTGCTCACTCCCGCCAGTTGAGCAGCAAAAAGAATAGCCGGGTGAATATTTCCTTCTTTATCAGGAGGAGTACAAAGTACGATCTCTTTGCATCCTGCAATTTTTGCGGGAACAGCCAACATCAATACGGTTGAGAAAAGCGGGGCAGTTCCCCCCGGGATATAAAGCCCGACTTTCTCAATCCCCACTGCTTTCTGCCAACAGGTTACACCGTTCATCGTTTCTACCTTCTTTCCGACAAAGCGTTGAGCTGAGTGAAATGTTTCGATATTCTGTTTAGCCAAAGAGATAGCGGCTTTCAATTTATCACTCACTAATGTTTCGGCTACCCGTATTTCTTCAGGAGTAACAGCAAGTGAGGACAAGGTTACTTTATCAAAGGTTGCTTCATATTCGAGTACAGCTTTATCACCTTCTGCCCTTACCTTGTCTATAATGGAACGAACTGTGTCAAACAGACTTTCCGTATTCAGTGCCGGACGTTTCAAGAGTTCCGTCCACTGATCTTTTGTAGGGTATTTAATTACTTTCATTCTTCAGCATAGATTATTTATTTCCACGTATTTTACACGATCATCTTTTCAATCGGCAATACCAGAATACCTTCTGCGCCCAAAGCTTTCAACTTTCCGATAATCTCCCAAAAACGTTTCTCGTCCAATACTGTATGAACCGAACACCAGCCTTCCTGCGCTAATGGCATGACAGTAGGACTTTTCATACCCGGCAAGACGGCAATAATTTCTTCCAGTTTATCCTTCGGAGCATTCATCAATACGTATTTCTTATCTTCTGCTGTTTTCACCGCATTCATGCGGAACAGTAATTCATTCAACACTTCTTTCTTCTCATCGCTCATGTTCTTGTTACCAATCAGTAGAGCTTCAGATTTCATGACCACCTCCACTTCTTTCAAACGGTTGCTGACCAAAGTAGAGCCGGAACTTACAATATCAAAAATAGCATCAGCCAGTCCAATGCCCGGAGATACCTCTACGGAACCGGTAATAACGTGAATTTCTGCATTCACGCCCTTTTCCTTCAGGAAATTACGAAGAATAACAGGATAAGAAGTGGCAATTTTCTTTCCATTAAACCATGATAATCCCGGATATTCCAAATCTTTCGGCATAGCTAGTGACAAACGGCATTTGCTGAATCCCAAGCGTTTAATGATTTCAGCATCTTCTTCTTTTTCCATAAATTCATTTTCACCGACAACACCCAAATCGGCTACACCGGTAGCTACTGTTTGTGGAATATCATCATCACGAAGGAATAATACTTCAATAGGAAAATTGGAAGACTGCACCAACAAGGTACGTTTAGTAGTACTCAACTTGATATCCGACTCTTCTAAAAGTGCCATTGTCTCTTCAAAAAGACGTCCTTTGGCCTGTACTGCAATTCTTAACATGATCTTATTTAATTATTTATTATTAATTACTATTCGAATTAAGGGAATAAAAAAAGGCTTACCGTATTCGGCAAGCCTTTGTTATCGTTATATAGAGTATACACAATATCATCTATGCCCACCGAGTTATTCGTTAGGAAAATGATGATGATGATGTGTAGCTGTATATTTCATACTTCTTTTATTAACTGCGACAAAAGTAAAGCATTTGTTTCATACTTCCAAACATTTATCACAAAAACTTGAATTTTTATTTCAAATTAAAGGTAGTATTTCTTCCGGCTCTACATCACAGTGCAAAAAATGCATTTCGCTTTTCGCCTTTTCCTGTGAGAAAGTAAAGTAGGTACAAACTGCCTCCGTACATACTTCATTATCCTTATTATATAGCTTAGCTTCGATGATAACAATGTTTCTTTTTATTTCCTTGATAGCAGCCCGCAGTACAACGTGAGAATCTTTCGTATCGACAGACTTCCGGTAACGAGTTTCCATTTTAGAAGTTACTCCCGTTGTCTGCAATTTACGCAACACAACCCAAGCACAAATTTCATCTAATAAAACAGCTTGAATACCGCCGTGCAAAGTGTCAATCCAACCCTGATATTCAGGACGCGGTTTCCAGATACTCACGATTTCGTCACCGTCTTCATAAAATTCCATTCTTACTCCGGCTTCGTTATTGGGAGCACAACCAAAACAATTGTATCCTTCCAAACCTTTCCAAGGATTTATTATCTTCTTCATAATTCTCTCCATTATTTAGTTTTACTTCCCAAATATAGGCAAAATATGAAAAAGACGAATCATTTCCATAGATTTACTTTCGGATACAACGGATAGAAAAAGCCTTTCTTTCAACAGCTGATGTGGCCGTTTCCATAGTATTTGCATTGCTTTTCAAAAAAAAGACAGATTCAGCCATTTCCGTATTTGTATCATCCAGTGTCCAATATCCTAAAAACTTGCCTTCTAAAACACTTAGATCCGGATAAGAATACATTCCTACAGGAAGTCCGTTAAAACCTGAATCATTGTTAACGGGCAACACTTCTGCCCCGTCTATAGATACCCATTCACCCGATTTCAATAAAGAAACATCCCCTTTCAGGTAAGAATTTAAGATATTCCAGTCCTCCCAATTTGGAATATTCCAATGGAGTGGCAAGAAATCAGGAGATAATGCTACACTAGCGGTATAAAGGTAATTATTTGTACAGGATAGCAAATACCCGACAGCATTTTCAGTAACTTCATTCAATTTCGGAATTTCATCACCATTCGCAAACAAAGCTGCTTCCAGATTATTCCGCATCCAATACTGTGTTCCGATTTTCACCAACGGATAATTATGAATTACTCCTCCACGTACATCACGAGCCACATCATCTAATGCTAATACCTGTAACACATCATCTGCCTCTGTTATTGACAAAGTAACTTTTCCGTTTGCCAATACATAAATATTATTATAAACAGGCAAAGTCCCGGCAATATAAGTCAACGAATGCTCATCTATATTCCACGACACTTTACCACCATGCACCTTACCAGCTTGCCCTAGAAGTTGAACTACCACTCCTTGAGATAAATCAGCAGTAGCATCATTCTTCATCGGATAAGCAACTATTGCCTGAGAAGAAAAGTCCGGAGTCACCAGATATTCCTTACATATTTCAGCCACCTGTTTTCCTGCGTTCAAGACTTTATATACATTCGATTTTGCAAACGTCAATTTCGACACATCTATATATTTATGAAGATTTTCCGATTCGGCATGATCAGTTTCATCACCTTTCCAATCGCTAATTTCTCCACTAACTTTGTTCATCAAAATATCCTCAGCAGCTACAAAAGTTATTTCCAGCTCTCTTTGTTTGCCTTCCTGCAAATTCAGAGTTGAAGGTAACAAGCTAATATACTGTTTGCCTTCAACTTCCAGCGCCACATACTGATATCCGGCCATAACTTCTTGCGGTATCAAGATAAGTTCTTTCCCTATCAACTTCTTTTCAGCCTCTATCTGCCATACTCCGGCCGGGATAATAACATTTTCTTCCGAATAATCGGAATAAGACTGTTTCTGAAAATCATATATTGCTTTTGTATAAAAGCCACTAACCGAAAGGTGGGGATCAGCTGCCAATAAATCTTCCACATTGCCACCTTCACCCGGCACAATCGCTATCTTCAGACGAAAAAACTTATGATTATAAGTCAAAGGAATGGCATCTATGCTTGCAGAAACACCGTCTCGGATAGCAACCAAAAAATCAGAACGAGAATAATCAGCAGCAACCTCTTGATTTGTTTCTACTGATACCGACATCGTGCTCTCTCCTATCGCCACTCCCTCTTGCCGATAAGGATAATAGCTCACTAAATTAAGGGTCACTCCGTCATCCGGATAATATACCAACTCATCCGACAGAAACTCGCCTCCGGAAGAACGAACAAAATGAAGATTATCTACATAGCGTTCCTCCTGCATCGTAGTGGAACCCGCAAGTGCGAATAAACCGACTCCTTCTCCTTCTTCAAAACTATTACCGACAATACGAGTATTAGTCAATTCATGTATGTCAGTTACAAACTTCAATGGAATATTTCCATCAGCAATTATCGCTTCATTTTCTTCCGAAATGTGGTTCACACAAGCAGTCAGCAAGATAGAGAAAATAGCAAAAGAACCTATGTTCTTGGGTAAATAATGAAATACTTTCATCTTATTTTTTATTAATTTCCCATTAGAAATCTCTGATAGAACAGAAAGAATGACATAAGAGAAAGTATTAGCTTGCGGTTATGAGATACTATACAACACGTCTGTTGCAACTGTAGAATCTTGATTCCAGCACTTCATTTTGAAATGCAAGGGACGAAAGTATACATTATAATTCAGATAGAGAATATTTTTATTTGGAAAGCTTTATATTTTTATTTAAATACTAAATAATCAATAACTTACAAAAAACTGATATATATCAGAGATTTCCTACTTCACCTTATTATATTAGCAATCTGATGATTCTCAAAAAGAATAACCGACCTCTACCCCTGCAATATGCTTACCTCGCGAAGATTCATATTGATAACAATAAAAAGCATCAAGAGACCAGCGCTTAGTTAAATCAATCTCTATTCCGGGACGATACCTTAAACGAGCTGTCCGCCAAAAAGGTGCATCATCCAAACTTTGATAAATTTCAATAGAGAAATAAGGTGAAACAATTCCTTTTTGGGGAGCATATCCCAACTTCAGCCGGGAACGTAAACGAGTTTCTGATTCTCCACGATCAAAAGTCTGCTGAAACCTTTCCCGCAAAGACATTTTGAGCCATTGATAACGAAAACTGGCCGTAGCTCCAATACGATAACGGTGTCTGAACTTCCACCCTATTTCACCTAAGTTCCGATAATGCGTTTCATAACCAATCTCAAATTTCAAAAACGAAAAGGCACGGTAATCACCTCCGACAGAAATTCCCCAACGGTCAATCGCACTCATATCATCTTCCGTTCTCAATTCCAAATCACCGGAAACAGCAAAGCGGGAGTCAATCTTATGATTTACTTTGAATTTAGTCCAGGTTGTGAAATCATTATCTTGTGCGATCATGGCAGAAGTTGTACCAACAACCAACAACACAAACAATAAAACTCTAATAATTATAAATTTGCTACTCATTGATTTTCGGGTTAAAGTTGCAAAGATAACAAATTATCCTCGGCAAAGAAAAACCATGATACTGAAATAATCCTGAAATAGCATTAGAATGTTCTTTTCAAATATACCATGTCCGTCAACAGTTTGCCTTCTTCATAAATCGGATGGTCGTAATTGTCGGTAAAGAAATTCTCTACACGGTGGGAAATGGTAAAACCGCAATGTTCGTAGAAAGATATGGTAGAAGACACATCTCCTGTACCAACCAACATTTCAGTACACTTATCCTGATAATGCTCGAATAGAAATTCAATTAAACGTTTCCCGTATCCCTGACGTTGAAAAAAAGGAACAGTAGCAATATTCTTGATTTCATAAATGCCTTCCCCTTCACGGGTTACTACACAGGCTGCTTTCAATCCGTTGTCATACAGAACGAACATATCGCCACGTTCCAAATACCGGTCTACCATACTTTCTTGTTCATCAGCCAAGAGTAACAATTCGAGGAATTCTTTCTTATCTGAAATTACTTTCTTTATCTCCATGTTTTTAAATATTGAATAGCCCTTCTCGCAAAGATATAAAAATATCACAGTGCAAACAAAAACACCATATAAATAAGTATATCTTTGTAATATGAAAAATCAAAAGCAGAAACAACCTTGTACTATGTGAAAAATACCATTAAATAAGAGCACCGAAAAATTACGGAATGGAATTTTTTACGATGCATAATGACAGATGAGGAGTTTACAAATATTAAGTATGAGTGTATAGGGAATATTCATACAACCGCCTATTATTAATCATTTTTTCTATGTTCCAAAATCGTATTCATATTCTCCAAGGCCCACCCTACTAATCCTTCAATATGAGGAATCAGAGTCCCTCCCGTATCCGTCAAGTTATACTCTACACGAGGAGGTACTTCCGCATACACTTTCCGCTCCACCAATCCATCGGATTCGAGTGTACGAAGAGTGACCGTCAACATTCTCTGAGAAACATCTCCTATTGTCTTATGAATGTCGCTAAAACGCATAGTACCATTGGCATTCAAAGTGATAAGCACCAGCATCGACCACTTATCTCCCAAGCGGCTGAGCACATCTCTAACTGGACAATTTCCTGTCGGGTGAAAGTTTTTCATCTTTTAACGTTTTGTATTTAACTGAATTACAACAATAGTTACTTCCATGTAACTTCCTTATTCAGAGGTGCGTTCTTGCTTTTCTCAACAAAGGAAGATACATTTGCATCACAAAAGTAATAAACTTACTAATAATAACTATTGTTTCATTTAAATAATTATGATTATGGCAAAGAAAGTAGCAGTTTTAGCAGTAAATCCGGTAAATGGTTGTGGATTATTCCAATACCTGGAAGCATTTTTTGAAAATGGCATTTCATATAAAGTATTTGCCGTATCGGATACGAAGGAGATTAAAACAAATTCAGGAATCAGTCTGACAACAGATGATGTGATTGCTAATTTGAAAGGACATGAGGATGAGTTTGACGCATTTGTTTTCTCATGCGGAGACGCTGTACCTGTATTTCAGCAGAATGCAGACAAACCTTATAATATAGATCTAATGGAAGTTATCAAAACTTTCGGAGATAAGGGCAAAATAATGATCGGACATTGTGCCGGTGCAATGATGTTTGACTTCACAGGGATAACGAAAGGTAAGAAAGTGGCTGTTCATCCGTTAGCCAAACCGGCTATCCAAAACGGAATAGCTACCGATGAAAAATCAGAGATTGACGGTAACTTCTTTACTGCACAGGATGAAAATACTATTTGGACAATGTTACCACAAGTTATTGAAGCACTGAAATAAAGCCAAATGACAGGAATATATAACAATAAATGTAAACAAACAAATTAACTCAACGCAGTCTGTTTATAGAGAAGCGCGTTCCTTTAAAAGAAACAATGCATTTCTCGGTGTGCAACAGGTCGTTCCTTTTAAAGGAATGACCTGTTGATTTAAAAAGCAAAAACGCCTCATATACGATACTATAAATCAATAAGATAGAATTTTCCGTGACCGATACAGGAATGGGCATTGCTCCTGATAAAGTTAACCAAGTGTTCGACCGTTTTGTAAAGCTGAATACCTTCTCGAAAGGCACAGGCTTAGAGTTGTCTATTTGCAGAAGTATCATCGAACATCTTGGCGGTACTATCGGAGTGATTACCCTATAAGCAGACAGAAGCCATAGAAAAAGCTCCTCAAAAAGAAAATCAAAGTATTACAATCGCAAAAGATAAACTAATAATTCTAATTGCAGAAGACAATGAAAGTAATTACAAACTGTTCGAGTCGATACTAAAATATGATTACCACTTAATACATGCCTGGGACGGACAAGAAGCCGTAAATATGTTCAAGGAATATGGTCCGCAAATTGTATTAATGGATATCATGCAGAAACGCATTATCTTATTGTAAAAGCGAGGCTTAATAATTCAGCCACACCTTGAAAGCCGCTATCTTGTCTTTGCTGACTATGATTTTATCTTTAAATGGTGGCAGGACGTGTACAACCGCCTTACCTAAAAAATAGGGTTCGATACGCTGAATGGCATCTACCGAAACAAGTGTCTGGCGATTGGTTCGAAAGAAGACATCAGGATTCAATTGTTCGCAGAGTTTATCCAAAGCAAAGTCCAAAACATATTCTCTATTATTCTTGGTAACTACAAAAGTGAGCTTGTTCTCCGAATAGAAATAGGCAACATCACTTACCGCCAAAGTAAAAAGTTTATTACCGGAAGAAATAAGAAATCGGGTGCGATATTTTTTATTCTCTACCACCGGAAGCTTCTGCGTATCAGACAAACTTTCCAACACCTCCAGTATCCGGCTCTCCCGATTAAAATCACGGATATATTTCTCTGTGAGACTCTCGAAACGTTCGATAGTCTGCAATAAACGTTCCTGATGAATCGGTTTCAGCAAATAGTCAATGCTATTCACCGCAAAAGCACGGACAGCGTACTCGTCATAAGCGGTGGTAAAAACAATCATACTATCCGGCCGAGCTTGTTCAATCAACATAAATGAATTGCCGTCCGTCAACTGAATATCCAAAAATAAAAGTTCCGGATGAGGATTCACACGAAACCATTCAACGGATTCTTCGATAGTACCGGGCAGAATCATCACCTCCCAATCCGGGCGAAGCGACTGTATCATCTCATGTAGCAAACGTGCCGCCGGCACTTCATCTTCTATTATTGCAGCTTTTATCTTATTCATGAAAGCAAGGGAATTTTTACGGTAAATTTATCAGATTCATTTTCTATCACAATATCCTGATTACAAAGGAGCTTATAACGGGCGGAAAGATTTTTCAGCCCCATTCCCGAAACGACTCCGCATTTTTTTGGCCGAATCGGATTACAGATTATCAGAGTCGGAGGTTCTTCTACATTACACAGCTCGATAACCATTGGTTTCCCCGAATGGATCACATTATGCTTGATTACATTTTCGACCAATAGCTGAAGCGTCAAAGGCGGCATCTTCATCTCTTTCCACTCATCCGGCACATTGTTGTGGACATAAATGCAATCACCCAAACGAACTTGATGAAGAAAAATATATGAATCAAGAAAACCAAGCTCATCCTGCAACGTCACCAATCGCTGATTCTGACACTGGAGAGTATAACGATATACGTCGGAAAGATGTTGTGTGAAGAGTTCTGCATTTTTAGGATTATATCTGATTTCTGAAATCAACGTATTCAAACTATTAAACAGAAAATGGGGGTTTAGCTGGTTTTGAAGAGCTGTATAGCGTGCTATGTTATTTTCTTCCTGCAAAGCAGCCGCCTGTTTCTGCAATTTGAGGGTATGCTGCATAGAACGGTTGGCAAGCAGCAAACCTAAAATCACCAGTTCCACCAACCAAACTAATATCAAGATACGCCACCCGCCATTAGGAAAAACAAAAGGATGTGAAGCACCGACCAAGAATTTGGCAGTTACCAACAATCCATAATTGAGCAGAAAAAACATCAACATCACCATTGTATAAATAAAAATCAGTTTCCAACGACGATGAATATTCACCGAATACTGATTATCTACCCATGTAGTCAGCCGAATAGTAGAATATCCGAGCAAATTGAACGCAAGAATAAAAAACAGAAACATTCCTACCGAATATAACGCATCCGATACTCTATCGGAAAGTTCCGCATAGTTGGCTAGCAGGAAAAAAGAGAAAACGCCTAGCCCTGAAAACAGCGCACTATATGATATACGGTTCAATTTTATATTCATACGATTCTTTTCACACAAAGTTACTGCTTTTTAGCGATAATCATAACTATGGAGCGCTTTTATTAATTCCGAATAATGTCCTTGTGCAGCAGCTTTTGCCTGTACATAGTTCACCTGCGAAGTCTGCCGATAGGTTTGCGCATCAATCACTTCCACCACCGAAACTTTTCCTTCATTGTAGCGTTCTACTGCTTTTGCCTCATTTTCTTCTGCTTTAGCCAGCGAACTTTCACTCAAACGAACACGTTCAATAGCCTGTGACAATGCCTTACGCGCTACACTCACTTCTAATTCCACCCGGTCTACGACTTTATTTAGATTATCTTCCGCCATTCCGATACGGAAGGAAGAAACACGCTTCTCGCTTCTCCGTTTTCCCCATTCAAAAATAGGAACGGACACTTTAGCATAAACAGCGTAGTTTGGGTCTAAATCTTTCTTGAAATTGTATCCGGGAGATGAATAGCTACCTTCTACTCCCACATAGAATTGAGGTTTGAATTGCGAATCATTCAGTTTTTTTGTGCTCTCAGCAATACGAATTTTGTCATAAGCCATTTGTATTTCCGGACGTCCCATCCCGGTAGATAACCACAGAGAATCGCTGACAACTACTATCGGTATCTGCGCATCCAACTCCGTAGGCTGTTCCAGCCGGACACCAATCATTGAGTTTAATGCCATTCTGCCTGTTTCAAAATTACTTTGCGCCTGAAGTAATTGATATTCCGCTTCATTTAACTTCACTTCTGCCATTAACAGGTCCTGTGGGTCAACGAGTCCTACTTCTACCCTTTCTTTTATTGTTTTAACCAAGGCTGCTATCGAATTGCGAAAGTCTTCGGCGACATCAACAATTTCCTGCCGAGCAACGGCACTCCAATACTGAATATCCGTTTGGTAACAAACAGCATCATTCAGTGCTTTCGCCTGATTACCGGCCAAGGCCTGCTGATGTTGCGCCATACGGATGGACTCCAGTACACGCCCTCCCGTATAAACCGGTTGTAAAATAGACAGAGAACCTCCATAGTTTAAATTCTTTCCTTCCACTGTTTTCGACAACCCTATGGAAGGAATATCCAAAGTTAGTTCCATAGGATTTCCGGTGTATTGAAAACTGGCAGCACCGGAAAGTTTCGGTTTCAAATCGGCACGTGCAGATTTCTCTACTTCCATACTGGCAGCGATATTCTTTTCCGCTGCTTTCAAATCGTGATTATAGTCCAATGCCATAGTCCGATATTTCTCCAGCAATGTGCTTTGTTGTGCAAGAACCGGCAAAGACAAAAAGACGAAAGTACAAAACAACAGGCTAAATATTCCTTTTCTCATCTTCATTTTCCTTTTACTTTATAAAACATGGAATATAAGGCGGGGGTGACAAAAAGCGTTAATCCCGTAGCAAATGTCAATCCGAAAATTATAGTAACAGCCATTCCCCCGAAAGCAACATCAAACAACAATGGCACCATACCGAAAATCGTTGTTGTAGCAGCCATTAATACAGGACGGGTTCGGGAAACAGTAGCCTCAACAATGGATGTATATAAATCAATTCCACTCCGATGTTGAACATTTATCTCATCAATCAGCACAATTACATTTTTGATTATCATCCCAAGCAAACCTAACCAGCCGGCTATCGGAAAGAATCCAAAATCAAACCCTGTCAGCAACATACCAACAGCAATTCCTATCAAAGACAAAGGCAGAATGCAAAGAATGATAACCGGCTCGCGGAAATTGCCGAACAAGGCCACCAAAATGACTATCAATGCAAGAAATGCCAACGGAAAATATTTCGCAATAGCCTGCATCGCCTCCCCTTGATCTTTATATTGAGAATCCCAAAAGAAGGTGTATCCTTCCGGTAAGTGGATTTTCTCTATTTCTTTCCGTATTTCTCCATGTACCTCGGACATGGTGTAGCCCGGTTTCACCCCACACATGGCAGCCATTGAAAGTTGCCGGTTATATGTCCGTACCTGAGGAAATTCCCAACTTCTTTCTATTCGTTCCGTGACCTGCGAAAGCGGAGCCGATCTTTCTCCATTCCAAATTGAGAAATCTCCCAATGCATTGACATCAGTAATATCCACATCACCTGATTTCAACAAAACGGGTACCTTTTTCTCATCATCCCGGTAGATACCAACAGGCAGACCGTCATTGATTGATTTCACTGATTGCATCATCGAAGCCTTGGTGATACCTAATGCACCCGCCTTCACAGGATCATAAACCGGGCGAATTACCAACGACATATTTCCCCATTCATTACGTGCATCCGCTACTTTGGGATTTCGTCGCATCACTTCAATAGCTTGTCCCACCAATGAATCAAGTACAGCAGGGTCCGGGCCAAGAAAACGGGCTTCAATGACGGCCTCCGTCAAAGGACTCAATTCAAACTTATTCACTTTAATCAGAGGTTCGGGATATTTCAGCGAAATCGAATCTTGTAACCGGGTATGCAACTGACGGGAAAGTTCTGACGTTTTACATTTTACCAATATTTGTGCATAATTGGACTGAGGTCCAAAAGATACATTAGACAAGTAATAACGTGGCGGAGTTCTTCCTATATAAGTAGATACTATTTCCGTTTCCTCCTGCCCACGGATATATTCCGACATTTCCATTACCTGACGGTCCGTTTCTTCTATTTTTGTCCCTTCGGGTAACCATACATCCAATGTGAAGTACTGTTTATCCAACGCCGGTATAAACACCTTGGGAATAAACTTGAAACTCCAAGCCGCTAGCAACATCATCACAACCATGCATCCTATTGTTGCATACCGATGACAAATCACCCACCTCAATGCTGTACGAAACTTATCATAATATTTACCTGCAAAAAGAGCATCCTTTAGTTCGTCGGGTCTTGGCCGACGAACAAACTCCTGAATGAAGAAAGGAGTCTGCGTCAGCGCAAAGACCCAACTGAACATCAGCGAAACGCCGATAACTACAACTAAGGATGACAACAACTCACCGGTTATATGCGGTGAATAATATATAGGTAAAAAAGTTAAAATTGCGATAATTGTTGCCGCTAATAACGGTAATGCAGTTGAGGAACAAGCTCGCATTATGGCCACTCGCTTGCGCATCCCCCGTTGCATATTGACTAATGCCGAATCGGATACTACAATGGCATTATCCACCAGCATTCCCATTGCAATAATAATTGCAGCCAGTGACATACGCTGCAAAGCTATCCCTTGAGCCAACATCACAATCAGCGTTGCAAAAATGGAAAAGACCAGACCACTACCTATCAGGATACCATTTTTGAATCCGATAAAAAACAACAGAATGGCAACTACCGTCACAACGGAAATTATCAAATTCCAGATAAAACCTTGATTTGCCACAGCCGACTCGTAACCTTGGTCGTAAATTGTCTGTAACTCAAAGCCTTCGGGCATTGTCTCCGAAAATTGCTCAATTTTACCTTTTACAGCTTCCGCCATATTTACGACATTCCCAGTCGGTACGGTAGATATGGCAATACCCACCGCGGGACTCCCATTAATCCGCATTTTATTGCTCGGAGGCGTCTGATAACTTTCCTTAATCTCTGCAATATCCGCCAATCGAAAATGCTCTCCCGTACGTGATACGATAGTCAGATTCCGGATATCATCCAAAGAATAAAAATTTCCGGTAGATTCAATCCGTATTCTGTTTACACCCGCATCAATACCTCCTGCATCTACTACTCTGTTTTGGGCCTCGAAAGCACGGGAAATATCCGAAGGAGTAATACCGCTTCGCGCCATGACGGAAGGGGTGAGAATAACATCAATCGTCGGAGGTTGTACACCATAAATTTCGACCTTGGCTACGTCCTTTACTTTCAACAGTTCGTTTTTAATGAGTTTTGCCTGTTCTTCCAGTTCCCGATACGAATATCCTTCACCAGTCAGCCCATAAAAGACACCCAACACATCGCCAAAGTCATCGTTTACTACGGACGGACCTGCGTCAGCCGGTAGCTTAGATTGTACATCATTAACCTTCCGACGGAGTTTATCCCACAGTTGCTGCATTTCATCCGCACGAATTTCCTTCTTCACATAAACCGTTATCTTGGAAAGTCCTGCCCGGTTTTCTGTTTTAAGATAATACAATTCACCTAAAGACTGTATGGATTCTTCCAGCACATCAGTCACTTGTGATTGTACCTCGGAAGGAGAAGCACCCGGATATGGAGTTAATACCAATGCCTGTTTTATAGTGAACGGAGCATCTTCCAACTTTCCCATTTTGACATAGGAAAGTAGTCCTCCTCCTAAGACTAATAGTAAGAGCAGAATAGTCACCGACCTTTTCTGCAAGAAATATTTCACAAACTTCATACTTTCAAATTTACTTTTGAGCAGTGACCGGCATTCCTTGTTTCTGAGCCATGATTTCTACAGATGTTCCTTCTGAAAGGAAACGCAATTTACTGACAGCTACCGTTTCTCCAGCCTGTAATCCACCTTTCACTTCCACTTTCCCATTCGGAAGTAATTCACCTAAAACAATCTTTCTTTTCGAGACTTTTCCGGCAGCATTATCTACCGTCCAGACATAATCTCCTTCAGTAGGACGATGATTGAGAGCTGTTTGCGGTATGGTTATCATGGATGTCGTTGAAGGAGAAGGAAGATCAAGCAAAACCTTTCCGGAAACGCCCGCCGGCCATTCACCCTGTTTATTGGGTAATAATGCCGTCATCAGGAAAGACAGGTTATTCCGGGTAGTACTTTTGGAAATTTCTACCACTTTCGCCGGATATACAACATCAGAACCTATATCAAAGCGCACACTTACTTCTTTGATTTCTCCGGCCTGAAGTGCAATATCCTGTGTGACATAAGCTTCTATCTTTAATTGAGTAATATCAATAAAGGAGATGACAGGTTGAGTCGCTTTCACATCCTGATATTTCTCGATATACACTTCCCCGACATATCCGTCAAAAGGTGCAATCAACTGCGTATCATGTAACTCATTTGTCGCTGTCTCAAAAGCAGTCTTAGCAGAAGTATAATCCGCACGTGCTTTTTCATAAGCGCTGGCAGATAAATTATTTTTCTCATACAACACTCTTATCCGTTCAAATTCCGCTTTTGCCTGATTATAGATAGCCTCTGCACGTTCTTTACGGATACGGAAATCACGAGAGTCTATTTCAGCAATGATATCCCCACGCTGATAATAGTTACCGGCATATACCTCAAAACGGTCAATAGGACCGCCTACCCGAAAAGATAGTTCCGTCTCCTTGAATGGTTTCGAAATAAACGAAAACTCACGTTCCGAGGAAGGAACCGACATTTCTACTTCTGCCACTTTTATCCGTATTGATTCATCAGTTCTCTTTTCTCCTGTTCCGCACGACGCAAACAGGCAGATAAAAAGCATACACATTGAATAATTAGTCGTTGTCATTCTATTCTACATTAGTTATATTATCAACGGTACGAAAATAGAGGAAACAAAGAAAAGCGCCCAACTTTAAATTTCCGAAACCGAAAAAGGAAAGGCTCAAACGGAAAAAGAAAAGATGAAAATCTGAGCCTTTTATACTACTTATGTGTTTCCTTACTATCTTTGCAGCTCAAACAAATATTACTAATCTCATTTATGACCGAAGAAAAAATACATAACGACCGTTCCGGTAGCTGGTGGGCATTAAGTCCGTTGTTCGTGTTCCTCTGCCTCTATCTGGTAACTTCCATTCTCGTCAACGACTTCTACAAGGTACCTATCACTGTCGCTTTTCTTGTTTCTTCCTGCTACGCGATTGCTATCACGCGCGGCTTGAAACTGGACCAGCGGATTTACCAATTCTCCGTAGGAGCTGCCAATAAGAATATCCTCCTGATGATATGGATATTCATTCTCGCCGGTGCCTTTGCGCAAAGTGCCAAACAAATGGGTGCTATTGATGCCACCGTCAACCTGACTCTGCATATTCTTCCCGACAATCTGCTGTTAGCAGGAATATTTATAGCCGCCTGCTTCATCTCCCTATCCATAGGAACCAGTGTAGGAACAATCGTTGCCCTCACTCCTGTTGCCGTAGGACTAGCCGAAAAGACAGAGATTGCTCTCCCATTCATGGTGGCAGTTGTTGTCGGAGGGTCTTTTTTCGGAGATAATTTATCGTTTATCTCCGACACTACAATCGCCTCAACAAAAACTCAGGAATGTGTGATGCGTGATAAGTTCAGGGTAAATTCCCTGATTGTCGTCCCGGCAGCTATTATCGTGCTGGGTATTTATATTTTCCAGGGATTGTCCATCACTGCTCCCACCCAAGTACAGACTATCGAATGGATAAAAGTTATACCTTATATAGTAGTATTGGGAACAGCCGTTGCCGGAATGAACGTTATGCTCGTATTAATCATAGGTATCCTGACAAGTGGTATTATCGGTATTACTACCGGAAGTATTGATGTGTTCGACTGGTTCGGAGCTATGGGAACAGGCATTACGGGCATGGGCGAACTGATAATCATTACTTTACTGGCCGGAGGAATGCTTGAAACAATCCGCTACAATGGTGGTATTGACTTTATTATCCGGAAACTAACCCTCCACGTCAACGGAAAGCGGGGAGCGGAACTAAGTATTGCCGCTTTAGTAAGTATCGCCAACTTATGTACCGCCAACAACACAATAGCCATCATTACAACAGGACCGATAGCCAAAGACATTGCGCAGAAATTCCACCTTGACCGGCGAAAGACTGCAAGTATCCTCGACACTTTCTCCTGTCTGATACAGGGAATTATCCCATACGGGGCACAAATGCTGATTGCTGCCGGATTAGCCAATATCTCTCCTATCAGTATCATCGGCAATCTTTATTATCCGTTTACAATGGGAGCTTGCGCCCTGCTCGCTATCTTATTCCGTTATCCGAAACGGTATTCATAAAGAAAAAGAACAGAAATATTTGTCAATCAAAAGAAAAGCCGTATCTTTGCGCCCGCTATTACGAGTTAGTAGCATAATTCAAATCATTAATTAAAAACAATTATTAAAAATGGCAACTAGAATCAGATTGCAGAGACACGGACGTAAAAGTTACGCGTTCTATTCAATTGTAATTGCAGACAGCAGAGCACCACGTGATGGTAAATTTATTGAGAAGATTGGTACTTACAACCCTAACACCAATCCTGCTACAGTAGATTTGAATTTCGACGCTGCATTGGCTTGGGTACTGAAAGGTGCACAACCAAGTGACACTGTACGTAACATCCTTTCTCGCGAAGGTGTATACATGAAGAAACATCTTCTTGGCGGTGTAGCAAAAGGTGCATTTGGAGAAGCAGAAGCAGAAGCTAAATTCGAAGCTTGGAAAAGCAACAAACAGTCAGGTCTGGCTACTTTGAAAGCTAAACAAGACGAAGCTAAGAAAGCTGAAGCCAAAGCACGCCTGGAAGCAGAAAAGAAAATCAACGAAGTGAAAGCAAAAGCACTCGCTGAAAAGAAAGCTGCTGAAGCTGCTGAAAAAGCTGCCGCTGAAGCACCTGCAGAAGAAACTGCTGCTCCGGCAGAAGAAGCTCCTGCAACAGAAGCTGCTGCTGAATAAATTCGGCAGATTCCGAACAAGAAACAAGGAAAAGCTATAAATCCTCTCCGGTTCGCCGGAGGGGATTTTTTTGTTTCAACACGAGAGAAACTGAGGTTTTATACAGAGACCTGATAATCTACAAATAGCAGATTCTATGTTACGTCATGTGAAATTATCCTCTTTATGCTATAAAACATAGTAAATTATTTCTCCTATTTAGAATAAAATTCCTTTCTTTGCATCAGCATAGTTCAGCACAGTTATCAATAATAAATAAGGATGAGACGAACTGATAAGAAAGCAACATTCGGCCAACACTCGAGCAAAGTCACACAATTGGCAGACACGCTCAGCCAGGCAATCTCCATGAAAGAATTTCGTGAGGGAGATTCCTTGCCTTCTATCAATCAGTTAAGTGCACAATATGGAGTATCACGGGATACTGTTTTTAAAGCCTTTCTGGATTTACGCGAACGGGGTCTGATAGACTCTACACCGGGAAAAGGATACTATGTGACCAGTCAGGTAACCAATATCCTATTATTACTTGACGAATATACTCCTTTCAAAGAGGCCTTATACAATAGTTTCATAAAACATTTGCCTATCAACTATAAAGTAGACTTGTTATTCCACCAATACAATGAACGGCTTTTCAATACTATCATCCGTGAATCCATAGGAAAGTATAAAAAATATATAGTGATGAACTTCGATAACGAAAAGTTCAGCACAGCTCTGAATAAAATCAATCCTTCCAGGTTATTACTCCTTGATTTCGGAAAATTTGAGAAAGATAAATACTCGTATATCTGTCAGGATTTCGATGATTCATTCTATCTAGCATTATTTACACTAAAAGAAAGAATGCAGAAATATCTTCAAATCGTTTTCCTGTTTTCTAAAGGTTTGAAACACCCTCAGAGTAGTAAGGAGTATTTCACACGTTTCTGTGAAAAAGAAGGCTTCTTGCATGAAATACAGGAAGATATCGAGAACCTGACGGTCCGCAAAGGGACTGTATACATTGCTATCAAACAGCAAGATGTAGTAAAGGTAGTAAAACAAGGAAGATTGGCAGGACTGAAATGCGGAAAAGATTTCGGTCTGTTAGCATATAATGATATTCCTTCATACGAGGTCATCGACGAAGGAATTACTTCATTAAGTATTGACTGGGAAATGGTGGGAAATGAAGCGGCAAACTTCGTACTCAACAATGTCCCGATACAAAAGTACATGCCTACTGAAGTGCGACTTCGAAAGTCACTCTGATTTTTTTTGCCGCACAATCAGCACAGCTCAGCACAGATGTTATTTACTAAATAAAAAAAATTAAGAAACCATGAAAAAGTATCCGAAAATCGGGATTCGTCCCACTATCGACGGTCGCCAGGGTGGCGTTCGTGAAAGCCTTGAAGAAAAGACAATGAACTTGGCTAAAGCAGTAGCCGAATTAATTAGCAGTAATCTGAAAAACGGTGACGGAAGCCCTGTGGAATGCGTGATTGCCGATAGCACTATCGGCCGTGTTGCTGAAAGCGCAGCCTGTGCTGAAAAGTTCGAAAGAGAAGGTGTAGGTTCTACTATTACCGTAACTTCTTGCTGGTGCTACGGTGCGGAAACTATGGATATGAACCCTCATTACCCGAAAGCTGTATGGGGATTCAATGGAACAGAGCGTCCGGGAGCAGTATATCTTGCAGCAGTATTGGCAGGACACGCACAAAAAGGACTTCCTGCATTCGGCATTTATGGACATGACGTACAGGATTTGGACGATAACAGCATTCCCGAAGATGTAGCGGAAAAAATTCTTCGTTTTGCACGCGCCGCACAGGCAGTAGCTACAATGAGAGGAAAATCTTACCTGTCAATGGGTAGCGTATCTATGGGAATTGCCGGTTCTATCGTTAATCCTGATTTCTTCCAGGAATACCTGGGAATGCGTAATGAGTCTGTCGACCTGACAGAAATCATCCGCCGCATGGAAGAAGGTATCTATGACCACGAAGAATATGAAAAAGCAATGGCATGGACAGAAAAGCATTGCAAAGTAAACGAAGGCGATGACTTCAAAAATCGTCCCGAAAAACGTAAAAACCGCGAAGAGAAAGATAAAGACTGGGAATTTATCGTGAAGATGATGATTATCATGCGCGACCTGATGACCGGTAATCCTAAACTGAAAGAAATGGGCTTCAAAGAAGAAGCATTAGGCCACAATGCTATTGCAGCCGGTTTCCAAGGACAACGCCAATGGACTGACTTCTATCCTAATGGCGACTATCCCGAAGCTCTGCTGAATACTTCCTTCGACTGGAACGGTATCCGCGAAGCATTCGTGGTAGCTACCGAGAACGATGCCTGCAACGGTGTGGCAATGCTGTTCGGACACTTACTGACCAACCGTGCTCAAATATTCTCTGATGTACGTACTTACTGGAGCCCCGAAGCTGTGAAACGTGTAACTGGCAAAGAACTGACAGGGCTGGCTGCCAACGGTATTATCCACCTTATCAACTCCGGAGCAACAACGCTAGACGGTTCGGGACAATCATTGGATGCAGAAGGAAATCCGGTAATGAAAGAACCTTGGAACCTGACTGACACAGATGTAGAAAACTGCCTTAAAGCAACGACCTGGTATCCGGCAGACCGTGATTACTTCCGTGGCGGCGGTTTTTCATCTAATTTCTTGTCAAAAGGTGGTATGCCTGTAACTATGATGCGTCTGAACCTAATTAAAGGCCTCGGTCCCGTTCTTCAAATTGCAGAAGGTTGGACTGTCGAGATCGACCCGGAAATCCACCAAAAACTGAATATGCGTACAGATCCTACATGGCCTACTACTTGGTTTGTTCCCCGTTTATGCGACAAACCGGCTTTCAAGGATGTGTATTCTGTAATGAATAACTGGGGAGCTAACCATGGAGCAATCAGCTACGGTCACATTGGTCAAGACCTGATTACTCTTGCTTCGATGCTTCGAATTCCGGTATGCATGCACAATGTAGAAGAAGACGAAATGTTCCGCCCGGCTGCATGGAATGCCTTCGGTATGGATAAAGAAGGAGCAGACTATAGAGCTTGTGCAACCTACGGTCCTATCTACAAATAATTTTCAGGCACGGATTACGCTGTTGCTTTCATATTTCTAAAAGCCGTGTAATCCGTGCCTGCAATGACAATCCCCTGCAAGGAAACCTTACCGGGGGAGTATGTCCCTAAATACCCATTTTTCTAACCTATTTTGAGTTACTATTATTATAAATAATTTATCTTTGCAATCATGATAACTAACGAACATATCGAACAGTTCATTGAACAAGCACATCGCTACGGTGATGCAAAACTTATGCTTTGCAGTAGCGGAAACCTTTCCTGGCGGATTGGTGAAGAAGCATTAATTTCCGGTACAGGTTCTTGGGTTCCTACCCTTGGCAAGGAAAAAGTCTCTATCTGCAATATAGCAAGCGGAACACCGACTAATGGTGTAAAACCTTCTATGGAAAGTACTTTCCATTTGGGTATTCTCCGCGAACGCCCGGATGTAAATGTGGTACTTCACTTCCAGTCGGAGTATGCCACGGCTATCTCCTGCATGAAAAACAAGCCGACTAATTTTAATGTAACAGCAGAAATTCCCTGCCATGTAGGTTCAGAAATACCAGTGATTCCATATTATCGTCCCGGCTCACCCGAACTGGCCAAAGCAGTAGTTGAAGCCATGTTGGAACACAACTCCGTCTTATTGACCAACCACGGACAAGTTGTCTGCGGAAAAGACTTTAATCAAGTGTACGAACGAGCTACCTTCTTCGAAATGGCTTGCCGTATTATTGTTCAGTCCGGAGGCGATTATTCAGTATTGACACCGGCAGAAATAGAAGATTTGGAAATCTATGTATTAGGAAAGAAAACAAAATAGTATCCGTACATACCATACCATGAAAGACAACATTAAAAACACATACTTAGCAGCAGACTTTGGAGGAGGCAGCGGACGAATTATCGCCGGCTCCCTTCTCCATGGAAAGCTGGAACTGGAAGAAGTTCACCGCTTCTCCAACCGTCAGGTAAAATTAGGAAATCATGTCTACTGGGATTTTCCTGCCCTATTCGAAGACATGAAAACCGGACTGAAGCTGGCTGCCCAAAAAGGATATACCGTCAAGGGAATTGGTATCGACACGTGGGGCGTAGATTTCGGATTGATTGATAAAAATGGAAATTTGCTAAGTAACCCTATCTGTTACCGGGATGCAAGAACAGACGGAATGCCGGCAAAGGTATTCAAGGTTCTGGATGAACAGCAACACTATACTACTACCGGAATACAGGTCATGGCTATCAACACGCTATTCCAACTTTATAGTATGAAACAGAACCGGGATCCCCAATTAGAGATTGCCCACCAACTTCTGTTCATGCCCGACCTTTTCAGTTACTTCCTGACCGGAATAGCCAATAATGAATATTGCATCGCTTCCACTTCGGAATTACTTGACGCAAAACGACGAAACTGGTCACAAGAAACAATTCGTGCATTAGAACTTCCCGAGCATCTGTTTGGTGAAATTATCCAACCGGGAACTATCAGAGGTACTTTAAAAGAGGATATTGCACGGGAAACCGGACTGGGTGCAGTAGATGTAATAGCCGTAGGTTCTCATGACACAGCCAGTGCCGTTGCAGCCGTTCCGGCGACAAAAACTCCTATCGCTTTTCTAAGTTCCGGTACGTGGTCGCTTTTGGGCGTTGAAGTCAATGAACCGATATTGACAGAAGAAGCACGGAAAGCCGAATTCACCAATGAAGGAGGTGTTGGAGGTCGCATCCGCTTCCTGCAAAATATCACAGGACTATGGATTCTACAACGCTTGATGAGTGAATGGAAAGCACGTGGAGAAGAACAACATTATGATACAATCATACCACAAGCTGCCGAAGTGGAAACTGATACAATCATCCCTGTTGACGCTCCGGAATTCATGAATCCGGAAAATATGGAGACTGCTCTTATGAATTATTGCCGGGATCACTCTCTGCACATACCTCAAAGCAAAGCGGAAACCGTTAAATGTGTACTCCAATCATTAGCATTCAAATACCAACAGGCAGTAGAAAAGCTTAACCATTGTCTCCCCTCCCCGATCCGCCAATTAAACATCATTGGAGGAGGTTCGCAGAATAAATTACTCAACCAGCTTACAGCCGATGCACTCAATATCCCTGTTTACGCCGGTCCTGTCGAGGCTACTGCCATAGGTAATATTCTGACACAGGCAATGGCTAAGGGAGAAATTTCCGACCTCCGGGAATTAAGAGAGATTGTAAGCCGAAGTGTCACACCTCAAGTATATTATCCTAAAAAATAAAAAGTATATGGAAACACCTAAAACCGGTTATCAGGTCCAATCTTACAGCGTCCCAGTCAAAAGATATTGTCAGACTCTTGACTTACGCGATTCTCCGGAATTGATTGCCGAATATCGTAAAAGACATAGTCAAGCGGAGGCATGGCCTGAAATCCTTGCAGGTATCCGGGAAGTAGGCATCCTCGAAATGGAAATCTATATTCTTGGCACACGCTTGTTTATGATTGTCGAAACTCCCGTTGACTTCGACTGGGACACAGCAATGGCACGCCTGAATACTCTTCCCCGCCAACAGGAATGGGAGGAATACATGGCTATCTTCCAACAAGCCGCTCCCGGAATGAGTTCCGCGGAAAAATGGAAACCAATGGAGAGAATGTTCCATTTATATAATACCTAAAAATATCCCAAAAGAACCATGAAACACATCAAACAGTCCATCCTGTCAAAAGATGGCATCAATTATCTTATCCCTTTTATTCTCATCACTTCTTGTTTTGCGTTATGGGGATTTGCAAACGATATCACCAACCCAATGGTAAAGGCATTCTCCAAAATCTTCAGGATGAGTGCTACCGACGGAGCGTTAGTACAAGTCGCTTTTTATGGAGGCTACTTTGCCATGGCTTTTCCGGCTGCCATGTTCATCCGCAAATATTCTTATAAAGCAGGTGTTCTGCTAGGTCTTGGTCTGTATGCTTTTGGAGCATTCCTATTCTTCCCTGCTAAAATGACAGGAGAATATTACCCGTTTCTGATAGCTTACTTTATCTTGACTTGCGGACTCTCATTTCTGGAGACAAGCTGTAATCCATACATTCTTTCTATGGGAACAGAAGATACTGCCACAAGACGTTTGAATCTTGCCCAATCTTTCAACCCAATGGGTTCATTGCTCGGAATGTATGTAGCCATGCAATTCATTCAAGCCAAATTACATCCAATGGGTACTGAAGAACGTGCTTTACTCAATGAGAGTGAATTTCAGGCAATCAAAGAGAGCGATCTTGCAGTGCTAATCGCCCCTTATCTCATCATCGGTCTGATTATCGTAGCTATGCTTCTCTTGATACGATTCGTAAAAATGCCAAAGAACGGAGATCAGAACCATAAAATAGACTTCTTCCCGACATTAAAACGTATTTTCACCCAAACACGTTATCGCGAAGGTGTGATTGCTCAGTTTTTTTATGTAGGTGCACAAATCATGTGCTGGACTTTTATAATCCAATATGGTACCCGCCTGTTTATGTCACCGGAATTCGGCATGGACGAAAAGAGTGCGGAAGTGCTTTCGCAGCAATACAATATCATAGCAATGATTATTTTCTGTATCAGCCGTTTCATTTGTACTTTCATTCTGCGTTATCTGAATGCAGGAAAATTATTAATGATTCTGGCTATTTTCGGAGGAATTTTCACCTTAGGTACTATCTTCCTTCAAAATATTTATGGACTCTATTGCCTGGTAGCCGTATCCGCCTGCATGTCTCTAATGTTCCCCACTATTTACGGTATTGCCTTAAAAGGTCTTGGAGATGACGCAAAATTCGGAGCAGCCGGACTTATTATGGCTATTCTCGGAGGTTCTATTCTTCCTCCATTGCAAGCAAGCATTATTGATATGAAAGAAATCGGTTGGTTGCCGGCAGTCAACGTTTCATTCATTCTACCTTTTATCTGTTTCCTTGTGATTATCGGTTACGGCTATCGTACAGTGAAAAGAAACTGGTAGAAAACATACTTGACAATAGTGAGGCTACCTCAAAAAGAATGAACTGCCCCCAATAGTTTTGTGTCTAACTATTGGGGGCAGTTCACTTACACATTCACCTACCACCTCCCCCCTACGGGGACTCCTCCTTCCCGAAGGAGGAGAATGGAGGATACTATCGACTATAAGCTAGCAAATCATTATTTTACTAATTCACCTTACCAACAAATTTGAAGAAGAACCTTTAAGAAGGAGATTATCTCTCCTTCTTGTAATTTTCCAATCCAGTTTGCAGAAACTCGATATACTTGGGAATATCTTCATCATAAGCATACGACTTGTTCAACGGTTTTCCCTGATTATCCAGCAATACGTAGAAAGGCTGTGCATTGGCACCGAACTTCACACGTTGCAGATAACTCCATTTGTCACCGACAGTACGCAAGGTACGTTCTGTTCCGTTCTCGACAATCTTCACAGGTTCGGTCAGCGGAGTTTTATTATCTACATAGAGAGTTATCAATACATAATCGTTATTAATTAAGTCGCTCACCTTCGGGTCAGTCCAAACAGCAGCCTCCATTTTACGACAATTGACACAACCGTATCCGGTAAAGTCGAGCATTACAGGCTTACCATTCAAACGTGCATACTCCATTCCTAAATCATAATCGTCAAATTTGGCATGTACTTCATTCTTATACAAATTGAAATCCTGCGTCTGCATAGGCGGAGCAAACGCACTGACAGCTTTCAACGGTGCTCCCCATAGACCAGGAACCATATATACCGCAAATGCCAAAGAAACAAGTGCCATGAAGAAGCGGGTAACACCTACCTTATTATCATCATCATCATGCGGGAACTTGATCTTACCCAACAGATAAAATCCAAGTAAAGCAAAAATAACAATCCATAAAGCAAGGAAAGTTTCACGATCAAGCAGTCTCCAGCCATAAGCCAAATCGGCAACCGATAAGAATTTAAGTGCAAATGCAAGTTCAAGGAAACCCAGTGTTACCTTGATCACATTCATCCAACCTCCCGATTTCGGCATAGATTTCAGCCACGATGGAAATAAAGCGAAAAGAGTAAACGGCAACGCCAAAGCAATGGCGAATCCCAGCATTCCAATTGCCGGAGCTACTATACTTCCCGTTGTGGAAACCTGCACCAACAAAAATCCGATAATCGGACCTGTACAAGAGAAAGACACCAACGAAAGTGTAAATGCCATTAGGAAAATACTCAGTAATCCCGTAGTCGATTCCGCTTTACTATCTACCGCATTACTCCACTTCGAAGGCAATGTAATCTCAAATGCTCCGAAGAACGAAGCGGCAAAAACTACCAACATCAGGAAGAAGAGAATATTGAAAATTGCATTAGTAGATAAGGCATTCAACGCACTGGCACCGAAGATCAATGTTATAGCCAAGCCTAATGCCACATAAATCACAACAATAGACGCACCATAAGTCCACGCATCACGAATCCCTTTCTTCTTGTCCTTACTACGCTTCAGGAAGAAGCTGACCGTCATAGGAATAATCGGCCATACACACGGAGTAAACAAAGCTAATAGTCCGCCTAAGAAACCTGTCACAAAAATATAAATCCAGGACATATCTCCCTGCGTATGTTCTTCACCTAACGCTTGCAGTTCACTAATGACCGGTTTCCAGAGTTCACCGGATGCAACGGCAGGTTGAATCCCCGTAGATGCATCTGTTGTAGTGGCAGGAACCAGTTCCATCATAGCTACAGTATCCTTAGAAACAACAGGAGCCGCCTCTTCTTTTTTCTCAACTTCCTTTTTTTCCGGTTGTTCCGCTTTAGCTGCAGCAGCATTAGCTGTCTTCGCTACTCCGGAAAACTTAAACGGCACTTCAGTAGGAGGAAGACAACTTTCATCGTCACAAGCTCCATACTCCAGATAACCTTCTATTTCATAAGCTCCACCTGTGAGCTTCACCTTCTGAATGAATTTAGCCGTATTCTCAAAATAACGCACCTTCATTTCAAACAACTTGTCGAAAGTGGCGACCTCTTTGCCAACCGGTTTCAGCTTTCCCAGTAGCTCTATGCCAGACGTTTTATCAACATTAAACGTTGCAGAAATAGGTCCGCCGTCTCCAAGTTCGGTAGAATACACATGCCACCCTTTATCAATGGCAGCGGTAAATACAATCTCCGCTTCTGTGTCAGAAAGAGTATTGAACTCAGTCTTGAACTTTACCGGATCTTTGATCTGCGCTTGCAAAACACATACAACAAAGCTTAAAAGCAGTGAAGAAATTAACTTTTTCATTTTCAATAATTAGGGGATTATAATTCATAATCTACACACGCACGGCTTTCCTTTGTCTCAGCCAAAATCCTTCCGGCTGCCACATGGTCGGGATGCGTCGCATAGTATTTCACATCTTCCAGCGTATCAAATTCACTATACAGCGCTATGTTCCACGTTTCTCCGGGATTCATATTCAATCCGACTTCGACCTTACGGATCACCGCAATTTTAGCCGGAAGCGCTTCTATTGCCTCCTTAAATTTATTCATGACTACAAGTTTCTCCTCTGCTGAAACTTCGTCTTTTAACTTAAATAATACAATGTGTTTTACCATTACGTTGTTATTTTAATGAATTGTTTCTATATTTGCCTGGTCAATGCACTGCATAAACAATGCAAATTTACTCTATTTGGTTTAAATATACACTTAAAGAGATGTTAATTATAGGAATAGCAGGCGGAACAGGCTCCGGAAAAACCACCGTCGTACGAAAAATTGTAGAAAGCCTTCCTGCAGGGGAGGTAGTATTGTTACCCCAGGATTCATACTACAAAGACAGTAGTCACGTCCCGGTGGAAGAACGCCAGAACATTAACTTCGATCATCCGGATGCCTTTGAGTGGAGTTTGCTCTCCAAACATGTCATGATGCTGAAAGAAGGAAAAAGCATCGAACAACCAACCTATTCCTATCTGACTTGTACCCGCCAGCCCGAAACAATTCATATTGAACCTCGCGAAGTAGTTATCATTGAAGGGATTCTTGCTTTATGCGATAAGAAACTACGCAACATAATGGATCTCAAAATATTTGTAGATGCCGATCCGGATGAACGCCTGATACGTGTTATTCAAAGAGACGTTATCGAACGGGGACGTACGGCAGAAGCTGTAATGGAACGTTACACACGCGTTCTCAAGCCCATGCACCTGCAATTTATCGAACCTTGCAAGCGCTATGCCGATCTTATCGTACCCGAAGGCGGAAGCAATAAAGTAGCCATTGATATACTGACAATGTACATCAAGAAGCACTTAAGGGGTTGAGAATGGTAAGTTGAAAATGAAAAGTAAAACGTCAAATATGAATGCCAAAAACCTGATTATCCCTCTACTCCTTGTGTTGTTCTGCTGCATGTTAGGTTGCCGAAATAAACAACATAACAAGGTGAATGAAAATGTACGCGATCTTTCGCAGATAAAAGATAGCGGAGAATTGGTTGTATTGACGCTTTACAGTTCAACTTCATATTTCAACTATCGTGGACAGGAAATGGGTTTTCAATATGAACTTAGTGAGCAATTCGCCAAAAGTATGGGATTGAAGCTCAGGATTGAAGTTGCCAACAGTGTGGATGAATTAATCCGCAAGTTATTGGCTGGCGAAGGAGATATGATTGCCTACAACCTGCCTATCACAAAAGAATGGAAAGACAGTATCCTCTATTGCGGGGAAGATATCATTACTCATCAAGTGATTGTGCAACAGGGAAAAAGCAAGTCTCTGAAAGATGTAACCGAGCTGGTAGGAAAAGACATATATGTTAAGCCGGGGAAATATTACGACCGGCTTGTCAATCTGAATAATGAACTGGGAGGAGGTATTCATATCCACGAAGTTACCAGTGACAGTATTACTGTGGAAGACCTGATCACGCAAGTAGCACAAGGTAAAATTCCCTATACGGTAGCCGACAATGACTTAGCGAAACTGAACAAGACCTACTATCCTAATCTGAATATCGATTTGTCCGTCAGTTTCGACCAACGTTCTTCATGGGCTGTACGAAAAGACAGTCCCGAACTGGCAGCCGCAGCTACAAAATGGCATCAGGAGAACATGACTTCTCCGGCTTATACAGCAAGTATGAAACGTTATTTTGAAAACAGTAAAATGATGCCCCACTCTCCTATCCTTTCATTAAAAGAAGGAAAAATATCCCATTATGACGATTTGTTCAGAAAATACTCCAAAGAAATCGGCTGGGATTGGCGTATGCTTGCATCATTAGCTTATACGGAATCCAATTTTGACACAACAGCTGTTTCATGGGCAGGAGCCAAAGGCTTAATGCAACTAATGCCTGCCACCGCCCGGGCTATGGGAGTACCTCCGGGAAAGGAACAGAATCCGGAAGAAAGCGTAAAGGCAGCTATCAAGTATATTGCCGCTACCGACCGCAGTTTCAGTATGATTCCCGATAAAGAAGAACGCCTCAATTTTATCCTCGCTTCTTACAATGCCGGTTTAGGACATATCTATGATGCCATGGCATTGGCAGAGAAATACGGAAAGAACAAACTGGTGTGGAAAGATAATGTAGAAAATTTCATCCTGCTTAAAAGCAATGAAGAATACTTCACTGATCCTGTCTGTAAAAACGGGTATTTCCGTGGTATAGAAACTTATAACTTCGTTCGTGACATTGTGTCACGGTACGAATCTTATAAGAAGAAAATTAAAGCCTAATACTTTTTGTAAGTCAACAGACTGATTCCGACAATAGCCAGGACTGATAAAGGTAATGCAAACAATATCGGGTCAATCACCGGGAACGGATATGTTTCTATCAGTACATCCCGTCCGAACAACGCCTTGCAGATACCCAATGCAGCCGATTCTTTCTGATGTAGAAATACCAGAGCAAAAAGACTTCCAAGAGTTCCTACCCAAAGACTCGCTATTACCCCTTGTTTCGTCGCCCGCTTCCAATAAAGCGCACAGAAATAGGCAGGGAGGAAAGCTGCCGCACAGATTCCCATAAAAATAGAAGTTCCACGGGCAATAATATCATGGGGCAACATATAGCAAATAATATAGCTGACCAAGATAGAGAATAACACTCCCAAACGAATCACATTCGTGAGTTTGCCACGGGAGCGAGGCTTATACGTACCATAAATATCCGAGCCGACCGACGCACCCATTGTATGAAACTGTGAACTCAACGTCGACATACTTGCCGAAAGGATGCACAGCATAAATAGTGCGGCAAACCAATCGGGCATTGCCTTATTAATAAAATATGGAATAATCTTATCAATATCCTGTACGACTTCCGTAGCAATCGCCCCTTCTGTTTTCAGAAAGAAAAGATTACTCAATGCTCCGGCATGATAAATAGCACCTACGGTTATAATCAAAAAGAAACAACCGATAAACACACCACGGTTCAACTGCTTGCTACTTTCCACCGTCATGAAACGGACTACTAGCTGCGGTTGCGCCAGACATCCGATTCCAACACCCAGAATAAGAGAAGTAACCAACGAATACCATTGTGGAGAACCCGTGACAGGCATCGCAGTCCACCCCTGATGTCCCAATGCCTTAAACTTTTCCGGAACCAGAGGAGCAATAGCAGTCAGTTCCTTATTAGCCTCCGTAAAGTTCATATCAAGCACCTGATACAAAGAGAAAAGCAGGAACAACATACAAGCAAACATAATGACTGCCTGCAAAGCGTCCGTATACATCACTCCCTTCATTCCTCCGGCAATCACATAAGCGGCAATCACCAGCGTGAAGATCAATAAAGAGATATTGAAGTCTATCTGAAAGATCTGTTCGATAAATACGGCTCCGCCCTTCATCACAACTGCGGCATAAAGCGGCATCCCTATAAAAATCACAGCAGCAATAAAGACTTGGATATTACGTGAGCGAAAATGACGTCCTAACAATTGCGGGAAAGTACTGACATTCAGTTTAGCCCCCATACGCCGGGTGCGCAAACCAAAAAAGATAAAAGCAATAACAACCCCGATAAACATATTGAGGAAACAGAGCCACTGGATACCCATACCAAAAGCGGCAGCCACTCCCCCGAAGCCCACAATAGCAGATGCGGAAATAAACGTGGCACCATAAGAAAGTGCCATAACGATAGGATTCATCTGACGCCCGCCTACCAGATAGTCACTGGTACTCGTTGTCTTTTTATACCCTAAAAAACCAAGATAAGCAAGTGATAGCAGATAGCCTATCACAATCAAACTGAGTGTAAATGTATTCATCGTGTTTCGTCTTTTTCGTCGTCCTTATTCCAGTATTTCAGCCCGAACCAGGCAGCAAAAATCACACATACTACCGAAAGCAGGTAGGGCAGAATTATAAAAGGGTCGTCTATTCCAAACATTTGCGTATCAGATTTTAATTAATTCAGACGCAAATGTAAGGAAATTATTGAAAAGACAAAACTTTTGTTTACTAATACTGATTATAATGTATCTTTTTCTCGTCAAATTTCTGTTTCGGATTCTCTTTGGTAGCGGGATAACCGAACGGAATGACACAAAGCGGAAGGATATTCTCAGGCAGACCAGTATATTTACGCACCACCTGCATACGGTCTTCATAAGGATAAGCGGCTGTCCACACAGCACCAAGTCCCAGACTTTCGGCAGCCAAAAGGATGTTTTGGGCAGCAGCAGAGCAGTCCAGATACCAATAGGAAGATTTCACGGAATCACCGCAAACAATAATTACATTACGAGCCTGCGTCAACATCTTGGCATACGGAAGTGCGGCAGCCATTGAATCCAGTTTGGCACGGTCGGACACAACGACAAATTCCCACGGACGGACGTCTTTACCCGAAGGGGCAGCCATTCCGGCACGAAGCAACAAATCAATCTTCTCTTTCTCCACTCCCTTATTCAGATAAGTGCGTACGCTTTTACGCTCAAAGATATTATCCAATGCAGCATTTCCGGTTCCGGACGTTCCTTTTTCTTCTTTTGCAGAAGAACATGAACTCATTGCAACTATTGCCATGAAGAGGCATAAGAAAGAGAAAATCTTTTTCATTGTGACACTGTTTTAAAATAGGTTTAACTTATTTTTCTGTGCTTCTTCCAGTGAAACGGTTTCACGGCGCAGTAATCCGCTCTTTTCACGAAGTGCCTCATATTCCGCCTCCAGTTCATTTACCAATTCAGCCTTTAATTGCGGATTCAATAAACGGGAAGCGACACTTGCATTCTGGGAAGCATCTTTAAGGTGCACCACCGGAGCGTGATAGACCGGAGCTATTTTCAGCGCCGTGTGCATCTTAGACGTAGTAGCTCCACCAATCAGAAGAGGTATATCCAGTCCGGCTTTCTCCAGTTCGATAGCTACATGGGCCATTTCCTCCAGAGACGGAGTAATCAGACCACTAAGACCTATCATGTCTACTTTTTCCTCAATAGCGCGCTGAACGATAGTCTCTGCGGGAACCATTACTCCCAAGTCGACAATCTCATAGCCATTACAAGCCATTACCACGGCAACAATATTCTTACCGATATCGTGTACATCACCTTTCACTGTGGCAAGCAATACCTTTCCGGCAGAAGTCGTTCCTTCTACTTTTTCCGACTCGATAATCGGTTGCAGAATAGCAACAGCCTTCTTCATTGTACGGGCAGTCTTCACCACTTGAGGCAGGAACATCTTTCCTGCACCGAAAAGCTCGCCTACATAATTCATTCCGTCCATCAACGGACCTTCAATCACATTGACTGCTTTATCATAGAGTGGCAATGCTTCTGCCAAGTCTTGTTCGAGATAATCTCCGATACCTTTCATCAAAGCATATTTCAGACGTTCCTGAACGGATTCATCCCTCCATGCATCATGCTTCACAGCCTGTTGTCCGGCAGCTTCGCCAGAAGTTGCCTTTAAAGCTTCCGCCAGTTCAATCAGGCGTTCGGCAGCGTCGGGGCGACGATTCAAGACAACATCCTCTATCTTTTCAAGAATATCTACCGGTATATCACTATAAAGTACAGAAGTTCCCGGATTCACAATCCCCATATCCATTCCTTGCTGTATGGCATGGTAAAGGAACACAGCGTGCATGGCTTCACGGATATAATTGTTACCACGGAAAGAGAAAGAAAGGTTACTTACTCCCCCGCTGACATGCGCTCCGGGAAGGTTTTTCTTAATCCAACCGGTAGCTTCGATGAAGTCCACCGCATAGTTGTTATGCTCTTCGATACCCGTAGCTACGGCAAGCACATTCGGATCGAAAATAATATCGTGAGGGTTAAAACCTATTTCATCAACCAAAAGACGATAAGCACGCTCGCAAACTTCTATTTTACGCGCAGCAGTGTCAGCCTGTCCTTTTTCATCAAAAGCCATTACTACGGCCGCAGCTCCGTATTGCTTGATAATCCGGGCGTGTTCAAGGAATTTGTCTTCGCCTTCTTTCAGAGAAATAGAGTTAACGATCGATTTCCCCTGAAGGCATTTTAATCCGGCTTCGATAACTTCCCATTTAGAGGAATCGATCATCACAGGTACACGTGCAATCTCCGGCTCGGACATGATAAGATTGAGGAACGTTGTCATCTCTGCCTTAGCGTCCAGCAATCCATCATCCATATTGACGTCAATCACCAAAGCTCCGTCTTCTACCTGTTGACGGGCAATAGACAACGCTTCATCATATTTCTTTTCATTTATCAGACGAAGGAATTTACGCGAACCGGCCACATTACAGCGTTCTCCGACATTTACAAAGTTTATTTCCGGTTTCACTTCCAACAGCTCAAGGCCGGAAAGCCACATACAATCAGGTTTAGGAGCCGGTATATGCGGTCGGGCACCTTCTACCAGAGCCGGATATTCGGCAATATACGCATCCGTTGTTCCACAACAACCACCGATAATATTGATTAATCCTTCCTGGATATATTCTTTCACCTCATGGGCCATATCCGCAGGAGTTTGATCATACTTGCCGAGACTGTTCGGCAAACCCGCATTCGGATAAGCACTTATATAATAAGGTGCGCGGACAGCCAACTGTTCAAGGAAAGGCTTTAACTGTCGGGCCCCGAACGAGCAGTTCAAACCGACAGAAAAGATATTGGCGTGTTGCACAGAAGCAAGAAATGCATCCAGCGTCTGACCGGACAATGTTCTTCCGCCTACATCAGACACGGTAACAGATAACATGACCGGCACCTCAACACCTGTTACTTTCATTGCTTGTTCTGCAGCAAAAATAGCGGTCTTGGCATTCAACGTATCAAATATTGTCTCAATCAGAATGGCATCCACTCCACCTTCAAGCATAGCTTCCATTTGCTGTTGGTAAGCTGCCGCCAGTTCATCATAAGTCAAGGCACGATAAGCCGGGTTGTTCACATCCGGACTCATAGAGCAGGTCTTATTGGTAGGTCCAACGGAACCGGCTACAAAACGCGGTTTATCAGGATTCTTTGCAGTATATTCATCAGCCAGTTCACGCGCCAGTTTTACAGCTGCAAGATTTATTTCACGCACATATTCTTCCACGTGATAATCTGCCATAGAAACCGTAGTCGAACTGAATGTATTGGTTTCAATAATATCCGCACCTGCTTCCAGATACTTACGATGAATATCTTGAATTACATCGGGACGTGTCAGACACAATAAATCATTATTTCCTTTCAACTGTCCGGGAATATGCGCAAAACGCTCGCCACGAAAATCTTCTTCTGTGAGATTATATTGTTGGATCATTGTACCCATTGCCCCGTCCAAAATAAGAATGCGGTCGGATACAATCTGAGAAATTGTCTTTTTCATTACCCTATCATCATCTTTTAAACATACGAGCCATATCTCTACGGTCGTCTTTTTCTTTTATGGATTCCCGCTTATCATACTCCTTCTTACCTTTCGCCAAAGCAACGACCAGTTTCGCCAAACCTTTTTCGTTGATAAAAAGACGCACGGGCACAATTGTAAACCCGGGATTCTTCATTTCCCGTTGAAGTTTCTCCAGTTCTTTCCTACTAAGCAACAGCTTCCTGTCCCTGCGTGCCGTATGATTATTGTACGATCCGTAAAAGTACTCGGCGATATGCATATTCTTTACCCATAATTCGCCTTTCACAAAATAGCAAAACGTATCTACCAGACTCGCTTTTCCCAAACGAATGGATTTGATTTCCGTACCGGTCAATACGATACCTGCCGTATAGGTATCTATCAGTTCATAGTCGAACGTAGCACGTTTATTCTTAATATTTACAGGAGGTTGTTTCATTTTCACTTATTAATTAAGTATGGCCGTCAACTTATTAAACACAAATTGAATCACCGTCGGACATAGTATTAACAAAACGGACGATAAAAGGGTGTATTTCAACCGTTGTTTTTCTTCTACCTTCATCATTATAGGAGCACCTTCCCATACTACATAGACAATGTAGAACTGCAACAGCCAAGCAATAATTCTAAAATCAGGTAATAGTCCGGTGACAATCTGAAGCAGAAACGGTACAACAAGTGCATATCCTGCAAATTGTTGCACTAACGGCATATTAGCATGCATGCCAAACATCTTGATTCCCATTTCATTTATGGCATAAGCTGCCAGAAAGTATCCTCCGAACAGGGCCACAGCTACGGCACAACAATTGGTCATAGCTATCTGAAAACTTTGCGGACCGCCCCAACCATTGGTCAATAGTGACCCGATAAAGACGGACAAGCCGCATAAACCAATCATAGGATAGACAAAAGCCATAAAAACTTTTCGCCTATCCTCTTCCATAGAAATTTCCTCCCAGGCCTTGGCCGGAGAGGAAATCAATTTCATTGCTATGTTAAATAGTTCCTTGTAGTTCAATGTTATTCTCTAAAAGTATAAGTCACAGGAGTTGTAGTTGTTGTCTTGGGGACATCATTATTGCTTGAATTCGCTTCTGATACAATCGTAATATTACTTGGATATCTTCCTTCATTTGCATTCTTATAAGCCTCTATAGCACTTCTTATATCAAAGACTCTATACGAAAAAGCTCTATAAGTTTCTTTAGCCTTTTCTTCTGTAGAAGTATGACGTAAAAACAGTTTTAAATCTGTTTTACCTTTAAGCTCGTTTTCATCACTATAATATACCATAAAAAAAGTATGACTGGCTATTTTCTCAAAAGCAAAATATTGAATAGGAACAAGCAAGTTATAGTTATCAATCATAGCCGGCTTCAAATCGGTAATACTTATGACACCTCTATCTGAAACATAAGAAGGATGCTCTCCTTCATCTTCTGCTTTTGTCGTACTATGTACAGCATTACCCGAGATTTTTTCAGTAGATCCGATTGTTGCATTGATAGTGTTTGTTGTATAATCTATATCCACCTCTGTATCATAGCTACACGTTGCAACAATAAAATCACCTGGCATAAAGTTAGTTGTACCTTCAACCGTATTCTTTGATTTAAAAGTAAATCCATCCAATGAAGTGAAAGTTAACCCCAAAAAGCTATCTTTTACTTTACCTAGAACAGGAAGGTCATTTACCTGTGTATTATCATCCCCATTCATACAAGAAGTAACCGACATTCCCATTACTACAGCCATCAAAGCCACCAAGAAAAATTTCATTTGTTTCATAAACATATTTTTTAGATTTTGCAAAGATATAAATTCTAATTCACAATTGATAAATGCAGATACTTAAAAAATACTGCATCCCTTACTTTATTATTTTCGCAAAAAGTTCCAAATGTTCGTCTACATAGCTTGCAATCAAAGCAGTAACCTGTTCTTCCATTTCCAAATAAACCTCTTCCAGCTCATCAAAAGCCTCGTATTGCTCATACATAGCCATAAATTCGTCATCAGTCCGCTCCTTCTCCAAGTCCTTACGATTGGCATCAAATATTTTTTTGGCCTTATAGATCAATTTCGAGAATTCATCCGCCCCCCACAAACGCATCACCTTCGCAAACGGATTATCAAAAATATATCCTCCGTATCCATTCTGGATCAATTGACAGAATCCGCCAACCATAATTTCATCACGGAAAATCTGGTAAGCCAACAAAGAATGCTGCTCACCTGTCAGTAATGGCATCGTATCAGCAGTCAATTCACCACCAATCACTTCCTTATATTTATCGGTAAACACTTGGATAAATTCATCCATTCCTTCGCCCGCAGCCTTTTGTAAAGCAGATTCTATAACTTCAATCATAATTCTTTCTTAATAAATTATGCAGCAAAGCTACGAATTTTATTCTACATCTCAATAACTCATACTACAAATAAGGATGCAAATCATTATCTTCTACACAAGGAAAAAATGCAATTTTCTCTTTCACCTATCACCGCAGAGCGTCAAAGTGGTTATTCATCGTGGTTTCACATACGGTGACAGGTTAATTGCAACCTATCACCAACCTATCAACCTATCACCTTTTTTCCCCTTGATTAATACCCTAAAGAAGCAGGTATACTTCTTCTATCCCCCTTTCATAGTTCATATTTAGCGCTGATATTGTTAGGTCACCACGGCCGTGAAGAGAAGTTACCACAGCTGTGGCAGGATATCTCCACGTCCATGACAAAATCTTACCACGGCCGTGGTGACCTAACAATACCGGCATCCTTTTCCTATTTTAGCTACTACTTTTGAGTACTTTCCCTATGGGATATACTATTATTCTCTATTTGTCCGGAGACTAATTCTATGGATGTAAGCGCATTCCCATATACACACCTATTAAATAAGGTATAAGCCAAATACACCAAACGACAATGCTGAAACGGTTAAAATGCTTTTTAGCTTTTGCCGAACCTTTCACATAAGTCCATATCGCCCACAAAGCATGCACAAACATTAAAAGAATGGCAATAGTCCCCGTCACCGTATGAATCTCATCATGCAGGTGAGTCAGTTCGGCGATATGTTCCATTAAACTGGTACCAACCGTATCAGCTATCAATCCGATCAAAAAGAAAGCTATATGCCAGAACTTCAGCTTCTTTTGGAGTCGCTCGCCCCAAACACCGATCGAATAAAAAACGAGTGCAGAGGAAATGACACAAATTGCCGCAATTAAATAATGTATATCTATTTGGTCCAGTTCCATACTTTTTTGTTTTTCAATAACAACAAAGATATGAATAGATAGTTCTACAACCTTCAAACTTTCACAAATGCAATCCCGACTTTACAAACGACGGAGAAAGGCAAACCGATTTGTCTCTTTTCACAAAAAAGTAATAAAAGGCGATTTGCAGAAACAAATAAATCGACTACCTTTGTGGGCGATTTAGAGAATCGTGACTACGTATTTTTAATTATATCACTTAAAAAAAGAGCTAATTATGACTTATTCACACGAAGTGGAACACATGTGTGTTGTAAAGAAGGGTCCTAACCACGGACCGGCTCCCATACCCGAAGAAGGCAAATGGGTAAAATCAAAAGAAATCGTTGATATTTCAGGTTTGACACACGGTATCGGTTGGTGTGCTCCTCAACAGGGTGCTTGCAAACTGACACTGAACGTTAAAGAAGGCGTTATCCAGGAAGCTTTGGTGGAGACTATCGGATGTTCCGGTATGACTCACTCTGCTGCTATGGCTGCCGAAATTCTTCCGGGAAAAACGATCCTCGAAGCATTGAACACTGACCTTGTTTGCGACGCAATCAACACTGCTATGCGCGAACTCTTCCTGCAAATCGTTTACGGACGTACTCAGTCTGCTTTCTCTGAAGGTGGTTTGATCATCGGTGCAGGTCTGGAAGATTTAGGTAAAGGTCTGCGTAGCCAGGTAGGTACTCTTTATGGTACTTTGGCTAAGGGTCCCCGTTACCTTGAAATGGCTGAAGGTTACATCAAAAACATCTTCTTGGATAAGAATGACGAAATCTGTGGATACGAATTCGTTCACATGGGTAAGTTCATGGATGAAATCAAGAAGGGAACAGATGCAAACGAAGCATTGAAGAAAGTTACAGGTACTTACGGACGTGTAACAGCAGAACAGGGAGCAGTTAAACATATTGATCCACGTCACGAATAATATAAGGAGGAAAGAAACTATGATTAGAGAAGTAAAATTCGAAAGCCAAGACCGTCGTATCAAAGGTATCATCGAAGCCTTGAACGCTAACGGCATCAAAGACATCGAAGAAGCTAACGCTATCTGCGAAGCTGCCGGACTTGATCCTTATAAAACGTGTGAAGAAACTCAGCCTATCTGTTTTGAAAACGCAAAATGGGCTTATGTGGTAGGTACTGCAATCGCTCTTAAGAAGAACTGCACAAACGCTGCTGAAGCTGCAGAAGCTATCGGTATCGGTTTGCAGGCATTCTGTATTCCGGGTTCTGTTGCTGACGACCGTAAGGTTGGTATCGGCCACGGTAACCTCGCTGCTATGTTGCTGCGCGAAGAAACTAAATGTTTCGCTTTCCTTGCAGGTCACGAATCTTTCGCTGCTGCTGAAGGTGCTATCAAAATCGCTGCAAAAGCAGACAAAGTACGTAAAGAACCGTTGCGTTGCATCCTGAACGGTCTTGGAAAAGACGCTGCTCAGATCATCTCTCGTATCAACGGCTTTACTTACGTTCAGACTCAATTCGATTACTTTACCGGTGAACTGAAAGTTGTTCGCGAAATCGCTTACTCTGACGGTCCTCGTGCAAAAGTAAAATGCTACGGTGCTGACGACGTTCGTGAAGGTGTAGCTATCATGTGGAAAGAAGGCGTAGACGTTTCTATCACAGGTAACTCTACTAACCCGACTCGTTTCCAACATCCGGTTGCAGGTACTTACAAGAAAGAACGTGTTCTTGCCGGTAAACCCTATTTCTCAGTAGCTTCAGGTGGTGGTACAGGTCGTACTCTTCACCCGGACAACATGGCTGCCGGTCCTGCTTCATATGGTATGACGGACACTATGGGTCGTATGCACTCAGATGCTCAGTTCGCTGGTTCTTCATCAGTTCCTGCTCACGTAGAAATGATGGGATTCCTGGGAATTGGTAACAACCCGATGGTAGGTTGTACAGTAGCTTGTGCTGTAGACGTAGCTCAGGCTTTGAGCAAGTAATTATAACAATTACAACATATTAAATCCCTGTAACTGATAAGGTTATGGGGATTTTTATTCTCTATACCAGAAGAAAAAGCAAAGCAAGAAGGTTCTTCTTCAAATTTAGTGGTAATTTACAAGTCGGTGGTATCTCGATTCTCCTCCTTCGGGAAGGAGGAGTACCCGTAGGGGGAGGTGGTAGGTAAATGCACAAGCATAATATATGCACAGATAGGCACACCTACCACCCCGACTTTTAGCCACCCCTCCTTATTCATATAATTATGAGTTTATGCAAATATTGCCAATCTATTTGAATCCGACAATAACAACATTCCATCCTTATTGATCATTTACAGGAGTTTAGGGCGAAGGTAGAAGTAAAAGCCTATGGTAACTATAACAAAATTTGTTATAATCACTAAATTAGTTATCTTTACCGTACAAACCCATTTGGGAAATAAAAAAATATTACCATTAAATTCTAATAAGAGGATATTGGAATTTTGATACGGTTGATCTAATCGTGAACTCACATAAAACTATATTTACGATATGAATAAACTCTATTTAATTGCAATCGGAGCATTGCTTTCCGGTATTATTACGGTCCAGGCTCAAGAATGGAAGCCGCAACAATGGCCTGTATTAAAGAAATATGACAAGGAACATCTTTACCAAATTGCGTTACCTTTAGGAGGTATCGGAACTGGTACAGTATCGCTCGGAGGGCGTGGAGAACTACGCGACTGGGAAATAATGAATGTCCCGGCAAAGAAATACAGCACAGTAACCACAGGGAACAATGCTCCTTTCTTTGCAATCTATGCCAAACCGCAAAACCAGAAAGCGACTACCACATTGCTGGCAGGACCATTATATTCGCATGAATATTTACATTATGAAGGACGTCCTGTCAATCATCATGGTCTTCCGCGTTTTGAACAAGCTTCATTCGAGGCGGCATACCCTTTCGGACAAGTTTCTTTATCGGACAGCAATCTGCCTGTAAAAGTCAAGGTAAAGGGTTTTAACCCGTTTATTCCTGGCGATGCCGATGCCAGCGGATTGCCTGTGGCCGTACTCTCGTATGAAGTTACAAACACTACCGACCAACCGATGAATGTATCAATCTGTGGTTCGATACGCAACTTTATAGGTAAGGACGGAAGTAAATTCCGTACAGACTGGAAAGGTGATTACATTCCTACAGGAGCAAAGAACAACAAGAACAAGTATGTTGAAAGCAACAATATAAAAGGAATATACCTTTATTCGGATGGTGTAGATAAGGATGATTCGGCATGGGGAACTGTTGCGCTTACCACTCAGGCAGTTAATGGCGTGACTTACCGTACTTCGTCAAAAGCCGATAACTGGAACAATAGCATTCTCAACTTTTGGGATGATTTTAGTGCGGATGGTATGCTGACCGAACGAAGTAAGCAGGAAGATGAAGATCCTATGGCCTCATTGTCTGTAAATAAGACAATAGCTCCACAAAGTACTGAAACATTTACATTTTATATCACATGGAGTTTCCCGAACAGGAAAGCTTGGTCTTCTGTTGTAGTAGGCAACTATTATAGCAATCAATATCCTGATGCTTGGAAAGCAGCGGAAACTATCATCCCACAAATACCCGGATTAGAAAATAAGACATTGTCGTTCATTAATGCACTGCTCGGCACTTCTTATCCGGAGGTGGTGAAAGAAGCGGCTTTGTTCAATCTAGCCACATTGCGCTCTCAAACAGTATTTCGTTTGCCAAGCGGTCATATGATGGGATGGGAAGGTGTGATGGACCGTTTCGGTTCGTGTGAAGGTTCTTGTACCCATGTATGGAACTACGAAACTGCCACTCCTTATCTTTTCGGGGAACTGGCAAAAACCATGCGTGACGTAGAGTTCAACTATGCCACAAAGGAAAACGGTTTGATGAATTTCAGGGCATCTCTCCCACTTTCTGAAGCAAGCAAAGGGAACAATCCGGTTGCAGACGGGCAAATGGGATGTATAATGAAAATATATCGCGAATGGCAACTCTCCGGAGATAATGATTTTCTGAAAAATAACTGGGAACAGGTGAAGAAAGTCCTTTCATACGCTTGGATAGAAAAAGGCTGGGATGGTAATCAGGATGGAGTAATGGAAGGTTCGCAACATAATACCATGGATGTAAACTACTTTGGACCTAATCCTCAAATGGGCTTTTGGTATATGGGAGCTTTAAAGGCTGCCGAAAAGATGTCAATAGCAATGAAAGATAAAAGCTTTGCGAAGAAATGCCGTACACTGTTTGAGAAGGGAAGCGAATGGATGGACGAAAATCTGTTCAACGGAGAGTACTATGAACATAAGATTACAGATCCGAAGACATTTGAATTTCTTGACATGAACGACCCTGATGTTAAGATTCCGGGATTCCAGTTAGGACAAGGTTGTCTTGTCGACCAGCTTGTTGGACAATATATGGCTCACTTGTGCGGATTAGGTTATCTGGGTGATAAGAAGAATATACAAACAACTATGAAGAGTATCATGAAATATAACTTCGTGGAAGACTTCAGCCGTCATTTTAACAATATGCGTTCTTACGTAATGGGCGATGAAGCAGGTTTACTTATGGCTTCTTGGCCGAAAGGACGTCTGGAAGTTCCATTCCCATACTTTTCCGAAGTCATGACAGGATTTGAATATTGTGCTGCCGTTGGAATGCTTTATGAAGGCATGGAAGAAGATGCTCTTACTTGTATCAATGCCATCCGACGCCGTCATGATGGTGCAAAACGTAATCCTTTCAGTGAATCGGAATGCGGACACCATTACGCTCGCTCCATGGCAAGCTGGTCTGCTATCATAGCTTTGAGCGAGTTCCAATATTCGGGTGTTGATAAAAGCATGAAGATAACAGACCGTCCAGGCAACTATTTCTGGAGCAACGGCTATTCATGGGGTACGGTTCAAGTAACAGAAGATGATGTTACCATAGAAGTGATTAATGGCACCCTCTCGTTGAAGTCGCTTACGGTAGGTAGCCGGAAAGGTATGAAACTGAAGCATTTTGATTTTAAAGAAGGAGATGTCCGAAACATCAAACTTCATAAATAATTATTATTAAACATGGGTACACGGAGATACGGATTTGTTCCGGTAAGGAACTTTTATATCCGTATCTCCGCGTTTTAATATTTAATTTAGTATAAAAATGAAAAGCTAATATTATTATCTTACCTGTTTGTCCACTTTATTCCAAGTGGCTGTTTACCAAGAGAGAGAGAAAGCAATCTGAAGGGTTGCTTTCTTGTTTCTAAGCAACTCCCAACAGTTCTACCTCAAACACCAATGTTGAGTAAGCAGGAATAGAATCAACTGATTTATTGCCGTATCCCATTGTATAAGGGATATAAATTATCCATTTATCCCCAACGTGCATTTTCTGAAGCGCCACCTGCCAGCCTTCTATTACGTCACTGAGACGTAAAGCATCGGGACAACTGCGTTCATAAGAATTATCAAACTCCCGACCGTCAATCAGACTTCCTTTGTAATGCACGGTAACAATGCTCCGCGCACCCGGAGAAACCGTACCTTCACCGGTCTCCAGTATTTTATAATAGATGCCACACGGCAATGCAAAAACACCTTCCTGAAAAGACAGGTTTTTCAGAAATCGCCGATTGGCTTCTTTATATTCTTTCTTCTTTCCCATAAACTATCTTATTAGAGTTCACAAAAATAAGTAGAATTGAGAAGAATCTATCATAAAAACAGTATATTTGTTTGTTGAATTATAAAACCTCTTCGCTATGGGACAAATGAAAACTAAATGTAGCAGTAGTGCTACCGGACTATTCTTTCTGCTTTTGATGATCGTGAGTTTTTCATCATGCACACGCACGCAAAAAGACATCATTCCTTCTGCCGAATATGCTCCGTATGTAAATGCCTATACGGGAGGAGTTATTTCACAGAACTCTACCATACGTATTGAACTGACACACGAGCAACCAATGGTAGACTTAAATAATGAGTTAAAGGAAAATCCATTTAGTTTTTCACCTTCACTGAAAGGGAAGGCATATTGGGTGAGTAATAATACCATTGAATTTGTACCCGAAGAAGGTACACTGAAGCCGGGGTCACTTTATGAGTGTACGTTCCAACTTGGCAAATTCGTCGAAGTGGACAAGAAATTAAAGGAGTTCAACTTCTCCTTCCGGGTACAGGAACGCAATTTCACACTTTCCATAGAACCACTACCTATCACAGATGCCCAACCGGATGAAATAAATATCAAGGGGGAAATATGTTTCAGCGACATCGTAAAAAAGGAAGAGGTGGAAAAGATATTGACCGTCAAGGACGGGAATAACAAAAGCTATCCGGTAGAAATTATACCAACAGATAATCTTACCCGATACCAATTCTGTATCAACCAGGTTCCAAGAGATACGGAGGATTACCAACTGACCATCACTGCCAATGGCAGTCCCGCACGTATCGATCAAACTCAAAGTGAAGAGGTTCTGATTCCAGCGAAAGATAGTTTCCGCTTTCTGTCCGCCACACGCATCGACGAACCGGAAAATGGAATTGAGGTTGTGTTCTCCACCCCTTTATCCGATACACAGGACCTGAAAGGGTTGATTGAGATTCCGGAGCTTTCTTCTTCCGTTTTCCAGATCAAAGAAAACAGGGTATTCATCTACTTCGAAGCAAACCAGCTAAGCAAATTGACGCTCAACATCCATGAAGGAGTAAAAAGCAGTCAGGGCAAAACGTTGGGAACTTCACATTCGATCTCATTCAGCGAAATAAATCTGAAACCGCAGGTAGAGATGTTGACAACCGCCGCTATCCTGCCCGATTCAAAAAGCCTGATTATCCCATTCCGGGCTGTAAACCTGTATGCTGTGGACTTAAGCGTGATTCGTATCTTTGAAAATAATGTGCTGATGTTTATGCAAACCAATTCGCTAGCTTCTGCTAATGAATTACGCCGTTCGGGACGGTTGGTATACAAGAAAACATTATGGCTGGGCAAAGATACCTCAAAAGATATTCATAACTGGGAAAACTATTCGATAGACCTTGCCGGATTGATTCGTCAGGAACCGGGAGCCATTTACCGGGTGATACTCTCTTTCCGCCAGGAATACTCCGCTTATCCATGCGGCGGAGTCGACAATCAGGATATTAAGTTCGCTGACAATAATACGCCGGACGGTTTGATGAAAGTAAGCGGAAGTGCCTTGTCCGAAGCGGATGAAGCGGTTTGGGATACGCCCGAAGCCTATTATTACTATAACGGCGGAACAATGGACTGGAGTGTATACCGATGGAAAGAACGGGATAATCCCTGTCACCCTTCCTATTATATGAATTCGGATCGGGCTGCCGCCTGCAACATTTTTGCCTCTAACCTGGGAATGATCGTGAAACGTAATTCTCTGAATAAACTATGGATTGCCGTAAGTAACATATTGGATACAAATCCGGTAGGAAAAGCACAGGTAACGGTTTACAACTTCCAATTGCAACCCATAGGAAAAGGGGAAACGAATGGAGAGGGTTTTGTTGAAATCAGTTCAAAAGGAACACCCTTCATCGTTGTGGCAGAAGCGGAGAAACAAAAGGCTTATGTTCGCGTGGTAGACGGTGAAGAACAGTCTGTCAGCCGGTTCGATGTAGGAGGAAAAGAGATTCAGAAAGGACTGAAAGGATTTATCTATGGTGAAAGAGGCGTATGGCGACCGGGAGATACACTACACATCTCCTTCATATTGGAAGACCGGGAAAAGAGGATACCGGACAAACATCCCGTAGCACTCGAAATCTATAATCCGAAAGGGCAGTTCTATACCAAAATGATTTCTACACAAGGTATGAACGGATTCTACACGTTTGATGTTCCTACGCAAGCCGGTGACCCGACCGGTCTTTGGAATGCATATATAAAGGTAGGAGGAACTACTTTCCACAAAGGCCTGCGTATTGAAACGATAAAGCCCAACCGACTGAAAATCAATCTGACGCTACCGAAGATTCTTCAATCAACAGACAAAAATGTCACTGTTCCGCTCGCTTCTGCGTGGCTGACGGGAGCCACTGCCTCCAAATTGAAAGCTAAAGTGGAAATGTCTTTGTCCAAAGTAAACACGCAATTCAAGAACTACGGACAATATATATTCAACGATCCTGCTACGGATTTCACAACCATTAAAACGGATGTGTTCGATGGCATACTTAATGCGGAAGGAAAAGCAGGAGTCACGTTGAAAGTTCCGGCAGCAACAAATGCACCGGGTATGCTGAATGCGACCTTCACCACCCGGGTATTCGAACCGGGAGGAGACGCCAGCATCTATACACAAAGCATTCCGTTCTCCCCATTTGTATCTTACGTAGGAATCAATCTGAATCAACCGAAAGGAAAATATATCGAAACGGATAAAGACCACGTCTTTGATATCGTGACCGTTAATTCGCAAGGACAGCCGGTGAACCGTTCCAACCTGGAATATAAGATATACCGCATCAGTTGGAGCTGGTGGTGGGAAAACAGCGACGAGTCTTTCGGCACTTACATCAACAATAGTTCCATTACCCCCGTAGCCAGTGGTAAATTGCAGACCAGCGGAGGAAAAACAACATTTAAATTCCGTGTCGATTATCCGTCTTGGGGACGCTATCTCGTATATGTAAAAGACAAAGATAGTGGCCACGCCACCGGAGGAACCATCTATGTAGACTGGCCGGAATCACGGGGACGTTCGAACAAGACCGATCCCAGCGGTATCAAGATGCTTACTTTCTCGCTGGATAAAGACTCTTACGAGATAGGAGAAACAGCTACGGCAATTATTCCTGCGGCTGCCGGAGGGCGTGCGTTGGTATCCATAGAAAACGGTTCGTCCGTATTGCACCGGGAATGGATAGAGGTAACCAACGAGGGAGACACGAAATATACATTTGAGATTACTCCGGAAATGGCTCCGAACGTATATCTGCACATCAGTCTGCTACAACCTCATGCACAGACAATAAATGATTTACCGATCCGTATGTATGGCATTGCTCCGGTATTTGTCACCAACCGCCAGACTGTTCTGCAACCTCAGATACAGATGCCGGAAGTATTGCGACCGGAGACAGACTTCAACGTCACAGTCAGCGAAAAAAGTGGGAAGCCGATGACTTACACATTAGCTATTGTTGATGACGGATTATTGGATCTAACCAATTTCAAGACACCTGATCCCTGGAATGAATTCTATTCACGCGAGGCACTCGGTATCCGCACTTGGGATATGTACGACAATGTATTGGGAGCTTCTGCCGGAGCTTACAGTTCACTTTTCAGCGTTGGTGGAGATGCAACGCTCAAACCGGCCGACGCAAAAGCGAACCGGTTCAAACCCGTAGTGAAGTTTATAGGGCCATTCTATTTGGAAAAGGGCAGGCAGCAGACGCATACATTGAAACTTCCGATGTATGTGGGTTCGGTACGTGCCATGGTAGTGGCAGGACAGGACGGAGCTTACGGGAATGCAGAAAAGACTGCATTTGTACGGACACCATTAATGTTACTCTCCACTTTGCCGCGCGTACTTAGTATTCAGGAAGAAATCACTGTTCCGGTCAATGTCTTCGCTATGGAAAAACAAGTGAAGAATGTGACCGTATCGCTTCAGGCGTCCGGTGGCGGAGTTCAGATAGAAGGTTCCCATCAACAGTCGCTCACCTTCAACCGGCCCGGCGACCAACTTGTGTTCTTTACTTTAAAGACCGGAAACAAAACCGGAAAGGCAACCATCAAACTGACGGCAAGCGGTGGCGGACAACAAACCAAAGAAACCATTGAAATAGAAGTACGGAATCCGAATCCGATAGTTACATTACGCAGCAGCGAATGGATAGAAACGGGACAGAACAAAGAATTATCCTATCAGTTAGGAAGTTTGTCTGCAAACAACCAGATAAAACTGGAAGTATCGCGCATTCCATCAGTAGACATCAGCCGTCGGTTCGACTTCTTATATAACTATCAACACCACTGCACGGAACAGTTGACTTCAAAAGCACTGCCACTCCTGTTTATCGCTCAGTTCAAAACAATAGATACCCGGGAAGCAGAGAAGATAAAAGCAAATGTACAAGAAGCGATCCGTCAGATTTACGCCCGCCAACTCCCCAACGGAGGATTTGTCTACTGGCCGGGAAATGCCGTTGCTGACGAATGGATCAGTTCTTACACAGGAATGTTCTTAACACTGGCGCAGGAGAAAGGCTATGCCGTCCATGCAAATGTATTGAACAAGTGGAAACGCTTCCAACGTGCTGCCGCACAAAATTGGCGTATGCCTCAAGAGGCAAACAACTGGCAACAATGGCAGTCAGAACTGCAACAGGCTTTCCGCCTCTATACCCTGGCTCTGGCCGGTGCACCGGAATATGGCGCCATGAACCGGATGAAAGAACAACCGGGATTATCTATCCAAGCTAAATGGAGACTGGCAGCTGCCTACGCACTGACGGGTAAGATGAAGCCTGCCGAAGAACTAGTGTACAATGCAGAGACAACAGTCATCCCCTACTCTTCCATGAATCAGATTTACGGTTCGTCCGACCGGGATGAAGCGATGATCTTGGAAACATTACTTCTGATGAACCGGGAACGGGATGCTTTACAGCAAGCGAAAGTCGTTTCAAAGAATCTGTCACAAGAGAACTGGTTCAGCACACAGTCCACCGCTTTCGCCCTTATGGCAATGGGATGCCTGGCGGAGAAGTTGTCCGGCTCGTTAGACTTCACCTGGACATGGAACGGCAAACAACAGCCTGCCGTAAAATCGGCTAAAGCCGTCTTCGAGAAAGAGATTTCCACTTCTCCCAAATCAGGAACGGTTGCCGTAAAGAATCAAGGCAAGGGAGCACTAAGCGTAGACCTTATTACACGTACACAGTTGTTGAATGATACGTTGCCGGCTATTTCCGACAATCTTCGTATGGATATCAGGTATGCAAGTATGGATGGTAAACCGATGTCTGTCAACGATATCCGGCAGGGAACGGACTTCACGGCTATTGCTTCGATATCCAACACAAGCGGGACCACCGATTACACCAACTTGGCATTGACTCACATCATCCCGTCCGGCTGGGAAGTGTATAACGAGAGAATGACGGTTCCCGAAGCAGAGCCACAAGAGACAACCGACTCGTCCGGTAATGTGAGCGGCCAATATACTTATCAGGATATCCGCGACGATCGTGTATTGACTTATTTCAATCTGCGCCGGGGCGAAACGAAGATATTTACAATCAGGTTGCAAGCTACCTATGCGGGTAACTTTATCCTTCCGGCTGTTCAGTGTGAGGCGATGTATGACGTCAATGTACAGGCACGAAGCAAAGCGGGAAGAACCACAGTTAGCCGCTAATGTAGATTCTGTGCATGGAACAAACTCGGTTCATGGGAGACAAGATATTGAATTTCTTCAAACATTTATCCGTCACTAAAAGAGTATTGCTCGGCATTATTACTCTTTTAGTGATAGGATATATCTTTTGTCTTCCCCGGCAACTGTTTCATGTTCCCTACTCTACCGTTGTGACAGACAGAAATGGAGAGTTATTAGGAGCACGTATCGCTTCCGACGGTCAATGGAGATTTCCTCCACGAAAGACGACACCCGAGAAAATCAGGCAATGCCTCATTACTTTCGAAGACAAGAATTTCTATTATCATTGGGGAGTAGACCCGTTATCCATAGGGAGAGCTACTTATCAGAATCTAAAAAACAAACGTATCGTCAGCGGAGGCAGTACCCTCACAATGCAGACGATCCGCCTGGCCCGCAATGAGTCACGAACTTTCGGAGAGAAAGTGATTGAAATGATTCTTGCCACCCGGTTGGAATTTCGTGCTTCAAAAGAAGAAATCCTGTCGATGTATGTATCACACGCACCTTTCGGAGGAAATGTAGTAGGATTGGATGCAGCATCCTGGCGTTATTTCGGTCACTCCGCCGAGGATTTATCATGGGCAGAATCCGCCATGCTCGCCGTCCTGCCCAATGCCCCCGCCATCATTCATTTGTCGAAAGGACGAAAAACACTACTTGCCAAACGAAACCGTCTCCTGAAACAACTTCTTGATAAAGAGATTATCGACTCATCGACCTATGAACTGGCTGTCAGCGAACCGCTGCCTGACGAACCTCATCCCTTACCTCAAATAGCGCCGCATCTGGTCAGCCGATTCTATCAGGAAAGAAACGGCCGGTATTCCCGCACGACTATCAACAAAGGAATGCAGACTCATATAGAGGATTTGGCCGAACGCTGGAGCAATGAATTCAATCGGAGTGACATTCGTAACCTGGCTATTCTTGTGATTGACATTCCTTCCAATCAAGTAGTGGCTTACTGCGGGAATGTACATTTCGACCGGAAACAAGGAGGAAATCAGGTAGATGTGATCCAGGCTCCCAGAAGCACTGGCAGTATATTGAAACCTTTCTTATATTATGCCATGTTGCAGGAAGGAAGTATGTTGCCCGATATGCTATTGCCGGATGTGCCTGTCAACATCAACGGGTATACTCCACAGAACTTCAGTATGCAATATGAAGGAGCCGTACCCGCTTCAGAAGCATTGGCACGCTCATTGAATATCCCGGCAGTAACCATGCTGCAAAGATACGGAGTACCCAAGTTCCACAACTTCCTGCAACAAATAGGATTCAAAACGATCAGTCGCCCATCCTCCCATTATGGGTTATCATTGATTTTAGGAGGAGCGGAAGCTACGTTATGGGACGTGACGAACGCCTATGCGCAAATGGGGCGAAGCCTTGTCACCGGACATTCGGATTCAGAAACTCCCGTTTCCGCCAAAGAAGCGGAAGCGAGAATGATAGTAGAAGAAGATACTAAAAACAGGGCCGTACAGCATAAAAGTATCTGGGATAAAGGTGCCGTGTGGCAGACATTCAACGCTTTGAAAGAAGTCAACCGCCCCGAAGAAATTGACTGGAAAGCTATCCCTTCCATGCAGCCGGTTGCATGGAAAACCGGAACAAGCTATGGTTTCCGTGACGCCTGGGCAGTGGGTGTAACTCCACGTTATGCAGTCGGCGTATGGGTAGGAAATGCAACCGGAGAGGGAAAGCCCGGATTAGTCGGCGCACAAACAGCAGGTCCCGTGTTATTCGACATATTCAATTATCTCCCTTCATCGTCATGGTTCGAACGCCCGACAGGAGTTTTCATTGATGCAGAAATATGCCACCAGTCTGGGCACCTGAAAGGAAGATTTTGTGAAGATATAGATACATTGCTAGTTCTGCCCGCCGGACTGCGGACAGAAGCTTGCCCTTATCATCATCTTGTCACACTATCCGCCGATGAAAGCCGGCGTATTTATGAAAACTGTGCAAATACAGAGCCTACTATTCAGAAATCCTGGTTTGTCCTGCCACCCGTATGGGAATGGTATTACAAACAACATCACCCGGAATACAAGTCGCTTCCGCCTTTCAAACCCGGCTGTGGGGAAGACACCTTCCAAGCAATGCAATTTATTTATCCTCCGATGAACGCCCGTATCAAACTGCCCCGACAAATGGATGGCAGTAAAGGTTTTATAACGGTGGAACTGGCTCATAGCAATCCTGACGCAACGATCTTCTGGCACCTCGACGAAACTTATCAGACGCAAACGCAGGACTTCCACAAGATTTCCCTGCAACCTGCTCCCGGTAAACATTCACTGACAGCAGTAGACGATGAGGGCAATACAGTTTCTACTACTTTCTTCGTCGAATAAACAGCTTATTTATTATCTTTGCGGCATGAAACAGCCATTAAAAGAAAACGGAGGACTACCGGCGTCTATCCTCTGGACACTTGCTATTGTGGCGGGTATTTCGTTAGCCAATATCTATTACGTCCAACCTCTGCTAAATATGATACGCCATGAACTTGGCATATCAGAGTTCCGAACTAACCTGATTGCCATGGTCACGCAGATAGGTTATGCGGCCGGACTATTGTTTATCACTCCCTTGGGTGATTTATACCAACGCAAGAAGATTATCCTTGCCAACTTCCTCGTCCTTATATTCTCACTATTGACGATTGCCCTGGCGCATAATATCCATGTGATACTTGTTGCCTCATTCCTTACGGGGGCCTGTTCTATGATTCCACAGATATTCATTCCCATGGCCGCCCAGTTTTCACGTCCGGAGCATAAAGGCAGAAATGTAGGAATCGTCTTATCGGGATTACTGACCGGCATCCTGGCTTCACGCGTCGTCAGCGGACTCGTCGGTGAACTGTTCGGGTGGCGGGAGATGTATTATATTGCCGCAGGTATGATGTTTGTCTGTGCGGTTGTCGTACTGAAAGTTCTTCCCAACATTCAGACCAACTTCCGGGGAAAGTACAGCGACCTGATGAAATCCCTGCTGGCTTTGGTGAAAGAGTTTCCGCAACTACGCATCTACTCTATCCGGGCTGCCCTGAACTTCGGTTCGCTCCTCGCCATGTGGTCCTGCCTCGCTTTCAAAATGGGACAAGCTCCATTCTTCGCCAATAGCGACGTGATTGGTATGCTGGGACTTTGCGGAGTAGCCGGAGCATTAACAGCTTCTTTTGTGGGAAGATATGTAAAACGGGTAGGCGTCCGCCGCTTCAACTTCATCGGCTGCGGGTTGATTCTTTTGTCCTGGTTATTGTTCTTCGTCGGAGAAAACACTTACGCCGGAATCATCGCCGGCATTATCATGATTGATATAGGGATGCAATGCATCCAACTCAGTAACCAGACGAGTATCTTCGAACTGAATCCCCGCGCTTCGAACCGTATCAATACAATTTTCATGACTACCTACTTCATCGGTGGCTCCATGGGAACATTCCTTGCCGGAAGTTTCTGGCAACTGTATGGCTGGCACGGCGTTATCGGTATCGGAGTCCTTTTAACCGGTATTTCTCTATTAATTACGATTTTCTTTAAGAAGTGAGTCAACAAAATGGATGATAAAACCGTTTAATACAAAAAATCAGTAAACTATGAAGTACGGAGTTAACAGACAAATCTTACTAATCATAGCCGGCACCGTCTGGATTATTGCGGGCGGAAACATCCTGCGGATAGGAATCGTCACCTGGATGAACAACTCACACGACTGGATGTTTAAGATAGGGGAAGCCACTATCGTTTTCCTGTTATTCTTCGTACTGATTTTTAAAAGACTCTACTACAAGCATACCCGCCGGATTGAACAGAAGAAAGAAACCCGCAACTGTCCTTTCTCTTTCTTCGATGTAAAAAGCTGGATAATCATGATATTCATGATTTCTCTCGGAATTACGATCCGAAGCTTCCATTTGCTACCCGAAAGTTTTATCTCTGTCTTCTACACCGGATTGTCCATTGCGCTGATTCTGACAGGAATACTTTTCATCCGCTATTGGTGGCTGAAACGTAAAACCATGCTCAACTAAAGGTTAACTCTTTCTATATTCCAAGAAAATATAAACTTATAATAATTTTTATTGCCCGCTCCCATAATGCAAAAGATTTCTACCTTTTTGTTGTATCTTTGCAGCCAAAAATAAATATCAGCTAAACAACAAAAAAAGGATTAGAGAATTTAGCATGAAAAAAGCTCCTTCCCCACTCGTATCACTGATACCGATTATTGTACTTGTTCTATTATTATTCGCTACTATCCATACTTTCGGCAGCGACGCACTGAGTGGCGGCAGCCAAGTGTCACTGCTTACTACCACCGCAGTCTGTATCCTTATCGGCATGGCATTCTACAAAATCCCATGGAAAGACTACGAGCTGGCTATTACAAACAACGTAGCCGGAGTGACAACTGCTATCATTATCCTGCTGATTATTGGTGCGCTCAGCGGTATCTGGATGATTAGCGGTGTAGTGCCTACGCTGATTTATTATGGAATGCAGATTATCCACCCAAGTTTCTTCCTTGCATCCACCTGCATTATCTGCGTACTGATTTCAGTCATGACCGGAAGTTCGTGGACTACAATTGCCACTATCGGTATCGCATTAATGGGGATCGGTAAGGCACAGGGATTTGAAGAAGGTTGGATTGCTGGAGCGATCATCTCCGGTGCCTATTTTGGCGACAAGGTATCTCCATTGTCGGAAACTACCATATTGGCAGCCTCCGTCACAGACACTCCCCTCTTCCGCCATATCCGCTACATGATGATAACCACGATTCCTTCTCTTGTCATTACCCTGATTATTTTCACCGTAGCGGGATTCTCACATGATGCCAACAATACGCAACATATCACGGAGGTGGCCGCCGCACTGAATGAGAAGTTCCATATCACACCATGGCTTCTGATTGTTCCGGTCGCCACGGGAATATTAATTGCACGTAAGGTACCTTCTATCATTACGCTGTTCCTGTCAACATTGCTGGCAGGCATCTTTGCCCTGATATTTCAACCGGATTTATTACAGGAGATTTCGGGAATGGCTGCCTCCGGCTTCGATTCGCTGTTCAAAGGACTGATGATGACCTTCTACGGAAGTACAAGTCTGCACACAGATAATGCCGTTTTGACAGATTTAATCGCTACACGTGGCATGTCCGGCATGATGAATACGATTTGGCTGATCTTATGTGCCATGTGCTTTGGCGGGGCGATGACAGCCAGCGGTATGTTGGGAAGTATCACTTCTATCTTTGTCCGTTTTATGAAGAAAACAGTCAGCGTGGTGGGAGCTACGGTTTGTTCCGGGTTGTTCCTCAATCTGGCAACTGCCGACCAATACATCAGTATCATTCTGACCGGAAATATGTTCCGCGACATTTATGCTAAAAAAGGTTACGAAAGTTGTTTGCTGAGCCGGACGACCGAGGATTCAGTAACCGTTACATCCGTGCTGATCCCCTGGAATACCTGCGGGATGACGCAGGCTACAATACTAAGCGTCCCCACATTGGTATATCTTCCCTATTGTTTTTTCAACATTATCAGCCCTTTAATGAGTATTGCCGTCGCAGCGATCGGATATAAAATTGCGCGACGCTCGTGAACAATCTGGCACAGACTTTGTTTTTGCAATAAACGGACAACGTATTAAACCTAAACAAAAAAAAGTTATGAAAAAGTTTATTGCATTATTAGCATTAGTATTAGTAAGTGCAAGCACGATGATGTATGCACAGGAAAGTAACGCAGCAGCACGCCGCGCAGAAAGAAAAGCTCAAAGAGATGCGGAAAGAGCTAAACTCCGTGCCGAAGAACAGGTGCAGGACATGGCAGCTTATCAACAAGCCGTACAGGCTTTGAAGAATAAACAGTTCGTTCTGGAAGCCAATCAGGTAATATTCCGCAATGGCATGAGCGCTTTTGTTACTTCAAACACTAACTTCGTTCTGATGAACGGCAACAGAGCCACAGTACAGACTGCTTTCAACACTCCTTATCCCGGCCCTAACGGAATCGGTGGTGTCACAGTAGACGGTAATTCTTCGGACATGAAGATGAATGTCGACAAGAAAGGTAATGTGAACTGCTCATTCAGCGTTCAAGGTATCGGTATCTCCGCTCAAGTATTTATCACCATGAGCAACGGAGACAACAACGCTTCAGTTACAATCAGCCCTAACTTCAGCAACAATAACCTGACACTGAACGGAAATATCATTCCGCTCGACCAGTCCAACATCTTCAAAGGACGTTCCTGGTAATCGGGATACAAGAATCTTGGAACAACTCCGCTACAAATCGCGCAAAATGCGTACATTTGTAGCGGAGTTTTTTTAATTCATTAATTTCCTATGAGAGAATATATCATCGCAGACAATCAGGACATCAGTAAAGCGGGGATGATGTTTCTGCTAAGCAAGCAGAAAGATGTTGCCACCCTCTTAGAAGCTGACAACAAAGCAGAACTGATTCAGCAGCTCCGGTTGTATCCGCAAGCGGTGGTAGTGCTGGATTATACGCTATTCGATTTTGCCGGGGCGGATGAGCTGATTGTCTTGCAGGAAAGATTCAAAGAGGTCGACTGGATTCTGTTCTCGGATGAGTTAAGTATTAATTTTCTCCGCCAGGTATTGTTCAGCAGTATGGCTTTCGGGGTAGTGATGAAAGATAATTCAAAAGAGGAAATCATGACTGCTATCCAATGTGCCGGCCGTAAACAACGGTATATCTGCAATCATGTCAGCAACCTGCTGCTTTCAGGCGCTGCTTCTCCTGTGGCCGGCACAATGACAGAAGACCATTTGCTGACGCAAACGGAAAAGAATATCCTGAAAGAAATCGCACTGGGGAAAACAACGAAAGAGATTGCAGCGGAAAAAAATCTAAGCTTCCATACAATTAACAGCCACCGCAAAAATATCTTCCGGAAACTGGGAGTGAATAATGTGCACGAAGCGACTAAATATGCGATGCGGGCAGGGATTGTGGATTTGGCGGAATATTATATCTAAAAACAATCTACTTCACGGCGTCAATCCCTGCAAGAAGCTCTTCATCCGATTTCCCCACTCCCCACGCAAACCTGCGCAGCCTCATCATAAACAACTCCGAACTGTCCGGGGGCAATGCCCTGTAAGTTTTCAGAAGACAAGATACGAAACTGCCTCTCTCCTTCCTGCACAAGTTTCCCTTTCGTAAATTCGGGAGTATGGCGAATCTTGAAAGTGATGTCTATCTCCTTTCCTGCTGACTGCCACGGATTATCCGTAATAAAATGGAAATCGTTGATGCGAAGTTCATTGCCGTATTGTGTTTTCACACCGTAACCACGGGACACATAGATAATATTCTCCTGAATATCTTTCTTTATCACAAACCAAGGACCACCACTTAATCCGAGCCCCTTGCGCTGACCGATCGTATGAAACCAATAACCCCGATGCGTACCCAGTTTCTTACCAGTCTCCAGTTCGATAATCATCCCTTCCTTTTCTCCCAAAAAGCGGCGGACAAAATCATTGTAGTTTATCTTTCCGAGAAAGCAAATGCCCTGACTGTCTTTTCTCCGAGCACTCGGTAAGCCTGCATTCAACGCTATCTCACGCACTTCATGCTTCATCAGTCCGCCAATGGGAAACATCAGCTTGGAAACTTGCAGATAATCTATTTGTGCAAGGAAGTCCGTCTGGTCCTTTACAGGATCTTTCGCTGTCCCAAGCCACGTCTTACCGTTACGTTGCAAGGTAGTGGCGTAATGTCCGGTAGCCGTATAATCAAAGTCTTTTCCGATACGCTGTTCAAAGCAGCCAAACTTAATAAGTTTGTTGCACATCACATCCGGATTCGGTGTCAGCCCCTTCTTAATCTTATCAATGGCATAGGCCGCCACATTGTCCCAATACTCGCGATGTAAATCCACCACCTCCAAAGACAGACCGTATTTACGGGCAGTAGCGGTAGACAATTCAATATCTTCCTCTGCCGAACAATCCATATATTCCGTCCCGTCCATGCCGATCTTAATATAAAAAAGAGTCGGCTTGTATCCTTGCTCACAAAGGAGATGTACGACCACCGAACTGTCGACACCTCCCGATAATAATGCAGCTATATCCATCCAAAAATCCTATTAATACCTATTGATAACTTTGATATGGCAAAGATAAGGGCATATCCGCTAACAACCAATCACACATTGAAGGCATTTTTATACCATAAATGTGGTAGATAAGCAAAGTATTTCCTACATTTGCACAGTGAAAAGCTTTTTATAATGACAAAATTAAGAAAGATAATCCTTATACCTGCCCTGGTTATCGTATCTATCAGCGGCTTTTTCTCCTGCGGTGTCGACCGCTGGCCGGAGTATGCCCACATGACTGCATTGGACACATGGATGTACGATATCATGCAACAGAACTATCTGTGGTATCAAGACCTACCTTCCTACGATGATGCGAATCTGTTTCTGGAACCTGCCCAGTTCTTGTCAAAAGTAAAGTCGAAGAACGACAGTTATTCGTTCGTCGATTCTGTCATGGAGACTCCGCTGCCAAGCTATGGATTCGACTATTCATTGGTTCGCAACCCGGACATTGACACTGCTTACAACGCACTGATTACTTATGTCATTCCCGGTTCTCCGGCCGCGGCCGTACTGAAACGGGGCGACTGGATTGTGAAAGTAGACACCTCTTATATCAGCAAGAAATATGAAAGCCAACTACTGCAAGGTACGGAACCCCTGGAAGTTACTTTAGGAAAATATCAATTAGTTCCGCCCACAGAGCCACCGGTAGAAGGTGAAGAAGAAGAAATTTACCGGGTTGTTCCGGTAGGTGATCCGGTAAAGATTGGTGCAGCCGTACCATTGGTAGACAATCCGGTTCACTGTAAGAAAACACTGACACTGACCGATGGAAGTGAAGTCGGCTATCTGATGTACAACAGTTTTACGGCAGGCACCAAAGAGAGTCCGGAAAAATACAACGCCGAATTACGCGAATGGTCGGATGAGCTTGCTCAGAAGAATATTCACGAGGTAATACTCGACCTGCGATACAACAAAGGAGGAAGCATTGATTGCGTACAGTTGTTGAGTACGATGCTTGTGTCTTCTTATTATCTTGACCAGACAATGGGATTTCTGGAATATAATGACAAGAACACGGATAAAGATGTGACCCTGACATTTGACTCCAAACTTTTAAATACCTCCGGCGGCAAGAACCTGGACTTAACAACCCTTATCGTCCTGATTGGCGGAGAAACAGCAGGAGCACCGGAAATGCTGATGCACTGCCTGAACGGAAAGATTCAAAAATTAATAGCTATCGGCAGTTCAACAAAAGGACAAAATGTAGCCACGGAACAATTCATCAACGAAGAATTCCAATGGTCCGTCAATCCGGTTGTAGCTACTATCTATGACTCCGAGCATGATACTTACCCCGGATTCAAACCGACATACTCAGTCAATGCTTCAACAGATTACTTAACTTTCCTGCCTTTCGGTGATGAAAAGGAAACTTTGTTGAGTGTTGCCCTCGGAGTATTGAACGGAACTTATCCGCCTAAAGAAGAGGAAGAAGAAACTCCAAGCACACGAATCAAGATAGAGAAAAGTGTGAATAGTCCTTCGAGCCGGTTGTTCATAGGAGGAAGCGGATTAAGAATCAAATAATAGCCAGACTACAATTTCGGCATTCTTTTGTCAAGAGCAGATTTATGCATCATTAACAGAAAAAGCGGCATTACTCCGCTTTTTCAAAACGCACGCTCTAAATCTACTTAACAGAGCGTCTGTTTCCGGTAAACAGAGCGTCTGTTCCGACCTGACAGAGGGTGTAATTTGTCGTAGTCCGTCAGCTAAAGTGCTTTCATCCCCGAGCTTACACCCGTTATGAGCCGGGATCAAGTTCTCACACATCCGGCATACAATAAAAAAAGGAGAAAGCCAATGCTTTCTCCTTCTATCGTAGTTTAACCTCAATCTATTTTATGATTATGTATCCAAAGATACGACATCCAAAAGCTAAAGTCAAGCATTAGCCCTTTTATTTCTTGAAAAACTTATCAAAGAACAGAATCTGATAGTCAATGGAGTTATTCCAATACTTCCCGTTATGTCCGCCGGGACGAGTGATAAAGTCATGGTTAATCTTCCGGGCCAACAGACGGTTATGCAAATCCTTGTTCACATTCAGAAAGAAATCCGCTTCACCACAGTCGATAATGATAGCCAAATCCCCGTTTTCTATCTTGTCAATCTGATTGATAACCGTATGTTCATCCCATACCTTTTTATTGTATGCAAATTCGCCCAACTGTTTCGACATATCCCAGTTCAACGGGAACGGACGGATATCTACCCCGCCACTGGTACTTCCACCGGCACCAAACGTATCTTTATGACGGATAGCGTTCCACATAGCCCCATGTCCTCCCATGCTCAATCCTGTTATGGCACGTCCTTTCCTGTCAGCAATCGTCTTATAATGTCCGTCAATATACTTCACCAGTTCCGATGAAACAAAAGTTTCGTAACGGTAAGACGGATCTTTCGGACTGTCCCAGTACCAGCTATTCTTTCCGTCCGGACAAACAAAGATGATTCCTTTTTCATCCGCAATCTGCGGAAGATCCGGTTTCACCCCGATCCATGTTTTAGCATTTCCACCATAACCGTGCAACAGATAAATGACGGGACAAGCCACCGCTTTCTTGCCCAACGCAGCGTCTGGTGTAACGACCACCACCTGTACATCCTTATTCATGGAAGGGCTATTAACTAATAAAGTATCTACTTTGGCAGCAAAAGAGGGGGCCACCAATATCAATAATAAAGCAGCTAACAGAAGATTTCTCTTTTTCATTATACGTATATAGTTAGATTAAATTATTCTTCCTCCTTTTCCTCTGAAGAAGGGAACTTGGCAACAGGCACCTCAAAAGTCCGTTGGCACTGTCCGCAGGTATATTCCCAATGATTATCTCCCGGAGGGGCTGCCGCCAACATGGAAAGTATTGCCGCACCGACAGCACGCAGCCTCTGTCCTTTTTTTAACCTGAACTTAATATCCGACGACCCGCAATAAGGGCAAAGCGTCAATTCTTCCGGCCAACTCTGGTTATCTCTCAACACCTGAACGGCTTTCTCATAATCATCATCCGCCACCAGAATGTCCACTCCCGCTATGCTGCTCACACAACTCTTATATAAGGTAGAGAAGTTTTCATTGTGCAGAATAGATTCAATCCCTTCGTTCTCCAACGCTCCCTGAAGGATATGTGCCTTCATCGCGTCATTGCAAGTAATCAGTTTTACAGTCTTCATAAGGAATCTGTTTTTATATTTCCCACAAATATAGAACATATTCTTTTTTTATTCACTGAATATATCATTCTTTAATACTTTTTTCGTACTTTCGCAGCACTAAACTGCAACCGCATGAAAAGATTGTTGACACTTCTACTGTTTTTCAATACTATGCTCCTTCTGTTGCAAGCACAACCTATGCATCAGATAAAGGGAACGGTGATTGACAAGAATAGTCGTCAGCCATTGGAATTTATCAATGTGATGATTATCGGGCTGAATAAGGGCAGTGTCACCAATGCTGAAGGGCGTTTCACCATTGAACAAGTGCCGCCGGGCATTTACCGCCTGCAAGCATCGGCAATCGGATACAAGAGCGTTACGACCTCCGAATACATCTTATCTACCAAAAACCTGAACATCCCGATAGAAATGGAGGAGAACCTGACCGAACTCGAAGGAGTGACAATCACCGCCTCCCCTTTCCGGCGCGATGTGGAAAGTCCCGTCAGCCTGCGCATTATCGGAATACAGGAAATAGAAAAGAGTCCGGGAGCCAACCGGGATATTTCACGCATCGTGCAATCTTACCCCGGAGTCGCCTTTTCACCAATAGGATACCGCAACGACCTGATTGTGCGAGGCGGGGCGCCTTCCGAAAACCGCTTCTATCTTGACGGAGTGGAAATCCCCAACATCAACCACTTCAGTACGCAAGGCGCATCCGGCGGTCCGGTAGGAATCCTCAACGCCGACCTGATACGGGAAGTAAATTTCTATACCGGCGCTTTCCCTGCGGATAAGGGAAATGCACTTAGTTCCGTACTCGACTTCAAGTTGCGCGACGGAGATATGGAACGCAATTCATTGAAGGCTACACTGGGAGCTTCCGAAGTTTCTTTGGCTTCCAACGGACATATAGGCAAGAAGACTTCCTACTTGGTTTCCGTGCGCCAGTCTTATCTGCAATTCCTGTTTGATATGCTCGATTTGCCTTTCCTGCCAACCTTTACCGATGCACAATTCAAACTGAAAACCCGGTTTAACGAGCAGAATGAACTGACGGTATTAGGACTGGGCGGAATTGATAATATGCGGCTGAATACGAAAGCTGACAGTGAAGACAATGAATATATCCTGAGTTATCTGCCTAAGATAAAACAGGAGACATTTACTGTGGGGGCAGTCTATCGTCATTATGCAGGTGCACACGTGCAATCGGCAGTAGTCAGCCATAGCTATCTGAACAACCGTAATACGAAATATCGCCGGAACGATGAAAGCCATCCGGATAACTTAATGCTCCGCCTCCGTTCGACCGAACAGGAAACGAAACTCCGTCTCGAGAACAGCACTACTTTCCGTAATTGGAAAATCAATCTCGGCATCAATCTGGATTACAGCCAATATACCAACACTACCTTTCAACGGGTGTACACTAACCAGCCGCAAACTTTTGATTATCACACGTATTTAGGAATCTTGCGCTGGGGACTTTTCGGAACGATCAATTACACTTCAATGGACGACCGCTTCACTGCCTCTCTAGGTCTGCGGGCCGACGCCAATGATTATTCATCGACAATGAAGAACCTTTCCGACCAGCTTTCTCCCCGCCTGTCACTCTCCTATCAACTAGCCGATCATTGGTTTGCAAGCGGAAATGCGGGACTGTATTATCAACTCCCTGCCTACACGGCTCTCGGCTTTAAGAATAATAACGGGACTTTCGCTAATAAATACAACCTCCGTTACATGAAAGTGAGTGAAGGAAGTCTGGGAATCAGTTGGAGAAAGGGAGATACCTTCGAAGCATCCGTAGAAGGATTCTACAAAGATTATGATAAGATCCCTCTTTCCGTAGCGGACGGGATTCCTCTTAACTGCAAAGGAAATGATTATGGAGTAGTCGGTAATGAGTTACTTACTTCCACTGCACAAGGGCGCTCCTACGGTGCGGAGATTTTGGTGAAGTGGCTTATTGCCAAGAAACTGAATCTGGCTTCTTCCTTTACCTTGTTCAAGAGTGAATATCGCAACGATAAAGAAAGCGAATACATCGCCTCCGCGTGGGACAACCGCTATATATTCAATCTGCGAGGAACGTATAATCTTCCGCATCAATGGAGTTTCGGCATGAAGGTAAGCTGCATCGGCGGTGCTCCGTACACTCCTTATGACGAAGCCAAATCGTCTTTGGTATCAGCATGGGATGCACAGGGAAAAGCATATTACGATTACTCGAAATATAACAAAGAGCGTCTCCCCGCTTTTGCGCAGGTGGATGTACGCGTGGACAAAACGTTTTATCTGAAACATTGTATGCTGGGATTTTATCTCGATTTGCAGAACATCACAGTCAGCAAGCTGAAACAGCAGGATGTGCTTATGAGTACCGGCATCATCGAGAACCCGGAAGCTCCCGCCGCTGCGCAACGATACAGGATGAAGCGCATTAAACAATCAAGCGGAACATTACTTCCGACACTGGGAATCACATTTGAATATTAACCATAGTTTGAAACATTAATTGAAACGAGAATGAAAAGACAAATTGCTATGATTGCCCTATTGTTTTTGGGTATGGGAATGACAGCTTCGGCACAATTCGGAAAGAAGTTTAATGTAGGGAAAGCCCTGCAAGCTGGAAAAGACGTAGTATCGGCAGTTACCTTATCAGACGCGGACATCGCCAACATGAGTAAGGAATACATGGTCTGGATGGATGCACACAATCCACTGACAAAACCTGACACTGAATACGGCAAACGTCTGGAGAAGCTGACCGGCCACATCAAAGAAATGGACGGGCTGAAACTGAACTTCGGTGTTTATGAAGTTGTAGACGTGAATGCTTTTGCCTGTGGAGACGGCAGTGTACGTATCTGCGCCGGACTAATGGATGTGATGACTGACGAAGAAGTAATGGCAGTAGTAGGACATGAAATCGGTCACGTTGTACACACTGACTCTAAAGACGCGATGAAAAATGCCTACCTTCGCTCGGCAGTGAAGAATGCAGCAGGTGCAGCCAGCAACAAAGTTGCCAAACTGACTGACTCTGAACTGGGAGCAATGGCAGAAGCTCTTGCTGGCGCACAGTATTCACAAAAGCAGGAAAACGAAGCAGACGAATACGGTGTTGAGTTCTGTGTAAAAAACAACATCGACCCTTATGCCATGGCCAACGCATTGACCAAACTGGCTGAACTGGCAAAAGACGCTCCGAAATCTTCTTATGTACAGAGAATGTTCTCCTCTCACCCGGATACCGCCAAACGCATCGAACGCGCCAAAGCCAAAGCAGACAGCTATAAAAAATAAGGAGTATCTCTCGCTTTATCTTATATAAGAAAGGGAATACAGAGGCGGCTTCGCCTCTGTATTCCCTTTCTCACTTCCAATACCCAAAAAGACAACACGATTATTAAATTTTCATTAATATATTACATAGATTTGCATAGTGTCGTGATTTCATGTAATTTCGAGGCTATAACCATTTTAATCCATTTATGGAATTTCTTATTATACTTTTCTTACTCGTACTGAATGGCATTTTTGCCATGTACGAAATCGCGCTGGTATCTTCCAGCAAAGCACGTCTTGAAACTCTTGTAGCCAAAGGTAACAAATCTGCCCGAGGAGTATTAAAGCAATTAGAAGAACCGGAAAAGTTTTTATCTACTATCCAAATCGGTATTACACTTATCGGTATTGTGTCCGGTGCTTATGGTGGAGTTGCCATTGCCGACGACCTTGTTCCTCTGTTCTCTCTTATTCCGGGAGCGGAAGCCTATGCGCGCAATCTGGCTATGATTACTACCGTGGCAGTGATCACTTATCTTTCTCTTATCATCGGGGAACTGGTACCTAAGTCCATAGCTCTCAGCAATCCGGAAAGATATGCAATCTTATTCAGCCCGATAATGATTCTGCTGACAAAAATCTCTTATCCTTTCGTATGGTTACTCAGTATCTCCACCCGCCTGTTGAATAAACTGATCGGACTGAAAAGCGAAGAACGCCCCATGACACAGGAGGAAATCAAAATGATTCTGCACCAAAGTTCGGAACAAGGGGTGATCGACAAGGAAGAGACGGAAATGATACGCGATGTATTCCGCTTCTCGGACAAACGTGCCAATGAATTGATGACGCACCGCAGAGATGTTGTGATACTTCATCCTGACGATACGCGGGAGAAGGTGATGAAGACTATCGAAGAAGAACATTACAGCAAGTATCTGTTGGTGGACGAACGGAAAGATGAGATAATCGGTGTGGTGTCCGTCAAAGATATTATCCTGACAATGGGCAATCAGAAGGAGTTCAACCTGCGTGAAATAGCCCGTCCGCCTCTCTTTATTCCGGAAAGTTTGTATGCAAATAAAGTTTTAGAGCTATTTAAGAAGAACAAAAACAAGTTCGGAGTTGTTGTTAACGAGTATGGTAGCACAGAAGGTATTATCACACTGCACGACCTGACCGAAAGTATCTTTGGAGACATCCTCGAAGAGGACGAAACGGAAGAAGAAGAAATCGTCACAAGGCAGGACGGTTCGATGTTGGTGGAAGCTTCAATGAACATCGACGACTTCATGGAGGAAATGGGAATCTTATCCTATGAAGACCTGGAATCGGAAGACTTCACCACGCTAGGCGGACTGGCAATGTTCTTGATAGGCCGTATCCCGAAAGCCGGAGACATCTTCACTTACAAGAATCTGCAATTCGAAGTAGTGGACATGGACCGCGGACGAGTAGACAAACTGCTGGTCATCAAACGGGACGAGGAGGAATAGATTTATGACAAAAACGAGCGATAGCTCACTATATTTATATTAACTTAAAGCACTTAACGATGAAAAAAGTAATTATGTTAGCAGCCGTCGTAGCTGCTTTGGCATCTTGCCAATCAAAAGCCAACAAAACCGCAGAGGCAGAAGCAGACAGTCTGGCCATTGCCATGACTCCGATTACCGAACTGACAGAAGTTTACGAAGGTACTCTTCCTGCTGCCGACGGTCCGGGTATTGACTATGTACTGACCCTGAACGCTGCAACCGACGGCGTAGATACTACGTATACACTGGATATGACTTACCTTGATGCTGAAGGTCAGGGCCAAAACAAGACGTTTACCTCAAACGGAAAACAGCAAACCGTACACAAGGTAGTGAACAAAAAACCTGTTACGGCTGTGAAGTTAACTCCGAAAAACGGTGAAGCTCCCATGTATTTTGTAATTGTGAACGACACCACCCTTCGTCTGGTAAACGATAGCTTACAGGAAGCTGTCAGCGATCTGAACTATGACATCATCAAAGTGAAACAATAATAAAAGAACCTAACCCTAACCAGTAAAAATGCTCTGCGAGAACTGAACGTTCTTTGCAGAGCATTTCTTTTTTTACCTTGTAATATTATATTCGTATCGTAACTTTCCGCAACAGACTGGTATAAATATTTATCCTTGTACTGTTTGTCCTTCCCGCAAACGTTTTAATCTTAGCAATGCTTCGATATAATAGTAGTCTGCATAAATAATAGACGCATCTATTTCCGAATGATTCGGCCAATGTCCTACACTATGCAATAAGAATGAAGGTTTACTTTTGCCACTCTGATAGTGGCGGGAACTTAGACTTGACAACATTTCGATTGCAGCGTCTTTATAATATTTTCCTTTTCCATTCGGAAGATAAGTGGACAGTTCGAGCAAGGCGGAAGCTACAACTGCTGCTGCTGAAGCATCACGGGGAGCGTCCGGTATTCCCGGATCGTCGAAATCCCAGTAGGGTACTTTGTCTTCAGGAAGTCTTTCCAAATAGACATCCGTCACTTTCTGCGCAAAGTCAAGATATTTAGGGTCTTTCGTTTCTCGATAGACTACTGTGTATCCATAAATCGCCCATGCTTGCCCACGCGCCCACATAGTACTGTCGGCATATCCCTGGTGAGTGACACCTTTAATCAGATTACCTGTAATTGTATCATATACAGCAACGTGATACGAAGTATAGTCGGGACGAAAGTGGCATTTCATGGTCTTGTCGGCATGTGCTACCGCTACATCATATAAGTAGGGATTGCCGCCGTTCTTTGCCGCCCAAAAAAGCATTTCGAGGTTGATCATATTGTCCATGATTGTATTATGCGGCCAGTTACGAGGTTCTACTTCACGAGGCCATGAAAGTATTGTTCCTACTACCGGATTGAATAAAGTAGCCAGTGTGTCGGCAGTATCCAGAATTACTTGTTTATATGCCGGATTCTTGGTTAGCCGATAACCGTTTCCATAACTGCAAAAAACAAGGAATCCCAAATCATGATCGAAAGCCGGAATCTTGGAAAGAAACTCCAGAGAGTTCGTAAACTTCTCCGCTTCTTCCTTAATATGCTTATCTTGCGTATATTCATAATCATACCACAGCACTCCCGGCCAGAATCCCGCACACCATTCTTCTTTCGTCGCTTTACGACAGTTCCAATGTTGCTCATCGGCCATGATATTACGCGGCATCATCGTATAATCGATTCCGGAATCTGTTTTCAGCTCCGCAAGCGTACGTTGTGTCTGCTCTGCACAGTAATCCAATGCCTTATTCACATCTAATGTACCGGAAGGCTGATGAGCACACATACAGAACCCTAACATCACAGCCAAACCTACTACCAACTTTTTCATCTTAATCTTACTATCTTCGTATTAATTCTTAATCTTTATTTCTCTTTGTCAGTTATCTATCAATTACTTAGTCATCCGGAACCAGTCTATATCCGCCCAACCACGATTTCCTTCGTTAGGAGTCACACAGAATACACCGACTTTAGCTCCTATCCACTTGCCTTGACGGGCAGTGAAAGCCTCTCCTACCGTCGTATATTTCTTTCCGTCCAGACTATAAGCAAATGTACAGACAGCACCTCTACGGACTTTTACTCGCAAATAAACTGTTTTCCATTCATTATCTGCTACACCGGGCATCTTCAGATATTCTACCGGTATACTTGCCAACTCTTTTACCTGTTCGGGATTCTGCCGTTCCGCATCTTTACAAACAGCCTGTTGCAGAATAAATTTATCCCCCGCCTTGCGAATCGAAAGATAACTGTAATCCCATCCCATTACAATGAGTCCGGCTTGTTCACCATTCTGTTTGGCGGTAAACGTCAACTTAGTGGTAGCTGTAAATTCTTCGGCCGGAAACTTCTGCATCAACAGATTCGGCACCTCCCAGAAGTTCACAAATTCTTTCGAGAGACTGCCCGCATACAGGCGAAGATATCCCAAATCGGTAGTGAATCCATAAGTATCTTGCTTATTAGCGTGCCATTGCCACTGTAACCCTAAATGCCGGGTATTGAACTCATCACTCTCCGGTGGAGTGGTTATCGGATAAGTCTTTCCTACATTCGGTTTCTTATAAGTAGTCACAGGTTCACCGCAACCGTCCTTGTCTTTATCCGCTCCGATTACCGGCCAGTCATTTACCCAGTTCATCGGATTCAAGTGAATCACACGTCCGTAAGCTCCCTTATCCTGAAAATGAATAAACCAAGACTCACCCGTATTAGTATCTACCCAACCGCCTTGATGAGGACCGTTTATATTCGTCTGCCCTTGTACCATTACAATTTTCGACTCATAAGGTCCATAGATGTTCTTCGAGCGAAGCACCAACTGCCAACCGTTAGCCACACCACCTGCCGGAGCAAAAATATAATAGTATCCATTCCGTTTATAGAGTTTCGGGCCTTCTACCGTATGATTCTTTCCGTCGTTACCATCGAATACCATTACCGGATCAGAAACGACTTCCGTTCCTTCTGCATTCAATTCTGAAATCACAAGAATACTGTTCACCCCACTACGGCTTCCGGCATAGGCATATATCAGATATACTTTCCCGTCTTCATCCCACAAGGGAGTAGCATCAATCATCCCTTTTCCGGCTTTCACCAATACGGGGTTACTCCATTTGCCTTTCGGGTCTTTCGTCTTTATCATGTAAATCCCATAGTCCGGATCGCCCCAGTAGATATAAAACTCTCCGTTATGGAAACGGATAGACGGCGCCCATACCCCTTTACCATGTTGGGCCTTATCGAAAAATTCTTTCGGTTCCTGCACCGGCAACGCATAGTTCACCAACGACCAATTCACCAAATCTCCGGAGTGAAGGATAGGAATGCCGGGAATGCAATTAAAACTGGATGCCGTCATATAAAAATCATCTCCGACTGCACACACATCCGGATCGGAATAATCAGCATGAAGAACCGGGTTCTGATAAGTACCATTTCCCTTATCAGCCACCCAGGTCTTAGAAATTTCTTGTGCGCCCGCCCATGTGCAGCAAGCCATCATCCCTGCCAAAAACAGAATCTTTTTACGCATATACCTTACTAATCAATTTCATTCTAAATTCAATCGTTATTCCTAAAAACAGATTCTTTCTACCTTTATAAAAAAACTAACCAACCGAAAAACCGAATCTAATAACTTTCATTTCAAACAATCTATTTGCTTATATATACGAAGGGGATTAAGTAAATACCTAATCCCCTCCACTATTTTTTTCTATAAAACTTCCTATTATTCTTTCGTATACATCAAAGTCCCGAATCCCAGTTGGTCGAATCCGCCGCTAGTAGAACCGTAATGACCACCGCCACCTTCTACACCCATACCATCCATAAACTTTTTAGTATAATAAGCTTCTATCCCTTTTGTTTTATAATGATAGTAGATCAGTGCCCAACAAGGACGAATCTCTCCTCTCGACTTATCATTTTCTTCTTTGGAAGAAAGCGCAGGACATTGCCAACTACAGTTCTCGTAAAAACTATAAGGGAATCCCTCTTTGCTATACACAAATTTCTCATTGGAGGTAGAAGACCGATCATCAAAGTCTTTCCATAGATTATACTTAGCCGTGTATTCTGCCATAGCAAGTACTTTATTATCCTGATAAGCAAAAAGGTCCTCGCCGATATTATATGCCATTTGGCAGAAAGCACCCATCAAAGCAATACAAAGTGTAGCGTGCCCCTGGTCACGGCCGGATTCCTGTCCTTGGCCCAATACTCCGTGTCCATCCGGATCCTGATGAAGAAAAGGAACAGCGTTGTCTATACTACCATTGCCTACTCCATACTTAAAATACAAAATAGCCTCATTGATTTTGTCCTGATCATCACAAAGAATGCCGATAGAGAGAATCGATGTCATCTGAGCTAAATCCCAGTTAAGCCAGCTATGCTGTTTGCATGCTTCCTTATGAGCCAGAAAATCAGAAGCGGCAGGATAAAATACATTCTTCATCATTGTCTGGAACGCCGACAATTGAGCTTTTGTGAAGAGCGTCTCATCCGTACGCATAATTTCGGCAGCATTAGCCATTTGGTGGACATTAATAGAAATAAGATATTCGTTCGGATCGGCTATTTCACCATTCGCGTCATAGGTTCTATCATTTGCCAAACTCTTGACACGGACCAATCCTTTGCAAGTTTCAGCCCAGGCATTCAATATCTTAACGGCTGTTTGCCCGCAAGCAACGTCACCTTCCAGTTTCCAACGAAGTGCCAGCTGATAAGCAGCGGCAGCGTCTTTATAGAAATAAGTATAGTTATTCCACCATTCCGGAAACTTGCTGGCCCAGTTCCCCTGGTCCATACGTCCCAATACCTCCTGCGGCGTAGGAACATATCCCGCATAGGAATATCCGGAGTTCTTCAATTTATCATATCCTTCACTCCAAGGAGCTACGGTCAACTTTGATGCAACATAAGATAAATCGGCTGCAGTATGCAGCATACAGGGATGAGCAAGGGTATACTCATTAATAGCAGGCCACGAATCAATATCGGTAGTACCATCTTCGATGTCGGTGCATGCGCTCAAATGGAGCGCAAGCATCGTAAACAGGATGAATATATTTCTAGTTCTCATAGTCTTTATTAATTATTAGTGTTTTCATTTTCAACGAAAGCTTTTAAATCCTCAATAGTTTTGAAAGTCCGTACCCAATATACTGTATATTCCGTATTTGAGCCGTTAGCTTCTTTGAAGTCCGCCATTACAAATTGGAGTGTCTTTATTTCTTCCGGTTCTGTTTTAGAGAAAGTATGGAAAGGTTTATTCGATCCATTTCCAACAGCATTTTCTCTTTGCAGATCATAATAATATACTTCCGGACTTCCCGGAGTTTCAGCACCGTCTAATATTGTATATTTATTACTTCCACTGCCACTATTCTCCAAATAGGCACCATACTGTGTATCAAGTTTAATGTTACCTTGCAATTTACCAGCTCCATAAGGTCGGATCATTTTTATGGCCAGATAAGGATATACCCCAACATTCAAATAGACCTTATCTTTATAACTGCCATTTGACGTCAATACAAGATCCGCACGGCAAGAATTTCCCTTTGAAGGATTAGGAACCATTTTCACAACTGCTCCTCCTGCTTTAAACTCGGCAGATGAAGTATACCCATCCGCCTGCTTCAAATACCAAGGAGACAATGAGGTATCAAATGAATATTTCATCAAGCCATAAGGTACTTTAACCGTAGTTGTATACGAAACTTCAGTTGTCGTAGTGGCGGTAATAGTAGCTTCTCCATAAGCTTTGGCGGTTACCACACCCTGATCATTCACCTCTATAACATCCGTATTACTACTGGACCACTTTAAAGAAGCTATAGTCGCATCCACCGGAACGGTTGTAAAGTTCAGTTTAGCACTTTCGCCCGGCAATAAATCCTCCTGCTCACCAAATGTCAGACTTTCAACATATATAATCGGTATAATCTTCAAATCAAAGGATTCCTCGTAACCTCCCCTATCTAAAGAAATAGCAGTAATAGTGACAGTTTTTCCCGTTGTACTCGTACCTCCGTTAACACCTCTCACTACACCTTCTTTTGTCACAGTAGCAATAGATTCATCACTACTCTTCCAAGTCACCATAGAATAAGTGTGTCCTGCCGGCAACAGAGTGGGGCGCAAACTCCTCTCTTCGGAAACATACAAATCCTTCTTATCATCATCCGTAAACTCAAAATCCGCAATCGGAATAAACTCCGGTACTACCGTCAATTCAAAAAAGGTGCTTGCTCCGAATCCAATTTCAGGAGTCACAACAATATTCGCCTTGCCTGCACTCACCGCATGTACAAGTCCGTCTTGTGTTACCGTAGCCACATTTTCATCTGACGAAGACCAGCTTACCTTCCTGTTGGTCGGCTGTTCCGGTACAATCTTACACTGTATCAAAGAGTCCATATAGTCCACAGACGCAGCCAAAGTCAGTTTTCCATTTTCTACGTTAGCCAATGTAATCTCTGAAATCAAGGTCTTCTCCTCCAGTCCGTCTCCATACTCTTTACTATCATCACATGCAGTAAAACAGATAGCCGTAAGAAAAGCCAAACTAAATAATGTATATCTCATAATTATATTCTTTATAATCTTCGGTTTATAAATACGTTACCATCCCGGATTCTGACCGATGTTGGGATTCAATTGCTTCTGATCGGATGGAATCGGATAAAGATAGTTCTTATTTTCCCAAACACGATCCGTTTCAATCATCAGGCATCCCGCAATACCGGCATCATCTGTATCCGTAGAGTATGAAGGTTTCCAGGCAGTGGCCCATGTACTCCAATCACCCGTTGTACTCCATTTCACTCCCAACATATTTTTAGGCATTTCCACTTCAGCCGTCTTCCAACGTTTCAAATCGTCTATACGGAAACCTTCATTGAAAAGTTCCACCGTACGTTCACGACGAATCTCTTCCCGCAGACTTAATCCTTTTGTTGCGGCAAACGAGACTGTCAAATCCGGCATATCCGGATTTACCCGTTTACGAACTTCATTCAAATATTTCAAGGCCGCATCCACCTTAGACTCATCCGTAATGCTTCCATCGGTAGCAGCATATCTCTCGTACACAGCTTCCGTATAATTCAGCAATACCTCCGCATAGCGGATAACCGGGAAATCATATCCTTCATACGTATCTTTCACATCACGCTCAGTAGCCCATTTCTGATTATGATATCCGCTGCCGCTAGTGGGATAGAATGGTTTATTGTCAAAAGCCGCCTTATCTGCATCCGTCCAGGTAGTATGGGGCGCGTTATTATTCCAATATCTATTTCCGGGAATCATCAATGTGTTGTTCATACGATTATCGCGTTTGGCATATTCCTGTTGAGGAGAAGAATAGTTCACTCCTACTGTAGAATTCGGATTATGAATAGGAAGTCCGTCCGCACCCAAATACATTTCGGCCAACTTACGCGTAATCCACTGTACATTGGCAAAGCAAGCTTTCGTTATATTCTTTCCAATCGGAGCAATCACTTCATCATGACGACGAGAGAAAATGTACTCTAGATTCTTGGCCTTTGTAATATTAGCCGGATTGGATTGCGCGTTTTCCAGAATGAACAGATATTTGTAAGCTGTCGTTCCCAACTCTTCCGGTTTAAAGATTTCATATTGCTTGCTGTCAATCACATCCCAGGCAGCACTTGCCGCAATATCCAGCAAATCATTAACCCGTGTTACGTCGCCCGATCTGAACTTCTGCCAAGTCCCTTCATACAATGCCACACGCGACAGAAATGCTTGAGCCGCACCTTTAGAAACACGCCCTTTATCGGCAGTAGAAATCTCACTTTCTCTCGGCAGATCAGGAATAGCTTCCTGCAAATCTCTGATAATAAGATCGGCTACTTCCGAACGGTCATTACGAGCCGCATTCATTTCTGCAGCGTCTATATCAACCGGTTTGGTCACAATAATCGCATCTCCGAAAAGCTGTAACAAGTCAAAATACTCATAGGCACGAAAAAACTTAGCTTCTGCTACATAGCGCGCTATATCATTCAGATTGGCATAATTCTCCGCATTCTGTAATAAGATATTAGCATAACGGATTTTAGTATAGGCTCCTGTATAATTACCATCCGATACAGGAATCGTATTGACTCCTTTACTATATTCATTGTAGTCACTAGATGTGATCAGGTCCGAACGCGTGTCACTATGCGGCCCATCGAAAAGAGCAGCAGCAAAATCACGCGGCCATTCATAAAATTGATTGGCATATAATTTATAATCATTCGGAGTCTGCCACAAATTCGCATCTGCCAACTGAGCCTTAGGATCAAGATCCAGACAAGAAGGAAGAGTTATCACCACTGACAGCAGCAATATTGCTTTTATTATATTTATAATCTTCATATTCTAACTATTAAAAGGTTAAATCTAATCCTACGGTACAAGTACGATTGAAGGGAAAACGACCGTTTCCTGAAACTTTACGGGAAGCTTCCGGATCCCATCCGTCGTTAATTTTACTAACTTCCCACAAGTCATTGCCCGACACATAGACACGCATCCTGCTAATCACTCTTATCTTGTTCAGAAGCGAAGTCGGGAAGTTATATCCCAATGTCACACTTTTCAAGCGCAAATAATTACCATTTTCTACCGACCAGGACGAACACTGGTAGTTATAATCGTTTATAGAGTTTATATTCGTATATGTCGGATAACGCCCGCCTCTATTTTCAGGGCTCCATACATCCCCGACCGACTGTGTAGTCGAATTTAAATGAGCGGCTTTCATCGGGATACGGTAATTATCATTGCTACTGTCGCGGAAAATGGTACGTTTGGCAACTCCCTGAAAGACTGCGGAGAAGTCAAAGTTGTTCCATTCCAGCCCCAAATTGAATGAATAAGAGATTTTCGGGTCATCAGAACCCAGATACACATAATCCTTTTCATCTAGTACGCCATCCCCATTCACATCTTCATACATATTATCTCCCAAACGAATATCGCTCGGAATACCAATCCCGTTTCCGTTGTAGTATTGATATTTATATTTACGCAATTGTTCCTCTGTCTGAATCTTTCCGCAGTACTTCAATCCAAACACTGAATTTAGGGAATATCCTTGTTGCTTGTCTATAAATCCGGATTTGAAAACTGTTACTCCTCCGTAGTCTACCAATTTATTATCCGCGTATGTAAACGTACCGCCAATGTGGTAATTTACTTTCCCGATTTTGTCCGACCATGTCAAAGTGCCTTCATAACCTTTCGCTTCAAACTTACCGCTATTGGAAGCAGGTGCCTTGTCACCCAAAATGCCCGGATAAGTTACAGCAATCAACATATTATTGTTTTTCTTCATAAACAGTTCCACAGTACCTTGAAGGCGGCTATTAAATAGTTGGAAATCCACACCCAAGTTATAATTATGGATCCGTTCCCAACTACGCCCCGTAGTAGCAATTTCACCGTTACTCTTTACGTAAGATACTCTGCCGTCACCCAGATAAGCTCCGTTCACAGAATTGAAGTTATAAAGTTGTCTGCCATCATAACGAGATATCCCGGACTGATTACCTACCACACCATACGAAAGCCTGAGTTTCAGTTCGTTCAAGAATTTCACATTCTTCATAAAATTCTCTTCAGTAAGACGCCAACCACCGGAAAAGCCATAAAAGAAATCCCAACGGTTTTCCGGAAGGAACTTGGATGATCCGTCATAACGCAAGTTAGCTTCCAATAGATATTTCGACAAATAGTTATAATTGAAACGTCCGAAATAAGACATCATCGCTTCCTGCCATTTGTCAGGCGAAGAAGTTTTGGCAGAGTTCTTTAAAAAAATATCCCCCGAGCCGTTAAGTATTTCCAGCGAACTCTGTACGTCCTTTGCCGTCACAACTGTATAATCATATTCCTTCAGATTGTACTGGGCACCTAACATCGCACTCACCGTATGCTTTTCCGCAAATGTCTGATGAAAATTCAAATAACCGGAAACAGAATAGTAGTCCGTACGCGCAAATGATTTGGAATATTCGGTCGATGCCTGATTCGGATTATAGATCGCATTGGGTTTCGCTGTACTAAGCGTCCCGTCATAAGTGTACCAGGTAATACTATTTTTCACTGCATCGCGAGTAGCAGTAGAAGTATTATATCCCAGATTAACCACTGCGTCCAAATAAGAAGTGAGCTTATATTTCAGATTCTCACTGATATTGATACCGGAAACCTTCAAATTATTATCTCCACCTAATTCAGCATACCAGTTGGGAGTATAGTTTCCTCCCCAGTGATAAGGTTTACCATCCATTGTAGAAGACGGAAGTCCCGGCTGCGGATAACTGGAGGTCAGCACACTGCCAATCATAGTAGGAGAAACCTGGTCCTGACGATTATACGCAATCACGGATTCAATTGTAAAGTCATCGGTAAGTTTTACCGTGTTAGTCAGACGAAGATTGAAACGTTTATTGCTATTATTACCCCATTTCAATGTACTATCATCATACATATATCCCACTGACAAACGATACAGAGATTTATCATTTCCTCCTGAAACGCTTAGGTTATGTTGCGTGGAACCTGCATTTCCAAATAAAACATCCTGCCAGTTAGTATCCATGAATACATAGTCGTCTACATCCCCGAACGCCGTTATTGGATTGGGGTTAACGGACAAATCAATATATCCTCCTTTATAAGCTTTCGCCAACTTAGCATACTGGATCCACTGGTCATCAGCACCTTTACCATCATTCGTACGAGCTGCAATAATAGCATCACTCCATTGGTCAATACTCATCATCTTAGGTTGCAACCCTACAAACTTATGTGTATAAGAACCACTATATTCTATCTTTGCTTTCCCTTCTTTCGCCTGCTTTGTAGTTACCAGAACAACACCTCCGGCTGCTTTCGAACCATAAATAGCGGCAGAGGCATCTTTCAAAAAATTGATAGACTCGATATCTGCCGAGTTTAACAGACGAAGTTCATTCACACTCTCATACTCCACCCCATCAATGATAACCAACGGGTCAGTAGAATTGGCAGATACAGCACCACGCAGTTTCATACCCCAGCTTTCATCGCCCGGAGCACCGGAAGAACGGGTAATGATTACCCCCGGAACTTGTCCTTGCAAGGCTTGTACGGGACTGGACATTGATCCTTTGTTTGTCAGCATTTTATCAGATACTACCGTTACGGCACCGGTCAATGTTTCTTTCTTCTGCGAACCATATCCTACTACCACAACTTCGTCCAGCACTTCGCTGTCTTCCTGCAATTTTACATTAATCACCGTTTGCGCAGCTACATCTATAATCTGGTCCTTATATCCGATATAGCTGAATTTCAGTTTGGCTCCGGCAGGTACGTTAATCGCATAATTTCCATCAATATCCGTAATAGTTCCTTCCGTACCGCCTATCACACTTATATTCACGCCAATCAACGGCTCGCCCGTAGCATCAATCACTTGCCCCTTCACTTTCTTCTGAGCCTGTGCCACTACTTGACTGTCAGTTATATTCGTATCGGCCCACGCCTGTGAGACAGGACAAAGTCCCAGCATTAACCCTAACGCAAACATTGCTGCCTTGTCAGGTCGCGAATTAAAAATTAATCCTCTTCGTTTCATAAAATTAAATTTGAGGTTTAAAAATAGTGTTTATTTCTTGTTTTCTAAAATTTGATGAGGCATCAGTATGTCTCTCCCTAGATTCTGATTCTTTTTCCATAAGCACAAAGGATTATATATTATATAAATAAGATTAAATACATTTTCTGAAAAACTCACGCATTTCGCGACGACCTATAAATAGATGATTCTCTACTGTACGACGACTGAGTTGCAAGGCTTCCGCTATTTCAGTAGATGTCTTGTCTCCATAACGACTTAAGGTGTAGACTATCCGACGTTGTTCGAGGAAGATAGCAAGCCGACGTTGTTCAGCCGAAGCTAAGTCATCGGCAATTATTGCCTCTTCTGTCTCATTGGACGAAGTAACGGCAAAATCATACATATAACTGTCTATCTCCTGTTTCTTATAATACCGACGAATATAATCGGTTACTATATTACGTGCAATGGCGAACAAAAAATACTTCACTGTATCCGGACGGAGCATCTGTTTATAGTCCAGCAGACGTACAAACACATCTTGAGCCAAATCCTCAGCTTCGTAACGATGAGTGATACGATAAGTAATATAGGTAAGAATCACCTGATGATATTCTTTATAAGAATTAGTGATAATGTTGTCGGAAGTGTTAGTTATTGTCTCCATAATACTATCTTTTTCGGTTTTAATCACGATGCAAATATAAAGGTGATTTCGGATATAGTAACCGGAAAATGGAGCATATCAATCTCAACGAATCGAGATAGACTCATTTTAATATATAACCCTAATAATCAATACATTACCCTCAACTTTATAGAGTCTCATTTTATAAAATGAGACTCTATAAGCTAAATACAATATGTTTTCGCTCAGCTTACACTCCTTTACTTTCATCCCTTCATTCTTTTATCTTCTCTCCTTTTATCATCTTGTCGTTTTAGTATCTCATTAAAGCTGTCACTGAAATACTAGAGATAAGTTTCATTGCATTAATGACAAACTTACTTTGTACTTATAGTAAAGTTACTGTTGATTTAGAATAAACTATAAACGCAAGCTTTGTTTTTATAAATGAAACCTTCGTTTTTATAAATGAAAGTTGCGTTTATAAAAACAAAGCTTACGTTTATAATTTAATCCCTATGAAAAACAACTTTGTAATAGGAACAAGAAAAGTTTATGCAGGATGAAGCAGAACTTATCTATTAATAGATTACAGATTAAAAAAGAGGTTCACCGAAATTTATTCCTCCTTAGCAGTTCCACCTATGCTACGGATATATTCGTTCGGAGTGACTCCCGTACTCTTTTTGAATGACCGGAAAAAAGAAGCACGTGAACTAAAGCCGCAAAGTTCTGCCAATGCAGTTAACGTATAGCGGGAATAGTGACTGTCCTCTACCATTTTCTTAAATTGAGTGACGCGGTATTCATTGATAAAGTCATAGTAAGACTGATTGAGATACTGGTTCAAAAGATACGATAATGAATGCGAAGAAGTATCTAATGCGGAAGCCAGATCACCCATTTTCAAGTCGGAATTAATATAAGGCTTTTCTTTCTCAACATAAGCCACCAGTTTTCTATGAAGCTCCACGCATTCTTCTTCAGTTAACCTATTCGTCTTATACTTCTCTTCGGTAACAGTAGACGACTGTTCAACAATTGTTTCCGACTGTTCCGTCTCTTGTTCTTTCCGGGATATTTCCTCCACCGGTGTTGAAGCTACCTGAACAGGAGAAGTGAGTAAACGGCGCATACGCTTCCATACATAATAACGTATAAAGGCTATAATTCCTATGATTAATAAGACAAAAAGCGCCCATCCCCACCAAGGTATCATAGGAAGTACCGTCACTTGACAGGTAGCTTCCGAATGTTCATTTCCCGGAAGACGGACACGGAATGTATAAGTCCCGGAAGGAAGTCCATAATAAGAAACCTCGTTCTGTGCTGCCAATAGTTTCCAGTCTTTATCAACCCCTTCCAACTGATATTCATACAGCAAGGCAGAAGGCAGTCCGTAGGCAAAATCCGTAAAACAGAAAGTAAGATTATTCTGATTATATTTCAAAGACGAACCGGTAAAAGAAACACCATTAGCCAATATATCTGTAAATACTATCGGACGCGCCTTACCACGTACTTCATCCACACGCTTCGGGTCAACGTAAATCAATCCTTTGGTATTGCCGAACCATAGTATTCCTTTATCGTCTTTATAGGCAGCTCCGTTGGTAAATGTTGGTCCGGGCACTCCATCGTTGAAAGTGAAAGCGTCATACTCTTCGCCTTCTTTCTTTATACGCAGCAAACCGTCATTACAGCCTACCCACAACCAACCTTGATTATCCTCTACAATCGCCATCAGAGAATTGTCGGGAAGCGTGGAAAATACGGACTGATTATAGAAGCGGTCCATTGTCAGCGTAGACGTAAACAAACTCCCTTTCTCACGGATAAAATAAAGATTATGTTCGGAATCTTCATAAATCGTTCGAACTTTGTCTTTATTCACGAATCCTTCAGGAAAAACATTGGAACGCAAGTTCTGGGAAGCCGGGTCATAAATACACATACCGGTTTCAGTGGCAATCCACCCTTTACCGGTAGAATCAAAACTGACCTCATACACGTTGCCCTCCGGCAGTTGAGAATTGGCACTGGTAAAGTGCTTTATCTGTTTTGTCTGCCCATTATAGTTGAATAGTCCCTGTGAGGTTCCTATCCAGAGATTTCCCTTTGTATCCGGTTTCACACAGAAGATATGTCCTTTTTGAAAAAGCTCCGTATCACTTTGGGAAAAATATTTTAGCGATAACGTCTCCGGATTCAATACCATCATGCCGCCCCCATAGGTACCTATATAATATTCTCCTTGATAGAAGCTGATTGTCAGTATCAAATCCGAGGTCAGGACAGGTTTTACAAAACTCTTGACCATTCCGGTAGCCTCATTTATATAGAACAAGCCGTCACGCGAACCGATAACTTTCTCCTGCCCTCTGCTTATGAAAGAACGGATAGAGAGGTTTGCCGAATTAAACAAAGGTGGATAGGCATACGTACGGAAAAGACCGTTCTGGTAGAGTGAATAATCCAAGCCTGCCTGAAAATGCCCTACCCAAACGGCACCCCTGTCATCTACGAGTAAGGAGTAGACAGAATTACTGCGAATCCCTTCCTTATCACTTACATCATGGTAGAAACGACGCGTCACCTGCTGTTTTTTATGTGAAAGAAAATGGACGCCATTGCCATCGGTAGCTATATAGACGGTTTCTTTTCCATCACTGGAAATGTCGGAAATAACATCGCATCCTAAAGATATCGTATGAGAAAACGTCTTCTTTTTCATATCAAAACGTACTACTCCCTGGCTCATTGTCCCCAAGTAGAGCGTTTCCCCGATACGGGTGAGGCAACGGAAATAATCGGCTTCGGGCACATTTTCCTGAAAATGCCAGGAATCAATCTTTCCGTCTTTCAATGAATAGGAGAATAGCCCTTGCACCGTAGCCAGCCATAGTGCGGTTTTATCTTCATTCAGACAAATATCCATGATTCTGTTACAAGCGGCCAACATATTCCGGTCTGTCAAAACTTGGAGCAACTGACCGTCTTTATGAATGAACAAGCCTTTCTCCGTACCGATATAAAGAATATCTCCATCGGATAGTAACGTATTGACGGCAAAATCTATCTTTTCGGGAACAATCCTCTCCAATTGGCCACTTGCACGGTTCAACCGCCAAAGTCCGATACCATTTCCCACCCAAAGTTGCTTATTGGCAGTTTCCGTAATCGTATTTACACGCTTTTTTCTTCCCGACTCAATGCCCCGGAATTCAAAATGGCGCACTTTCACACCGTCAAAACGATCGAGGCAATTATCTGTCCCTAACCATACAAAACCTTCGGAATCTTTATAAATGGCATTGACCAACAGTCCGGATAATCCGTCGGACATGACGACATTACGGAATGTGTAATTCTGAGCTTGCAGTTCCACACCACAAACCAAATATATTAATATAAGAATCAGATATTTAATCGTGTTCTTCACTTACAACTGCTTCCTTTCATATTAAACATGTGACAAACATACATAAAAATCTCCAAAAGAGCACATTCCTTTTCCTAAAAAAGTCTCCCCTTCGTATTTGTTGTATATGACAAGCAAATACGAAGGGGAAAGATTATTTACTCAATGCTATGAAAGATTTTATTTGCGGCTGTTCAAATAATCATTTTTATCCGAACCTTTTTCAACCAATTCAATCATATAGCTATAAGTATATTTCTTGTCAAGCAAGCGATATTCATTGTGCGGATACATTCCCCAACTATTATCTCCGCCTAATCCGCGCTGCTTCAGGTCAACGTGCAAGAAGATATTTTTTTGCGGAACAATGTCGATAGTATGCTGTAATTTACGAGTCAGACCGGGGTCAAGATCTTCCGGTGAGAAATGCAATGCGGAAAATGAGATAGGTTGCAAGCCTGTAATTTTCACTCCCAGTCCTCCGCTATCCAATAAAGTCAGCCAACGAACATCTGTTTTATTTCCTGTTTCCTGCGGACGTATATACCAATAGAATTGATTTTCTACCTTATCCTCATATCGTCCGATGAAGGCCCCCGAATAACGGTCGATATAGTTTTCAAAAGGCCCTCTACCATAATAGGTCAAGTTTTCATAAGGTTGATGCAATTCCATACGCATACCAAAACGGGGAAGTTCGGGAAGTTTCGTTCCTGTCAGGTCGATACTGCCCGTCACAATGACAGTTCCGTTATCCCGTACCAAATATTCCATCGTATAAGGCACTTGAATATCGCTTAAGACCCAATCAACCCTTACGGATAACCCTTTTTCATTATTCTCCCCTATTGTCACTTTCTTCACATAGCGGTTGACATGGGCCGTCCGCCAGACACCTGCCAAAACGGGCATTTTATTCCCAAAATCATTATCTATCGGAGCACGCCAAAAGGCTGGTTCGGGATATTGCCTGATAGGTTGCTTGCCATTTATCATATAATCAAACAAGATTCCCTTTTTCAAATCAATCTTACCTGAAACGGCACCTGATTGAAAAGACAAAATATTGTCTTTTGTTTCATAAGACAGTTTTCCCGAACAAGGCGGAAGCGATGTGAAGAAACTACTTTTATTTAATTGCATTTGCTCTCTAGCTACTTCATAGCCAGCAGGTACTAAATCGGTAGCAACCCGGGTGTGCACATAGAGATTAAGGAAATACTCATTTCCGTCTTCTGGAATAACGGGGAGAGATAAACGTATCTCTTTTTCTTCATGAGGTTTTAAATCAACATTGAAATCCCCCGTAGATATTTTTTCTCCGTTTTTGTATATTTCCCACATGAAAGCATACTCATCCAGATTGGTAAAGTCATAACGGTTTTTAATAGAAATAATTCCTTTCCCCAAGTCTTTTGCGATAAACTGAATGTACTGATACACTTTCTTCACTTCATACGCTTGTGGTTTAGGAATACCATTGGCAGAAATCAAACCGTCAGTTCCCGTGTTTAGTTCCCCTTTCTTATCTTCCAGCCATTTATAACTACCCATCTTACCATTATACGTCCAATAAGTACGTCCGTCTCTTGGTTCGGTCTTTATCTTAAATCCCTGATCCATAAAATCCCAGATAAAACCGCCCTGCAAGTTAGGGCTGTCATAAATAATATCCCAAAGGTCTTTAAAATTGCCATTGCTGTTTCCTTGGGCGTGAGCATACTCACACATGATAAACGGTCGCTGTTTGCCGGACTTCCGATATTCTGTTATTTTCCACATATTGGGATACATCGGACAGACAATATCTGTATTCCAATCTTCCCAAGCCTGCTCGAACTGTACAAAACGACCGGGGTCATATTTCTTCAAACGTTTATACTCATCGTGGAACACGATTCCATTGCCACATTCGTTTCCTAATGACCATCCGATGATACATGGATGATTTTTATCCCTTTCGACCATTCGGGTGATACGGTCGACATGAGCAGCATACCATTCGGGACGATAAGCAGGATGCGGAATGGTATCTTTAAAATAAGGAACCGAACCCATTCCATGAGTTTCAATATTGGCCTCATCCACTACATAGATACCATATTGATCACACAATTGATAGAATAATGGATGATTGGGATAATGACTGGTACGAACAGCGTTCATGTTCAGTTGTTTAATCAGTCGCAAATCATTCATTATGATTTCGCGAGTCTGCGTATGTCCCAAGCTGTCGTTATGTTCGTGACGGTTAACACCTTTTATATAGGTGGGTACACCATTTACCAGTAGCCGTGTATTCTTAATCTCAATGCGACGGAATCCGACTTTATGAGCCACTACCGTCTGTTGCTTGTCGTCATTGGCTCGAAGTGTCAGAATACAGTCGTAAAGCGAAGGGTGTTCAGCGCTCCATTTCCGTACATTGCGCACAGTGCCTTCGAAAGTAAGTGTAGTACTTATATCTGAGATACAATATGCTTTCTGCGCAGATAAGACAGTCTTCCCCCCTGCGTCCTTCAATTCGAGTGTAAGTGTCCCTTTTTGTAGAGTTGCATTAGCATTGAACGAACGCAAGTCTACAGTAGCCCGAAATTGCCCGTGTCGGTAGGTATCGTCCAGTCCTGCATGCAAAAAGAAATCCCAAATGGTCGTTTGGGGATAAGCGGTCAGAAAAACATCGCGTTCGATACCGCTTAGACGCCAAAAATCCTGGTCTTCCATATAGCTGCCATCGTGCCAGCGATACACCTGTACAGCAAGTAAGTTCTCTCCTTTTTTTAAATAGTTTGTCACATTAAATTCTGCCGGAGTCTTGGATGCTTTAGTCATACCCACCTGCTGTCCGTTCACATAGATACGGGCGTAGCCGCTGATGGAACCGAAGTGCAACAACACTTCACGCCCCTGCCAGTTTTGAGGAACCGTAAATGTGCGCCGGTAAGTCCCCACAGGATTATCAACGTCGATATAAGGTGGATTGGGTGAAAACACATACTGAATGTTGCGAATTATCGGCTCACCGAATCCTTGGATTTCCCAGTTGGAAGGGACAGTAATTGTATCCCAATCATTGTCGGATAAATCTGTACAATAAAAATCTTTTATGCTTTCTGCGATAGAGGGAGCATAAACAAATTTCCACGTACCATTCAACGAGTATTGCCAAGACGATTTTTGTGGATTATCGTTCACAGCATCATCTGTCCGCTCATAAAGGCGAAAGTCAGCGTGTGGTTTCTCTTTGTTCCACTCATATTTGGTGGGATTTTCCCACTCGTTGTTTTGCGCCTTTGCCGTTTGAGATAAACCACCAAAAAGACAGGAAAGGAATAATAAGGTAGAAAATAATCTATTTATCATAAGATAAAGGGTTGTGAGGGTTTCCATTGAGTAACGTCAAGGAGTTAAGAAGCCTAACCTCTTAACTCCTTGAAATCAGTAAGAAAATCTCAAAAAGTTATTCTTCAGTATACAATAATGTTCCAAACCCCAAATCACCGGCTTCGGCAGTACCACGCTCGCCATATCCTTCGGGGCGTTCTTTTTCGGCAAAAGCTTGCGAATATGGAGCATTCATACCTTTCACCTTGGCATAATGGTTGTAAAGGAGTTCCCATCCCGGACGGGCACGCCCTTTACCGTCGGCCGACACCTTCTCGTGCCAACCGTATTTGGGGTGATAGTAAGGTTCGAAAGGCATTTCCACATCTTCGGCCGAAGTTAAGTTATACTTAGCCGTATATTCGCAGAGGTCGAGAATGATGTTGTCGTTATAGGCAAAAAGGTCGATACCCATGTTATAGGCTGTACGACAGAAGTAAGCGTGTAAGCCTACGTTGAGAGTAGCGTGCCCCTGGTCGCGTCCCATCTCTTGGCTCTGTGCCAAATGTCTGCCTTTCACTTTTCCCGCAGGATCCTCGTGCATGCCTTTCACCGACCATTCGATACAGCCCATACCTTTTCCGTGATAGAAAAATTCCAAGGCTTGTTTAATCTTGGCATCGTCATCGTTCAGCACGCCGATAGAAAGAATCGTGAGCATGGCGGGCAGATCCCAACTCATCCAGCCCGAAATGGCTGAAGAATTAAAGTGGTTATCCAAAAAATCATCACAGATAGGATAGAAAGTTTTATCTATCCATTTCTTGAAGACTTCAAAATCTTCGGTTTTCCAGCCTTCGTAATCCCGCATCAATTCAGCGGGAGCAGCAAACTGGTATCCGATAAATCCGGCGGCAAGCAGACGATGGCTGTCGTCGGGCCATGTTTTATAATTCACCCCCTTACAAGTCTTAGCCCATCCGTTCAGAATTTTAACAGCTGCCTTGGCATAATCTTCATCTCCCGAAATTTTCCAGCGTACAGCCAACTGATAAGCGGCACCGGCATCGAAAGCGGCCGTATTGAAGTTGCCACCTTGCGAGTGACGTACAATTTCTTCTTGCGGGTTTGCGTTGTAGCTCAGTTGGGCAAATCGGCTTTCGCACAATTTTTCCCAACCGCTAATCCAAGGTTCGGCACGTTCGTTCACTTTGCGGCGTGCGCGTTCAAAGTCAGCTTCGGTGTTCACCAGACAAGGATGCTTGATGATGTACTCATAATTTTCATTGGGGTTGATTTCGCGTTGCCATGGTTCGGGAGTTCCATTCTCAAACTCAGCACTACAGCCGATCAGCAACACAAACGTTATGCTGCTCACGAAGGTATAAATCAGATTTTTCATACATTCAATTTTCATTTTGTTATTCAATCAGTTTCCAGAGAAAGTAGATGCTATTGTTTACCACTTTCGTTCTTTATCAAATCTTTCAGTTCTTGTTCCGATTCGAAAGTCTTTATCCAATCCACATAAATGCTACCTGTTTCATTGGTTTCATACCATATTTTCCAAAATTGAAGTTCCACCGTGTCGTACTTCGTCAATGAGGTAGGCATATACTGTTGGTTTTTGCCAAGGAATTTCTTCGTGAAGTCGGCGTAGAATACTTTGTATTCACCGCAATCTACCACAGTCATGGCATTTTTTCCTTTATCGGTATCTTCGCCATATTTACCGGCTACGGTAATACCGCTTCCGCCCCAAATGTCTAGATACCACTCTATACTCGTTGATGCTTCGAACACATTTTCGGGAAATTTCATTTTAAAGGCTAAGATGGGATAGTTGGTTACGTTGAACCCAAAACCGCCGGTGCGACAAATGCGAACAGCTTTGTAAGTCTTATCTTCACCGGGGAAAATACGAAGTACTCCGTCATTCTCCATCCATTCAAATTCCCGGTGAGTAAAGTTTCCGAATGGCTGCCAGATATTCTCGACAGTAAACTGGTCGTTCATTAAACCTTCGCTCACGCTGACACTCATCGTAGCTTTGACAGGTTTACCATCACCATAGTCGGCCAAAGCGGTAATTACTGCATTGCCATAAGCCTTCGCCACGAACCGGCCTTTTTCGTCAATCTCTACAACATCCGGCTTACTGCTTTCCCATGCGATGTACGAAAGCGTAGCATCTATCGGCGTTACATTCATCTGTGGAGTGTAGGTTTCGCCCAAAGCTAGTTTGTCTGTTTCTTTCACAAATTCCATACTTTCGATATAGATAATGGGCTTCACCTTAATTTCAAACTCTTTCGTGAAATGTTTGTCGTCGGTAGCGGTAACTTGGATGCGTGCCTTTCCTTCAGCTATGCCCTTCACCTCGCCTTTTTCATTGACGGTGGCTTTATCGGGAGTTAGGCTTTTCCAAATCAACCCGGGGTAAGTGGGGTCGGCCGGAGTAGTCTGCCAAGTGAGGGGCAAAGTCGAGGTTACAAACACTTCGAGGTCTTCATTAGTGAGATTGATATCAGTGATGTGAATAATTTCGTTTACTATCTTCACATTAATGGTCGAAGTGACAGAATAGCCCACAGCCGGCTTGGCCGAAATTACCGTACTACCGGCCTTCACTGCCGTGATGCGTCCTTCGGCATCTACGGTAGCCACATCGGGCACAGTCGATTTCCATACCACCTCTTTGTTGAAAGCCTCATCAGGACCTATAGTATATTTTATCAAAGTGTCAGTGCCTATCAGCAGAGGCAGTTCGGAGGTCACTTCAAGGTTGATTTCCTTAACGAGCACTCTCTCTTCTAAAACAGGGGATACATCGTCATCGTTGCACGAAACGGTCATCATCAAGCCAGCTGTAATCAGTGCTGCAAACGCACCCTTTTGAAGTATATTTTTGTATGTCATAATTCGATTACTTTATAAATGAATAATGAATGGATTATTGGTTCCAACCCGGATTTTGTTTCAAGTTGGAGTTCAGTTTGAGCTGGTCGGTGGGCAGCGGCAATAAGTAATGCTTTTCATGCCAGTTGCGTCCTTTCTCGTGGATAATACAACCTTCACCATCTTTCTCCTTAAAGGAAGCATCAGGCCATCTGTTTTCAAAATCGGTACCTTTCCACTTCACACCGGTGAGGTTCATCGGCATTTCGTCTTCGGCCGTTTTCCAACGCTTCAGATCATCAATGCGGAAATTCTCATCGAAAAATTCGATGGTACGCTCACGACGAATCTCTGTGCGCATATCCAAATTATTCGCCGTAACAAAGTCGTTAGTCAAGTCAGGCATTTCGGGGTTGATGCGTTTGCGTGTCAGGTTCAAACTGATGGCTAAGTCTTCATCCGATATTTGTCCATCGCGTTCAAACACGGCTTCGGCATAGTTCAGCAGTACCTCGGCATAGCGGATGATAGGGAAATCGTAAGCTTCCATACCGGTAGGCACTCCGTCGCGTTCGCTACACCACTTGTGGGGAAAGTACCCCGTACCCGTCTGAGGCATGAAGTTCCTATGCGAGGCATTGGCTATTTCGGCTGCATTGCCGCTCCAATCAATGCGTCCGCCGTTTGTACCCCAGTAAGTTTGTCCGGGCACCATAAGCTGATTGTTCATGCGGTTGTCGCGATTTTTATATTCATCATCCACTTTCGTGTAATTCCACGTTTGGGGATTGATGGGCAACCCATTGCTTTGCAGATACATATTAGCCATTTTACGAGTAACATACAAGGCATTACCCAAACGCCCTTGGGTTATGTTGAACCCGATAGAATTGATAACAGGGTCGTGACGGCGGGTAAAGATATACTCTTTATTACCTGTTTTATTGATACTGGCAGGGTTCGACTTTTCATTTTCCAAGATAAAGAGATACTTGTAGGCCTCCGTACCCAATTCTTGAGGAGCAAAAAGTTCGAATGCTCCGCCCGCCATCACATCATGAGCCGCCTGTGCTGCGGTATTGAGCAAATCTTTTGTACGTTCGGTATTTTGACCGCCATTATGGAATTTCTCCCATGTACCTTCATAGAGGGCTACACGCGAAAGAAATGCCAAAGCGGCTTCGCAGGAGAGGCGGCCTTCATCGCTGCTGCTGATAGCCTTATCGACGGGTAATAGTTTAGCGGCTTCTTTCAAGTCGTCAATGATGAAGTCAGCTACCTCGGTACGCGGATTACGGGCCTTCTGCATCTCAGGCGAGTCGATGTCGAGCGGTGTGCGGGTAATGATAAGATCACCATAAGCCTGCAACAACTCAAAGTAACAATAAGCACGGAAGAAACGGGCTTCCCCCACCGAAATGGCAATGTCGGCTTGTTGTTCATACGTATCGGCTTGTTGCAATAAAGTATTGGTTTGACGAATACGATTGTAATTGTCGGTATAATGCTTGTCTGACGACGGAATACTGTTCGTTCCGTTACTATAGATGTTCACCGTGCTACCGGCAAACAAGTCCGAGCGAATATCAGCGTGCTGACTGTCGTCGAGCCATCGAAAGTCGGCCGACCAGCTGTAGAACTGGGTGGCAAAAAGTTTGAAGTGTTCGGGCGACTTCCAATAGTTGGTATCCGCCAATTGCGTCTTGGGTTCAAGGTCTAAACACGACTGCATGGTCATGGCGCAAATGATTCCTAAAATATATGCTATTTTTTTCATTGTTATCTTCAATATTAAGAATAAAAATTAGAATATGGCATTCACACCGAAAGTCACGGTGCGGTTAAACGGATAGCGTTGCTTGTTTTCCACTTTGCGGGTGGCTTCGGGATCCCAACCATCGGTGATATACGATTTTTCCCACAAGTCGGCGCCCGATACATAAATACGCAGGTTGCTGATAAAACCGCTCTTATTCATCCATGCCTTTGGCAATGTGTAACCTAGTACAATCTCTTTGAGACGCAGGTAAGCTCCGTTATCGGCCGACCAGGTAGAAGGAATGTAGTTGTAGTTATTGATGTCATTACTGTTTGAATAAGTAGGGAAATGGTTATTGGGAGTTTCAGGACTCCATACATTACCTACCGACTGGTTGGTAGTGTTCAGCCAAATAGCTTTGAAAGGCACTTTCCAAGAGTCGATTTCACGATAAATGGTACGCTTGCCCACACCTTGGAACACGGTATTGAAATCAAATCCTTTCCACTCGCATCCGAAATTAAACGAGAACGAATATTTTGGGTCGTCGGAACCAAGAAATACAAGGTCGTCTTGTGTCAGTTTACCGTCTTTGTTCACATCTTCATACATGTGGTCGCCCAAACGCAAGTTGGCAGGTAGAGCGATAGAGTTGCTGCCCACATATTTGTCCACATAATAGTCCAGTTGGTCTTGGTTTTGTACCTTGCCCACATAGCGGTAACCAAATACCGAGTTGAGTGGGTAGCCATTCACAGCTTCGTTATAACCTGCGCTCACCACGATGTTACCTCCATCGACTAGTTTGTTGGTCATATAGGTTAACGTACCGCCAACGTGGTAGTTGAAACCGCCTATCTTGTCACGCCAAGTCAAGCTGGCATCGTAACCATTGGCCTCAAACTTACCGCTATTAGTACTGGGAGCAGTTCCACCCAATACACCGGGGTGCAGACGCGAAACCAGCATATTGTCGTTTTTCTTTTTAAAGACCTCGAACGTACCTGTAAGGCGATTGTTGAGGAATCCGAAGTCAATCCCCAAGTTATAGTTGTAGATACGTTCCCAAGTACGCATGGTGCTCACCAGTCCGGCAGATTCCACATAGGTTCCTTTCGAGTTGCCCAACAAAGCGCCACTGTTCGATTTGTAATTGTAAAGTTGGATGCCGTCATAGCGTCCAATACCATTTTGATTACCTACCTCACCATATGAGGCACGTAGTTTCAGTTCATTCACATAGTCACGCAAGTTCTCCATGAATTTCTCTTCAGTGATACGCCATCCAGCTGATGCGCCCCAAAAGAAGTTCCAGCGGTTCTTGGGCAAAAATTTCGAAGAACCGTCGTAGCGAGCATTCACTTCAACCATATATCTCGACTTGTAATTATAATTCAAGCGACCGAAATAAGAGAGAATGGCTTCCTCCCAACGGTCTACCTTGTCTATGTAAATTTGTCCTTTACCGTTAAGCGATTCGATTGCCGCTTCTACGTCCATTGCTTTGGTGCCGCTATAATCGTAAGCGGCATAATCGTATTGCACACCTCCCATAAGCGATATGTCATGAACCTCATCAAATAATTTCTTATAAGTGAGGAAAGCTGATGCCGTGTAATTGTCGGTACGCGCAGAACTTTTAGTATACGATGATTTTTCTTTTGCGGGATAGGGAGAGTTCTCATTTTGAATCGGTGTACCGTCGTATTGATACCAATCAATCGAAAGATATTGTTCGTCACGGGCCGCATTGTTCGTTGAGTATCCCAAAGTTCCCTGAAAATCAAGACCATCCAAAATGTTCACTTTCAAAATCTCGTTCACATTCATTGTGGTCACCACAAGTTTGTTGTCACCACCCAATTCGGCCGACCAGTTAGGGGTATGAATGCCTCCCCACGCATACGGTTTGCCATCAATAGTCGAAACCGGTAGCCCTGGCTGTGGTATGCTACTGCCTAATATACTACCAATCTGTGTAGGAGCCACCTGATGCTGACGACTAGCTGACATGTTGGTTTCCAAGCTGATACGGTTGTTTATCTTGAAACTGTTGAATAAACGTACGTTATAGCGTTCGTTCGAGTTGTTCCCCCATTGCAACGTCCCCTGGTCGTTCAAATAACCCAACGAAAGTCGGTAGGTCGATTTTTCCGAACCTCCGCTTACGCTGAGGTTATGCTGGGTAGAAGTGGCATTTCCCCAAAGCACATCAGTCCAGTTCATATCGTGAAACACAAAATCGGCCACACCACGGAATCCTCCCGGAATGGGATCTTCATCGGGGTTGTTTCCACCATGCAGATTAATCCAACTCCCCTTCATCGCTTTAGCCAAACGGGCATAACGTACCCAGTTGTCATCTTCGCCATAGCCGTCATTCAAACGGGCTTGGAGCACACCGTCCGTCCATTCGTCCATGCTCATCATGCGGGGCTGTAAACCCACAATTTTACGTGTAACCGAACCACTATATTCCACTTTGGTTTTGCCGGCATCGGGACGTTTGGTAGTTACCAAAATCACACCACCCGCTGCTTTTGCGCCATAAATAGCAGCCGAAGCATCTTTCAGAAAGTTAATGGTTTCGATGTCATCGGCATTGAGTTGAGCCATCTCGCTCACACCACTGGCTGGTACACCGTCAATAATCAAGAGAGGTTCTACCTTGTTTTTCGAGACAGAGCCACGAATTGAGACACCCCATCCTTCTTCACCAGGAGCAGCCGACGATCGGGTGATGCGTAAGCCCGGAACCTGACCTTGCATAGCCGAAAGCGGATTGGGCACCGTACCTTTGTCTTTAAAAAGTTTTTGGTCGACCACTGTTACCGAGCCTGTCAACGATTCTTTTTTCTGAGTACCATAACCTACCACGACAACCTCATCCAGCACCTCTGTATCTTCGTGCATGATAATTTTAGCCAGATTCGTCCCTTTTACAGAAACTTCCAACGTCTTATAACCAATAAAAGAAATCACCAACGTACCACCTGATACATTATTCAAAGTAAAGTTTCCATCCATATCCGTTATCGTACCATTGGTAGTGCCTTTCACCTTGACATTGGCACCAATAACAGGTTCTCCATAGGAATCCACGATTTTACCTTTGATTGTCCCAGTCTGCGAAACAGCCTGTACTTCTCCCACATAGGCAAATACCGCCTGCGGAGCACCTGTTACAAGGGCAGAGGCCATCACCGTAGAGAATAGAAATCTTCTCGATGAGAATCTGAAGAGATTTTTTTTCATATACATAAAATTTAAAACTAACATTTATACTATTTATTCTAATATTAGATACACTGTTGGATATACTCACGGATTTCTTTCCGACTGATAAACAAGTGGTTTTCCACCGTACGGGAAGAAATTCCCAATTGGGCGGCAATATCAGCCGAGGATTTATTTTCGAAACGACTCATGATATAAATCTTCCGACGTTGTTCAGGAAGCTGATTGGCGCGCTCCCATTCGCATGTCAATAGATTATTGGCAATGATCTGACTCTCCACTTCATTGGTACAAGTAGGAATCCGGTCGAAAAGATAGGAAGTTACTTCTTGAGCTTTGTAAAAACGACGCAAATAGTCCGTTACTAGATTCCGGCAAATCGCGAATATAAAATGTTTCACTGTTTCCGGACGCAATATCTGCTTATAGTCCATCAAACGCAAAAAGACATCTTGTGACAGATCTTTTGCTTCTTCGTCCTTACCTATTTTATAATAGATATAAAGATAAACGGAATGATGATAACTCTTATAAGAGTCAGCAACCAGTTGAGTGGATTTCATGTTTATATTTTCCATTGCTTAGATTTTTGTTTATCATTACGCTGGCAAATATAAATGGTAAATACGGAAAAGAAACAATAAAAAAGGGCGGATAGATTTCATCCTATTGGAAGGAAAACAGAAGTCGTAATACCTACTGGTAATCAATCAATTATACAATCACAAACTGGAGTCTCAAATTATTATATGAGACTCCGACAATCAATCTTCATTAGTTCGTCCTATACTTTGGACGTATTCATTCGGGGTTATTCCAGTTGTCTTTTTAAAATAGCGGAAAAAGGAAGTGCGAGAACTAAAACCACACAGTTCAGCTAAAGCACTTAAGGTATATTTTGAATATTCATCCTCATTAAGTAACCGTTTAAACTCAGCTATGCGGTAATCATTCAGATAATCATAATAATTCTTGTTCAAGAACTGATTAAACACGTAGGACAATGTATATGGAGAGACGTTCAGCACTGACGCCAAATCCGCAATCTTTAAATCAGGGTTAACATACAGTCTTTTTTCCTGCATCAACATATCCAGTTCGTCTGCCAGCCGATGACATTCTTCCATACTCACATTGCTCTTTCTGTATTTTTCTTCAATTATCGGTTTCTCGGTTTCTATGACGTCCGCCGCAAGAGCCGGAGAGTTCTTTTTTCTCCGGTAATAAGCATAGCTTAAGCATATTATTGCAATCAATAATAGAATTGTTCCCCATAAGGTCGCGTTAAAAGAGGAAGCAATAGTCACTGATAAACAGATTTCTGAACCGGGCTCACCAATCCGACGGATTTTGAATTGATATTTCCCAGAAGACAAGTCATAATAGGTCAGTTCGGATTTACCACCTAACAACTGCCAATCATCATCCATCCCTTCCATTTTATATTCATAAGACATATATGCAGGATCGGAATAGGTAAATCCGGAGAAACAGATAGTCAGATTCTTGTGCGACGGTTCCAAAGAGACTTTATAGAGATGCTGTTCTCTCTGTATAGCAGGATGATAAGGTTCTTTACCATTCACATATACATCTGTGATAGCCAGGGGATAACTATTTTCTTCATCTATATCACGTAAATCCCTGGTCAAATAAATCAATCCTTTGGAATTGCCAAACCAGATTGTTCCCGAAGCATCTATAACAGGACAACAGGTAATAAAAACAGAACTCGGTAATCCATCCACAAAAGTATAAGGAACAATTGTACTTTTTTTATCATAACGGTACAAGCCCAGATTCGTACCAATCCACAGCCACCCTTCACGGTCTTCGATCATAAACATGGCGTCTTTCCCTTCCAAAAGAGTACCTGGCTGGAGTCTTCGAAAATGAGTCATTGACAAATCGGAAATAAAAATGGGGCCTTTATCCGGAAGGAAATAGAGTTCGTGGGAAGAATCTTCATATACTGTTCTGATTTTCTCTTTATGTATAAAGCCTTCGGGGAATACATCTGATTTTATGCTACGAGTGGAAGGATCCCAGATACATAAACCGGTAGCCGTACAAATCCAGCCCTTTCCTGTAGAATCAAAGCATATATCAAGCACATTCCCTTCCGGGAGTTTGGAGTTCGAACTGGTATAGTGATTGAGTTGTTCGCCATCTTTATACTGATACAAACCCATTGAAGTGGCAATCCACAGACAACCGTCATTGTCCGACTTGATGCAGAAAACATGTCCTTTCACAAAAGGAGTCTCCGAAGGTTCAAAATCACGGATAGTTAATGTAGAAGAATCCAGTATATACATGCCACCACCATACGTACCGATATAATACTTTCCCTGAAACGGGTAAATACACATTATCATATTAGAGCGTAATTGAGGTGACTTGAAACTCCTAAAACGCCGATTCTTCTCATCAACATAGAACAAACCATTGCGGGAACCTATCAATCTTTCATTCTCATTGATAGCTATGGCCCGTACCGGTATGTCTTTTGAGTCAAAATAAGGAGAATAAGAATAGGTAGAGAAAAGCCCGCTCTGATACAGTGTATAATCAAGTCCCAACTGATAGAATCCAACCCATATCAATCCTTCTCTGTCCACCAGCAATGAATAGACTGAGTTAGAGCGGATTCCGCCATTAGTACCGGGTTCATAGCAGAAAGATTTCATAACCTTATTTTCCGTGACAGATACAAAATGTACTCCATTTCCGTCTGTTCCAACATAAAGTATATCTTTTCCGTCACCCGACAAAGAGGAAATTACATTGCATCCCAAATCAATCCAATTATCCCTGAACTTCCCTGTCGATATATCGAAAACAACCACTCCATGTTCCATTGTTCCTAAATAGAGCCTGGAACCAATTCGTGCCATTTTCTGATAAGTATAATCCTGTCTATCATTGTCACCGTATGGACATAAAGTTATTTTTCGGGTAGACAGATTCATTGAATATAGTTTGGAGCGGGTCAGAATCCATAATGTATCTTTTTCTCCCATATTCAAATCGACTATGAAATTATCCGATGACCACATATCCGCATTGATAGTAATCTGCTTCATTTCATTATTTTTGCAGACAAACAATCCTTTTTCGCTGCCAATATATAAGGTTCCCTGCGCATCGGTCAATAAAGAACGAACTCCGAATTTTATCACTTCAGCAACAAACGGTTCTAATTTACCGGATTCTTTATTTATCCGCCAAAGGCCCATATCATTTCCCACCCAAATCTGATTGCCTTGCGTTTCTGCAATAACATTCACCCATTTCAGTTTCTCATCATCTCCGAATATCGGATAATGCTTGAAACGGAAGCCATCAAAACATTCAACTGACGTAGCTGTTCCAATCCAAAGATAACCTACGGAGTCTTTATACAAGGCACTGACCGTTAAATCAGATAATCCATTTGTTTCTGACAGACCGCGAAAGGAATAAGAAATCGGATAGGCAGACAGAAAAAAAGAAATAAATATAAGGCTTGTTATATGTCGTATCAGATTATTCATAGGATTCATATTTGATAAAACAATGCAAACCTACATAAAATATCCCTAATTTTATGTAGGTTTATACAAAAACAAAACACATTCCTCATTAAAAATGAGTGTTAATCTACCAGCTTTATACTCAATTGGGATTGTTTATAAACAACAGGAATTCTCTTATTATTAACCTCTACTCTTACAGGCTTTTTCTTACTCCTGAAACTGGCATTTATCTTCGGTTGTCCGTCTATCCAAAGATTGAGTTTCTTATCTTCTTCCTTTTGAATGACAAACAACTTGGCCAAAGAAGAAAAATAGGTTTCCTTATCACGTCTTAATGCACTTCCATAGCAGATAAAGAAATCTGTGGCGTCTTTAGCTTCCGTTCCTTCAGGATAAGAGACTGCAAACATATAGGCATCTGTCATCCAGCCGTCCGGCATAATCCAGGAGTTGCTGTGCATCAGCCTGCCGTCTGCTAATTGATTAATATAAAGATCGGTCACTTTACCTTTGTGGCGGATACGAAGACCAATCCAGTCCTGCCCTTCCCGCCGTTCCATTTGCGGCAGATCTTTTTCATCAGGAGTATCCTTCAAAATAATAGCTGTCAGCCCTTTTACACGGTTCACTTCTGCGGGCAAATGGAATGAATAATAAGTTTCGGTACCTTTCAGATCTTCAGTTGGAGCCTGTATTTCTTCCCAATACAAATCTTCCGGATAATCGTGCACAAAATCGGACTTAGCAAGCAAACGGGGATAAAGAGGACGAATCACAACGGAAGAATTACCATTCGTCACATTCACGTCAACTCCCGACTTTTTATAAGTCCCGTTGGTATGCCACAGCCATTCAAAACGACCGACCTTATGCGTCTTTAAATCATCAATCATGTAAATCACATCATCCATCCAAAGAAAATGACGGAAATTACGGCTGAAATTGTTTGAAACGGGCCCCGTTCCATTAGCCAGGACATATTTCACATTTCCCGCATCCAAAAGATGATATAAATATCCCCGCAAAGTAGAACCGCTATATTGCTGCTCACGGGGTTGTCCCTCGCCATTGAACAGTACTACATTATGCGCCTGGCTTTGAAAGAAATAATTTCGATAAGCAGGATTAGGATACCAGCAATTTCCACCGTCTTTTATAATGTCCACTCCTTTGTGAAATATAATAAAGGAATTGGCGTCCGCATGAGAGTGATTCCATGTATGACCGCTTTTTACAGCCAGCATCGTAGCATCCTTTTCCCACGAATTGCGCATCGTAGCCCAGCCAAAATCAGAAAATAATTGAGAAGTCGGTAATTGAGGTATAGCGGGCGCCTTACTCAAATCGGGAGTATAAAGAAAGCCCATCGGACGATTCAGAAAATATCCGTCACGATGTTGTCCTTGTTCCACTTGACTGATATACCACAAAATAGTTGGATCTTTCATCCCCAATGCATACAATAGCATCATACTGGATTCTGCCGATACATTTTTATGGCTATCTCCAAAATTCAAACTATGTAGCATACCTGTACGCGGATAGCAGACTTGTGAGAAGTAACTCGGCAATTTTGCTAATTGAGGAATATTACCCGGATTCTGTCCGGGATGAGTATTTATCCAAGCTATCCTGAACAACAAAGCTTCCTGAATACCAAAGTTGGCGTAATTCAGACTTTCATACATTCCGCCGGCCTCATCAAAACTCTTTGCTTTCTGCTGCAATACATCACCTGCAAAGTCGAACCATTCGGGAAGAGATTCGTGAAGTTGCTCCACCCATTCCCTGGCTTCGGGGATTTCGTTTTGAAGGCTCATTGCCAATAATCCCCCTTGGCAAACGCAGGAAGTCCACCAGTTATGCCCCATTGAATTCAATGAGTGGATACGGGTCGGTTCCAACAGCCAGTCACCTAATGCAGGTTCCAGAGCAAGTCGTTTTAAGCCTTGAGCAATCTCTTTCTTTTCCGAAGATGAAAGAATATCATAGGCTGCATCATAACCCATAGCGCACAGGAAACTTTTATGTGCCAACCCCAGATGTGAGCGCCACACCGGGATACGTGCCAGCATTTCCTTATCTCCCCATGTTTCGGCTTTCACAGCTTTCAGCAGTATCTCTTTTATTGAATTTACATAGCTTTTGTCTTTTGTCATCAGATAAGCCAATGCCAGATAATCCAGTTTGTTGAAGTCATTCTTTTGTAAAGCTGCATCGGCAGTCTGTTTAATGCTTTCCCAGGCTTCCTGCAATTTCGGTTCATTCTGCATACGCTGCTTCACTTGCTGAATGCGTTGCGGAGTATATAAGAGTGAAGGATGATTTATTTTCTGCGCTTGTATGTATGATGACGAAAGACACAAAAAACAGATGATAGCAATAATAGTTTGTTTCATAATATTTGGCTTATTCTATATATTGACTACTTAACAATCTCCGAAACCGTCCGCGAAATCACAGGACTGCCATAGAACGAAGAAAAACCGTCTTCCTTAGCAGAAGAACCTACTACATGGGCGATAAAGAAGCCGTAAACACTATCACGTTTATTTATCCAGGGGTAAGCGCCAGCCCAACCCGGAGAACTGATTTGATAGGCTTCGCCCGTCTTCTTATCTATTAATTCACGCCATTCGCCCAATCCATAGATACCGGTATGCGACTGTCCCAGTGCTATTTCCGTGTATTCCCCGGGAGAAACAAGGGCATCCTTTACTTGATTAGCCTGCATTTCCTTTACTGTCTCCGCAGTCAGTATCCGTTTTCCTTCATACGTTCCTTCATGGTAAATCATAGATAGGAAATGAATATAATCGTTCAAGGTAGTACACAGACCACCACCTAACATCGGGGCATGTCCGCCATCAGTATTTATCGGAGTAAAATGAGAATTCTTCATTTCCAATGGTTGCGCCAATAGTTCTTGAAAGAGAGTTTCAAACTCTTTCCCCATTGCCGCTTCCGCCATTCTTCCGGCAATCTGCATGGCAAGCCCCCCATACTGGAACCGGCTTCCCGGAGTAAAAACCGTATCTAACGGCAATATCTCAATAATGGCAGAATCCAAATGATTGTAATTATCTACACGCGGTTCAGGAAGATAGGGACGCACTCCGGAAGTATGAGATAACAATTGTCGCAAAAGGATTTTTCCTTTGGCATCTCCCTTAAATTCCGGCAACCACTTTTCCACAGGGTCATCCCAGTCCAAACTGGTACTATCCACAACCGCTCCGATAACAGCAGCCGCCACCCATTTTCCGGCAGAAGCTACGTATACTTTTGTATCAGGAGTATAGCTACCATAGTTCTTCTGAAAAATGACAGAATCATTCTTTACTACACAGATAGAAGCACCTGGATAGTACTCTTTACTCACCCAGCCTTGAATAACAGAATCTAATAAAGAGAAGTTATAACGACTCCCTTGTACGGATGATACATTGCAGGAACCTGCAATAAAACAGATACTTATAAAAATTACGATTAATAATCTTCCCTTCATTTTCGTTATCTATTAACTTCGTATTAAACACAAATTACACGAACTACGCTGTTGTTTGATGCAATTATATTTGATGCAATTATAATTATAAAACCGCGTAATTCGTGTAATTCGTTCTTAAAACTTTCTATTTCGACTGCAAATCCCAATATACCACATAACGCTGATGATGCAAATCATAAAGCGGACGAATCACATCTCCTTGTTCTGTTGTAAATTTCAGGTCTTTTCCTGTACGCTGCAAAGTACGTTCCGGATGTTTCATATCTACTTTCAATAAGGTACGCAAATCGGCAGGCACATGGAAATTATAAGTATAATAATCATTATAAAGAGCAGGATTAGAGAAAGGTGCGGGAGCCTGCATACCTTCCGTACCCCGTTCTCCGGCAAGCACTAACGGGCCATACAATAAAGCTACCTTATTCGGATTATCGGGAGTGGCTTCCAATGCAATCTGCATCGGGTAAGTAGCCGAGATACGGTCATTATCTTTCCAGTCACGGGTGATAGCGATGTAAGAACCCGGCTTTTGTTTTACTGCTACTTTTTTACCGTTCACAAGAACTTCCGCTTTTTTACTCCATGAAGGATATCTTAGATAAACAGTAGTACGAACCGGTTTTTCGGCACGAATAGTAAACCGGGTCGTTTCCTCTTTCGGAAATTCCGTTTCCTGGAGAAGGGTTAACCCTTTTTCTTTCCAGGTGACTTGGGAAGGAATAAACAGATTTACGTAGATTCCCTGGTTGTTGTGGTAGTAGATAGCTTCTCCATATTTAGCATGATTTTCGAATCCACTGCCGACACAACACCAGAAAGAGTTCTCTTTGGTACTATACAGTTTATGTGAACCCGAAAGTAAGGGTAAGAAATAAGTGACCATTCCTGTTTCCGGATCTTGCTGTCCCAGGATATGATTATATAGTGCCCTTTCATAATAATCGGCAATAGATGAATCGCCCGTCCAACAGAAAAGATGACGGCTAAGCTTCAACATATTATAAGTACAGCAGGTTTCTCCGGTATAGCCGGTCAAATGTTTAGAGAATTTCTTCGGGGCGAAAAAATGCTCCTTATCACTACTGCATCCCGGAGCAAAAGTATGGTGGTCAATCATGGTATGCCAGAAGAATTCCGAGAGCTTTTTGCTGGTCTCATTCTCTGTCAGTTCATAGTTACGCGCTTCGGCTATGACTTTCGGGATAAACGTATTCGTATGCTTGGTTCCCAAATCGTCCCGAAGTTCTTTCAACGGGTCAATTACATCATTATGGTAGAAATATTCAGCCAACCAACGGTACCGTTCATCTCCTGTGATAGCATACAAATTGTAGAATGATTCATTGACACCTCCAAACTCATTACGTATCATGAGTTTGCGGGTTTCTTCACTAAGTGGTTTCAGTTTGTTATAAGCCCAGTCGCCCATTTTGGTCACTGTTTTCAAAGCCTGCTGATTATCCGCATACAGATATTGGTCTATCAGACCGGAATAAAGCTTATGCAAGGTGTACCAAGGTGCCCAAACGCTCTTTCCCCGGATATTACGATTTATCAGTTCTTCGGGAAAAGCACTTAAATATCCGCCTTTCAAAGCGTTCTGAACTTCGGTCAGCCCGTTGACAAGGCTATCCCCTTTCAACTTGAAAATCTCACTTCCGGTAGCAGCATACATCAAAGCGTAAGCCGAAAGCAGATGTCCGGTAGTATGTCCGCGAAGCTCACAGTCCAAGGATTCCCAGCCACCAAGTTTTTTCACTGTCATATAACCGCCTTCACGACCAGCAAAGACTCCGGCATTTGTCCGGAAACTATGCAACAGGCGACTTACGTCGATAGAGGTCATCCATGCGGAATCCCGCAACATATTGTCACGAAAACGACTCGGTAATAAACGGACGTCTTTCAAATCAAAACTTTCTACCCGAACAGGAGCCACTGTCTCTTTTTTCATTTTCCCCTGGTGCTGTCCGGGGTACACAGATTGAGCCGACGATATAGCCGATACTGCCAATAATGCGATTGCAACTAAAGATTTCTTATTCATAATCATTTTTAATATCCTTATTTATTATTGGATACGAATAGACTCCGCCTATTACTCAATGCAAAAATACGAATTTAATATTTCATGGATAAATGAAAAAACTCCGTTCTACCGGTTCGGCAGTCTGTACTTCTCCTGCCAATCCATATTGCCATGCCACCACAGTCACTTTCAACGGGAACTTACTGCGTGGGGGAATTCGAGTAAATACCAACTTGTTTCCCTCTATTTCTGCCGGCCCTTCTTTCACGTAGTAATATACGGGTAACCCGCAATCGGAAGTTGCATGTAAAGAGATAGTTTCCGTGCCTTGCTTCACATCGTCAAGACCCGGGAAAAGAATATGCTGACGTTTACCTTCCGTATTGCGATAGGGAATCCGGAAACTAAGTTCCTGAACTGTGCTTTTATAGTGCTTGTCACCGTCATTACCGGCTAGAAGGCAAATATCTCCCGTACGGCGCTGATTGTACATTCCCATACGGTAGAAACGGACAGTAAAAGTAGTGTCGTTCACTTTCTGAACCGGGCCACAGATACGGGTTATTTCAGGAGAAGTGAGCGAATGTTCGTCAGAAATTGCAGTATGCAAGCTATCCGTATATACAGCTTTCAGATGAAAAGTCAATCCGTCTTTTTCCGGCAGGAAGCGGGCGGCAACTTTCACATGGGATTTGGGATTATATGTGAGTAATTGCCCCTTTTGTACAAAACCTAAATATTGTGGTTTCTTCCCTCTCTCCCGGCGATAGCGTTCTTCCGTCATTTCAGCCATTTCCTTATCGAAATACCAGAATGCATCGTGCGAGTCTCCTTTATACTCTTTATAAGGAGCAGCTTTTGCACGTTTCTTCTGATTCGGATGCCACCTTTCGGCAAGCCAGCCATTCTGCGGATTCAGTTTCTTCAATTCCACAGGCTTATTCAAATCATACGTTGCAGGCATACGATATTCCAGTGCTTTCTTTAAGAACAACGCAATATAACCAGCGGTGCGGTCGGCTATATCGAAATGTCCTCGTCCTGTGTCGCAAAGGAAAGAGACGCAACTTTTAGGATACATCATACGGAATGCCAAAGCCGGATTTACACGGTCTTCCCACCATTCGTATTCGCCTTCAATCATCAATCCAGGGATGCCGTCAATCGTACGTTTTCCCCACTCCATATTGTCACGACCATATCCGGTAAGGTTAGTGCGTGGCGCATCTCCATGCAAAGAGATAATGGCTAATGTGCGGTCGGGATTCCAGGCCGCAAAGTTCCACGGATAGGTAGCCATTGCCGAATGTCCGAACGGAACAATCGGAGCATATTTCAATTCGTTATATCCGCTAACAGAAGCAAAGTCATCCAGCATTTGTTCAAATGCCTTCTGGCTTCCGGCAGTTATGTCCCACTTCTGATCCCATCCCGGAGTAATCCATATCAGTGCCAGACCTATTTCTGACATTTTCTCCCGAAACAAGGCGTTCTCAAACAGAGTTTCTTCCGTCATATTATGAGTACCTATCATAACCCCTTTTACTTGGACACAATCAGACGGTATCCATAAAAAAGCCTGCGGATGGTCATTCGTCTCGTTGGAAACAATACCCGAAATCTGCACGGACCACTGCCATTCGGCAGCTATGCTACTTGGCAATAAACTGACAGCCAATATTACAAATATAAAAAAACGAAGTAGTTTCATGTTTAATTCATTTATCATTCTCCCATATAATACGCAGTAATGACTACATATACTCAACCGAAAAATATAAAAAAACTATTATTATCGGAAGCCTTTCACCGGCTATTCCACAAAAACGTTGTATCTTTATTCTCAATTAAGAAAGGAGTTATATGGATTTACGTACAGCAAATGTCACAAGATATATTCTTGCCCTGCGGGAAGGGGGCTCATTACCGGCTTTGGCCGAAGCTGACGATGAATTTAAGTATGTGGTAAAATTCAGAGGGGCAGGACACGGGACGAAAGCGCTGATTGCCGAACTGATTGGCGGGGAAATTGCCCGTACGTTGGGGTTCAGAGTACCGGAGATTGTTTTTCTGAACCTGGACGAGGCTTTCGGACGGACGGAAGCGGACGAAGAAATACAGGATTTGCTTCAATGGAGCCGCGGGTTGAATCTGGGGCTGCATTTTCTGTCGGGAGCATTAACGTTCGACCCCGTTGTGCATAAAGTGGACGGTAAGACAGCCTCGCAAATTGTGTGGCTGGATGCCTTATTGACCAATGTAGACCGTACTATCAAAAATACGAATATGCTGATGTGGCATAAGGAACTGTGGTTGATTGACCATGGAGCTTCCCTCTATTTTCACCATTCATGGACTACTTGGCAAAAGCATGCGCTTAGTCCGTTCGTGCAGATAAAAGACCATGTGCTGTTGCCGTTTGCTGATAAATTGGAAGAGGTGGATGCTGAGTTCAAGCAACTGCTGACTTCTGATAAAATCCGGGAAATAGTCAATGCAGTTCCCGACGACTGGCTGAACTGGACAGACGGACAGGAAACTCCGCAAGACCTGAGAGATATTTATATTCAATTTTTAGAAGAAAGGATAAACCATTCCGAAACATTTGTAAATGAAGCGCAAAATGCAAGAAAGGCACTTATATGAATACGCAGTCATCCGTTTCGTCCCCAGGGTTGAACGTGAGGAATTTATTAATGTAGGTATTGTACTGTTTTCCAAACGGTGCAAGTATCTTAAATCCCTTTATACAATAAATGAAAATAAATTGAAACTGTTTTCTTCCGAATTGGACGTTAGTTGTTTGAAAGAGGGATTACAGGTCTTTGATAAGATATGTCTGGGGAATGAGGAAGGGGGAGCGATAGCGAATATGGATATTCCCGACAGATTCCGCTGGCTGACTGCGGTGAAAAGTTCCTGCATACAGGTATCCCGTCCGCATCCGGGATTTTCCACTGACTTGGACAGGACTTTGGAAAGGCTGTTCGAAGAGCTCGTATTATAATAATAGGAGGCTGTTTAACAAGTTATATAATGCCTACCACCTCCCCCTAGGGGTACTCCTCCTTCCAGAAGGAGGAGACTTTTAAATACTATCGACTTGTTAGACAGCCTTTGAACATACATAAACCTATCATATTAGTATATCAGGTTTCCAGCCTATAAATTAATTTCATCCCCGTAATCCCTCTTATGTTTCTTTGCAGACAAATGTAAACAAAAAGAAGATACATCTTTATCCACCACAAGATTGTTCTATTAATTAATAAGCCTTGTTTCCGTAGAAGCCTTTATTTATTCATAAGGCTTCTTTTACTTGATTTAACTCCATATACCACGAATCCGGAGAACAAAATACGCTGAAAATAAGTATATATATGGAAGGCCGAAGCGAAGACAGAGTTATCCGTAAAAATGGTAGCAAAACCCGTAATCTATATAAATACAAATTACTTTTTACTGAATAACTTTGCATACAGAAAAAAGGTAGTAATAATATTAGAATATGCTTTTAATTTAAGATAGCTTGATTATGGAAAAGGTAAAATTGAACAATGGCATTGAAATGCCTATTTTGGGTTATGGTGTTTATCAGGTTACTCCTGAAGAGTGTGAACGTTGCGTATCGGATGCAATCAGTGTAGGATACCGTTCTATTGATACGGCACAAGCCTATCATAATGAGGAAGGTGTAGGAAATGCAATCAGCAAATGCGGTGTGCCACGTGACGAACTGTTCATCACTACAAAAGTGTGGATTTCAAATGCCGGTTACGAAAAGGCTAAAGCTTCTATTGATGAGTCGCTGCGCAAGTTAAAGAGCGATTATATTGACTTATTGCTCATTCATCAACCATTCGGTGATTATTACGGAACGTACCGGGCTATGGAAGAAGCATACAAGGCCGGAAAAGTTCATGCTATCGGCGTCAGCAACTTTTATCCCGACCGTTTTGTAGACTTGGCGGAATTCTGTGAAATCACTCCTGCCGTCAACCAAGTGGAGACGCACGTTTTCAATCAACAGATAAAGTTACAGGAAGTAATGAAGGAATATGGGACTAAGATTATGTCATGGGGGCCGTTTGCCGAAGGAAGGAACGACTTCTTTACTAATGCAACTCTTCAGGAAATCGGTAAAGAGTACGGCAAATCAGTGGCACAGATTGCACTGCGTTATCTGATTCAACGCGATATCATAGTTATTCCTAAGTCTACCCATAAGGAACGTATGATTGAGAATTTCAATGTATTCGACTTTGCGTTAACACCGGACGATATGGCTGCTATTGCCGAGCTTGATACAGCCCAAACCTTATTCTTCTCCCACTATGACCCGGAAATGGTAAAGTGGCTGATTAATTATAGTAAATAACAGTTCACCATAATTTTCTTTTTCAGGCACGGATTACACAGATTACACTATTGCTTTATGTTATCATAATTCATAAAACCGTGGAATCCATGTAATCCGTGCCTTAAAGGGATAATTATTAACTTGCTTACTTAAGCGGAGTAAAATGCAACGCAGCTCCGCCACTCGCCTTCAACTTCAAGACAAGTTTGTCGCCTGCCTTTATTTTCTTATGAGTACTGCGTACTTTCGTCCGTGTATTCAGCTTGTCGTCATCTTCATACAGATGAAGCAGATACTTTTTTCCCTGTTCCAGAAAATCAGTAGTCAATGTGACAGTGCGGGCTTCCGTGTTTGTCATTGCTCCAACAAACCAGTCATTTCCCGAACGACGTGCCTGAACGATATACTCACCAATTTCTCCGTCAAGCGCACGGCTATCGTCCCATACACTCGGAATGGCTTTCCAAAATTCGAGTTCTTCTTCTCCTTTATAAAATTCCGGTCGGTCATACCAGAACATAAATTGCAAAGGGCTGTAATACACTGCTGCCATCGCCAATTGATGTGCTTTCGTATTCTTCACTCTGCCATTAAAATAACACAGTGTATAATCCGCAGCGCCTGCCAGGAAACGTGTATACGGAAGAATCGTGTTATGTAAAGCATCCGGCATCTCTTCATTGCCACCGATGCCTTCCTGTGTCATCAAGTTAGGATAAGTACGGCTGAAACCTGTCGGACGATATTCATCGTGAATATCCACCATCAGACCGTATTCTCCACATTTGCGAACTGCATCATGCAGCCAGGTACTCCAACGCTGATTACCAATCTGTACAAAACCGAACTTGATACCTTTCAATCCCCACTTCTTATATAAAGGTAATAAAGTATCCAATTGCTGCACCAATGCACGCTGATTGACGTATACCATAAGTCCGATTCCCTTCGATTCGGCATACTGGCACAAAGCAGGTATATCAAGGTCTTTATCCGGAGAAACAGTAGTAGCGTCCGAACTCATCTTCATTTCCGGCCCATACCAGCCTGCATCCATATGCACATACTGAATACCGCGCTCTGCCGCAAAGTCAATAGCCGCTTTCACCCTTTCTTGCTTCAAGTCGCCCGAACGGAATACTTTTCCCGGTTTAATCCAGGAAGTATCAGCCAGTTTGCAAGCCGGATTCAGATTCAAGACAATATCATTGTTGTTAATCAAATCGACCGGACGTTCGCCAACCATGATAACGCGCCACGGAGTGCTATAAGGAGAAATTATATCGACACTGCTATACAGGCTTGTCTCCAAAGTGGAAGGTTTGTCTGCCGACAAACGGAATTTGCCACGAGCATAATCCACCATTTCCGCTTCCAACAGGGCAACTGATAACCCGTCGGGCAGTTTCAATGTCAAAGGACGTTCACTTTCTTCTTTTCCCCAACCTTCCAGCGGACGAAGTGCATAAGGCCCTTGTGCCCAACGCTCATAATAAGCCATTGTTCCTTGAGGCATTGTGAAACTGGTTTGCTCGCCTATGATATGCAGGAAAAGCCCATTTGTTGTTTCCGGGAAATGATAGCGGAAAGCGACTCCTTCATTATAGGCACGCACTATGATATTCATAAAGTAATTCTTACGCTTATCATAGCCACCTTCCTGTGCTCCGTCTCCTTCGCCTTTCTTGAATTTCAGGGTCATCTCATTATAACAGTCACGAATCTCGGCACGTTCCCCATATACAGGTTTCCATGTTTCATCCGCTTTCCGTCGCTCTGTTCCCGTCAACTTCAGATTCTCACACCAGAAATGACAAGTGTCATTCGGAACACCCAGTGCCGACTCGAACAACTGATTTTCAATCAGGACACCCAATTTACTTTCTTCAATTACCGGACGGTTCTTGTAAGTCAAGGTGTAATACATTTGTGCATTATCCTCTCCCACCGCACGCTGATAGAAGGTAAAACGATATGCTCCGTCGGGAGATGTCAGTTCCTGGCGGGTTTCTGTCATTACATCCTGCGCTTTCAACAATGCCGGTACCACCAGCAATAAAAGCAAAATTCTTTTCTTCATTCTATTTACGTTCATGTTTATTCTTCTTTCCTATTAGATACGAACGAGAAGGAAATTATACTCAACACCAAATATACGATAAAAAATAAAATATAATTTTTAGTTCCGCTGTTTAATAGTATCTTTACTATCTTCGAAAATGAGAATCCGGGGTTACCCATGCGTGTAGACCACGGACGTATGCTGGATCTGGCACAGGTGGAAGGAATGATGGCTGTAATAGATGATGAGAACGCACGTCAGATGAAGTTTTAGCCAGTAATAGCAGGTACAACGCAACCGATAAGCACTAGCATATCTTATGAAAAGCCATAAGTCCTATAACAACAACCATATAGATCACTTATGTTTATCTCCTTTGTTCTTTAATAGCTAACTATTGCCAGCCTGTCCGTTAACCCGTGTTAGCTGATAAGCTTACCAAGGTTAACAGACAAGCTAACAAAGGTAAGCCTACATATTTCCTTATTACTTTATGCATTAATCCCGTATGCTTTTAGTAACAAATGTATAGGAATAACACAATGGATGACAGTGAAGGAGCGAGGGTAAAAACGTCATAAACTTTTTTTCGTATCACTTTATATGCATCTTATCCACAAACTCTCTCTTGTTTATATTCAGCTCATCCGGTGAAGTCACCCGCTTGCCATTCAATACGATATTTTCAAACAAGATATCCTCCACTTTTCTATCTTTATCGTAGCCTTCAAACAAAGAAGGATTAACAAACTTTCCCGTGCAGGAAATATTACGAAAGACGATGTTCCTGACACCTCTGCCGGGTCCCGTGTTATATTTTCGGTTATACATCACCCGAAGATGAAATAGCTGCCCTTCCTGAATATGTTCCACACGAATATCCTCAAAAGTTATATTCTGCGCAAGATTATGGTCGCCCACATTGATAGCCATACAACCTTGATAATCACGGTCATCTTCATCATGTTCCAAAATATCTATGTTCTTAAATAGCATATCTTCCAAAACTTCATCTCCCGTTTCGGTGTTCCCGTGCGTACCTATATTGATAGGATGCGCAATATCCGCCCATAGAGTAGAATTCAGAACACGAACATTACGACAATCTCCATAAAAATTCCAACGATGCGTATAAAAAGCTATACAATCATCCGAATTACGGAGAAATACATCATCAATCGTCACATCCGAGCAAGACATAAAATCCAGTCCGTCACTCCACCCCTGATAGCTAAATGATTTCAAGTTCTTTATGGTGATTCCGGTAGACTGTCCGCCGGAAACTGTATAATGTCGTGAATTAATGACCGTAATCCCCTCAATCAGTACATTTTTGGAATAAGCGATTGATATTCCCTGTTGAGGTTCAAGCAACATCCCATGCCCCAGAATTTTCACATTCTCTACACTGTCGCAATTCAAACGCCCTTTCAGCACTGCGCCACCTTCGAGATAAACCGTTGTATTGGAAGGGATACGGAAACACTTACCGGTCGTATCGGTAGGCTCATGTATTCCTGATTCGAAGTACATCACATTCGGATCGTTCTTATCCGGTACATTCTCAATGATAGGATTGGCAAACACGTGCAGGTTACTCAAACGGTCACCATTAAACTCGACTGACAGTTTCTGCGGTTTGTCTATCGTAAATAAAAGAAAGTTCCCGTCTATCTCCGGTTGAATGCCTTTAGCCAAAGGACGCACTACTGCCGAACGGATCTCGCCATTGTTCTTTTGCACAAGAACTTCCACCTTTCCGGAGAAATCGAATTGAACCATTGTGGCATCGGACTTCGTATCCATATCCACCTTTACATTATATTCATACAGGTCTACCCACTCCTTTTTTCCCACCTGTCGCACTTTTACAGTATAATCATCGTTGTGACGGGCATAGTAGATGCCTGTCGGAACAGGATAAGTAATGATTTTCGCTTGTACGCCCAAACCTGTCAAAGCAAGCAAAAATGTGATTGTTATTCTTCCCAATTTATTCATTTCCAATTTTTATTAGATACTAATGTGGATTCCGATACCGTTCCGTTTTTTATCTTTTTTCCTTCAATAACAACCGTACAGGGAGCGGAAGAAAGAATATACCATTTCCCCTGTTTCTTTTCAAGCAATACATTAGCAACAGTATCGGCCTGAATCCTTATTCCTGGTGCAACCAACAAGGTGCCGTTTCCCAGGAATAAAGTCCGGTTTCCATCATATTCATTGCTGATAACCGCATAATCCGCTTTTACTTTCATCCCCTGATAAGTAGCGGTCTGCGCTGCATCAGAAAGAGAGAATATGTGGTCGATGCGTCCGTTCTTACTTTTTACACAAATTCCTGCAAAGTCATTCAAAGCAGTTTCCTCCACATCGAAGTAAGAAACCGACTCAATGGCCGACGGCTCTTTCTTCGTACTCGGCTCATAGACAGACACAAAAGGACGATTCCAAGCCTCTCCATGCTGACGAGCCACAAAAGTCAACGTCGGTTGTTCCTTTATATTATATGGCATACCGGGTGTACGGCTTAGCCCTTCGGTCATAGGAGCAAGCGCAGTAAAGACCTCGCGTTCCGGTTCTCCCTTCATCCAGAGATTCATGTATATATCATCACCGCCTTTATCTTTCATATCAATTGTAAAGGTAGCTTTCACATCTTTATTGGTTGCAGCCATTTTCTTATCATACAAATAAGAGTAAGCATAAAGATGCGCTCCCGCAAAAGCCAGTTCTTCCGTTGGTTGCAAATTCAAATCCGTGCCGTCAGCTGCGGTTAATGTCATTGACTGTCCGAGGTTATGATAGAAGTAATCATGCATTTTATCCCCTCCCCGTTCTTTCCGGCTGCGGAAGACATCGACATAATATCCTGTATCAGGACCTGTTGTTACAATACTCATCATACGAGTCTGGTCCGCTCGACTTTCCGGTTCACGGAAATAAACATTACTATACGTAACAGAAGTAAACTCCTTGCCCGGTTCCGCTGAAGCCGGAAAACAGGAACGCAAATCAAAGGAATGATTGCTTTTCATCACCGGATAGCTTGATATCCCGTCTACACAAACCGTATTATGGCTGGGGAATTGAGAATAATATTCGGCATAATCCAGTCCGCTATACAAAAAAAGACCGATACCGGCATCGGGACCGAGCACATACCCTTTTCCGTAAAGCTCCATTGAGATGCCATTAGCATGCATGTGGTTTCCTTCACTTGCATTCAGAGAAATCATCAGGCTGTTACGCGGGTTCATACCATTCCGTTGCACCAGCCATGACACATTGGGAGCATAAAACAAAGGAGAGACATAATCCTCTATTTTTCCCGGTTTCACATTGGAGTCGAGTTTCAAAGGCTTGTCCTCAAAGAAAGAGTTGACAGATACACGAACGTTCTTCTTTTCCCCTTTATCCGCATCCGTTTCCGGATTCAGGCATTTCAGCAAAGCTGTGAAATAATCTTCCTGCTCCTTCTTTCCGTTTGCCTGTGCATTCTGTATCATACGGATAAAGAAATTCGTATTCAAATACCCCGGATGTGTATCACCAAAACCACAAATCATCCGATTAGGAAACAGATATTGAGGAGTAGCCGCCACGGCTTTCGACAGTACAGGCATTGCTTTTACTAAATCATAATGCAAGTTGTTGTCAAACTGATTGGCAAAATTTGCATAATCATTGATTACCACACTGCTATATCCCGGACATTCCGCCCATATTCCCGTTTCAGCATCAAAGCCATAGTCTGCAAGACGGGTTAAACTCCACTGACGGATTCCGGAACGGTTTAATACATAATCAATATAGTATTCACGTCCTTTACCGTCTGCGTATTCCTTATTATCTTCGAGCACCAATCCCACATTCATAATATATCGTGCCTGCAACAAATCCCAGTTGTTATGAGGGACACCGTTGGCTATGATATTATCCGCCCATTTCTTGAACGCCCCGGCATAGATTGTCATCTTGTCGGGATAATTGGTTTTCAGATAGTTGTATAGAAAATCATATAAAGGGACAGCGATATGCAATGCATCTTCGTGAATTACCTCAAAAGAAGTCAGTCCCACCAAAGTCTGTTGATGACCGTGATTCAGGTCAACAGGAACATTCCTGTAATAAATTCCGGTCATGTACGTATCAAAGACACCGGCAGCCAGCTTTGCAAACTTCCCGTCCCCCGTCATCCAATAGAGGAAAGCGGCGTCACGGGCTATTCCAAGGATTTCACAGTTCAGACTTTCTATATTCCGACCGGTTTTCGACGGATGCACACTCTCCAATGGTCGGTCGGGTAGTGCATTATTACAGAATGTCACGTTCCCATTCTCATCATCATCATAAGGCACTACATCCGCCAACTTAGGACGCCCGTGAGTGGCAGTTGTTCCTCGCGTACCGGTATAACGCACCGTAGGATAAGGAGCCTTCTTCCCTCCCGCATGATCGAAAGTCTCTCCTTTCACATATACTTCGGTCGCATGAGACTTCCAATACATAGCCAGACGGGATAACAACCACGTCGGCTGAACGTCCGTCAACCGGGTATATGCTTCCGTCCGCTCCTTCAGTTTATTGAATACATCTTCCGCCCACGCTTCGGTTTTAATCAGATTCCATGTTTCCCGCTTTCCCTCCGGCGTAGTCAGCACACGCGGATGTTCTTGCGGCATATTCTCCGGCAACGGGATTTCCTGTCCCGACGCAACATTCAGAAAGCATAAAAAATAGAGTCCCAGTAAAAATTGTCTCATACTTTAAATATCTTTTTTAGGTTTACTACCTATTAAATACGAAGATAGAGATTTATTTACCTAACCACATCGGAAAAGTCCACTTTTTATTTGCCTCAATCCACGCCTTTATTCCAAACAAAGATTTATATTTGCAAAAAACCGACTAACAATTCTAATACTTATGAAAATTCTATCTATCCATGATTTGGCTACAATCAGGAAGAAAGCGGAACACAACTTATTATTGCGCGAAGAAAGCAATGAGAAAGTTTCCGAAAAATGCTACGGACTATCCTCCGGTGCACAGCATCTTCAGATACTTATCTGCGGAGGTACAGGTTGTAAAGCATCTTCCAGTCAAGGTATTACGGACAATCTTCTGAAAGCTATCGAAAAGAACGGAATAACCGGTAAAGTGGAGGTCATCACCGTAGGTTGTTTCGGCTTTTGCGAGAAAGGTCCTATCGTGAAAATCATTCCCGACAATACTTTTTACACCCAAGTCACTCCCGAAGATGCGGAAGAAATCATCAACGAGCATATCATCGGAGGACGGAGAATCAAAAGACTGCTCTATGTAGACCCTAAAACGGAACATACCGTCAGCGACTCCAAACACATGGACTTCTACCGGAAGCAACTCCGTATCGCCTTGCGCAACTGCGGTTTTATCGATCCCGAAAATATCGAAGAATACATCGCCCGCAAAGGTTATTTCGCATTAGCCGATTGTCTTCTCAACAAACAACCACTAGATGTAATCGACATCATCAAACGTTCCGGACTCCGCGGACGAGGCGGAGGAGGTTTCCCGACAGGACTGAAATGGGAGTTTGCCCACAAACAGAAATCGGACATTAAATACGTTGTCTGTAATGCCGATGAAGGAGACCCCGGCGCATTTATGGACCGTTCTATTATGGAAGGAGACCCGCACTCTATCGTAGAAGCGATGTGCGTCTGCGGTTACTCTATCGGTTCTTCCAAAGGCTTAGTTTACATCCGCGCCGAATACCCGTTGGCTATCAACCGGCTGAGAATAGCTATCAACCAGGCACGCCAATACGGTTTGTTGGGAGATCATATTTTAGGAACAGAATTCAGCTTCGATATAGAAATACGTTATGGGGCAGGCGCATTTGTCTGCGGTGAAGAAACCGCCCTGATTCACTCTATGGAAGGGAAACGAGGCGAACCGACTTTAAAACCGCCCTTCCCCGCCGAATCCGGTTATCTGGGTAAACCCACCAACGTAAATAATGTAGAAACGCTTGCCAACATTCCCATTATTCTGACCAAAGGTGCCGAGTGGTTTGCCGCAATCGGAACAGAACGTTCCAAAGGAACCAAAGTGTTCGCCCTCGCAGGAAAGATTAACAATGTCGGCCTGATCGAAGTACCTATGGGAACTACACTCCGAGAAGTAATCTATGAAATCGGCGGAGGTATCAAAGGGGGAAAGAAATTCAAAGCTGTACAGACGGGAGGTCCATCGGGTGGCTGCCTGACGGAAAAACATCTGGATACCCCGATTGATTTCGATAACCTGCTGGCCGCCGGTTCCATGATGGGTTCCGGAGGAATGATTGTCATGGACGAAGACGACTGCATGGTGTCCGTCTCCCGCTTCTATCTGGACTTCACTGTAGAAGAATCCTGCGGTAAATGTACTCCCTGCCGTATCGGCAACAAACGATTACTGGAACTGCTAAACAAAATAACAGAAGGACGAGGTACGGAAAAAGACCTGGATACCCTTGCCACACTGGGACAGGTGATAAAAGATACTGCCCTCTGTGGGTTAGGACAAACCTCCCCCAACCCGGTTTTGTCGACACTGGACAACTTCTATGATGAATATCTGGAACACGTCAGAGACAAGACCTGCCGTGCCAAACAATGCAAGTCTCTGCTGACCTACACGATCAATCCGGAACATTGCATCGGCTGCCACTTATGTGCCAAGAACTGTCCGGCGGATGCAATCAGTGGTTTAGTACGCAAACCGCACGTCATCAACCCGGACAAATGTATCAAATGCGGTATGTGCATGGCACGCTGCAAATTCAAAGCTATTCTAGTTTGCTAAAATCTATTGCTATGGAAGATAAACAAATAACCCTCCAGATAGACGGCCATTTTATCACCGTCCCCGAAGGAAGTACCATTCTTGAAGCCGCTACTAAAATCGGTATCAACATACCTACGCTGTGTCACATCGACCTGAAAGGAACCTGTATAAAAAATAATCCCGCTTCCTGCCGCATCTGTGTGGTCGAAGTCATAGGCCGCCGTAATCTGGCTCCCGCTTGTGCCACCCGCTGCACGGAAGGCATGGTAGTGAAAACCAGCACACTGCGTGTGATGAACGCCCGCAAAGTGGTAGCCGAGCTTATTCTCTCCGACCATCCCAACGATTGTCTCACTTGTCCCAAATGCGGCAACTGCGAGCTTCAGACACTGGCGTTACGCTTCAACATCCGTGAAATGCCTTTCAATGGCGGTGAACTTTCTCCTCGCAAACGGGAAATCACCGCTTCTATTGTCCGCAATATGGATAAATGTATTTTCTGCCGTCGTTGCGAAAGTGTCTGTAACGACGTACAGACGGTCGGTGCACTCAGCGCTATTCGCCGCGGATTTAACACGACAATAGCCCCCGCTTTCGACAGAATGATGACGGAAAGCGAATGTACCTATTGCGGACAATGTGTCGCCGTCTGCCCGGTAGGCGCATTGACCGAACGCGATTATACCAACCGCCTTCTCGACGATCTGGCCAATCCGGACAAAGTGGTGATTGTACAAACGGCTCCCGCCGTGCGTGCTGCTCTGGGAGAAGAATTCGGTTTCCCTCCCGGCACAGTGGTCACCGGGAAAATGGTCTATGCCCTGCGCGAATTGGGATTCGACTATGTGTTCGATACTGATTTCGCTGCCGACCTCACCATTATGGAAGAAGGCTCCGAAATTCTGAACCGACTGACGTGCTATCTCAACGGAGACAAATCCGTCCGGCTACCCATTCTGACTTCCTGTTGTCCAGCATGGGTAAACTTCTTCGAACATCACTTTCCAGATTTGTTGGACATCCCATCTACGGCCCGTTCCCCGCAGCAGATGTTCGGTTCTATCGCCAAATCATACTGGGCAGAGAAAATGGGAATCCCCAAAGAAAAGCTGGTAGTGGTTTCTATCATGCCCTGCCTGGCAAAGAAATATGAATGTGCCCGCGACGAGTTTAAGGTAAACGGAATCCCCGATGTGGACTACTCTATCTCCACCCGCGAGCTCGCCCGACTTATCAAACGGGCTAATATAGGTTTTCCGCTGGTGTTGGATAGCCCGTTCGATAACCCCATGGGAGAATCCACTGGTGCCGGCGTTATCTTCGGCACTACGGGCGGTGTTATGGAAGCTGCCCTCCGCTCCGTTTACGAAATATATACCGGAGAATCTCTGAAAAACGTAAATTTCGAGCAAGTACGCGGATTGAGTGGAGTACGTCGTGCTACTATCAATCTCAACGGATTTGAACTTAAAATAGGCATCGCACACGGACTAGGCAACGCCCGTCATCTACTGGAGGACATACGAAACGGGCATAATGAATATCATGTAATCGAAATTATGGCTTGCCCCGGAGGTTGCATCGGAGGCGGCGGACAGCCATTACATCACGGCAACTCGGAAGTATTGTATGCACGCGCCAACGCACTCTACCGCGAAGACGCCAACAAGCCACTGCGCAAATCGCACGAGAACCCATACATCAAGACCTTGTATGAAGAGTATCTCGGCAAACCGCTGGGTGAGAAATCAGAAACATTATTGCATACCCATTATTTCAACAAATCGATTGATTAACTGTAAACGAAAAGTATTATGTCAGATATAAAACTAGCCTGTGACGTAGCTGAACAAATCAAAACGATTTGCGACAAGCACGGAAATAATCCGGGCGAACTAATCAACATTCTGCATGAAGCACAACATCTCCAAGGTTACCTGCCGGAAGAAATACAACGTATCATCGCTTCCAAACTAGGAATCCCCGTATCGAAAGTGTATGGAGTAGTGACATTCTACACTTTCTTTACCATGACTCCCAAAGGAAAGCATCCTATCTCCGTCTGCATGGGGACAGCCTGCTATGTACGCGGTTCCGAAAAGTTGCTGGAAGAATTCAAACGAGTGCTGGGTATCGAAGTCGGTGAAACAACTCCGGACGGAAAATTCTCATTGGACTGCCTGCGCTGTGTGGGTGCCTGCGGACTGGCGCCGGTAGTGATGATCGGTGAAAAAGTGTATGGACGCCTACAACCTGTGGACGTGAAGAAGATTATTGAAGACTTGGAATAACAGCCCGGAAACGATACTAAAAAACGGCTACTTTGTTTAACCAAAGTAGTCGTTTCTACAAAAAACTAAACATTTTTACAAACAATGTGCGGAGAGAACGAGATTCGAACTCGTGATACCCTTTAGGAGTATACACGCTTTCCAGGCGTGCCTCTTCAACCACTCGAGCACCTCTCCTTCTTTCGGAGCGCAAAAGTAGAGGAAGTTTTTGAAACTAACAAATATTTAGAGCGAATAATGTTCCAAAATTATTTGTTAAAGAACACTGATTTCGGATCAATGAATAACCCTGAGGGTTAAATATATAAATTGTTATCTTTGTCTCCAA